>Ga0209474_10001747_pt1 | contig 20713 bp, 18 predicted proteins | sample GraSoiAngelo_145_FD_185902 | JGI IMG/M metagenome (GOLD analysis project Ga0209474, IMG submission 185902) | Grasslands soil microbial communities from the Angelo Coastal Reserve, California, USA - 14_1009_05_20cm (SPAdes) (version 2) | ecosystem: Environmental > Terrestrial > Soil > Grasslands... | reverse complement strand
GGCTACGCGAACACCTATTACTCGGCGGCGGCCCTCGCCGCGTCCGAGAGCTGGAAGGCGTGGTTCTTCGGATCGTTCAACGCCGGCAGCTTCATCGCCGTCGATAAGCCGCCGCTCTCGACGATGCTCATGGGCCTCTCGGTCCGGCTGTTCGGCCTCAGCCCGCTCAGCATCCTCGCGCCGCAGGCACTCGCCGGCGTCGCGACGGTGATCGTGCTCTTCCAGGCGGTGCGCCTGTCGTTCGGGGCGGTAGCGGGACTCATTGCGGCCGTAGTCATGGCGCTCACGCCGGTCGCCGTGCTCATGTTCCGGTTCAACAACCCCGACGCGGTCCTGACCCTCCTTCTCGTATCCGCTGGATGGGCGCTGGTCCGCGGTCTCGAGAATGGACGCTTCCGCTGGGCGATCCTCGCGAGCGTGCTCATCGGCCTCGCGTTTCTCACCAAGTACCTGCAGGCCTATCTCGTCCTGCCGGCATTCGCGCTGGTCTGGCTCGTCGCCGCGCACGGATCGCTGCGCCGCCGCGTCGCCGGGCTCGCCATCGCCGGCATGACCACGCTCGTCATGAGCGGCTGGTGGGTGGTCGTCGTGGATTGGATCCCCGCCGCGCTCCGTCCGTACATCGGTGGGAGCACGAACAACTCCGCGCTCGATCTCCTTCTCGGATACGACGGACTTTCACGCATCTTCGGCTTCCTCAGCGGCCGCTTCGGCATCGACGGAGGCGGCGGGGGCGTCGACGGTGGCGGCGGCGCCGGATTTGGGGGCACGCCCGGCCTCTTCCGCCTCTTCAACAGCGAGTTCGTCGGTCAGATCAGCTGGCTCATCCCGTTCGCGGTCGTCGCGCTCCTCGCCGGCCTGCTCATCCATGCGCGCGCATCGCGCACGGACCGCGCACGCGCCGGCTATCTCCTCTGGGGCGGCTGGTCCCTCGTGACGGCGGGCGTCTTCAGCTACATGTCCGGGATCATCCATCCCTACTACACCGTGGCACTCGCACCCGCGATCGCCGCGCTCGTCGGCGCCGGGACGGTGGACCTCTGGCGGCTTCGGTCTCGCTCGATCTTCGGCGGCATCGGCCTGGCCATCGCCGTCCTCGTCACCGCGTTCTGGGGCGCACGCCTGTTGGCGACGACTCCGACCTTCGCGACCGGTCTCGGGACCCTCGCGCTCGTCGCGGCGTTCGTCGCCGCCGCGATCCTGATCGTGCCGGCCCGCGTCGGACTCGGCCGAGCGCCACTCATCGCGGCGGTCGTCGCTCTCGCGGCGATCCTCGCTGGTCCGGTCGCGTATTCGCTCGACACGGTCGCATCCGTGAACAACGGCGCCATCCCGAGCGCGGGTCCGACTGCTGCCGGCACGTTCGGTGGCGGTGACGGCTTTGGCCGAGGCGGGGACGTAGCCATCGTTCGCGGCGGCGGTCCTGGCCAAGCCTCCGTGACCTCGACCTCGCTCGTCGATTACCTCGTCGCGAACAAGGGCAACGCGACATGGATCGTCGCAGTCAACGGCTCGCAGGAAGCGGGATCGATCGAGCTCGCGTCCGGCGAAGCGGTCATGGCGATGGGTGGCTTCTCCGGGTCGGATCCAGCGCCGACGCTCGCGCAGCTCCAGGAGTACGTGCGCACTGGTCAGCTCCGCTACATCCTCATCGGTGGCGGCGGGCCGGGCGGCGGCTTCGGCGGAGGCGGGTCGTCGAGCATCACGAGCTGGGTCGCCGCGAACGGGACCGTGGTCAACATCTCCGGCGGCTTTGGCACGCTCTACGACCTCGCCGCGGCGAAGTGACTGCGCTCGCGAAGCACTCGCGATTTATCGCGATCCTTTCGGCCGGCTTGCTGCTTCGCGTTGTGCTGGCGTTCGTTGTCTTCCCGAAGCAGGGCTTCTCTACCGACATGCAGCTTTTCGCGGGATGGGCCACGACCCTCGCGCGCGTCGGGCCGGGCGCGTTCTACGCGACCGCGAGCGGCGCCGATTACCCACCGGGCTACATGTACGTCCTCTGGCTGCTCGGCAACGCCTCGGCATCGGCGCTCCCACTCCTTTTGAAAGTGCCGGCGATCCTCGCCGACCTCGGCATCGCCGCCGTCCTGTACTCGGCCGGACGGCGCTGGCTTGGCGAGCGCGCAGGTCTGGGTGCCGCGGCGCTGTACCTCTTCATCCCGGTGACCTGGTACGACTCCGCGCTGTGGGGTCAGGTCGACGCGGTCGGAGCGCTCCTGCTCATCACGTCGCTCGTCCTGCTCATCGAGCGGCAGAGCGAAGCCGCGATCGCTCTCGCCGTGCTCGCGATCCTCGTCAAGCCGCAGGAGGCGATCGGCCTCGTGATCGTGCTCCCGGTCCTCGTGCGCCGGCATCTGATCCTGGGGGGCTCGCGATGGCGTCTTCTCACCTCTGCGTTCGCGGGCGCCGCCGCTCTGATGCTGCCGCTCGTGCCGTTCGACATCGGCGGGGTCGCCGGGCTTCTGCGTCTCTTCCATAGCGACGCCGACCGATACAGCGTGCTCACCGCGGACGCCTTCAACATCTGGGCGCTCGTCGGAGCGACGCCGCTCGCGCAGATCATCGGCGGGTCGGGCGGCTCGTGGACAGCGGATTCGCTCGCGGTCGGCGGTACCACCGCGTTCATCCTTGGAGCATCGGCGCTCGCCGCGGTGGGGCTCGTCGTCGCGGGAGGTCTGCTCCTGCGTGACGGCCGAATGCCAATACTTCTCGGGTTCGCGATCGTCGCGTTCGCGTTCTACGCGGTGCCGACCCGGGTGCACGAGCGCTACCTATTCCCCTTCTTCACCGCGGGTGCGCTCCTCGCGGCGGAATTCGTCGCTGCGTCGGCCGGCTACCTCATCGTCGGCCTGCTGAACGCGGTCAACCTCCATGCGATCCTCGGAGCGCCCCTTTCGGTGGGTGCCGGCGTCGCAGGTTTCGGACGCGGAGGCGGACCCGGTGTCATCCGCGGCGGCGCGGGATTCAGCGGGCTCGGGGCTCAGATCGCCTCGATCCGACTTCCCTTCGCCGACCTGGCGCGGAGCGAGATGGTCGTCGCACTCGTCGCGCTCGGGCAGACCGCGGCGCTCGTCGCGCTCCTGGTCGCATGGTGCGTCCTCGTGATCCGACCGCGCCCGATCGCCCGCGCGGCTAAGGCACCATACGTCGCGTGGAGACCGAGCTCGACAAGCTGATCTACGACTGGAATCGCGATGGACGCGCCGCGAGCGCGGACTATCGCGCCGTCGAGCTCGACGACGAGACGCTGCGCGACGGTCTGCAGGGTCCTTCGATCCGCAACCCGCCGCTCGAGATCAAGAAGCGCCTCCTCCATCTTATGGACGCGCTCGGGATCGACAGCGCCGACATCGGTCTTCCCGGCGCGTCGCCCCAGGCCCGCGGGGCGATCGTCGCACTCGCGAAGGAGACGACGAAGCTCAAGCGGCTGCGTCCGAACGTCGCCATCCGCACGCACCCCGACGACGTGCGCGCGGCGATCGAGGCCTCGACCGAAGCGGGTATTCCGATCGAAAGCTGCACGTTCATCGGCTCGTCGCCGATCCGCCGCTTCGCGGAGGACTGGAAGATCGATGCGATGCTGAAGAGCGTGGAGACGAGCGTCGCGACGCTCGTCAAAGCTGGTCTGCCGGTGATGTTCGTCACCGAAGACACGACGCGCGCCGACCCTGAGACGCTCCAGAAGCTCTACGAGACGGCGATCGCCGCGGGCGCGAAGCGGATCTGCGTCTCGGACACGTGCGGGCACGCCACACCCGAGGGCGTGCGGAACCTCCTCACGTTCGTGCGCGACGAGATCGTGCGCGGCCGCGCGGTGAAGGTCGACTTCCACGGACACAACGACCGCGGACTCGGAACGATCAACGCGCTCACGGCTACCGCGCTCGCGGACCGCGTGCACGGGTGTGCCCTGGGCATCGGCGAGCGGGTCGGCAATTCGTCGATGGATCAGCTCCTGGTGAACCTGCAGCTCTGGGGGCTCATCGACCGCGATCTCAAGCCTCTCGTCGAATACACCGCGCTCGTCGCCGAGCACTGCGGCATTCCGATCCCGCCGAACTATCCCGCGATGGGCTCCGATGCCTTCCGCACCGGCACCGGCGTGCACGCCGCCGCCGTGATCAAGGCGCTACGAAAGGGCGATCGCGCGCTCGCCGACCAGGTGTACAGCGCGGTCCCCGCGTCCGTGCTCGGCCGCGAGCAACGCATCGAGGTCGGCCCGATGAGCGGCGAGTCGAACGTCGTGTACTGGCTTGAGTCGCGCGGCATCGAGGCGACACGGGAACGAGTCGACCGGATCCTGGCTGCGGCGAAGATCAGCGATCGATTGTTGAACGAGGAAGAGCTGGGGCGTCTCGCCGGCTAGACCAGGTGCATCGGCGTCGCTCGGGGATCCACCCGGACGGCGATCACGTCGACACCGAACCGCGCGGCGACCGCCTCCAGGAGCTGGTCGTTCAGGCGATCCGTCACGATGATCACGCGGTCGTGCTCGTAGTCCGCACCCATGCTGTAGATGCGATCGGCGCCCGGGACCCCGGCTCGAATGAGGTCGGTCACGCCATCCATGATCCGCTCGAGCCCCCGGATCGAGTGGTGCACCGAGACGATCCGAACGGGAACCTCTGGCCGCGGTAGATCGATGGTGAAGGGGCCGCCAGGTTTCGGCGATGCGACCTGCAATCCCAACCGCACCCACGTCTGAACTACGTCCAGACCTCTTGGGTCCGCGACCGATACGACGAGCTCACCGGCCTGCCGGTCCGGCCACGGGTAGCCGAGGAGGTCGGGCTCCACCTCCTCCGCCAGCGTGAAGGAGTCGCTCCACGCCTTTCTGAGCGGGCCCTCGAATGGTTCGGCGTTGCGGATGGCGTCGAAGTCGATCGGACCGAGGAGAACGATGCCGGTGCTGTGCCGCGCCTCCCCGCCCGCGGGAGGCCAGGGCCATGTATCCCCGCGGATCGAAACCAACGTCAAGACCAAGAGACCAGTGAACGCGTAGCGGAGTGAACGCATCCAGCGGGTATAAGGCACGAGTACCGTTTCGCTGGCGCGACGCGGTCTCTTTGTTAGTCCGCGGCCTCCGCGGTTGGCGCGATGCGCTCGGCGCGTCGCGCGGCGTTCTGGCGGAAGACGATGAACGCGACCGCTACGACGATGACCGCGGCGCCGACCACGATGGTCGGCGTGATCGGCTCGCTGAGGATCAGGGCACCCAGTACGACAGCAACGACCGGATTTACGAACGCGTATGTCGACACGAGAGACACGGAGGCGTTCTGCAGGAGCCAGGTGTACGCGGTGTACGCGACCAGCGAGCCGAAGACGACGAGATACGCGAACGCGATGAGCGATCGCGCAGAAAAGGTCGCGGGCTCCAGCTGCGCGACCTCACCGTTGCCAACAGCGGCCACGACGAGGACGACGCCTCCCGCGAGCATCTGGTAGGCCGTCGAGACAAGAGCGTTGCGCGGCGTCTCAACACGCGGCGAGAGGAAAGTTCCGAGCGCCCACGACAGCGTCGCGCCGAACAGCATCAGCGCGCCGACCGGATCGACCGTTCCATTGAGGCCGCCGGGCACGACAAGAACGGCGACCCCGACCAGGCCGAGCAGAACTCCCGCAAGCAGGTCGCGGCCGACGCGTTCGCCCGCGATCATCCGGTAGACCACGATCCAGAGAGGGATCGAGGCGACGATCAGAGCAGCTACCCCTGAAGGCACCGTGCGCTCGGCGAGACTCACCAGGCCGTTGCCGCCGGCGAGCATGAGCATGCCAACCGCCGCGGCCCCGCCCAGCTCGCGCCGTGAGATGCGTAGGTCGACACCTCGTAGTGCCAGCCATCCGGCAAGGATCAGGCCCGCAATCGCGAAGCGGACCCCCGAGTAGAAGAGCGGCGGGAGCGTCTGGACCGCGATCGCGATGGCGAGGTAGGTCGAGCCCCAGACGACATAGACGATGCCGAGGGCCAGCCACACATTGGCGCTGGAGGCACGCCGCGACCGAACCATGTCCGTAAAACGTAACGTCTCATCCCCCCGTGAGATGCCCGCTGTCCGCTCATACGAGCGGTTCTGTAGCCAAAGAGACTTCCAGGCGGATCGACGGCGGCCGGTCCACGATGAAGCGCTCATGACACCCGAGGACGTCGTCCCTCTTCATCTCGCCGACGTCACATATCCGGAGTCGCATCCACTCGCCGGGCAGGACGGCCTGGTCCTCGCGTTCGCGATCCGCCATCCCGACGGGATCGTCCTCGTCGACACGGGCGTCGGTGAAGGCAACGCCTGGGTCAAGGAGAACTACCGGCCGCGCGTCCGCGATATCCGCGAAGCGCTCGCCGCAGCGAAGCTCGACCCCAGTACGGTGCTCGCGGTCGTCAACAGCCACTTGCATTTCGACCACTGCGGACAGAACCGGGCGTTCCCGGGCGTTCCGATCCACGTCCAGCAGGCCGAGCTGGACCTCGCCCTCCGTGAAGGTCACACCGTCATCGACTGGGTCGACTTTCCCGACGCGCGCTACGAGGCCGTCGAAGGTGACCGCGAGATCCTGCAGGGGATAAGCGTCCTCGCGACGCCCGGTCACACGCCCGGCCACCAGTCGGTGACGGTGCGGACCGGAGACGGGCTCGTGCTCATCGTGGGGCAGGCGGCCCAGGACGCGCGCTCGTTCGCGACCGGGCCTGCCGACGCGAGCATCGAGCGCCTGCGGGAGTTCAACGCCGACCGCATTCACTTCTCGCACGACCGGGCGGTGTTGCGCCGTCGGAAATAGTTGACGGAGTCAACTATCCTCGCCATGTGGAAAGTACGCTGGCCCGGCGCGTTGCGGCGGTGCGCGAGTTCAACCGCCTGTACACGAGCCGCATCGGGGTGCTCGACGAGGGCTACCTGCGGAGTCCGTTCTCTCTGACCGAGGTGCGCGTCCTGTACGAGCTCGCGCACCGGCGATCGGCGAGTGCAAGCGAGCTCGTCCGCGAGCTGGGACTGGATGCCGGCTACCTGTCGCGGATCCTCCGCGGCTTTGGCCGTCGCGGCATCGTGACGCACGCGCGGGCACGGGATGACGCCCGCCGCAGGATCCTTCGCCTTACCGCGCGCGGCAGGGCCACCGTCGCACCGCTAGAGGCGCGGGCGCGCGAGCAGATCGGGGCGATGCTCGAGAACCTGCCGGTCCCCGAACAGCAACGTCTGGTCGCCTCGATGGGCGCGGTCGAGCAAGCCCTCCGGCCGGGACCGAGTCCGACGTCGAAGGTCGCGCTCCGTTCGCACCGGCCCGGCGACATGGGCTGGGTCGTCGAGCGTCACGGAGCGCTCTACTGGGAGGAGTACGGCTGGGACGAAACGTTCGAAGCTCTCGTAGCCGACATCGTCGCGAGGTTCATCACGGACCTCGACCGGAAGCGCGAGCGCTGCTGGATCGCGGAGGTCGATGGCGACCGTCTCGGTTGCGTGTTCTGCGTCAAGAAGACGAAGACGGTCGCGAAGCTGCGTTTGCTGCTCGTCGAGCCGCGGGCACGAGGTCTCGGTGTCGGCTCACGCCTCGTCGACGAATGCATCCGCTTCGCGCGCGCGGCCGGATACCGGGAGCTCACCCTCTGGACGAATGACGTCCTCGTCGCGGCACGACGGATCTACGAGCGTGCGGGGTTCCGGCTCGTCGAAAGCGAACGCCACCACTCGTTCGGCAAGGCCCTGGTCGGCCAGAACTGGACCCTGCGCCTCTAGCGGCGCCCTCGAGCTCCTCCGCCGAGCACTCCGATGTCCACGAGGAACCCGACGGCGATCACGAGAAGGCCGACGCCATTTGCCCCGCCGAGTTCGTTCTGCGCGATCGCCCACGCGATCGTCGTCCACGGAAGGAACACGAAACCGAGAAGGGGAAGGAGCAACCCGTCGAAGGCGCGGCTCAGGTAGTTCGTGAAGAGCCACAGAAGGAAGATGACCAAGCGCGGCCCGAGGAACGCCAGCAGTGCCAGGACGCAACACATCGGTGCCGCATGGTGTCACAAGCGGGGAAGCGAAGCGTGACACCATTGAGGCGTGCAGGTGATCGAGCGGGCGCGCCTCATTCCCGGCGCGCAGGTCAGCGATGCTCGGGCGGCCGAGCGCTCGCCAGGAGCCAGCGAGGGCAAGGTGATCCGCGGGAAGGCCCTCATCTTCTGGGATCCCAAGGTCCCGGGGAGGAAGCTCGACGCCATCGACACGGACCAGATCACACCGGCCGACGACTGCGTCTCGGAGAGTCTCGATACGCTCGACGCGCGGTGGAAGGCGGGCTCCTTCCGCTACCTCATGCCGAACTTCCGCGAACGCGTTCACCGCGGCGAGACCTTCGTCATCGCCGGCGACCGCTTCGCGATCGGGAGCTCCCGCGAAATGAGCCCCGCCGGCCTCAAGGGCGTCGCCGATGAAGCCGGAGTCGAGATGGTCATCGTCTGCGGCGCGGCGATGGGCGACATCTTCCGCCGCAACGCGCTCAATCTCGGGCTCACCGTGATCCAGAGCCGCGAGGCCGTCGAGGACGCGCAGGAAGGCGACGCGCTCTCGTTCGATTCCAAAACGAGAAAGCTGACAAACGAGACCCGCGGCAAGACGTACGAGCCGGCGGCTCTCTCGCCGCAGGAGGAAGAGATCCGCCGCTCCGGCGGGATCATCAAGATCGGCCGCCGCGAGTTCGCTGATTCGGTGCGGCGCGCGCCGGAGATCACATGGCCGGACGCCGCCACTGCGCGCAGGCTCACATCGACGGAGCAGATCCTTTGGGCGCATCGGGTCGACAAGTACGCCGAGGTGCGGCCCGGCGCGACGCTCCGCGTGTACGCCGACCTTTTACCCGCCTCAGATGGGACCGCGCCCTTCTCGATCCACACCTTCAACGAGATCACCGGTGGCGACACGATCCGCCCGCGCCAGATCGCGATCGCGAACGACCACTTCGTCTTCAACCATCGCGAGGCCGACGACAAGCAGACCGGCATCGGCCGCGAGTTCGCTGAGCGGCACGGGATAGTGTCGCCGTACTACGCGACGCCGGGCGACGGGATCTTCCACTTCTACTTCCCCGAGCAGAAGCTCGTCCTTCCCGGAGCGCTCATCCCCGGCGCGGATTCGCACAGCCGCGCGTACGGCGCCTACGGCGCGCTCGGGTACGGCGTGGGCTCGACCACGCTTGGGTTCGGCTGGGCGACGGGCTACGTCTACTTCACCGTCGCGAAGCAGCGCCGCGTGGTGTTCGCGGGAAAGCTCCAGCCGTGGGTGAGCGGCAAGGACGTTGTCCTCGCGCTCCTCGCGCGATGGGGGCAGAAGCAGTCGCAGGGCATGAGCGTCGAGTTCGTCGACGGCGGCAAGCAGCTTCCGATGAGCTACCGCAACACGATCGCGAACATGATGGCCGAGGGCGAAGCGCTGAACGGGATCTTCGCGCCCGACGAGCTCACGTACGCGTGGTATCGCGAAAAGGGCGCCACGGACCTTCCCTACCCGCGATTCGCGCCGGGCGCGGATGCACGCTACGAGATCGACGAGACGCTCGATCTCTCCGAGGTCGTTCCACTGATCGCGAAACCGTTCAGTCCGGCAAACGCGTTCCCGGCGACGGAGGTCGCGCGCGAGCGCCTGAGCTTCGACAAGGCGTTTATCGGCTCGTGCACGAACGGTGGATACGGCGATCTGCTCGAGGCGGCCCTCGTTCTGCGCGCGGCGCGCGCGAAGGGAACGTCCCGCGCGGTCAAGGAGTTCGTCGTCTTCCCCGGCTCGGGCGGCGTGAAGCGCGATATCGAGAAGACCGATCCCCGACTCGGCGGCGAGTCGATCGCCGACGTCTTCCGCGCTGCCGGCGCCGAGATCCGGGAGTCCTGGTGCGGGCCGTGTTTCGGTCAGGGCCCCGACGCCCTGCGGAAGGGCGAGAGCGCGATCACCTCCTTCAACCGCAACTGGACAAACCGCATGGGCGTCGGCGGCCTGGGGTACCTCGCGAGCCCCGCGGTCGTCGCGTCGTCCGCCCTGCTCGGCTACATGGCGCCCCCGAGCGAGCTCGGCATCGAGTGGCGCGCGGAGCGCTTCGTCTAAGGCCACGGAGCGCCTCCCCCATCCGGGGGAGACACGGCGCTCGCGATCGTTCCGTTCACCAGCCATGGGGAAGAACGCAAGTAGCGGAGACGGTCTTGTCGACTATCTGGTGCGCGTCATGTTCCTCACGGTCATCCTGATCGTCGCGCTCGCGGTGCTCGGGAACCAGGTCGCCACCGTCCTTCATCACCTGTAGCGGCCGACCTGTCGAGCGTCCGACCGTTCGGCACGGCGCGTGCGGTTCCGTCACGCGTGGAAGAAAGACCGCCACGCGTCGATCCCGACGCGACCGCGCAGCTCGAGCGGCCGCCGGCCGAAGCGAACGCGGCGCCGGCACCCTCACGTCCCGCCGCGGTGCGGCGGCCGGCGGACCGCTGGTCGACCGTCTTCACGGTCTTCGCGGCGGTCGCCCTCGTCGCGCTGCTCCTTCTTGGCGCAGCCGTGATCTCGTCGCAGCAGGTCGCGGCACCATCCGCGAGCCCATCGTCATCACCCTCGCCTTCCTCAAGCGCATCGCCGTCCACCTCGATCACGCCGATTCCGCGCACCAACGCGCCAAGCGTCACACCGATCCCGCTGACGCCGGTTCCGACGCAGACGCTCCCGCTCACGCCGGTCCCGACCGTCGCGCCATCGGTACCGCTGACGCCCGTTCCGACGCGGACCTAGCTAACGGCGGCGGCTGTCGTTGGGCGGATTGGGGGCGACCGCGTCGCCACCCTTCTTGCTGATGAGATGGAGGCGATCGGTGTGCTCCTCGAGCTCCGCGGGTGTCTTGAAGCTCTGACCGCACTCCCGGCACTTGAGATCCAACATGTTCGGCGGTCGCTGCAGAGTGGATGCCGCGTGAGTCATTTGCCTCGCAACGCCGCGACGACAGGGCCGAAGGCTCTCATGGCCCTTCCCGGAAGCGCGATGTAGCTGATCCCCAGGCGCTCGCGCTGGCGGAGGAGATCCTCGACGAGCGACGAGCGCGAGCCGTACATCAGGAACGGCGACTCAGCAACGGCGGTGACGGCCGATTTGAGGCGGGCGGTGAGCGCGCCGACGATCGACCGCGCGGCATCGGTCACAGCGGCGTCGAAGACGATCACGTTGAGCTCGAGCTCGGAGAAGCGCGGCGCCCGGCGGAGCATCGCGATCCGCTTCTCGACGGATTCGGTCGCGAGCGAGCGAAGGGTCGACACGCCTATCGGATCGAGCGCCGGCACGAGTGCGACGATCTGGGCCTCGCGGGCCGCGATCCGGAGCATGCGCGGGCCGTTCGCGCCGATCATGAGTGGGGGGTGCGGACGCTGCGTCGGTCGTGGCCGGACCATCGCGTCGCGGACGCGGTAGTGCGGCCCTTCGTGCGTCACCTTCTCCTCGGTCCAGAGGCGTTTGATCAGAGCGACCGCTTCTTCCATCCGATCGACGCGAACCTTCGCGGTGTCGTAGGGCATACCGAGCTGCTGGTAGTCGCGCTTGTTCCAGCCGGCGCCAATCCCGAACTCGAGGCGACCGCCCGAAAGCAGGTCGAGCGTCGTCGCCTCTTTGGCCAGCATCACGGGATTCCGGTAATCGTTCGCGAACACGAAGCTACCGACACGCAGTGTCGTCGTCGCGTCGGCGATCGCGGTCAGCGCCGCGACCGGCGCGAGCTGATCGGTGATGTGATCGGGCATGAGGAGGGTGTCGTAACCAAGTCCCTCGGCGCGGCGCGCGACCTCCCGCCAGTGTTCTGCGTCCCGGCCACGCTCGGCATTGGCGGCGAAGCGAAACGGGCGCACGACCCGACGCTATCGCACTATCGCTAGCGGACGCGAGGCAGCCACTCCGCGCGCTTGGCCTCGAATGCCGCGATGTCACTCTCGTGGCGCAGCGTGAGCGCAATATCGTCGAGGCCCTCAAGCAGGTACGTCTGAAAGAAGTCCGCGAGCGCGAATGGCGCCTCCAATCCGGGTGCGGCAACCGTCCGCTGCGCGACGTCGACCGTGATGGTGGTGCCGGCATCCGCCTTGACGGCGGCGAGCAGCCGCGACACGGCATCGGACTCGAGCTCGACCGGGACGAGGCCGTTCTTGATCGCGTTGCTTTTGAAGATATCGGCGATCGTCGGCGCAATGACGGCGCGAAACCCAGACTCGCGAAGCGCCCAGACCGCGTGCTCGCGCGACGAACCGCAGCCAAAGTTCGCGCCGGCGATCAGGATGTTCGCGCCACGATAGCGGTCGTCGTTGAGCACGAAGGAGGGATCCCTCCGCCACGCCTCGAAGAGGCCGAGCGCGTAGCCAGTGCGCTCGATCCGCTTCAACCAGTGGCTCGGGATGATCTGGTCGGTGTCGACATTGGCGCGCTCGAGCGGGAGCGCTCGACCGGTGACGATGCGGGTCGGCTCCATCTACAGGTCCGCCGGCAGCGCGAAGTGTCCGGCGATCGCGGTCGCGGCCGCGACAGTGGGCGAAACGAGATGCGTGCGTCCGCCGGGGCCCTGCCGGCCTTCGAAGTTGCGATTCGACGTCGAAGCGCAGCGCTCGCCGGGCCGGAGCACGTCCGGGTTCATGCCGAGGCACATCGAGCAGCCCGCGTCGCGCCACTCGAAACCCGCGTCACGGAAGATGCGGTCGAGACCCTCGCGCTCCGCGTCCGCTTTCACGCGCATCGATCCGGGTACGACGAGCGCGCGCAGGCCGGAGCGGACCTTGCGGCCACGAACGACCTCGCTCGCGAGGCGCAGGTCCTCGAGTCGGGCATTCGTGCACGAGCCGATGAACACGGCATCCACCACGATCTCGCGCACCGGCGTCCCTGGGACCAGCTCCTGGTAACGCAGCGCGCGCCGCGCGCTCTCGCGCGCGTCCGCCGGAAGGCGGTCGGGGTCGGGCACCGCGCCGTCGATCGTCACCGACTGCGCGGGATTCGTGCCCCACGTGACGTACGGACGGAGCGTGCTCGCATCGATCGTGATCTCACGATCGAAGCTCGCGCCGGCGTCGGTCGCGAGCGATCGCCAATCGTCGAGAGCGTTTTCCCAGAGCGCGCCCTTCGGCGCGAACGGCCGGCCCTCGAGCCAGGCGAACGTGACGTCGTCGGGCGCGACCATACCCGCGCGGGCGCCTGCCTCGATCGACATATTGCAGATCGTGAGGCGGCCCTCTATCGAGAGCGCGCGGATCGCGGTACCGCGGTACTCGATCACCTTGCCGGTCCCCCCGGCTGTCCCGATCCGCGCGATGATGCCGAGGATCACGTCCTTCGCCGCGCAATCCGCCGGCAGCACGCCCTCCACGGTGACCGCCATCGTGCCCGGCTTCGTCTGCACGATCGTCTGCGTCGCGAGCACGTGCTCGATCTCGCTCGTACCGATGCCCCAGGCGAGCGCACCGAGGGCGCCATGCGTCGAGGTGTGGCTATCGCCGCAGACGATCGTCATGCCAGGTTGCGTGAGACCAAGCTGCGGCGAGATGACGTGCACGATGCCCTGGTTCGGATCGCCGGTCGGGTAGCAGCGGACGCCGAACTCGCGCGCGTTGCGCGCCATCGCCTCGATCTGGCGCGCGGAGATGTCCTCGGCCGGCTCGTCGTTCGTGGGAACGTTGTGGTCCATCGTCGCGAGCGTGAGGTCGGGCCTGCGGACACGCCGCTTCGAAAGACGCAGCCCCTCGAAGGCCTGCGGGCTCGTCACCTCGTGCACCAGGTGCAGATCGACATACAGAAGGTCGGGCTCTCCCCCGGCGCGCCGGACGACGTGCCGCTCCCAGACCTTCTCGCTGAGGGTGCTGCTCATGCGAAAAGTATCGTCGCTACGCGAGGCGATCGAATGCCCGGCGAAGCCGCCGCACGCCTTCGTCGATGCGATCCGGGGTCGGCGCGCTTATCGAAAATCGCAGCGCGCTTCTGTGATCGGCATCGATCGCGAAGGCGTCGCCCGGAACGAACGCGACCCCCTCCTGCAGCGCGACGTCGAGCAACGCCCGCGCACTCACGTGCCGCGGCAGGCGCACCCAGAAGTAAAAGCCGCCCTTGGGATCGTTCCAGGCGATGCCCGTCCCGGCAAGCTCGCGGGCGAGCGCGGCGCGACCTCGGTCCTGCTTCTCGCGGTAGAGCTGGCGCAGCCGTCCGATGTGCGCTTCGGCTCCACCGCGCCGGTGAAACTCCAGAACGATCCGCTGCGCGAGCGTGCCGGTGCTCGAGTCCATCGTCTGCTTCGCTCTCGACATGCGCGCGATGACATCCGGATCGGCGATGACCCAACCGACGCGGAGGCCCGGCAGGAAGGTCTTCGAGAACGTCCCGATAGACACGACCTCGGCGCCACCGAGCGCAGCGAGCGGGGGCAGATCCTCGCCGTGAAAGCGCAGCGCACCGTACGGATCGTCCTCGACCACGACCGCTTCGTGGCTCGCAGCGAGCGCGAGGAGCGCCTCGCGGCGCTCGAGAGAGAGCGTCTCGCCGGTGGGATTCTGGAAGTTGGGGACGACGAAGAACATGCGTGGCCGCACCCCGAGCTTTCGGATGCGGCGCGACGCTTCCGCGACGTCGAGGCCGTCCGCGTCCACGGGCACCTCGAGGACGCGGGCGCCGTGGTTGCGGAACGCCGAAAGCGCGTTCGCGAACGCGGGAGACTCGGCGACGACGACATCGCCCGGACGAAGGTAGACGCGGCACGCTAGGTCGATCGCCTGGAGCGCGCCGGCGCTCACCAGCACCGTCCCTGCGTCGGCGGCAACGCCGCGATCGCGTGCGGCCGACGCGATCACGTCGCGCAGGTCCGGCTCCCCTTCGGTGATGCCGTAGCCGAGCGCCGCCGCGCCTTCGCGGCGGATGACGGTCGCTGCAAGGTCGTCGGCTCCGACGAGGTCGAGCGCCTCGCGCGACGGCGATCCGACAGCGAACGACACCGTGTCGCGGGTCTGCCGCGCGACGATCCCGATGGTCTCATCGATGAAGGACCCGAAGACCTCATGCTCGTCACGCCGAGCGGGTTCGGGCAGCGGCGCGACCGCGCCGCCGCTCATCGCGGGAAGGATCTCGACGGTGCGCTTGCCCCGCAGATCGCTCGCCTCGAGGAAACGCGCATCCTCGCCGTCGATGAAGACGTTCACGAAGCGACCGAACTCGCCATCGCGCAGCACCCGCGCCGCGAGCTCGGGGTAACGGTCCGCGATCTCGCTCGCAAGCTGGATGAGATCGGTGACGTCGAAGTCGAGCGTCGTGTTACCGCCGGCGGCCGCGCGCAGCGGTGCGGCGAGGCGGACGGTGACGGTCATGCGAGCACCTCCGCGTACACCGCGCGGAACTCGTCGGCGTCCGCGGCGACAGGCCGTTCCAGCGACGCGGCGGCGAGCGTGCCCTTATAGCCGTTGCCGGTGATGTACAGAACGACCGACTCGTCGTCACCGAAGGCGCCGCGGCGCGCCAGTGCTTTGGCGGTCGCGACGACCACTCCACCCGCGGGTTCCGCGAGAACGCCTTCGGTGCTCGCGAGAAGCGCGCAGCCTTCAAGCACCTCTTCGTCGCTCACCGATCCGGCGGATCCGCCGCTCGCGCGGATGATCTCGACCGACCCGTCTCCGTCCGCGGGCGCGCCGATCGCGAGCGACCGCGCGACAGTGACCGGATCGCGGACCGACCGCACCGGTCGGTACCCCCCGAGCACGGCGTCGGACACGGGCGCGCAGCCCGACGGTTGTGCGGCGTGGATGCGGAGAGCGCCCTCGGCGAGGCCGGTGCCGCGAAGCTGTGTCGCGGCGGTCGCTGTGCGCGTGAGGAGCGCGCCAGACCCGACCGGTACGACAACGTGGTCGGGAAGGCGCCATCCGAGCTGCTCGGCACATTCGAAGAGCAGCGTCTTCGACCCATCGGCGTAGTACGGGCGCAGGGTGAAGTTGACGAACCCCCAGCGCTCCTCGTCCGCAAGGCGCGCGCACAAGCGGTTCACCTGGTCGTATGTCCCGTTCACGCGGACAACCGTCGCGCCGTACGCGGCAGCGCCTGCGATCTTTCCTTCATCCGTCGTCGCCGGCACGAAGACGAAGGCGCGGAGCCCGTTACGCGCGGCTGCTGCCGCGACCGCGCCCGCGAGGTTGCCGGTCGACGCGCACGCGATCGTGTCGAGCCCGAGCTCGAGCGCGCGCGCGAGCGCGACGGCGACGGGTCGATCCTTGAACGACAGCGAAGGGTTGCGCGAGTCGTCTTTGAGGAAAAGCTGCGCCACGCCGATCGCGGCGCCGAGGCGCGGCGCCCGGATGAGCGGCGTCCAACCCACGGCAAAGTGGCCGCGCGGCGCGGCGACCGGGAGGAGGGGCGCGTAGCGCCAGAGCGAGTGCGGTCCCCGCTCGATCTCGTCGCGTAGGGCCTCGGTGTCGAAGGCCGCGAGGTCGTACTCCGGCTCGATCGGGCCATAGCACTCGCCGCAGATGTAACGCTCGTCCGCCGGCTGCAGGACATGGCACGCGCGGCAGCGCAGACCGCGGAGCCGGCTCGTCGATGTGCGTTCGAGCGTTGTCGCCATGGCCATCTCCTTTGAGAAACAGAAAAGGCCCCCCGTTCGGGAGGCCTCAGTGCTTGGTGGTGTTTGGTGTGAAGTGCTGCGCTAGCCTCCCGAACGCAATGCGAGCCCCGGCATCGGGGCGATCGGCATCGGCGGGATAAGCGTGAGGCGCATCAGATAAGCGTAGGGAGCAGGCTCCCGACCGGTCAAACCGGCCCGTGCATCCTGCACCGCGACTACCGCCTATTTACGTTGCGCGCGCGTCCGAGTGGCGAAAGACTTGCTTCGCTTGGTCGTGGGGAGATTGGACATGCGCCCGCTCGCAGTCTTCGCGCTGGTCGCAGCGGTTGCGTGCACGGCCACGCCGCAGGGACCGAACGCGCCTGCGCTGCCTTCGCTTGCGCCTCTGCCTCCGGTCGCGTTCCCGACGCTAGCGGTACCCGTCGCGAGCGTGCTGCCGTTGCCCACCTCGATTCCGGCATTGCCCACCGCGGTTTCGTTGCCGACCGCCCTTCCGCTCCCGAGCTCCGCGCCGATCCCGAGTCTCCTGCCGCTCCCGACCGCCTCGGCGCACCCGCTCTCAACGATCCCGGTCGTGATCCGCAGCGCGGCGCCGATCCCACCGCCGATGCCGCTTCCGCTCTCGACGCTCCTCCCGCTTCCGCCGCCGATCCTCGGTCGCTAGTCCTCATCCTCGGGCGCGTCTTTCGCGGAGCGCGCCGCAGCGCGGCAGCCTGTTTTTAGCGTGTGACACGCTGTGGTCAGCGCAACACGCGCGAAGGGGAGCGTGACATGTCATCAACCATGACCGACGCCGTATCTCGGACCACGTCAGAACAGATCGAGCGGGCGAACGCGACCGATCGGACTCCCGTGGTCTTCGTCCACGGCCTCTGGCTCTTGCCCAGCAGCTGGAATCGCTGGGCCGAGCTTTTCGAAGAGGCCGGCTACCCGGCGGTGACGCCAGGCTGGCCCGATGATCCCGCAACCGTCGAGGAGGCCAAAGCGCATCCCGAGACGTTCGCGCACAAGATGGTCGGACAGGTCGCCGACCATTTCGCCGGTGTGATCGGCCAGCTGAAGAAGAAGCCGGCCGTGGTCGGACATTCCTTCGGCGGACTCATCACGCAGATGCTGGCTGGACGAGGACTCGCCGCTGTATCGGTGGCGATCGACCCCGCACCGTTCCGCGGGGTGCTGCCGCTTCCACTGTCGTCCCTCAAGTCGGCATCGCCGGTACTTGGCAACCCGGCCAACCGTGGACGCGCGGTCGCGCTCACGTTCGAGCAGTTCAAATACGGGTGGGCCAACGCCCTCGGCGACGATGAGGCGAAGGACCTCTACCAGACCTACCACGTGCCGGCGTCCGGCGCGCCCCTCTTCCAGGCGGCCACCGCCAATCTGAATCCCTGGACCGAGGCAAAGGTCGATACGGAGAACGCCGCGCGCGGGCCGCTCCTGATCATCGACGGCGAGAAGGACAACACCGTCCCGTGGGCGATCGCGGACGCCTCGTACAAGAAGCAAAAGCGAAACCAGGCCGTCACCGAGATCACCAAGGTGCCCAACCGCGGGCACTCGCTAACGATCGACAGCGGCTGGCGGGAGGTTGCCGAGACGGCACTCGCCTTCGTCAAGCGTTTCGCTTAGTACACACGCCATGAGCGGGGTGGCCGCCGTCGACATCATCGTTGCCGGTCTTGGAGCGCACGGCAGCTCGGCGGCGTACCACCTCGCGTCGCGCGGCGCTTCGGTCCTCGGCTTCGATCGCTTCGCGCGCGGGCACACCCTCGGTTCATCGGGCGGCCTCTCGCGGATCATCCGGCTCTCCTACTACGAGCATCCCGATTACGTCCCGCTTCTCCGCCGTGCGTGGACCCTGTGGCGCGAGCTCGAGCGCGCCGGCGGCGAGAAGCTGCTCACCGAGACCGGCGGGCTCTACGCCGGCGCGCCGGACGGCGAGCTGGTGGCGGGCGCACTCGAGAGCGCGCGCCGGCACGACCTCGAACACGAAGTGCTCGACGCGGCCGCGCTCCGCAGGCGCTATCCGCTCTTCGAGTGGCCCGACGGCTGGCAGGGCGTGTTCGAGCGGCAGGCCGGATGGCTCGCCCCGGAGCGCTCGATCGAAACACATCTTCGCCTCGCCGAGAAAGACGGCGCGTCGCTCCGCTTCGAGGAGCCGATCGAGCGATGGACGTCGACGGACGAGGGCGTCCGCGTGACGACGGCGACCGGGACCTTCGACGCGAAACATCTCGTCCTCGCGGCGGGCTCGTGGATGCCGCAGCTTGCACCGGAGCTGGCGCCGGAGCTCTCGGTCGAGCGCAACGCGCTCCTCTGGTTTGAGCCGGTGGCCGAGCGCGAGGCGTTCGCGCGTCTTCCCGTCTACATCGTCCAGGACACCGACCGCATCTTCTACGGCTTCCCGTACGTCGAAGGGCAGGGCGTGAAGGTCGCGGGGCTTCACTTCGGGGACAGGGCGGATCCCGACACGGTCGATCGCACGGTTTCCGCCGGGGACGAGGAGCGCGTGCGCGCGTGGCTGCGCCGGCGGATGCCGCTCGCGAATGGTGTGCGCCGCGACGCGAAGGTCTGCCTGTACACGAACACGCCCGACGCGCACTTCATCGTCGACCGCCTCGCCGACCATCCGAACGTCGTCGTGGCGTCGGCGTGCTCCGGCCACGGCTTCAAATTCTCGAGCGTGATCGGCGAGATCCTCGCGGATCTCGTGCTCAAAGGCGAGACGCGCCATCCGATCGGCTTTCTCTCGGCGAGGCGCCTCGTCCACGGATAAGCGGCCCGATCGCAGGCACGAACTCCTAGCGACCCCGTAGTACTTCCAAGCTCAGCATCGGACGACGGGCGACCACCCGCCCCACATGCTTCCCCACAAATGCGCGGTTCCGCACGCGTCGTCGTCATCGTCGTGGGCTTCTTGTTGCTCTCGCTCACCGCGTATGCGCGCTTCGCGCCGCTCGACGCGCCGGAGTCGCGCGGGGTGGTGCCGGGCACGGTCGTCCTCGATGCGCGTGGGAACGTGCTCGAGCGCGATGCGAGCGCGGGTCTGCGCATCCCGACGACCGTCGACCGCGTCGCGCCGCGGATGCTGCAGGCGACGATCTCGGCCGAGGACCGCCGCTTCCTGCAGCACTTCGGTGTCGACCCGATCGCGGTCGCTCGCGCGCTCTCGGACACTTCCTCGCCGTCGGGCGCGTCGACGATCACACAGCAGCTGGCGCGGCGTCTTTACCTCGCGGACGACTCGTCCCCGCTCGCCGTGCGAAAGGTGCACGAGGCGCTCATCGCGCTCCAGCTCGAGGCGAATCGCTCGAAGGCCGAGATCCTCCAGCTTTACTTGAACGACGTCTACTACGGCCGCGGCGCGTACGGTGTCGAGGCCGCGGCGCGTGTGTATTTCGGGATCGGGGCAGCAAACCTTGATCTCGCTCACGCGGCGTATCTCGCCGGCCTTCCGCAGCGTCCGTCCGAGTACGACTCGGTGATCGACGCCGCGGCGCACGCCCGACAGACCTATGTGCTCGGGCGCATGGTCGACGACGGCTGGATCACCCGAGCGCAAGCTGACGCGGCGTCGGCCGAATTGATCGAGATCCTCCCGGCATCGCTACCGCCGATCGCACACCTGTTCGTCGCGTTCGCGCGCGCCGAGCTCGCGCGGCTGCGTCCGGACCTCGCCGGCCGCGACGGTCTCGTGATCGAGACCACGCTCGACGCGGGTCTGCAGTCCGAGTCGGAGCGCCTCGTGCGGCTCCGGCTCGCAACGCTCCGCGATCGCAACGCTACCGACGCGGCGCTCGTCGCGATCGAGCCGGGGACCGGCCGCATCGTCGCGTGGGTCGGGAGCGCTACCGACGGCGATCCGGCGCACGGCGGCGACATCGACATGGCGCGAACGCCGCGACAGCCCGGCTCGGCGCTCAAGCCGTTTCTCTACGCGGCGGCTTTCGAGCACGGCTACACCGCCGCGACGCCACTCCTCGACGTGCCCTCGACGTTCGCGACCGACGACGGGCCGTACGCGCCCGCCAACTTCGACCGCACGTTCCACGGCGTCGTTCCGCTCCGCGTCGCACTGGCGTCGTCGCTGAACATCCCGGCCGTTCGCACGCTCAACGCGATCGGGATCGACGCGATGCTCGAG
>Ga0209474_10001746_pt1 | contig 20713 bp, 19 predicted proteins | sample GraSoiAngelo_145_FD_185902 | JGI IMG/M metagenome (GOLD analysis project Ga0209474, IMG submission 185902) | Grasslands soil microbial communities from the Angelo Coastal Reserve, California, USA - 14_1009_05_20cm (SPAdes) (version 2) | ecosystem: Environmental > Terrestrial > Soil > Grasslands... | reverse complement strand
GTCTCCGAGCATCACCAGCTCGGCCAGATCACGCTGATGGCTGCTCCCGATCCGGCGACGTCCGGGCGGCCGACGCGGCTCGGCGGCGACCTCGTCGACATCTACGCCGCCGCCATCCGGGCCGGCGTTGCGCGCTGGGTCGAGTGCGGCGCGCGGCTGGAGGCCTTCCTGCGGCGGCGGCCGCGCGGCCATGGCGCATTGGCCGTCTACGGCGCCGGTGTGTTCGGCAGCTTCCTGACGCTCGCGGCCGGTCCGGCCCGCGAGGGCATCGCGTGCTATCTCGATCAGAGCCCGTTCAAGGCCGGCAAGGCGCACCTCGGCCGGCCCGTCGTCCATCCCCGCGAGATCGCCGCCGACGTCAGCGACGTCCTGGTGGGACTGAATCCCGGGCGCGCGCGCGATATCCTCGCGCAGGCTGGGCTGCTCCACCGGCCCGGTCTCCGGTTCTTCTTCCCGTGACGGTCGCCGTGCGAACGCGCCCGCTGGTCGGCAAGCAGGTGAGGCTCCGGGGGTTCCGTCGTACCGACCTGCCGAGCGTGATCGCCTGGCGGCGCGATCCCGAGCTGCGTCATGGCGCGCTGTGGAGCGACGCCGCCTTCGGCACGCGCGAGGCGCGGCGCTGGCTGCGTGCCGTGTCCGCCGGCGGGGAGTCCTCGCGAGTGACGCTCGCGATCGAGCTGCGGGACTCCGGCCGGCTGGTGGGCCTCACGAACCTGACGCGGATCGACCGGCGGGCCGGCACCGCCTACTTCGGCATCGTGATCGGCGAGAAGGACTGCTGGGGCCGCGGCGTCGCCCGCGAGAGCCTGCGCCTCATGCTCGGCCGCGCGGTGGCGCTCGGCCTGCGCAAGGTGCTGCTGGAGGTCGCCGCCGACAATCCACGCGCCGTCGAGATCTATACCCGGGCCGGGTTCCAGACCGAGGGGGTGCTGCGGCGCCAGCTCGCCCGCCCCGACGGCTTCGTCGACGTCATCGTCATGGCGTTCTTCCTGGCCTGATGGTCGTCGCCATCAATCAGCCGTGTTACCTGCCCTGGCGCGGCCACTTCGCGCTCATGAAGACGGCGGACGTGTTCGTGTTCTACGACGATGTGCAGTTCACCTCGAACACGAGCCGCAGCTTCTTCGCCCGCGTGCAGCTGAAGACCGCGGCGGGCCGACGCTGGCTCACCGTGCCGGTCCGCAAGAGCGGCCGGTTCGGACAGCGCATCGACCAGGTCGCCATCGCCGAGGACGGCCGCTGGCGCGCACGCCACGCGGCGGCCATCCGCGAGGCGTTCCGGGGCGCGCCGTTCGCGGACTCCGTCGAGCCGGTGCTCGGCGCGCTGACCGGCGACTCCTGGCCACGCCTGGCCGAGCTGACGATCGCGACGACCCGGCTGACGGCCGAGCTGCTCGGCGTGCGGCGGGACACGCTGCGGTCCTCGGCGCTCGGCATCGAGGGGCGGTCCTCGGCGCTCGGCATCGAGGGCGCCGGCTCGGCGCGGGTGCTGGCCATCTGTCGCGCGCTCGGCGCGACCCGCTACGTCACCGGCCACGGCGCGCTCGACTATCTCGAGCACGCGGCGTTCGAGGCAGCCGGCATCGCGGTCGACTACATGGACTACGACCTGGCGCCCTATCCGCAGCTCCACGGTGTCTTCGAGCCGTACGTGACCGCGCTCGACGTCCTCGCCAACACCGGCCCGGCCGCCGCCGACCACGTCGGCGGCCGCACGGTGCCCTGGCGGGAGATGGTCGCGCGGCGCGCGGCCGCACTCGAGAGCACGCGATGAGGGCGCTGGTCCTGCTGCCGGCCTTCAACGAGGCGGCCCGCATCGGTCGCGTGCTGGGCGGCATCCGGGCGGCGGCGCCGGAGGCGACCGTGCTGGTCGTCGACGACGGCTCCGCCGACGACACGGCCGGCGTCGCCCGCGCCGCCGGCGCGCGGGTCGTGCGCCTGCCGTTCAATCTCGGCGCCGGCGTCGCTGCGCAGACCGGCTACAAGTTCGCCGTCCGCGAGGGGTTCGACTGCGTCGTGCATCTCGACTCCGACGGCCAGCACGAGCCGGCCGACATTCCGGCGCTACTCGCGGTCATTGCACGGCGCGAGGCCGACGTCGCGATCGGCTCGCGCTTCCTCGGCGGGGCCGACTACCGGGCCGGCGCGCTCCGTCGGACGGGCATGGGGGTGTTCGGCCTCCTGGCCTGGCTGCTGACGGGGGTGCGGTTCTCGGACGTCACCTCGGGCTTCCGGGCTTTCGGCCGCGACGTCATCCACTTCGTGGCGACCGAGTGGTACCCCACCGACTACGCCGACGCCGACGTGCTCATCACGCTGCGGCGCGCGGGCTTCCGGCTGAAGGAGGTCCCGGTGCGCATGTACCCGCGGGCCGGCGGCCGCTCGATGCACGCCGGCCTGCGGCCGATCTACTACGTGTTCAAGATGCTCCTGTCGGTCGCGCTGGCGCCGCTGCGGCGCGAGGCGTTCGAGCGGAAAGGATCGTGACATGGCGGAGCTGACGCCGCATCAAACGATGTTCGCGCTGGTCACCTCCCTGCTGGCCTTCGTCTTCGTGCTGGAGCTGGTGCGGCGGCGCCGGCTGCGCGAGGAATACTCGTGGCTCTGGCTGCTCACGGCGGGCGCGATGGTGCTGCTGGTGGTGTGGTACCGGCTGCTGATCCTCATTACCCGCATCGTCGGCGCCGTCACGCCGCTCAACACGCTGCTGCTGTGCGCGGTGCTCTTCCTCTTCGCGATCGCCGTCCACTACTCGATGATCATCTCGCGCCTGGCCTCGCAGGTGAAGAACCTCGCCCAGGAGCTGGCCCTCCTGTCGGCACGGCTGGAAGAGCGCCAGCGCTAGGCCCCGGCAGGGGCCTCGACGGCCCCCTCCCGGGCCTCCCCCCAGGATCGATGGCGCCGGCAGAGCCGGCGCTCGAACGCGGCGATCTCGGTGCTATTCGAGCGGGCGGCCGGCCAGCTGCTCGCGGATGCGCCAGGCGTCGTAGCTGCGGGGCGCGAGCCGGGCGAAGGCCTGGAAGTGGCGGCGGGCGGCGGGCTCGTCGCCCTGGGCGCGGGCGAGCTGGGCGAGCGCCCAGTGGGCGCGCGCCTGGCCTGGATCGGCCGCCAGCGCGGCGCGCTCGACCTGGGCCGCCTCGTCGAGACGCCGCTCCGCCATCCGCACGTAGCCGAGCGTGGCGAGCGCCGCGCCGCTCTTCGGATCGAGTCGCAGCGCCTCGGTGAGGCGGGCGTCGGCGTCGGCCGTCCGGCCGTCCGCGAGCAGGCGCCGCGCCTCTCCCACCTGCTGGGCGACGCGCGTGCGAGTGGCGGCGGTCAGGAAGGCCGGGCCCAGCTCGCGCGCCGCGCCTTCGTCGCCCCGCCGGTGATACGCGGCGATGAGCGCCGGATAGACCTGCGTCAGCGACGGATCGAGGCGCTGGGCGCGGGCGAGGTATCCCACGGCACCGCGGTCGTCGCCGGCCTCGGCGCGCACCAGCCCGGCGTTGTAGAGGACCGGCGGCGCCGCCTCCAGCGCCAGCGCGCGCTCGTAGAACGCCGTCGCGCGCGCCAGGTCCTTGCGCTGCCAGCATCGCGCGCGCCAGGTCCTTGCGCTGCCAGCAAGCCAGCGCCGCCGCCTGGTGGGCGCGGAAGCGCCGGGCGGGGTCGCGCACGCGCGCGAACGTCGCCAGCGCCTGCTCGAGGTCGGGGGTGGCGTGGCCGAGCAAGAGCAGCCCGAGCGAGGAGCCGGTCTCGCGCACGTTGCGCGCGAGCTCGGCGCGCGCCGCCTCGGCCCGCGCGGGATCGGTCAGCAGCCGCGCGATGCCGGCCTCGCCGTTGGCCGGCTTGACCCAGCGGTATTCGTCGCGCGCGATGACCGCCACGTGCGGCCCGCCGCGCCGAAGGTAGACGAGCGCGACGTCGTCCCAGTAGACGAGCGCCCAGTCGGGCGACGTCAGCGCCGCGTCGGCGTCCGGGCCGAGGACGTCGTCGACGGGATCGCCGGAGTACGTCGGGTAGTCGACCAGCGCGGCGTCGATGCCGTAGCGGGCTCGCAGCCGCTCGAGGTGGCGCGGATAGGCCCGCGCGAAGTGGATTTCCTCCAGCAGGCTGGGCGTCACGTGGCCGCGGCCGTCCACGATCGGCACGCGGCGCGGGAAGTCACGCCACTCGACGTAGCCGCCGAAGTGGAAGGCGTTGAAGAGCTTGCCCTCGACGCCGCGGCCGTCGAGATAGCGCAGGGCGCCCTCCGGCACCCATCGCTCGTCGACGCCCACACCCACGACCTTGCGCGTGTCGGCCAGCGGCCCGACGCCGCCCAGCGTGAGCACGACACCGGCCGCCGCCAGCACGGCGGCCGCCGACGCCACAGCCAGCACGAGGCGCCGCTCGAGGACCGACCGTGCGCGGCCGGCGAGCACGACCAGGTTGCAGGCGAGGATCGGCGCGGCCACCAGCTCGAGGAGAAAGATGAAGCGCACGGCCGACAGTCCGAGCCGCACGAACGGTAGCGCGACGAGCCCGGGGATCAGCGGCAGTCTGGCCGCGGTGCCGAGGAAGCTCAGGAGGAGCAGGGCCGTGAGCACGTATGGCCCCGGCCACGTCCAGGGGCGAGGCGGCTGCAGCTCGAGGATCTCCTGCCGGAACCAGGGCTGGTCGGCCAGCGTGAAGGGCAGCGTCAGCGGGTCCCAGCGGTGAGGATTGACGACGGAGACGAGCACGACGCCGGCGAGGACGCCGGCGATCGTCGCGAGCTGGCGCCAGGTGGGGGCGATGACGCTCGCGGGACGCCACCACCGCGCGACCAGGCGGAGACCGACGCGTAGCGCCACGCCGCCGCCGAGGACGGCAGCGAACGGCATGAGCCCGACGACGATGCTGGGGTGCGTGTTGGCCCAGACCAGCTCCACCAGCGGCAGCGCGAAGATCCACCACCGTCCGGCTGCCAGGTACGCGTTCAGCGCGTAGATCGTGAACGCCAGGAAGACCATGAGCGCGATGTCCGGGCGCTCGACGAAGCGGTGGCGCATCATGACGGCGACGGTGATGAGGACGGCCGCGCGGATCAGCAGGCCGGCCGGCGTGTCGGCCGCCCCGTCGCGCCACGTGCGCGAGTCCAGCCACAGGATCCACACCGCCAGCGCGACGATCGCCGCCTTGAGGGCGATGACGCCGCCGACGCCGCCGGCGAGCCAGCCGAGGTAGAGGGCGACGTCGAACAGCCACTCGGCGTTGTAGTACGGCCGATCGGGGCTCGCGAAGGAGAAGGGCTCGTGCGCCGGAAACCCGCGGTGCTCGACGAGGTCGCGGCCCAGGGCCAGGTGCGTGAACGCGTCGGGGTCCTCCATGCGCGTCAGCGCAAGGACGAACGCGGCGACGACGGGGATGGCGGGGACGATCCACCGGAGCCAGGAACGCGAGCACGACGCGGGCGGGGCCGTTAGACTCACGCGGGATCGTCCGACGCGATTCTAAGCGGCCCCGCGTCGGGCGCCCAGCGAAAACGCTGGTGGCTCGCGCCCGGCCGTCACCCGCGCCGGATCAGGCCGCGCGACGCGTCGGTGAGGCGGCGACGCCGGTCTCGGCCCTCGCGGTCAGGCGCCGGGCGAGCATCGCGAAGACGCCGCCGAGCACGAGACCGTCGACGATCATCGCCGCGAACCATGGGAACGACGCGACGCGAACGACGTCGATCGCCGCCGGCGTGAACGGCGCGATCCCCCGCAGCGCCGGGATCACGACCAGCCCCGAGGCGATCCACCAGAATGCGCCGTAGAGCGCGCCCCAGGCGAGGCCGGTGCCTTCATCGACGTCCTGCTTCCACAGCAGCCAGCCGAACAGGCCGCCGATGATCACCGCGTAGAGCAGGTACGCGAGCCAGCCGATCGCGCCCGTCGTCGCGTGCACCGCCCCGGTCACCAGCCTCATGGCCGGCTCGCGGACGCCGGTGTCGGTCCAGACGTGGACGAGTTGCAGCAGCAGGGCGGAGACGAGGCCACCGACCAGGCCCGCCACCGCGCCCGCGCCGATCTTCTTCGCCATCATGACGATTCCCCCCGATTCTTCCGTCCTACCGGCCGGCGATGAGAGCCGGATGAAGCGAGCATGAGAAAGGCGCGGAGCGCGGCGACGACAGCAACCCGGGATTCCTCCCTGCGGACGCTCAGCGTGCATCGCCTGTGCCGCCGGCCCTCCACCGAGGTGTAAACTCTCCGCCATGTCGGCGCGCTTCGGCGTGGACATCGGCGGCACGTTCACCGATCTCGTCGTCGTCGACGAGGTCACCGGCGCCGTCCGCGTCGGCAAGGTGTTGACGACCGCCAAGGATCCCGCCCATGGCGTCGAGCAGGGCGTCCAGTCGCTGCTGGACGACGCGGGCGTGGATCCCGGCCGCGTCCGCGCGGTCGTTCACGGCACCACGCTGGCCACGAACGCGCTGATCGAGCGCAAGGGCGCGCGGACGGGACTGCTCACCACCGAGGGCTTTCGCGACGCGCTCGAGATCCGGCACGAGGGCCGCTACGACATGTACGACCTGCTCATCGACCCGCCCCCGCCGCTCGTGCCGCGCCATCTGCGACGCGAGGTGCCCGAGCGGCTCGGACCGGACGGCGCCGTGCTGCTCGCGCTCGACGAGGACGCCGCCCGCCGCGTGATCGCCGGCCTCGTGCGCGAGCTGGTGCGCGAGGCCGCGCCGTTGGTGGCCGTGTCGTGCGCGTCGGACGTCGTGCCGGAGATCCGCGAGTACGAGCGCAGCTCGACGACGACGGCCAACGTCTACGTGGCGCCGCTCATGGCGCGCTACCTCGAGGATCTCGAGCGCCGGCTGACCGGCCTCGGGGTGCCGGGACAGCTTTACATCATGCAGTCGTCCGGCGGGATCGCGTTGCCCCCGCTGGCTCGCCGGCTGCCGATCCGCCTCGTCGAGTCGGGGCCCGCGGCCGGCGCGCTGGCCGCCGCCCAGGCCGCGCGCGAGCGCGGCGACTCGCGCCTGCTGTCGTTCGACATGGGCGGCACCACCGCGAAGGCCTGCGTCATCGACGGCGGCGCGCCCCTCGTCGCCCGCGAGTTCGAGGTCGCCCGGGCCGACCGGTTCAAGAAGGGCTCGGGACTGCCGGTCCGGGTGCCGGTCATCGAGATGATCGAGATCGGTGCCGGCGGCGGCTCGATCGCGCGCGTCGACCGCATGGGGTTGCTCAAGGTCGGTCCCGACAGCGCCGGCGCCGACCCGGGCCCCGCCTGCTACAGCCTCGGCGGTCGGCAGCCGACGGTCACCGACGCCGACCTCCTGCTCGGCTATCTCGACGCCAGCGCCGGCGCCGACCCGGGCCCCGCCTGCTACAGCCTCGGCGGTCGGCAGCCGACGGTCACCGACGCCGACCTCCTGCTCGGCTATCTCGACGCCGAGTTCTTCCTCGGTGGACGCATGCGCCTGGACCGCGCCGCCGCCGAGCGCGCGGTGCTCGAGGACGTCGGACGCCCGCTCGGGCTCGATGCCACCGCGGCGGCGTGGGGCATCCATCGCGTCGTGAACGAGAACATGGCGGCCGCCGCGCGCATCCACGGCATCGAGCGGGGGCGCGACCTGCGCGCCTACCCGCTGTTCGCCTTCGGCGGCGCCGGGCCGGTCCACTGCTGGCAAGTCGCCAAGGTCCTCAAGGTGCCGCGCATCCTGATCCCGTTCGGCGCCGGGGCGATGTCGGCGTGGGGCCTGCTGGCCGCGCCGCTGGCCTTCGACTTCGTGCGCACGCTGCGCGCACGGCTCGACGCGGCCGACTGGGGCGCGCTCAACAGGCTCTTCGCCGAGATGGAGGACGAGGGCGGCGAGCTGCTCGCGCGCGCCGACGCCGCCCGCGCGAGCGTGCGGGTGTCGCGGATCGCCGAGATGCGCTACGTGGGGCAGGGCCACGAGGTCGAGGCGCTCATTCCGCCCGGGCCGCTCTCCGCCGACAGCTTGCCCGCGATCACGACGGCGTTCGAGGCCGCCTATCGCGCGCTCTACCACCGGCTGCCGCAGGGCGTGCCGATCGAGGCGCTCAACTGGCGGGTGACCGTCGCGGCGCCGGCGCCGGCGCTCACGTTCGGCGGGGCGGTGGCCGGCGGCGGCAGCGCCCCCGGCGCGGTGAAGGGCACCCGCCGGGCCTGGTTCGCCGAGGCGAACGACTGGGTGGAGACGCCGGTGTACGACCGCTACGCGCTCGGGCCTGGCACGACGCTCGCCGGTCCCGCCATCGTCGAGGAGCGCGAATCGACCGCGGTGGTGGGGCCGGGCGCGCGCTGTCGCGTCGACGAACGGCGCACGCTGGTCGTGGAGCTCGGGTGATGCCCTTCGATCCCGTCACGCTGGAGATCTGCTGGAACCGGCTGATCGGCGTCGTCAACGAGCAGGCGGCCGCGCTGCAGCGCACCTCGTTCACCTCGATCGTGCGCGAGGCCGGCGATCTCTCGGCCGGCGTGTTCGATGCGCGGGGCTTCATGGTGGCCCAGGCCGTCACCGGCACGCCCGGTCACATCAACTCGATGGCGCTGGCGATGAAGCACTTCCTGGCCGCCTATCCGCCGGCGCGGCTGGCGCCCGGCGACGTGCTGATCACCAACGATCCGTGGAAGACGTCCGGCCACCTCAACGACGTGACGATCTGCTCGCCGATCTTCCGCGGCGACCGGTGCGTCGCCTTCTTTGCGTCGACCTGCCACACCGCCGACATCGGCGGCCACGTGCTGTCGGCGGAGGCGCGCGAGGTCTACGAGGAAGGCCTGCAGATTCCCATCCTGAAGCTCTACGACGCCGGCCGGCCCAACGAGACGCTCATCGCACTCATCCGCGAGAACACGCGCCTGCCGGAGATGGTCCTCGGCGATTTTCACGCCCAGATCGCCGGCGGCGCCGTCGGCGGCGAGCGGCTGCTGGAGTTCATGGACGAGTTCGGCCTCGAGCGGCTGGAGCCGCTGGCCGACGAGATCATCGGGCGCACCGAGCGCGCCATGCGGCAGGCGATCGGCACGCTGCGCCCCGGCCGCTACGAGTACGCGATCACCTCCGATGGCTTCGGCGAGCCGATCACGATCAAGGCGCGCTGCCTCGTCGGTGGGGACGAGCTGGTCGTGGACTACACGGGGTCGTCACCGGCCAGCCGGCGCGGCGTCAACGTCGTGATGAATTACACCGAGGCCTACACGACCTACGGCGTGAAGGTCATCGTGAGTCCCGACGTGCCGAACAACGAGGGCGCGTTCCGCCCCCTGCGCATCCTGGCACCCCCGGGCTCGATACTGAACGTCGAGCGCCCGGCGCCGGTGGCCGCCCGTCACGTCATCGGCCACTTCCTGCCGCACGTCGTCGCCGGCGCGCTCGGTCAGGCGGTGCCCGAGCGGGTCATGGCGGAAGGCTCCGCCAACATCTGGGGCGTGCAGGTCTCGGGCAAGGACCTCGAGGGCCGACCGTTCACCCACATCTTCTTCGCGTCGGGCGGCACCGGCGCGCGGGCGGTCAAGGACGGCCTGGCGGCGACCGCGTTTCCCTCCGGCGTGCTGGGCACCCCGGTCGAGGTCATCGAGAACCTCTCGCCGCTGATCGTCGAGCGCAAGGCGCTGCGCGACGACTCCGGCGGGCGTGGGAAGTACCGCGGCGGGCTCGGTCAGACGATCGCCTTCCGCGTGCGGACGCGCGAACCCTTCGTGTGCTCCATCCTCTGCGACCGCACCGCGCATCCGGCCGCCGGCTTCCGCGGCGGCGACTCCGGCGCCCCCGGCGAGGTGCTGATCGACGGCGTCCCCCCCGCGAATCCCAAGGCCGAGCAGGTCGTCCCGTCGACCGCTCTGGTGGAGGTCCGCCTGCCCGGGGGCGGCGGCTACGGACGCGAGACCGATCGCGACCCCGATCTCATCGCCCGCGACCTGCTGGAAGGCTACGTGACCCGCTGACGGACGGCGCTGGCCGGTGTCAGCGGAAGTGCCAGACGCCGTCCTGGCCCTTGACGATGACGAAGTTGTAGAGACGGCTCTTCTTGATGAAGCCGCCGTCCTGGCCCTTGACGATGACGAAGTTGTAGAGACGGGTCTTCTTGATGAACATCGTCGTCGCCAGGACGACGAGCGCCAGCAAGGAGCGCAGCGGACGAGGTCGCGAGAGGATGGGGCGCGGCCGCCGGCTACTTCGGGCTGTCGCCGACGGCGACCGCGACGAGCACGCCCGGCGCGTCGGTCGGCTGCGCGCCGCGGCCGAAGGCGGCGACGTGGCCGCCGAGCCAGCCGACGCATGGCGTCCGCTCATCGAGCCCACCGCGCATCGCGGCCCATTCCTCCGCGAAAGCGGCGCCGAGCCTGCGATGGCGCTCGGCGCTCTCGATGACCAGCACGAGGCGCGCCGGCCGCCCCTCGAGGCGCTTCACGGCCGTGAGCATCGCGTCGGCGGCGCCGTGGATCAGGCTCTCGGGCGAGGGCTCGACGCCATCCGTCGGGGCGGCGTCGGTATAGCCGATGCCGGAAGCGTAGGACGCCTCCACACAGGCCACGCTGGCCAGCGGCGCGGAGGCCGCCCGGCCGTAGACCACCGGGCCGCCGACGACCGTACAGACGGTGCGCATCTTAGGCCCCATGAAGTCGCGCCAGGAGGTGAGAAACGTCTGGGCGGCATCGTCACCGACGGGTCGAGCAAACGCGAAGGCCAGGCCGCGCGGATAGCGTGCGCGGAATGGCCAGCCGGCCAGCACGAGACGAGCCGCCGCCTGCCCGGCATCGCGAAGATCGCGACCGGCCGTGGCGGCCACCCCGCTGGCCGCGCCGTCGGCATTGACCACGCCGACGACGAGCGCGCCTTCCCTCAAGGGGCCGTGATCCGTCAAAAGCGCGGTGACCGCACCACCGGCCACCGAAATGTGTCCAAGGACTTCTCGCAGCGAGCCGACGGCATCGCGTGCCGCGCTGCCCGCGGTGACGACCATGGCGAAGTCCGCGACGGACCCGCCCAACCGGCGCGCGACGCTCCCGGCGGCTTCCCCGATGGCGACATCGGGATCCGGATGACTGCTCACGCCGATCGCCACATCCAGCTTCGACGTCAGCTGCCCCTGGTTGAACGCCGTATCCAGCATGGGGGGCGGTCTTTGCGTGCTCCATGCCAAGGCTCAAGTGTTTGGAATAACTAGCTGTTTATGGCTGGGCCGCCCTCCCGGCGTGTCGCGACGGCACCCGGCCTGACGACTTTGGGCAGTAGGAGCTTCGGCGATAGAAAGCGAAGGAGCGCCCTGGCTCTGCCGAGGGCGCTCCCAATGTTCGGGGGCTCGGGGCTCTCGGGCCCGCTGGCCTACAGCACGCCGTATTCCTTGAGCCGCCGGTAAATCGTCCTGCGCGAGATCCCGAGCGTCTTGGCCGCCGCCTCCTTGTCGTCCTTGAAGACCGCCAGCGCCCGGAGGATGAGCTCGCGCTCGACCTCGGCCAGCGTCGGGACGGTCTGGGAGTTGGCGGTGGCCGTCGGTGAGCGTCTTGGCCGCCGCCTCCTTGTCGTCCTTGAAGACCGCCAGCGCCCGGAGGATGAGCTCGCGCTCGACCTCGGCCAGCGTCGGGACGGTCTGGGAGTTGGCGGTGGCCGTCGGTGCGACCAGAGGCGTGCGGCCGAGGGTCGGCAGGTCGGCCAGGGTGATCTGCTCGCGCGCACCCATGGCATACGCCCGCTCGATGAGGTTCTCGAGCTCGCGGACATTGCCGGGGAAGCTGTAGGCGCTCAGCGTCGCCAGCGCGTCCGGCGCCATGCCGCGCACGTCGCGATGGAAGCGGCGATTGAAGCGGCGCAGGAAGTGCGTGACCAGCGCGGGAATGTCGTCCCGCCGCTCGCGGAGCGGCGGGAGCAGGACCCGGACGACGTTCAGACGATAGAAGAGGTCCTGCCGGAACGAGCCCTCGGTCATGGCCCGCTCCAGGTCCCGGTTGGTCGCGGCGATGACCCGGACGTCGACGGGAAAGGCCTTGGTCGAGCCCACGGGGCGGACTTGCATCTCCTGAAGGACGCGCAGCAGCTTCACCTGCAAGCCGGGGGAGAGCTCCGCGATCTCGTCCAGGAAGATCGTGCCTTCATCAGCCCCGCGGAAGAGTCCCAGGGCGTCCGCCACCGCGCCCGAGAAGGCCCCCCGGACGTGGCCGAAGAACTCGGACTCCAGCAGGTCTTGAGGAATGGCGCTGCAGTTGACCGGGATGAACGAGCGCTTGGCCCGGGACGACAGCCGGTGGATCGCGGCGGCCACGAGCTCCTTGCCCGTGCCGCTCTCGCCCTCGATGAGGACGGGCGAGTCGGTCACCGCGACCTTGCCGATGATGTCCTTCTCGATGAGGACGGGCGAGTCGGTCACCGCGACCTTGCCGATGATGTCCTTGACCTTGGCCATCGAGGCCGAGGACCCGACCAGCTCGCTGACGGCCAGCTCCTCGCCCAGGCGGGCCCGCAGGGTATGGACCTCGCCGCGCAGGAACCGGCGCTCCATCATGCGGGCCATGAGGTGGCGCAACTCGTCCAGGATCAGGGGTTTCGACAGGTAGTCGTAGGCCCCCTCCTTGAGCGCCTGCACCGCCGAGGCGATCGTGGGGTAGCCCGTCATCATCACGACCTCGATCGTCTCGTCCTGCTTGCGGATCTCGCGCAGGAGGTCGAGGCCGCTCATGTCCGGCATTCGGATGTCGCTGATGAGGGCGTCGAAGATGCCGTTCTTGAGTAGCGCGAGCGCGTCGACCGCGGATGAGGCGGTCGTGACCTGGTACCCCCACTGCGTCAAGGCTTCCTTGAGCAGCAGCAGGATCGACTTCTCGTCGTCTACCACCAGGATCTTTGCAGGTTCCATGGGTAAAGATGACTCTAGCATGATGAGGTGCCAGAATGACAAGCATTAAGTTGCGCGCGGGCGGCGGCCATGTTAGCGTAGGCGTTGACTTTTTACTGGAGGGTAGCCACGCCAATGGCTGACTTGTCGACGGTCCACCTCACCGAAGCGAACTTCGACGAGACCCTGAGCCACCACGACGGCGTCCTGATGGTGGACTTCTGGGCCGAGTGGTGTGGGCCGTGCAAGGCGATCGCGAGCCACCACGACGGCGTCCTGATGGTGGACTTCTGGGCCGAGTGGTGTGGGCCGTGCAAGGCGATCGCTCCCGTCCTCGAGGATCTCGCCCGAGAATCGTCGGGCCGCGTGACCCTGGCGAAGGTGAACGTGGACGAGAACCACGGCCTGGCCGGCCGGTACGGGATCCGTTCGATTCCGACGATCCTGTTCGTGAAGGCCGGCAAGGTCGTCGATCAGGTGATCGGCGCGGTGCCCAAGGCCAAGCTCAAGGAGAAGCTGGACGCGCTGGCCGTCTAGCGCGCCGCCGCTGAGCTCCGCATCAGCTCCGCCGGCATAGCCATCCCGTCACTCTCCCCGACCCGGGAGGAGTTCCGCGACCTCGCGGGGCAGGGCAACCTCGTGCCCGTGTTCGCCGAGCTTCCGGCGGACCTGGACACGCCGCTCTCAGCCTATTTGCGCCTGCGGCCGGGCCCCTACTCGTTCCTGCTGGAGTCCGTGGAGGGCGGCGAGAACTGGGCCCGCTATTCCTTCCTCGGGACCGACCCGCACACCGTCCTGAGCGCCAAGGACGGCGCCATCACCCGGCGAGAACTGGGCCCGCTATTCCTTCCTCGGGACCGACCCGCACACCGTCCTGAGCGCCAAGGACGGCGCCATCACCCTGCGGCGGGGCAACGCCCGGCCCCAGCGGCTCCCCGACGGTGACCCGCTGGAGGCGCTGCGCCGGCTGCTGGCCGAGTTCCGACCGGTCGCCGTGCCCGGTCTTCCCCGCTTCCAGGGTGGCGCCGTCGGCTACCTCGCCTACGACATGGTCCGCCACATGGAGCGGCTGCCGCGGCGTACCCGGGACGACCTGGGGCTTCCCGACGCCGTGTTCATGTTCACCGACACGCTGCTGGTCTTCGACAACCTGCGCCACCGCCTGCTCGTCATCGCCAACGCCCACCTCGACAAGCGCGACCCGACCGCGCTCGATCGCGCCTACGACCGGGCCGCCGTGCGCATCGGGATGACGCTCGCCAAGCTGGCGCGCTCCGTGCGCTCGACTCCGGCGCTCACGCTGGCGGCGCCGGGACCGCTGCTGGCCCAGGGCGAGGAGGGTTTCACCTCCACGCTGGACGAGCCCACCTTCTGCGACGCCGTCCGGCGCGCCAAGGAGTACATCGCCGCCGGCGACGCGTACCAGATCGTCCTGGCCCGCCGCCTGGACACCAAGCTCGAGTCCGACCCGTTCACGGTGTACCGGGCCCTGCGCACGATCAATCCCTCGCCCTATCTGTTCTATCTTCGCCTCGGGAAGACGACGATCGTCGGCTCCTCGCCCGAGGTGCTGGTGCGCGTCGAGGGCGACCGCGTCGAGGAGCGGCCGATCGCCGGCACGCACCCGCGCGGCGCCAGCGAGGCGGAGGACGCTGCCATCGAGCAGATGATGAAGACGGACCCCAAGGAGCGCGCCGAGCACGTCATGCTGGTGGACCTCGGCCGCAACGACGTCGGGCGGGTGGCCGAGCTCGGCTCGGTGAAGGTCACCGAGTTCATGGTGACCGAGCGCTACTCGCACGTGATGCACCTCGTCAGCCACGTGATCGGCACGCTGCGCCGGGGCGCCGACGCCTTCGACGTCCTGCGCGCCACCTTCCCGGCCGGCACGGTGTCCGGCGCCCCGAAGATCCGCGCGATGGAGATCATCGACGAGATCGAGCCGACCCAGCGCGGCCCCTACGCCGGCGCGGTCGGCTACGTGTCGTACTCCGGCAACCTGGATTCGTGCATCACCATCCGCACGATCGTCTGTCACGACCGCCGCGCGTCGATCCAGGTGGGCGCCGGCATCGTGGCCGACTCCGATCCCAAGACCGAGTGGCAGGAGACCTGCTCGAAGGCCCGCGGCCTCGTCCTCGCGCTCCGGATGGCCGCCGCCCAGCGCCGCGCATGATCCTCGTCGTCGACAACTACGACTCGTTCACCTACAACCTCGTGCAGTACCTCGGCGAGCTGGGGGCCAAGCTGGAGGTCGTGCGCAACGACGCCCTCGACGTGGACGGCGTCGCCCGCCTGGCGCCCGAGCGCATCGTCATCTCGCCCGGCCCCGGCAATCCGGACCAGGCCGGTGTGTCGCTCGACGTCATCCGCCGGCTCGGCCCGAGCACGCCGATCCTCGGCGTCTGCCTCGGTCACCAGGCGATCGGCCAGGCCTTCGGCGCGACCGTCGCGCGGGCGCGCGCGCAGATGCACGGCAAGACGTCCGAGATCCGCCACGACGGCCGCGGCGTCTTCACCGGCCTGCCCAACCCGTTCGTGGCCACGCGGTACCACTCGCTCATCGTCCTTGCCGACACCGTGCCGGACGAGCTGGAGATCACCGCGCGAGCCGAGGACGGCGAGATCATGGGCCTGCGCCACCGGCGCTACCCGATCGAGGGCGTCCAGTTCCACCCCGAGTCGATCCTCACCGTCGAGGGCAAGCGCCTGCTCGGCAACTTCCTCCGCAGCCCGGCGCCGGCGGCCGCTCGATGAGCGGTGACCGAGGTGGCGAGGACGCCCTCGTCCGCGCCATCCGCGAGCTGACCGCGCGGGCCGGGGCCGCCGCGGGCGTGACCCTCGGGATCGGCGACGACTGCGCGGTCCTCGAGCCGCGCGCCGGCGCCGCGCTGCTGGCCACGACCGACCTGCTGCTGGAGGACGTCCACTTCCGCCGACGCTGGGCCGAGCCGGCCGACATCGGCTGGAAGGCGCTGGCCGTGAACCTCTCGGACATCGCCGCGATGGGCGGCCGACCGCGCTGGGCCCTGGTCGCCCTCGCCTGCCCGGAGGACACGACCGCCGAGGAGATCGCCGCCTTCTACGAGGGCGCGCTGGCGCTGGCGCGGCCGCACGACGTCGCCGTCGTCGGCGGCGACACCTCGGCGTCGCCGGCCGGCTGGCTCGTGAACGTGACGCTGCTCGGCGAGTCGGTCGGCGCCCCGCGCCTGCGGTCCACCGCGCGACCGGGCGACGCGCTCGCCGTCACCGGCGCGCTCGGACGCTCGGCGGCCGGGCTGGCGGTCCTCGAGCGCGAGACCGCTCCCGCCGGCGTGAAGGCGGCCCAGCTGGCCGACGTCACCGCCGCGCACCTGCGGCCGCGGCCGCGCGTCGAGGAGGGCGCCTGGCTCGGCGCCGCCGGCGGCGTCACGGCGATGATGGACGTCTCCGATGGCGTCGGGATCGATCTGCCCCGGCTGCTCGGCGAGAGCGCGGCCGGCGGCCGGATCGACGTCGACCGACTGCCGGTCGACGACGCGACCCGCGCGGTGGCCGCCGCGCTCGGCGCCGATCCGCTCGCGTGGGCCACCGGCGGCGGCGAGGACTACGAGCTGCTGCTGGCCTGCGAGCCGGCCGCCTTCGAGCGCCTGCAGCGCGGGCTGGCCGAGCGCCTCGGCACGGCGCTGACCGCGATCGGCGAGGTGACGGCCGGGGGGAGCGTGAGCTGGCGGTCGCGCGGGCGCGACATCGCCGTCGCGCGCGGCTTCGAGCACTTCGCCAGGCGCCCGGCCGCCAGCGGAGCGGGCGCATGAGCGACAGCGTCGTGATCCAGGTCCTGGTGCTGCTGATCCTGATCGTCTGCTCCGCGCTCCTGACCGGCGCCGAGGCGGCGTACTTCTCGCTGGGCCGCGCGCGCCTCACGCGGCTGGCCACCGAGCGGCGCGAGGGCGGCCAGGCTCCGCGGCTGATCGACCGGCCGCACGACCTGCTCGTCACCCTGCTGGTGGGCATCACGCTGATCAACGTCGGCGGCTCGGCGCTGGCGGCCCACGTCGCCAACCAGCTGGTCGGCTCCCGCTTCGGGCCGATCGTCGAGATGGCCGTCATGGTCGTGGTACTGACGACGTTCGGCGAGGTGCTGCCGATGACGGTCGCCGTGAAGTATCCCGAGCGCTTCCTGGCGCTGGTGCGGCGGCCAGTGGTCTGGCTCAGCACGATCCTGTGGCCGGTGCGCGTCGTGCTGGGCGGCCTGACCGCACTGACCGTGCAGCTCGTCGCGCGCGACCGCACGGCGCAGCCGGAGCTGACGGAAGAGGAGCTGCGGACGCTGGTCGACGTCGGCGCCAGCGAGGGCGTCGTCGAGCGCGAGGAGCGCGAGATGATCCACAAGGTCTTCGAGCTCGAGGACACGCTGGTGCGCTCGGTGATGGTCCCGCGCACGGACATGTTCTGCCTGGACGTCGAGACGCCGCGCGAGGAGATCCTGCCGGCGCTGCGCGAGAACCTGCACTCGCGGGTGCCGGTCTTCGAGGGCTCCATCGACGTCATCGTCGGCATCCTCTACACGAAGGACCTGCTGCCCTACGTCGGCACCGGCTTGCCGGCCGACTTCGACCTGCGCGTCCACCTGCACCCGCCGTACTTCGTTCCCGAGTCCAAGCGGGCCGACGCGCTGCTGCAGGAGTTCCAGGCCAAGAAGCTGCACATGGCCATCGTGGTGGACGAGTACGGGGGCACCGCCGGCCTGGTGGCCCTGGAGGACCTGCTGGAGGAGCTGGTCGGCGAGATCGCCGACGAGTACGACGAGCCCGAGCGGTTGATCCAGCGGCTCGACGCGTCGACGTTCCGCGTGTCGGGCAAGCTGCCGGTCGACGAGCTCAACAGCGTCACCGGGCTCAACATCTCCAACGAGGCCTACGACACCGTGGGCGGCTGGGTGCTCGACCTCTTCGGCCGCGTGCCGCGCAAGTCCGAGCGGCGCGAGACCCCCGAGCTGATCGTCACCGTGGAGAAGGTCGAGCGCACGCGCGTGCTCGAGGTCCTGATCGCGCTGAAGAAGCCGGTGTCCACCGAGGCGGCGGCATGAACCTCATCTGGCTCGCCGCGGCCTGCCTGGTGGCGACGATGTTCTTCTCGGCCGCCGAGATGGCGTTCATCGCCGCCAACCGGCTGCGCCTGCGGCATCTGGCCGAGGAGGGCAGCGCCATCGCCGAGGAGTACCTCGAGGCGTTCCGCCGACCCGAGCGGCTGCTGTCGGCGGCGATGATGGGCGTCACGATCGCCCACATCGTGGCCGGCTCCGCCGTGACGTTCGCGCTGCTGCCGCGACTGGGCGGCTGGGCGTGGCTGGTGGCGGCGGGCACGGTGACGCCGGTGATGCTGATCTTCGGCGAGATCATCCCCAAGGCGGTGGCCCGCGAGTGGGCCACCAGCCTCATCCTTCGCCTGTACCGACCGCTCAAGCGGATCGCGCGGCTGCTGACGCCGTTCGTCGCCCTCGCCAACGCCGTGGTCAGCCTGATACTGAAGGTGTTCGGCGGCCCGCAGCCGGACACGCGCCAGTTCGTCTCGCGCGAAGAGCTGAAGGCGCTGCTGCAGCTCGAGCCCGGCGAGGCCTCGGTCAGCGCCGAAGAGGCCGAGATGATCGACAAGATCTTCGACCTCGGCGACACCACCGTCCGCGAGGTGATGGTGCCGCTGGTGGACGTCGTCATGCTGCCGGAGACGGCCACCGTCAGCGACGCCATGCGACGCCATCCTGCTGATGCAGCAGCGCGGCTTCTCGCGCCTCCCCGTCTACGGCCAGCGCGAGACGAACGTGGTGGGCGTGATCACGTCGATGGACCTGCTGCGTCGCGGGGGCCAGGCCCACAGTGTGGTCGAGATCATGCGGCCGCCGACCTTCGTGCCGGAGACGAAGCGCATCGACGATCTGCTGCGCGAGATGCAGAAGAGCCGCAACCAGCTGGCCATCGTGGTGGACGAGTACGGAGGGGCCACCGGGATCGTGACGCTGGAGGACATCGTCGAGCAGATCGTGGGCGAGATCCACGACGAGCACGACCGCACGCCGGCCTCGGTCGAACGGCTGCCCGATGGCAGCTACTGGGTGGCCGCCCGCGCGCACATCGATGAGCTGAACGAGGCGCTCGACTGGACGCTGCCCAAGCAGGACTACGAGACGGTGGCCGGCCTCGTGCTGGCCACCCTGCACCGGATCCCGCGCACGGGTGAAGAATTCCAGATTCCGGGGTATATCATCACCGTGCTCGAGGCCGACGCCCGCCGCGTGGCCGCCGTGAAGATCGCGCCGGTGACGACGCCGTCGCCGGCGGCCGGCGCGGCCTAGCCTCAACCCTCACGCAGGAGGACCAGGACGATGCCCGGCAAGATGGTGGACTTTCCTTCGAACGGTGGCACGACCCAGGGCTATCTGGCCACGCCGACGTCCGGCAAGGGAGCCGGCGTGCTCGTCATCCAGGAGTGGTGGGGGCTCGTGCCCCATATCAAGCGCGTCTGTGACCGCTTCGCCGCCGAGGGCTTCTCCGCACTCGCCCCCGACATGTACCACGGCAAGACCGCCGACGAGCCCGACGGCGCCGGCAAGCTCTTCATGGCGCTCAATATCGCCCAGGCCGAGAAGGACCTGCGCGGCGCCGCCACATACCTCGGCCAGCAGTCGTCCACGGCCAAGGTCGGCTGCGTGGGCTTCTGCATGGGCGGCCAGCTGGCGCTCTTCGCCGGCACGCTCAATCCCAACGTCGGCGCCGTCGTCGACTTCTACGGCATCCATCCCAACGTGAAGCCCGACTATGCCAAGCTCGCGGGCCCCGTCCTCGGCCTCTTCGCCGAGAAGGACGGCTTCGTGACCCCGCAGACCGCCCGCGAGGTCGATGCCGCCATCAAGAAGGCCGGCAAGCCGTCCGAGATCCACATCTATCCGAACGTCGATCACGCGTTCTTCAACGAGGACAACACGGGCGCCTACAACAAGGCCGCCGCCGACGACGCCTGGCGCCGCACGACCACGTTCTTCCGCCAGCACCTGAAGTAGGCTCTTCCGCCGCGGGCCGGCCGCCCGGGCGCCTACAACAAGGCCGCCGCCGACGACGCCTGGCGCCGCACGACCACGTTCTTCCGCCAGCACCTGAAGTAGGCTCTTCCGCCGCGGGCCGGCCGCCGCGCGCCGGCCCCGCGCCACCCGGAAGGAGACGTCGTACTGAGACGGCAGAAGTAGGTGGAGCATCCAGGCCGTGCGCTCGAGATCCGGCCTCGTCGGCAGACGGTCGTCGGGGTCCTCGCCGTGCTCGCCGTGGCCAGCGGATGCGCCACGTGCTCATCCGAGGACCTCGCCAGCCGAGCCCAGTGGGGCGCCCCCCTCGCCGTGGTGGACCAAGCAGGGTTTGTCTATCGAGCCGACATCGTCCCCGCCGGCCCGTGGGGCATTCCATCGGTCGCCAGGTGGGGCGTTCCATGTCGCCTGCCCGAGAGCATGAGGACCATCGCCCGCCCGTGCACGCCGGCGGAGATGGCCGACCCGGCCGGACCGGTTTGCTACCTGTGGCGGTACCCCTAGAATGAATCCTCGCCGATTCGTCGCGCTCAGGCACGCGCGGTGATGGAGCGTCACCATGATCAAGAGCATCTCGCTGCTGACGCGCAAGCCCGGCCTCACCCACGAGCAGTTCGTCCGCCACTGGCTCGAGATCCACGCCCCGCTCGCCCACGCCGTGCCGGGCGTGCGCCGCTACGTGCAGTCGCACATCGTCGAGGAGCGCCGGCGGCCCGACATCCCGCCGACCGACGTCGAGATCGATGGCATCGCCGAGCTCTGGTACGACGATCGGGAGTCGATGGCCGCCGCCCTCGCCACCCCGGCCGCCAAGGCGCTGCACGCCGACGGCGCGCTGTTCATCGGACGGATCAAGACGTACACCGTGGAG
>Ga0209474_10001745_pt1 | contig 20717 bp, 15 predicted proteins | sample GraSoiAngelo_145_FD_185902 | JGI IMG/M metagenome (GOLD analysis project Ga0209474, IMG submission 185902) | Grasslands soil microbial communities from the Angelo Coastal Reserve, California, USA - 14_1009_05_20cm (SPAdes) (version 2) | ecosystem: Environmental > Terrestrial > Soil > Grasslands... | reverse complement strand
CCGCACGTCGCCGGCCCCGAGCGCCCGGGCGCCATGCACGTAGTCCTCGGCGCTGGTCGACAGCACCAGGCCGCGCGTGAGGCGGATGTAGGTCGGCGTGGCCCCGAGGCCGATGGCCAGCGTGGCGTTGGTGAGCGACGGCCCGAGAATCGTCACCAGACCGATGGCGAGGATGAGGAACGGAAACGCGAGCCAGGCGTCGGTGAGCCGCATGATGAGCTGGTCGAGCGCGCCGCGGTAGTAGCCGGCGACGAGCCCGATCGGCACGCCGATCAGGATCGCCAGCAGGATCGAGAAGACGCCGGCCTGCATCGAGATGCGCGCGCCCCACACCACCCGCGAAAAGCCGTCGCGGCCGAGGTCGTCGGTGCCGAACGGATGCGCCCGCGACGGCGCCTTGCGGATCTGGCCCCAGTCGGTGCGGGTGGGGTCACTGGGGGCGATCCACGGCGCCCCGGCCGCCATCGCGGCGTAGAGCAGGACGATCACGGCGCCGGCCGCCGCCGCCGGGCGCTTGCGGCCGACCCGCCACGCCCGTCGCCAGCCGCCGGCCGGCGCGGCCGGCGCCTCGACCGGCAGCGCGAGCGAGGCGACGGTGGCCGCTTCACGCGCCATCGGCGGTGCCGCGGATGCGGATGCGCGGGTTGAGCACGGTGTAGGAGACGTCGACCAGGAGGTTGATGAGCACGTAGGACGAGGCGGTGAGGAGCACCACGCCCTGCACGACCGGATAGTCGCGAGTGAACACCGCCTCGACGATCAGCCGTCCGAAGCCTGGCAGCACGAAGATCTGCTCGGTCACGACGGCGCCGCTCATGAGCGCGCCCATCTGCAGACCCAGGATCGTCACCACGGGGATGAGCCCGTTGCGGAGCGCGTGGCGCACGACGACCGCGGGCTGCGCCAGGCCCTTGGCGCGCGCGGTGCGCACGTAGTCGGCGCTCAGCACCTCGATCATCGCGTTGCGCGTCTGCCGCATGAGCACGGCGGCCAGGCCGGCGCCGAGCACCAGCGACGGCATCAGCATGCGGCGGAGATTGCCGAGCGGATCGTCGGCGATCGGCACGAAGCCGGAGGCGGGCAGCCAGCCGAGCCGCACCGACACGAGCAGGATCAGCATGATGCCGAGCCAGAAGTTGGGAATCGACACACCGCACAGCGAGACGCCGCTGGCCAGCACGTCCCACACGGAGTTGCGCCGCACCGCCGCCACGACCCCCGCCGGCACCGCGATCGCGACCGCGACCAGCAACGACAGGCACGCCAGCTCCAGGGTGATCGGCAGCTTGATCGCGACCGTGCGCGTCACCGGCTGCCGCGTCCGGATCGACTCCCCCAGATCGCCCCGCACCGCCAGCGCCAGCCAGCGCACGTACTGCACCGGGATCGGCGCGTTCAGTCCGTACTTCTCCCTGATCTCCTCGATCCCCGCCGCATCCGCATCCGACCCGGCCAGCACCCGCGCCGGATCGCCCGGAATCATCCTCACCCCGACGAACACGATCACGCTGATCACCAGCAACGTCACCACCGAGATCATCGCCCGCCGCGCCAGAAACTCGATCATCGCCGTGCGCGGGCTCCGAAACCGCCACTTCGTGCCCGGAGCCCGCGCGTGCCGCGGCGCCGGGGGCGCGCTAGTTCCAGGACGTGTTCTTGATACGGATGAGGCCGTCGGGAACAGATTTGTAGTTCTTGAAGTTCTTGGGGAAGGCGACGATGTAGTTGCGGTGATAGATGTAGATGATGTTGCGCCGCGTGGTGATGAGGTCGATCGCCTCGCGGTAGAGCGCGCGGCGCTGGTTGGGATCGACGACCTCGCGCGCCTTGTTCAGCAGCGCGTCGACCTTTTCGTCGCAGGCCAGGGTGGCGTTGAGGCTGCCCCCGCACGCCTGGCCCTGGTGGATGTTGCCGTCGGGATCCACGCGGCCGCTCCAGCCGATCAGGAACGCCTGCAGCTTGCCGTCGTCGTCGTCCTTCAGCGCCGAGGCGAACTCCTGGGGCCGCAGGTTGATCGAGAAGCCGGCCTCGCGGGCCATGCCCTGGATCACCTCGGCGACCCGGCGTTGCTGCGGATCGTTCACGACCGTCAGGTCGAACGCGTAGCCGTTCGGGTGGCCGGCGTCGGCCAGCAGCTTCTTCGCGCGGGCCACGTCGCGGGTCGCGCACTTGCGGGTCTTGTCGAAGAACACGCTGTTGGGCGAGATCGGCCCGCAGCCCACCGTGAACTGTCCGTCCCAGGCGACCTGGTTCAGCGCCTCGCGGTCGATCGACAGCTCGAGCGCCTCGCGCACGCGCGGGTCGTTGGCCAGGGGCGTGCCGAGGTCGCCGGGCGGCTGGGTCTTGCCGGTCTTGTTGTGCAGGTTGATCGTGATCGAGTCGTAGCCGAGCCCGGTCACGCTGGCGACCTCGAAGCGGCCTTCCCTGCGCAGGCTGCCGGCATCGGTGGGCGCCACCTGGTGCATGACGTCGATGTCGCCGCTGCGGAGGTTGGCCACCCGCACGTTGTCGTCGGGGATGATGCGGAACACGATCCGGTCGAACTTCGCGGCGCCCCTGTCGAAGTAATGCGGCGAGCGCTCGACGACGATGCGGTCCTGCGGCACGCGCTCGACGAACTGCCACGGCCCCACGCACACCGGCGCGGTGCCGAACTTGTCGCCGGACCTGGTGGCCGCGGCCGGCGACACCGGCATGCCGGCCCGATCGGCCAGCTGCGCCGTGAGCGGCGAGAACGGCGCCTTGAGGCGCAGGCGGACGGTGAGCGGATCGACGACCTCGACCGCGTTCACCGACTCCAGCTCGCTCTTGCGGTTGGAGCCCTTCATCGTCTGGTGGCGCTCGAGCGAGAAGCGGACGGCCTCGGCGTTGAGCGGCGTGCCGTCGTTGAACTTGACGTTCGGCCGCAGCTTGATGGTGACCGTCTTGCCGCCGTCGCTGACGGCCGGCAGGTCGGCGGCGAGCTGGGGATGGATACGCAGGCCCTCGTCGATCTCGTAGAGCTTCTCGCAGATCTGCGCGAAGACGATGCGGCCGACGTAGGTGCGCGACAGCGTCGGATCCAGGATGTCGGGGTCCTGGTTCAGCGCGATGGTGAGCGTCTTCTTCTGGGCGTGGGCGGCGCCGGGCGCCAGCGCCAGCAGCAGCGCCGCCAGTGCCAGACGTCGCACGATCGACGAGCGGATCATCGGTGGCCTCCCCGGGGAACGTCCGCGCGCCGGTGCGGCGGCGGAGGCATCTTAGACCACGGCTCGCCGGACGTGCAACCGGCCGCCGCGGCGCCGCTGCTACCGGGTTGGGACGAGGAGCTTCAGGGCCTGATCGCGGAGCGGCGGCGGCAGCGGCGCCGGACGGCGCGCGTCGAGATCGAGATGGACGCCGGACTGCTCGAGGGTGGCGACGCGCTCGCCGCTGCGCTCGTCGGTCATGACGTGGAGGATGCGCATCGACGAGTTGCCCACGTGGGTGAGGGCGCTCCGCACGATGAGGGGGTCGCCGGCGCGCACGCCGCCCTCGAAGCCCAGCTGGAACTCGAACGTCGAGAAACCGCGATGCTGATCGCGCATGTACGTCGGCGTCAGGCCAAAGCCGGCGATGGCGTGGCCGTTGGCGGCCGAGAAGCGGTGAATCGCCGCCGCCAGCGCCAGCCGCCCGTGGCCGTCGACCTCGGTCGGCTTGACGGTGTCGCGCGCCGTGTCGCGGAAGCCGGCGAGCGACTTCGGGTGCGGGCGGCTCTCGCGCGGCGGCCCGTCCCATGTCGCGCGGCGGGCCTCGGTGGCGCGGCGCTGCTCGGAGGTGAGCGTCACCGCCAGCCGGTGCTCGACGGTGGTGCACAGCGCGCCCTCCGTCGACTCGACGAGCTTGTGGCCGAGGCGCAGACCGTCGGGCTCGACGGCGATGACGGCGCTGTCGACGTGCATGAGATCGCCGACGCGCAGCTCGCGGCTGTAGCGGATGTAGCACTCGAGCGTGGGCGCCGGGCCGAGTCCCAGTGTGTGGAGCAGCGCCGTCGCCGCGTCGCCGAAGCGGGCGAGGTAGTAGGCGACCGTGAAGTGATCGTTGGCGTCGACTTCCCAGCGGAACACGGTGCCGCGATACGTCTCGAGCCAGCCGTCCGATCGCATGCGCGGTATGCTAGCGCACCATGAGCGACCACGCCGATCTGATCTTCGTCGGAGGCCGGGTGCACACCGTCAACGCCGCCAACGACGTCGTCCCCGCTCTCGCCGTACGCGGCGGTCGAGTGCTGCTGGCCGGTGCCGATGCCGACGTCCGGGCGCTGGCCGGGCCAAGCGCGCGCGTCGTCGAGCTACGCGGCCGCTCGCTGCTGCCGGGCTTCGTCGACGGCCACTGCCACCTGGCGAGCCTCGGGATGGCCACGACCTCGATCGACTGCAAGGCCGACGGCATGCAGTCGATCCGCGCGCTGCAAGAGGCGGTGCGCCGGCGCGCCGCGAGCCAGCCGCCGGGCACGTGGATCCGCGGGCGCGGCTACGACCAGTCGCGCCTGGCCGAGAAGCGCCATCCGAACCGGCTCGACTGGGACGCGGTCGCGCCCGCGCACCCGGTGATCTTCACGCGCACGTGCGGCCACATCGCCTCGGTCAACGGCCGCGCGCTGGCGCTGGCCGGCATCACCGACGGCACGCCGGATCCGCCCGGCGGCCGCTACGATCGCGACGGCGGGCGCAACCTCGGCGTCGCCTACGAGACCGCGCAGACGCCGCTGCAGGTGGCGGCGCTGCCCTCGCCCGACGAGTTCCGGGAGGCGCTGCTTCGCGCGGACCACGCCTACGTCGCCGCCGGCGCCACCAGCGTGCACGACGCCGGCGGCCTCGTCGGGCCGGCGTTCGGGCCATGTCAGGACCTCGCGGCGGCCGGACGGCTGCGCCTGCGCATCTACGCGTTCGCGACGGTGAACAGTCGCCAGCATCCGCTCGTCGGCCTGCTCGGCACCGGCCTCCACACGGGCCTCGGCGACGACCGCCTCCGCCTCGGCGCCTTCAAGGTGATGACCGACGGGTCGTCCAGCGGCCCCACGGCGGCCACCCGCGAGCCGTACACGTCGAACTGCCACGACTGCGGCATCCTGTACTGGAGCCAGGACGATCTCGACGACCTCGTCGGCCGGGCGCATCGCCAGGGGTTCCAGTGCACGGTGCACGCCGTCGGCGATCGCGCGATCGAGCAGACGCTGAACGCGATGGCCCGCGCCCAGCGCGAGCACCCGCGCGACGGTGTGCGCCATCGCATCGAGCACTGCGGCATCTGCCCGCCCGACCTGCGCGAGCGCGTGACGCGCCAGGGCATCCTGCCGGTCATGCAGCCGGCGTTCTTCTGGGAGTTCGGCGACGGCTACATCGCCAACTACGGTCAGCACCGCGCGGACACGATGTTCCCGGCCCGGAGCCTGCTGGCGGCCGGCGTGCCGGTCGTCGGCTCCTCCGACGCGCCGGTGACCCACTGCGCCCCTCTGTTCGGCATCGAGCAGGCCCTGACGCGGGCGACGATGGCCGGCCAGGTGTGCGGCGCCGACGAGCGGGTCGACCTCGCGACCGCCATCCGCATGCACACGATCCACGGCGCGTACGCGTCGTTCGAGGAGCGACTCAAGGGGAGCCTGGAGCCCGGCAAGCTCGCCGATTGCGTCGTGCTCGGCGACGACATCGCGCGGGTGCCGGTGAAGGACCTGCGCCATCTGCCCGTCGCGATGACGATCGTCGGTGGGGAGATCGTCCACGAGGCCGATCGCGGATGACCGCCTCGCCACGCGAAGCCCCCCTCCGAGGACTATGGCCCCTTCGGCTTGTCGCCGGCCAGGGTGATGCGATGGAGCAGGCGGCGGTGGCCGTGGTAGTCGTTGATCGCGTTGTGCTGGGCGCAGCGGTTGTCCCACATCGCCAGCGAGCCGGCCCGCCAGCGGAAGCGGCACGTGATCTCGGGCCGTGTCTGGTGGCGAAACAGGTACTGCAGCAGCGGGCGGCTTTCCTCTTCGGTCATCCCCTCGAAGCGCACGGTATGGGCGATGTTGACGTAGAGCGCGCGCCGGCCGGTCTCGGGGTGCACGCGCACCACCGGATGGGCGGCGACGTACTCCTTCCGGGCGTCCGCGCGCGCGCTGTCCTTGAGGCGGTCCTCGCGGGTGCGCGACACGTCGGCCGCCGCGGAGCTGTTGACGGCGACCAGGCCGTCGAGCACGCGCTTGAGACCGTCCGAGAGCGTCTCGTAGGCCAGGTACATGTTGGCGAACTCGGTGTCGCCGCCGGCCGGCGGCACCTCGCGGGCGACCAGCATGCTGGCCATCGGGGGCACGTCGAGGTAGGTCGTGTCGGAGTGCCAGATGCCGCCGAAGTTGATCGTCTCCTGCTCGAGCTTGAGCACCGGGATGATCTCCGGGAACTCGTCGAGGCCCTTCACGAACGGGTACTCGATCGGCGTGCCGAAGCGGCGGGCGAACGCCAGGAAGCGCGCGGGCGGCAGCTCCTGGTCGCGGAAGAAGACGACGAGGTGCTCGAGCCAGATCCGCCGGATCTCGGCCACGGTCGCGTCGGAGAGATCCTTCGCCAGGTCGACGCCGCTGATCTCGGCGCCCAGCGCGCCGGCGATCGGCTGGACCTGCATCAGAGGTAGACGGTCTTGAGCTGGGCCTCGGAGTAGCGCCCGCCGGCGGCGGCGTCGGCCGGCACCGCGTCGGCAATGCGCCGCACGTCGTCGGCGCTGAGCTGGACCTTCAGCGCGCCGAGGTTTTCCTGCAGGCGGTCGACGCGCTTGGTGCCGGGGATGGCGACGACCTCACGGCCCTGGGCGAGCAACCAGGCCAGCACGAGCTGGCCGGGCGTGCAGCCCTTCTCGCGGGCGATCGCCTCGAGCTTCTTCACCAGCCCGATGTTCTTCACGAGGTTGTCGCCCTGGAAGCGCGGATGGGCGAGGCGGCGATCGCCTTCGGGAATGTCCGCGGGCTTGTGGATCTGCCCCGTGAGGAGACTGCGGCCGAGCGGCGAGTAGGCCACGAACGAGATGCCGAGCTCGCGCAGCGTGGGCAGCGTCTCCTCGGCCTCCGTGCGATAGAGCAGCGAGTACTCGCTCTGCAGCGCGCTGATCGGGTGCACCCGGTGTGCGCGGCGGACGGTCGTCGGCGCCGCCTCCGACAGCCCGAGGAAGCGCACCTTGCCCTGCTCGACGCACCGCTTCATCCCGCCGACGGTCTCCTCGATCGGCACCTTGGGGTCGACGCGGTGCTGGTAGTAGAGGTCGATCACGTCGACGCCGAGCCGCTTGAGGCTGGCGTCGCAGGCCTGCACCACGTACTCGGGACGCCCGTTGACCTGGTTGGCCCCGCCGGGATTCTGCACCTGGCCGAACTTCGTCGCCAGCACGACCCGATCGCGGCGGCCCCTGAGCGCGCGGCCGAGCAGCTCCTCGTTGTGCCCCCAGCCGTACATGTCGGAAGAGTCGAGGTGGTTGACGCCGAGATCGATCGCGCGCTGGACGAGCGTGGTGGACTCGGTGTCGTCGGCGGGCCCATAGACGCCGGACAGGCCCATGCACCCGAGCCCGATCGCCGAGACCTCCAGCGTGCTGTGGCCGAGCCGTCGGGTCGGCACCATGCTCATGCCTTCACGTCGGAAAGACTGAGCTCGGCCAGCTTGGTCGCGGTCGGCTGGCCGGTCTCGGGATCCCAGCCGGCCATCTCGTAGTACGTTCGCCGGGCGGCGAAGAACTTGTCCGGCTCGACCCGGGAGCCTTTCAGGGCGCCGTTGCCGATGCCCTCGTGCAGCCGCTGCGGCAGCACGTCGTCGTCCGGCGTGAAGCCCTCGCGGTTGTTGAACACGCGGGCCAGCGTGTTGGCCCGCTCGCCGATCTTCATCGCCTCGTACAGGCTCAGGTTCCAGCCGGTGACGCTGTTGACGTAGTCGACCAGCGGCGTGAGCTCCATCACGTTGAGCGGCGCGCCCACGAAATCGCACATGCCGACCGAGTTGTAGAACGACCAGACTTTCTGGGTCTCGAAGAACGCGCGAACCTTCTTGGAATCCAGATCGAGCGGGTCGAGCGGCTCGATGAGTCCCAGCACGCCCATCGGATGGCCCTGGGTGTGGAAGCCGGCGTAGAGCGGATCGTGCGGCGCCTCCATGTGATCGGCGCCGGTGGGCGACAGCGCGTAGGCCAGCGACAGGCCCTTCTTGCCGCGCGGGTCGTGCATCGGCAGCTCCTGCCCCTTCACGTGCAGCGCGTACTTCTCGGCGCCCTGGCCGAGCTGCTGGGCGGCGCGCTTGACGCCCTCGCCGAGGAGCGTGCCGAAGCCCTCGCGCTTGCCGATCTGGTGGATGAGCGCGATCGTGGCGTCGACGTTGCCCCAGGTGAGGTCGAGGCCGCCGGTCGTTCGCTGGTCGATGATGCCCTGCTCGTAGCACTCCATGGCGAAGGCGATCACGGCGCCGGTCGAGATCGAGTCGAGGACGTACTGCGCGTAGAGCTGGTTGATGAGCGCCAGGGCGTTCAGGTCGTTGATGCCGCACAGCGACCCGGTGGCGGCCAGCGTCTCGTACTCCGGGCCCCCGTACTTCGGCGTCACACCCAGCTCCTTCACCTCGACCTCGCGCTTGCAGGCCACCGCGCAGGCGTAGCAGGTGCCCCGATTGACCAGGATCGTGTCGCGCATCTTCTGGCCGCTGATGTCGCGAGCGCCCTCGAACGAGCCGTCGCGGAAGTTGCGCGTGGGCAGGATGCCGCTGGCCTCGAGCGCCAGCACGCCGCTGGATGAGCCGAGCTGGTGGAAGCGGTCCTTGCTGCGATCGTAGTGGTCCTTGAACCAGACGAGCTTCTGCTTGGCGCCGTCCTTGTCGGCCGCCGCCGGCGGCTTGCTGCCGCGCACCACGATCGCCTTGAGGTTCTTGCTGCCCATGACGGCGCCGAGCCCGCTGCGGCCGTGGAAGTGCTTCAGCTGGTTCACGATGGCGGCGAAGCGTACGCCGCGCTCGCCGGAGACCCCGCACTGCAGCACGCGGATGCGCTTGTCACCCAGCTCGGCCTCCAGCCCGTCCTGGACCTCGCCCGAGAGCTGGCCCCAGTAGGCACCGGCGTCGCGAAACTCGATGCGGTCGTCCTTGATCCAGAGATAGGTCGGCGTGTCGGCCTTGCCGTGCACGACGACGCCGTCCCAGCCGGCTGCCCGCAGCTCCGGCCCCCACCAGCCGCCGGCCTCGGACTCGCCGTAGCCGCCGGTCAGCGGCGACTTGGCCGCCGCGGTGTAGCGGTTAGTGCCGGAGAGCGACAGACCGTTGATCACGCTCGTCATGAAGACGAGGACGTTGTCGGGGCCGAGGGGGTCGACGCCGGGCTGGAGCTCGCGCAGCAGGATGTGCGCGGCCATGGCGCCGCCGCCGAGATACTTGCGCAGGGTGAGCTCCGGAACCTCTTCGACCCGCGTCTGACGCGTCGTGAGGTCGGCGTGGAGCAGCTTGGCGGTGACGGAGCCGGCGGCCATAAGGATGTCCTCCTGGAAGTCGCTGTACCGTCTGGGCGAATCACATCGTAATGCCGTCCGGGCGGTGCGTCAGGACTTTTTTGGAGGGGGTGGCCGCCGCAGTCAGTGCCGCGCGGTCACCTGACGGATGGCCTGGGTGAGCGCGTCCAGCGTGACGGGTTTGCTGACCACCGCGTCCACGCCAGCCGGCTGCTCTCCTTTCGCGTCCATGAGGTCGCCGAAGCCCGTCAGCATGATGATCGGCTTGTTGGCGGCGACCTGCTTGATCGTCGTGGCGAGCTGGTCGCCGCCCATCTCCGGCATCGCGCGGTCGGTGATGACGAGGTCGAAGCGGCCGGAGAGGAACCTGTCCAGTCCTTCGAGACCGTTCGGGGCACTCTCGACCGTATGGCCCTCGCTGCACAGCTGCTCGGTGACGGCCAGGCGCACGAGCGGGTCGTCCTCCACCACCAGGATGCGGAGCCGGCGCGAGCATTCCGCCGACTCGGGTAGCGCCGGCGCCGTCGCGCCGCCGGACACAGGCAGCCGGATGACGAAGGTCGTGCCCCGGCCGGGCTCGCTCTCGACGGCCAGTGTTCCGTGATGGCGCTCGATGGTGGCCTGGACCAGTGACAGCCCTAGCCCGGTGCCCTGCTGGCCCTTGGTGGTGAAGAAGGGCTCCGCGCAGCGCCGGCGCACCTCCTCGGACATGCCGACGCCCGTGTCGCCGAAGGTCACGACGACGTCGCCGCCGTCCGTGGAGGCCCGCACGGTGATCGTCCCGCCCTCGGGCATCGCGTCCACCGCGTTGAAGATGAGATTGGTGAGCATCTCGCGAATCCCGGCCGGATCGCCGAGGATGATCGGCACGTCGGCGACGTCGTGGTCGATCCGGATCGCGACACCGCGTCCCAGGGCCTGGCTCTTCCAGCGCGGCTGCGTGAGCGCGACCGCCTCTTCGATGCACCGGCGCAGATCCACGGCGGCGTCGGCGGAATGGTCGCCGCGTTCCCGGTACAGCTCGCGCAGACGGCGAACGACCGATGCCGCGTCTCGGGCGGCGGTGTTGATGAGCTGCAGGTAGCGCTGGGCGGCGTCGCTCGGCAGGTCCGGTCGGCGCAGCAGCAACTCGGCGAACCCGAGGATCGGCGACAGGGTGTTGTTGAAATCGTGCGCTATCCCGCTGGCCATCTCCCCCATCGCGCGAAGGCGCTCCTGCTGCACCACCTGGCGCTGGGTCGTCTTGAGCTCGGTCAGCGTCGCCTCGAGCTGCCGATGGCTGCGCTGCAGCTCCGCCTCGGACCGGTGCCGCTCGGTGATGTCGTTGAAGCTGACGACCACGCCGGTCAGCCGGTCGCGCTCGATCATCGGCGTGGCGACGTAGTCGACCGGGAGGTAGCTGCCATCGTGCCGCCCGAAGATCTGGTCGGTCCCGTGACGGGCCAGTCGGTCCACGAGAGGCGCGAACAGCGGCGATCGCTCGTTCGCCGTCGGGCTCCCGTCAGGTTCCAGGCAGCGGACGACGCCCGTGACCGGCCATCCGATCGCGGAACGAACGTCCACGTTGAGCATCTTGGCCGCCGCCGGATTGATGAACGTGATACGGACCTCGGTGTCGATGCCGAAGATGCCCTCGCCGGCGGCCTCCAGGATCAGCGCCGTCTGCGCGAACGCCCGTTCGTTGAATCGCCACGCGACCACGCTGCCGACGCAGGAGCACAGGACGAATGCCGCGTGGATGCCGGCCCACGTCCACGGCGCGTTATACGCGGCCGGATGGTTGTAGACGGCCGCCGGCCACAGGACGCCGACGACGCCGTGGTGGAGGGCGACGAAGGCGACGGCCAGCAGATAGGGAATCCAGTCCTGGCACAGGGCGAGGAACGCCAGCATGACGAAGAAGTGAAAGTGCAGCTCGATGTAGCCGCCCGAGAGGTGCACGAGGATGGCGGACGCACTCATCAAGCCGAAGCCTACCGCCGTCGCTTGCACCGTCCGTCCAGCCCGTCGCCAGGTCGCGAGCAGCGCGAATATCGCCACGATCGAGCCCTCGGCGACCGTGTGCAGCGCGGTGCCGTCGTCGACGAACGCGTGCGGGGTGAACTCCCAGCGATAACCGAGCACCGGTCCGATGAGCGCGATGATCACTGCGTGGAACCACGTCAAGCCAACGAGGAAGCGAAAGCGGGCGCGCCACACCGCCTCGGGCAGTGCGCCGCCGGAGGGTATGAGATCCCACAGCCGCCTGGGCAGGGACGCGATCTTCACCGGCCCCCCGGTGAGCAAGGGCGGTGCCGAGCGGGCCCCGGCGCGGAAATTCAGGCGTTTGAACGCCGCGCCGGCGAGGTTCGGCGGATGATTTTTGCCCATCGCCGGCCTCGTCGTCGAAGCGAATTGATCAGGGATTCATGATCGATTGACGGCGCTGACCACCGCGCGTAGCGACGCGGTGACGATGTTGGCGTCGAGGCCGACGCCCCAGCGGCTCTTGCCGCCGTTCACGCGCGCCTCGACGTAGGCGGCGGCGCGCGCGTCGGCGCCTTCGCCGAGCGCGTGCTCGTGATAGTCGACGATCTCCACGAGGGTCCCCGCGTCGCGCGCCAGCGCGTCCACGAACGCGGCGATGGGGCCGTTGCCCGAGCCCTTGAGCCAGCGCTCGACGCCGTGCAGGCGCACGGCCGCCTCGACGGTGGTGTGGCCGCTGTCGGGCGCCGTCGAGAGGATCGGATGAGTGGCCAGCGCGATCGGCCCGGCCGTCGCGAGGTACGTCGCCTCGAAGGCGGACCAGATCTGGTCGGCGGTGATCTCGGTGCCGCTCGCCTCGGTCAGCCGCTGGATGACCGAGGAGAACTCGATCTGCAGCCGGCGCGGCAGGTCGAGCCCGTGCTCGAACTTCATGATGTAGGCGACGCCGCCCTTGCCCGACTGGCTGTTCACGCGGATGACCGCCTCGTAGCTGCGCCCCAGGTGATGCGGGTCGATCGGCAGGTAGGGCACCTCCCAGGCGGCGTAGTCCGGGCCGAGCGCCTCGAAGCCCTTCTTGATGGCGTCCTGGTGCGAGCCGGAGAACGCCGTGTACACGAGGTCACCGACATAGGGATGCCGCGGATGCACCGGCAGCCGGTTGCAGTGCTCCACCGTGCGGCGGGCCGCGTCGATGTCGGAGAGGTCCAGCCGCGGGTCGACGCCCTGGCTGAAGAGGTTGAGGGCGAGGGTCACGACGTCCACGTTGCCGGTGCGCTCGCCGTTGCCGAACAGCGTGCCCTCCACGCGATCGGCGCCGGCCATCACGCCCAGCTCGGCGGCGGCCACGGCGGTGCCGCGGTCGTTGTGCGGGTGCAGGGAGAGCACGATCGTCTCGCGTCCGCGGATGGTGCGATGGAACCACTCGATCTGGTCGGCGTAGACGTTCGGCGTCGCCATCTCGACGGTCGCCGGCAGGTTGAGGATCACCGGCCGGTCGCTGGTCGGCTCCCACACGTCCATCACCGCCTCGCAGATCTCGACCGCGAAGTCGAGCTCGGTGCCGGTGAAGCTCTCCGGCGAGTACTGGAAGTGCACGTCGGTCCCGGGCACCGTGCGGGCCAGGGTGCGGCAGAGGCGCGCGCCGCGAACGGCGATGTCCACGATCCCGGCACGGTCGAGGCCGAAGACCACGCGCCGCTGCAACGTGGACGTCGAGTTGTAGAGGTGCACCAGTGCGCGGGAGGCGCCGCGCAGCGACTCGAACGTGCGCTCGATGAGCTCGGGCCGGGCCTGGGTGAGGACCTGGATCATCACGTCGTCGGGAATCAGGTCCTGCTCGATGAGCTGGCGCACGAAGTCGAACTCCGTCTGCGACGCCGACGGGAACCCCACCTCGATCTCCTTGAACCCGCAGCGCACCAGCAGGTCGAACATCCGCCGCTTCCGCTCGGAATCCATCGGATCGATCAGCGCCTGGTTGCCGTCGCGCAGGTCGACGCTGCACCACCGCGGCGCCGTCGTGGTCACGCGGCTCGGCCACCAGCGGTCGGCCAGCGCAATCGGCGTGAACGGCCGGTAGAGATGGAACGGCATGGGAGCGGGTGGACCTGCCTTCGGCGCCACGGGAGCCTCCTTTTGGTGGAAACAAAAAAGCCTCCCCGGGTCACGGGAGAGGCTGTTCAGGCGCGCGCCCGGCGAGGGCGCGCGCCTAGGTCAGAAGCAGGGTCGCGAGCGGGGAGTACCCGGTCGTCGTCCTCACGGTCACGAGAGTCGGCGCGTTCATGGACTCCGGCATTGTCGCCGGCGCTGGGCTCGCTGTCAAATGCCGGCGATCCGGTAGATGCGGACGGCGTTGTCGTGGAACAGGGCGCGCTGGTCCGCCGCCGGCCGGTCGGCGACGAACGCCTTGAACGCGTCGAACAGCGCCTGGTAGCCGACGCAGAGGCCGTCCACCGGGAAGTTGCTCGCGAACATGCAGCGCGACACGCCGAAGATCGCGATCGCCTCGCGGACGACCTGCCGATTGCCCTCGTGCGGCCACGACCGGTCGCGCCGGCCGAGGCCCGAGAGCTTGAGCGTCACGTTCGGCGGCGCGGCGGCGGTCTCCAGCGCCCGGCGCCACGCCGCCAGCCCCGCCGGGCTGCGATCGACGGGCAGCCCGGTGTGGTTGACGACGATCGGGATCCGCGGAAAGTCGCGGGCGAGCTCGGCCGCCGCCGCCAGGTGCCACCACGGCGTCTGCAGATCGAAGTGCAGGCGGTGACGCTCGAGCAGCGCGTAGCCGCGCCGCCACCGGGGATCGTCCATCGAGCCGGGCGCGCCCCGCCGGGCCTGCTCGGGCGCCGGCGCGGCGGCCGGCTTCTGGCGGATGCCGCGCACGAAGTCGAAGGCGGCGTGGCCGGCCAGGACACCTGGGACGTCCTCCGTTTCGAAACGCGCGTGACCTACGGCCACGGTCGGCAGGCGGTGCTCCTTGCGCAGGCCGGCGAGCCAGCGCGTCTCCCCGACCTCGTCGGCAGGGTCCCACTCCGCCTCCACGTGGACGGTCGCCACCACCTGGTGGCCGGCGGCGTCACGCCGGAAGTCGTCCGGGAGATAGCGCCGACGCAGCGCCGCGTAGTCGCCGTAACGGAAATCGGTCAGCGGGGTCGTCGACAGCCACGGGTAGGGATTGCGCCTCACGTCCCAGAAGTGCTGGTGCGCGTCGACGATCGGCAGGTCGCTGGTCAGCGGGCGGCCTTCATTGACCGTCGAGCGCGACTTCGTGTACGCCCGAGGTCATGACCATCTTGCCCACGTCTCGCGCCACAGCGTATGAGGATATGCCTGTCGATTGGTGACGTAGGCCGGAAGGGGACCGGCGTGCCGCGACCGTCTCACGGTCTATTGCTTGATCTGCCGAGCGAAGGCCGTCACGACAAGAGGCCAGAATGCCCCGACGATGAAGCAGTTCGCCCACGTGTCGCCTCCGAGCGCGATAGCGGCAAAGCCGCCGATGATAGAGTTGGCGAGCGAAATGACGAAGTAGGGGCGGTCGAACTTGGGGAGTGAGCCACGGGCAGCTCCAGTGACGATTCGATTGAGTCTCATGACCTCGGGCGCGACCGCGCCGACCATTCTCCAGATGAATTTACCCCGCGGGTCCGAGATCGATAACCACTCCGGGATCGGCACGTAGCCTATGTCGACAGATACGAGATGACTGACTCCAGGATGCCCATCTCCTGAAGACCGTGCTGCTGCAGTTGTTCATCTGACAGCACGATTCGCTGAAGCGATACACTCCCAGCAGTGCGGACCTGCGCGACCGTTTCGTCGATCGTTCGCTGGTCGACCTGCAACTCACGGAGGAAATCCCTCAACTGATCATCTCCAACGATGACGCGTCTCGGGAGTGCGCCACCTCCGCGACTGTACGGCACATAGGTCACCGAATATTGAGGCTTGCCGGAGCGCCGATCAGCATCGAGGTGGACGATCCGGAGGGTGCCCTCATGATTCATCGCGCGAGAGCGTGCGGCCGATCCGCTTCTCGATCACGTGGGTGACGGCCGAGAAGTCTTCCTTGCCCCAGCCGCCGGCGATCGCCTCCTCGTAGGTGCGCTTCGTCTCTTCGAGGATGGGCGTCGGCACCTTCGCGGCGCGGGCGAGGTCGAGGGCGAGGCGCGCGTCCTTCAGCATGAGCTCGGCCATGAACGTCGGCGAGAAGTCGCCGTCGAGCATGCGTTTCACGCGCCGGTCGAAGTACGTGCCGAACGCCATGCCGCCGCCGTTCTTCACGACGTCGTAGAACACGTACGGATCGACGCCCGCCTGCACGCAGGTGGCCACTGTCTCCGCCACGGCCGCCGCCGTGACCGCGGCGAGGCCGTTGTGCAGGAGCTTGACGCGGTTGCCGCTCGCCGAGGGGCCGACGTACATGTGCAGGCGACCCATGATCTCGAGGTACGGCGTGATCGTGCCGAGCCGGCCGCGCTCGCCACCGACGATGAAGAAGATCTCGCCCGAGACCGCCTGCGGCTGCGAGCCCAGCATCGGCGTGTCCATGTGGACGATCGAGCGCCGCGCGAGCCCACTGGCGACCTCCAGCGTCGCCTCCGGGCTCACCGTCGAGCAGTCGCACGTCACCAGACCGGCGCCGCCGCCCGCCGCCACGCCGCCGGGACCGAGGTAGGCGGCGCGCACGATGTCGTCGTTGGGCAGGCAGGTGAAGAGGACGGAGACCTGGCGGGCGACGTCGGCGGGCGAGCCGACGACGGTCACGCCGGCGTGCTGAGCCGCCGCGGCCGTGGCAGCGCTGCTGGTGTCGTGGACGACCAGCGGCACGCCGGCCTTCGCGAGGTTCGCGGCCATCGGGCCGCCCATCGTGCCGAGCCCGATGAAGCCGACGCGCACGCCGCCGGTGGCGCTCACGGCACCTGCGGCCGCTTCGCGGCCCACGGCCGCGCCTGCTCGAACGCGGCGGCAGCCTGGAGGACGGTCACCTCGTCGAAGCGACGGCCGACGATCTGCAGGCCGACCGGCAGGTTGTTGGCCGCGAACCCGGCCGGCACGGTCGCCGCCGGCTGGCCGGTGAAGTTGAACGGGTAGGAGAACGACGCCCACGGGAACCAGTCCCACGCGTGCTGGGGCCAGCCCTCCGGATTCAGACGGCCCACGGGCAGCGCCGGCACCGACGTGGTCGGCGTCAGCAGCAGGTCGTAGGTCTCGAACAGCGGCCGCACGCTGTCCCAGTAGTTGATCTTCCGTCCCCGCATGGCGACGTAGTCGGCGGCGCTCCAGCGCCGCGCCTCCTCGATGCAGGCGACGAGGCCGGGATCCATCCGGTCGCGCCACTCGCCGAGGAACTGGCCGTAGTTGCCGGCATAGTGCGCCGACCACAGGAGCCGGATCATCTCGGCGGAGTCGGCGAAGCCGGGCTTGACCTCCTCGACCTTGCAGCCGAGCGACTCGAACGCGCGCGCGGCGGCGGCCACCAGCGTGGCGACGTCGGGATCGACCCGCAGGCCGCCGAGGTCCGGACTGAAGGCCACGCGCTTTCCTCTCACACCGCGGTTCAGCAGGCCGAGGTAGTCGGCCGGCGGGGCCTCGAGCGACGTCGCGTCCCACGGATCGGGCCCGGCCATCACGCCGAGCATCAGCGCGGCGTCGGCCACGGTGCGGGTCATCGGCCCGGTGTGTGTCGTGTAGTCGTTGTTGGAGACCGGCCAGATCGGAACGCGCCCGTAGGTCGGCTTGACGCCGACGATGCCGCAGAAGGCGGACGGAATCCGGATCGAGCCGGCGCCGTCCGAGCCCTGGTGGAGCGGACCCAGCGCCGCGGCCGCTGCCGCGCCGGCACCGGCGCTGGAGCCGCCGGTGGTGAACGCCGGGTTCCACGGGTTGCGCGTGATGCCGGTGAGCGGGCTGTCGCCCAGCGCCTTCCAGCCGAACTCGGGCGAGGTGGTCTTGCCGACGCAGACCGCGCCCGCCTCGCGCAGGCGACGAACGAAGGGCGCGTCGACGTCCGGCACCCGGTGCTCGAAGATGTACGAGCCCCCCATCGTCCGCACGCCCTTGGTCAGCGCGAGGTCCTTGATCGACACCGGCAGGCCGTGCAGCGGGCCGAGCGGCGCGCCCCGCACCACCGCCTGCTCGGCGTCGCGCGCGGCCGCCAGCGCGGCGTCGGCCGTGATGGTGCAGAACGCGTTCAGCGCCGGATTGAGCCGCTCGATGCGCTCGAGCGTGGCCCGCGTCAGCTCGACCGGCGAGAGCTTCTTCGCGCGGATGAGCCCGGCCAGCTCGGTGGCCGGGGTGAACGCCAGGTCGGCGGCGCTCATGAGTCGAGGAAGCCCTTGCCCTGGTCGGCCAGGCGCGCCAGCAGCGGCGCCGGAGTCCAGAACGCGTCGCCGGTCGCCTTCTGGAACTCCAGCATCTTGTCGCGCAGGGCCTTGAGCCCGTTCTGATCGGCCCAGAACATCGGACCGCCGCGGTACACCGGCCAGCCGTAGCCGTACACCCAGATGACGTCGATGTCGCTGGCCCGGATGGCGATCCTCTCCTCGAGGATCTTGGCGCCCTCGTTCACCATCGGATAGAGCAGCCGCTGGAGGATCTCCTCGTCGGAGACGTGGCGGCGGGTGATGCCCTGCGCGGTGGCCACGTCGACGACGATCTTCTCGACCTCGGGGTCGGGGATCGGCGTGCGATCGCCCTTCTCGTAGCGGAAGTAGCCGGCGCCGGTCTTCTGGCCGAACCGGCCCAGCTCGCAGATGCGATCGGCCACCGGCGATTTCACGCCGCGGCCTTTCCGGATGCGCCAGCCGACGTCGAGGCCGGCCAGGTCGCCCATGGCGAACGGCCCCATCGGGAAGCCGAAGTCGGTGAGGACCTTGTCGACCTGGTGCGGGAGCGCGCCCTCCAGGATCAGCTTCTCGGCCTGCAGCCCGCGCTGGTGCAGCATGCGGTTGCCGACGAAGCCGTGGCACACGCCGACCAGCACCGGCACCTTGCCGATCTTGCGGCCGACGGCCATCGCGGTGGCCACGGTCGTCTTCGACGACTTCGCGCCGCGCACGTTCTCGAGCAGCCGCATGACGTTGGCGGGGCTGAAGAAGTGCGTGCCGATCACGCTCTCCGGCCGCTTCGTCGCCGAGGCGATCTCGTTGACGTCGAGCGTCGAGGTGTTGGTGGCCAGCACCGCGTCCGGCTTGGCGATGGCGTCCAGCTTCGCGAAGACCTCCTTCTTGATCGGCATCTCCTCGAACACGGCCTCGATGACGATGTCGGCGTCCCGCACGGCGTTGAAGTCGGTGGTGCCGGTGATGAGGCCCATGCGCTTCTCGACGTCCTGCGCCGTGAGCCGGCCGCGGCTGGCGGTCGCCTCGTAGTTCTTGCGCACGATGCCGAGGCCGCGGTCGAGCGCCTCCCGGGCGACCTCGACCACCGTCACCGGGATGCCGGCGTTGGCGAAGTTCATCGCGATGCCGCCACCCATCGTGCCGGCGCCGATCACCGCCGCCTTCTTGATCTCCCGGGCCGGGGTGTCGGCCGGCACGTCGGGGATCTTGGCGGCCTCGCGCTCGGCGAAGAAGAAGTACCGCTGCGCCTTCGACTCGGTGGAGCTCAACAGCTCCAGGAACAGCTCGCGCTCGCGCTTGATGCCCTGCTCGAACGGCAGGCTCACCGCCGCCTCGACGGCCTTGATGATGTTCTCCGGCGCCCGGAAGCCGCGGATCTGTCGGGCCACCGACTTGCGGAAGTTCGCGAAGACCTCCGGCTTGCCGCGCACCGCCGCCACCTTGTCGTCGAGATCGCGGATCTTGCGCAGGGGGCGCTGCTCGGCCAGCACCTTCTCGGCGAAGGCCACGCCGGCCGCGGCCAGATCGCCCTCGACGATCGCGTCGATGAGGCCGTGCTGGAGCGCCTCGTCGGCCCGGATCGGATCGCCGCTGACCATCATCGCCAGGCCCTTCTCGACACCGACCACGCGCGGCAGCCGCTGGGTGCCGCCGGCGCCGGGCAGCAGGCCGAGCTTCACCTCCGGCAAGCCGAAGCGCGCGTCCTTCACGCCGACCCGGTAGTGGCAGGCCAGCGTCACCTCGAGGCCGCCGCCCAGCGCGGTGCCGTGGACGGCGGCCACCACCGGCTTGGGGCTCGACTCGATGAGGTCGAGCACTTCGTGCAGCCCGGGCTCGCGCGACGGCTTGCCGAACTCCGTGATGTCCGCGCCGGCGATGAACGTGCGTCCGGCGCACACGATCACGAGCGCGCCCACCGCGGAGTCGGCGATGGCCTGCTTCACGCCGTCACGCAGGCCCTGGCGCACGTGCTGGCTGAGCGCATTGACGGGCGGGTTGTTGACGGTCAGCACCGCCACGCGGCCGCGGCGGTCGAGATCGACGGACTGGGTGATGGCTGTCATGGGCGACTCCTCGCGTTCGTCGGTGATCGGTCCGGGAATGGCGGGATGGTACCACGGCGATGGGCGGCAAAATGTCGGACCGGCCCGCGGGCCGTTCGGGACGGACGCCCGAACGCTCGGCCGCGTGCGGCGGGCGGCGATGGCGCCGAACTGCGTGAATTGCCTGGCGACTGACGGCCTGCCGTGGTCTTGGCATCGCAGCCGCAAGAGCGCCGGACCGAGGCCAAGCTGCCGCGCCCGGCGGCACGGCCCGGGAGGAAGACGATGGAGACGCTCTCGAACGTCGTGAGTGAAGTTCCGGCCCGCTTCATGCCTGGCCGACCCGATCATGCCCGCGGGCGGTCCACGCTCGACGAGGCGTCCGCCCGGCGCTCGCTGACGATCTGCGAGATCGCGCTTGGTCCGGAGCACCCCGACGTCGCCGCGGCTGCCGCGACCCTCGCCACGGTCCTCGAGGAGGAGCGACGCTACGACGAGGCCGAGGCGCTCTACCGGCGGGCACTCGCGATCTTCGAGCGGACGCTCGGTCCGGACCACTACGAGACGGCGGTGACGCTGGGCAACCTCGCGACGGTACGCCAGGCCAGCGGCGATCTCGACGACGCCGCGGGCATGTATGAGCGCACGCTGGTCATCAAGGAGCGCCGGCTCGGCGCGGACCACCCCGAGCTGGCCGTGACCTTGAACAACCTCGCGATGCTGTATCGCGCGCAGGGGCGACGCCGCGCCGCCGCCGAGGCCTATCGGCGCGCCCTGGGAATCCTGGAACGCGTCCTCGGCCCCCAGCATCCGAGCGTCGCGGCCTGCCGCGCGAGCTACGCGCGTCTCGCCGCAGCCGGTCCTGCCGCACGCGCTCGAGCCTGAGCGCGCGCCGTCCCGGCC
>Ga0209474_10001743_pt1 | contig 20784 bp, 16 predicted proteins | sample GraSoiAngelo_145_FD_185902 | JGI IMG/M metagenome (GOLD analysis project Ga0209474, IMG submission 185902) | Grasslands soil microbial communities from the Angelo Coastal Reserve, California, USA - 14_1009_05_20cm (SPAdes) (version 2) | ecosystem: Environmental > Terrestrial > Soil > Grasslands... | reverse complement strand
GCGTCGTCGCGCGTCTGCCCGACCAGCCGGTACGTGAGCGGCGCGGGGGCGTGATAGAGCGCGGTGTGGCCGCCGGAGACGACCAGCGCGAGGAAGGGATGCTCCGGCGGGTCGTCCGTCAGGAAGGCGGCGTAGATGTGGCCCTCGAGGTGGTTGACGCCGACCAGCGGCAGGCCGTGCACCCACGCCAGCGCCTTGGCCAGCGAGCAGCCGACCAGCAGCGAGCCCACTAGGCCTGGGCCCCGCGTCACCGCCAGGCCGTCGAGATCGACGAGGCGCACGCCGGCCTCGGCCAGCGCCTTCTCGATGACCGGCACGATGACCTCGATGTGCCGCCGCGAGGCGAGCTCCGGCACCACGCCGCCGTAGGGCGCGTGGACGTCGTCCTGCGAGGCGACCACGCTCGACAGCACGCGCCGGCCGTCGACGAGCACGGCGGCCGCCGTCTCGTCGCACGAGCTCTCGATCCCGAGCACGAGCTTCCCCATCCTGGCTCCCCTTACAGCCTCGCACCGCGACTGCCCAAATTCCGGGCAATCGCCAGCGCAGAAACGAAAGGCGATGCAGGCCGGGCGCCACGGGTGCGCCCGGCCCCATCGCCCTTGGCGTCGCCCGTCGTCAGTTCTGCGACTGTTGTGGCTTGTCCACCTGGCTCTGGGCGCCGCTCTGCGTGGGCACGCCCGGCCGCCGCAGCTCGGCGGTCTTCATGCCCTTGATGACGTCGATGGCCCGCTGCACCTGCACGTCCTTCTTGAGGTCCTCCAGCGGGTCGGCCGACGGCAGCGGACGCTCCTTGGGCGCCGTCGTCGCCGGCTCCTTCGGCAGCTCCACCACGATGTCGGGGGTGATGCCCTTGCCGTGAATCGAGCGGCCCTTCGGCGTGAAGTACTTCGCCGTCGTCAGCCGCAGGCCGGAGCCGTCGGAGAGCGGGATGATCGTCTGCACCGAGCCCTTGCCGAAGCTCTGGGTGCCGACGATGACCGCCCGGCCCCAGTCCTGGAGCGCGCCGGCCACGATCTCGGAGGCCGAGGCGCTGCCCTGGTTGATGAGGATCACCATCGGCATCTGGATGTAGCCCTTCTTGGCGTGGGCCGAGAAGCGCATGTTCTGGTTGCGCACGCGGCCCTCGGTGTAGACCACCAGCTTGCCGTCCTCGATGAACTTCTCGCTCACCTCGACGGCGGCCGTGAGCAGCCCGCCCGGGTTGTTGCGCAGGTCGAGGATCAGCGCCTTCATGCCGTCCTTGGCGAACTTGTCGAGCGCCGTGTCCATGTCGTGCGGGCTCTGCTCCTGGAACTGGCGCAGCTTCAGGTATTCGATGCCGTCGCCGATCTCGACGGACTTCACCGACTGCACACGGATCTGCTCGCGGACCAGGTCGATGTCCTTCGGCTCCGCCCAGCCCTCGCGCACGATGGTGATGACGACCTTGGTGCCCGGCTTGCCCCGCATGCGCTTGACCGCGTCGGCCAGCTGCATGTCCTTGGTGGCCAGACCGTCGATCTTGATGATGCGATCGCCGGTGTGCAGCCCGGCCCGGTAGGCCGGCGTGCCGTCGATCGGCGCCACCACCGTGAGGATGTCGTCCTTCAGCGTGATCTCGATGCCGAGCCCGCCGAAGCTGCCGGAGGTCTCCACCTGCATCTCGCGATAGCTGTCCGGATCGAGGAACGAGCTGTGCGGGTCCAGCCCGCGCAGCGTGCCCTTGATGGCGTTGTAGATGAGATCCTTCGGCGGCACCTCGTCCACGTACTGGTTCTGGACGATCGACAGGACCTCGGTGAACAGCCGGAGCTGCTCGTAGGTGGCGGCGTTGTCCGTCACCTTGCTGGCGGCGGAGCCCCCCAGCGAGAGCGTGAGTACGACGAGCAACGCGCCGGTCACGAATGCCTTCTTCATGGAGTCTCCTTGGCCACCTCTATCAGCTCCTCTGCCGGAGCCACTGCTCGGGATCCTGGGGCTTGCCCTGGAACCGCACCTCGAAATAGAGGCGCGGCCCTTCCAGCGACCCCGTGTCCCCGACCGTTCCAATCCGCTGGCCCTGCCGCACGTCGTCGCCCTCTTTTACCAGGATATCCGCGACGTGCGCGTACAGCGTGTAGTACTCGTTGTCGTGATCCAGGATGATCAAATTCCCATAGCCCTTGAACCAGCCCGTGTAGACGACGTGGCCGGCGAACACGGCCGCCACGTCGCGGCCTTCGCCGGCCTCGATGTCCACGCCGTTGCGGAACGTCCGCGTGCCGAAGCGCGGATGCACCTGGGCGCCGAATGCTGCGATGATGCGCCCTTCCGTCGGCCACGGCAAGCGACCGCGGAGCGTGCCGAACCCGGTGCCGGAAGGCTCCAGGCCGGGCTTGGCCGGCGGCACCCTGGCCAGACGGCGCTGCCGGGCCTGCAGATCGCGGATGAAGGCTTCGAGGCGGCGGGTGGCTTCGGAGAGCTCGCCGACCATGCGTTCGTGGTAGGTGCGCTCGTCACGCACCCTGGCGAGGAGGGCGCGGCGTTTGGCGGCGTCACGGTCGACTTCGGTCTGTTCACGCTGGGCGTCGGACTTGAGATCGGCCAGCTCGCGCTCCCGGGTCTCCTCCCGGCGACGGCGATCCTCCAACCGATCTGACGTACCACGATACTCCTGGATGAGACGGGCGTCCAGAGCCGCCAGGCTCGTCAGGTGCCGGACGGCCACCGCCCGCGCCACCGGGTCGTCGCCGGAGAACAGGATCGGCAGGGCGCCGCCCTGGGCGTGGACCTTGTACACGGCGCGCAGGCGCCGGGCCAGGGCCTGCTCCTGGCTGCCGCGCTGCTCCTCGAGCCCCCGCACCTCGCCCCGCAGCGAGATCACGTCGCCCTGCGCCCGCTTGATCCGAATATCGAACCGGCCGATCTCGCGCTGCTTGTCGGCCAGGCGCTGCTCGACCTGGTCCAGCTCGGCCAGCAGCGAGGTCTCCTTGTCCCGCGCCTCGGCCGCCTTGCGCCGCTCCTCCTTGAGCTGTTGCTCGGCCTCCCGCAGCTTGCGCTGCTCGGATTGGATCGGGTCCTCTTTCTTCGGCTCGTCCTTCTTGACCGCCTCTTTCCGGGGCGCCTGCGCGGTGGCAGCGGCGGCCACCGCCAGGAACCCGGCGGCGACGGCGAGGACCAGGCGGGCGCGCGGGCTCACGGCTCGGCGCGGCCGCGGGCCAGGATGCCGCCGACGCCGCCCAGCAGCGTGCCGGCCAGCATCAGAAAGGCCACGTTGTGGGGACGCAGGAACGTCAGGCGGGCCAGGCCGAGCGTCTCGCGCACGAGCGGCTCGACGCGGGGCCCGAGGATCGCGTAGCAGCCGACCAGCAGCCAGATCGCCAGCATGGCGCCGAGCAGCCCCTGCATCATGCCCTGCAGCAGCAGCGGCAGCCGCACGACGTGCTCGGGCGCACCGACCAGGCGCATGATCTCCATCTCGTCGCGGCGGGCGTGCAGCACGAGCGTGGTCGCGGTCGTCACGGTGAGGATGGCGGCGGCCGCGAGCACGGCGCCGACGCCGAGGCCGAACAGCCACAGCAGGCGCCGGCCGTGGGCGAATTGCTCCATCCACTCCACGCCACCGCCGACCTCGTCGGTCTCCGGCAGCGCCCCCAGGCGCGTGACCAGCGCGCGGGCGCCCTCGAGCGTGGCGCCGTCGGCGGTGGGCGTGATCTCGAGCGAGGCCGGCAGCGGGTTCTGCGGCAGCGAGTCGGCCACCGCGGCGTCCTTGCCGAGCAGCTGCTTGAGCGTGCCGAGCGCCTCGGCCTTGCCGACGTACCGCACGACCGCCACGCCGGGCAGCCCGCGCACGCGCTCCACCAGCGCGCGGCTCTCGGCGCTCGAGGGCTCGCGCTTGAGATACACGACGATCTTCACCCGCTCGCGGAACTGGACGACCACCTCGGCGAGGTTCGACGACAGGAGCCAGAAGGCGCCGAGCGCGGCCAGCGACAGCGTGATGAGCACGATCGCGCTCACGGCCACCCGGCCGGCGCGCCGCAGGTCCCGCAGCGCCTCCCCGAGGAGGAAGCCGAACACGGCCGCTCAGCCCTCGTCTTTCAGCAGGCGGCCGTTCTGGATGCTGAGCGTGCGCTGCTTGAGCGCCGCCGCCAGCGTGGCCTGGTGGGTCGCGAAGAGCACCGTGGTGCCGCCGGCCCAGATGTCGCGCAGGATCTCGATGACCTCGGCCGCCATGCCCTCGTCCAGGTTGCCGGTGGGCTCGTCGGCGATCAGCAGCAGCGGCTTGCGCGCGACCGCCCGGGCGAGGGCGGCCCGCTGGGCCTCGCCCTGCGAGAGCTGCGGCGGATACGCCTGCGCGCGCGACGACAGGCCGACCGCGCGGAGCGCATCGAACACCCGCCCGGTGATCTCGCGGCGCGGCGTGCCGAGCACCCGCAGCACGAACGCGACGTTCTCGTAGACGGTGCGACCAGGCAGCAGCTTGGCGTCCTGGAAGACGATGCCGATCGAGCGGCGCAGCGCCGCCACCTGCGAGCGCGTCAGGGCGGCCACGTCTTGCCGCAGGACCTCGATCTCGCCCTCGGTGGGGATCTCCTCGCGATAGAGCAGCCGCAGCAGCGTGGTCTTGCCGGCGCCGCTCGGGCCGCAGAGCGTGACGAACTCGCCCTTGCCCACCCGGAAGGAGACATCGGAGAGCGCTGGGACCTTCACCGGCCCGACCGAATAGATCTTCGAAACTCGGTGAAGCTCAATCATGGCGCGCGCTTCGCCGATTATAGCCGCCCCGGTCACCTCCGAGAGAGTTTCTCCTGCACGAGGCGATCGACCATGCCCGGGTTGGCCTTGCCGCCGCTGGCCTTCATGACCTGGCCGACGACCGCCTTGGCCGCCGCCGTCTTGCCGCTCTTGAAGTCGGCGACTGCCTTGGGATTGGCGGCGATGGCCGCGTCCACCAGCGCCTCCAGGGCACCGGCGTCGGCCACCTGGGTGAGCCCCTCGCGCTGCACGATGGCGGCGGGATCCTCGCCGGAGGCCAGCATGCGCGCGAAGACGTCCTTGGCGATCTTGCCGCTGATCGTGCCGTCGTCGATGAGCCGCACGAGCCCGGCCAGGCGCGCCGGCGAGACCCCGGAGCGCGCGATCGCCGTGTCGTCGTCGGCGTCGACCTCGCGGAGCAGCTCGGAGGTGATCCAGTTGGCGAGCGCCTTGGGATTGGCGGGGTGCGCGCGCGCGGCCGCCTCGTAGTAGTCGGCCAGCGCCGTCGACTGCGTGAGGAGGCCGGCGTCGTAGGCCGGCAACCCGTACTGGCTGACGAAGCGCCGGCGCCGCGCGCGCGGCAGCTCCGGCAGCGCCGCGCGGATCGACTCGACCCACCCGGGGTCCGTCTGCAGCGGCACCAGGTCGGGCTCCGGGAAGTAACGGTAGTCGTGCGCGTATTCCTTGGAGCGCATCGAGCGCGTGGCGCCGCGGTCGGCGTCGAACAGCCGCGTCTCCTGCACGATGCGCTGGCCGGCGTCGAGCGCGGCCGCCTGGCGCTTGACCTCGAACTCGAGGGCGCGCTGGACGTTGCGGAACGAGTTCAGGTTCTTGATCTCGACCTTGGTGCCGAGCTCGGCCGCCCCGCGCGGCCGCAGCGAGACATTGGCGTCGCAGCGCAGCGAGCCTTCCTCCATGTTGCCGTCGCAGACGCCGAGGGCCATCAGCACGGCGCGGAACGCCTTGAGGTAGGCGGCCGCCTCCTCGGGCGAGCGCAGGTCGGGCCGCGAGACGGTCTCCATCAGCGGCACGCCGGCGCGGTTGTAGTCGACGAGGCTCGCCGGCGCGGTGGCGAAATCGCCCTCGTGCACGAGCTTGCCGACGTCCTCCTCGAGGTGCAGCCGCTGGATGCCGATGCGCCGGGGGGCGCCGCCGACCTCCACCTCCAGCGCGCCGTCCTCGGCCAGCGGCTCCTCGTACTGGCTGATCTGGAAGTTCTTCGGCATGTCCGGGTAGTAGTAGTGCTTGCGCGCGAACCGGCTGCCCGGGTTCACGCGCAGGTCGAGGGCCAGCGCCGCCCGCACCGCCAGCTCCACCGCGCGCCGGTTGACGACCGGCAGCACGCCCGGCATGCCCTGGCAGATCGGACAGGTCTGGCTGTTGGGCGGGGCGCCGAAGGTCGTGGGACAGCCGCAGAACATCTTCGAGCGCGTCGCGAGCTGGGCGTGGACCTCGAGGCCGATGACGGTCTCGTATTTCGTGGGCTCGCCTCGGGCGCTCGTCGCCGGCGGCTCCTCGGCCGCCCGGCGGCTCGCACGACCACTGCCATCACTCAAGCGGTGGCCTCCGTTGCCGCCAGGGCGTGGCCTGCTCGTAGGCGTGGGCGACGCGGAGCAGCGTGGCCTCGTCGAGGGTGCGGCCGATGAGCTGCAGGCCGATCGGCAGGCCGGAGCCGTTGAAGCCGCACGGCACCGAGACCGCCGGCAAGCCCGTCATGCTGGCGGGGATCGTGTACACGTCGTTCATGTACATCGCCAGCGGGTCGGCCTTCTCGCCATGCTTGAAGGCAACGCTCGGCGTGGTCGGCGCCGCCAGCACGTCGACGCGGGCGAACGCCTTCTCGAAGTCGCGCCGTACCAGCGTGCGGACCTTCTGGGCCTGGCCGTAGTAGGCGTCGTAGTAACCCGCCGAGAGCGCGTAGGTGCCGAGCATGACCCGGCGCTTGACCTCGGGGCCGAAGCCGGCCGCGCGCGTGCGGCTCACCATGTCGATGAGGTCCTTGCCGCCGGGCACGCGCAGACCGTACTTGACGCCGTCGTAGCGCGCCAGGTTCGACGACGCCTCAGCCGGCGCCACGACGTAGTAGGTCGCCACGCCGTACTCCGTCGTCGGCAGCGACACGCGCTCGATCGCGGCCCCGAGATCGCCCAGGACATCGATCGCCGCGCGCACGGCGCGATCGATCTCGGGATCGAGACCGGCGCCGAAGTACTCGTCGGGCACGCCGACGCGCAGGCCCTTCACGCCGGCGGCCAGCACCGCGACGTAATCGGGGACCGGGGCGTCCACCGACGTGGCGTCGAGCGGATCGTGACCGGCGGTGGCCGCCAGCAGCAGCGCGGTGTCGGTGATGTCGAGCGCGAACGGCGCCACGTGATCGAGCGAGGAGGCGAACGCGACCAGCCCGTAGCGCGAGATGCGGCCGTAGGTCGGCTTGAGGCCGACGACGCCGCAGAACGCCGCCGGCTGGCGGACCGAGCCGCCGGTGTCGGTGCCGAACGAGCCGGCGGCCAGCCCGCCGGCCACGGCCGCCGCCGAGCCGCCGGACGAGCCGCCCGGCACGCGGGCCAGGTCCCAGGGATTGCGCGTGAGCTGAAACGCCGAGTGCTCGGTGGACGAGCCCATCGCGAACTCGTCCATGTTGGTCTTGCCCAGGATGACGGCGCCGGCGGCCTTGAGGCGCTCGACCAGCGTGGCATCGTAAGGCGGCACGTAGCGCTCCAGGATCCTGGAGCCGCACGTGGTCCGCACGCCGCGCGTGCAGAACACGTCCTTGAGCGCAACCGGCGCCCCGTCGAGCGGGCCCACCGGCGCCTTGGCCCGGTAGCGCGCCTCGGCCGCGCGGGCGGCGGCGAGCGCGTCGTCGCGCGTCACCGTGAGGTAGGCGCCGAGCCGGTCGTCGAGGGCCCCGATCCGCGCCAGGTAGTCTTCGGCCACCACGACCGGCGAGGCCGCGCCCTTGGCGAAGGCGGCGGTGAGCTCGTGGATCGTGCGCACGCGCTACTCCTCGATGATTTTCGGCACGCGGAAGAACTGGCCGCTGCGCTCGGGCGCATTGGCGAGCGCCTCGTCCGGCGGCAGGCAGGGCCGGGTCGCGTCGTCGCGCATGACGTTGACGAGCGGCACGGCATGCGAGGTCGGCTCGACGCCGGTCGTGTCGAGCGCGCGCAGCTTGTCGATGTAGCCGAGGATGCCGTTGAGCTGCTCGCGCATGCGCTCGAGCTCGGCGTCGTCGAGGGCCAGGCGGGCCAGCCGGGCGACGTGCTCGACGTCTGGCCGGGAGATCACCTAGAGCTCCTCCAGCTGCGCGTACTGCAGCGAGAGCCGCTTGCGCCCGACGCTGGCGAAGCCCACGGTCACGATCGTGTCGGCGCCGTCGCGCTCGACGCCGACCACCAGGCCCTCGCCGAAGCGGGCGTGGCGCACGCGGGCGCCGACGCGGATCGGCCAGGACTCCTCCTCCGGCTCGTAGCGCGGCACCTCCCGGGCGGTCAGCGCGGCCGGCTCCTGCACGCGGCCGCCGTTGAGCGGCAGGAGGCGATCCTCCGGCATCTCGCGCAGGAACCGCGACGGCTCGCCTACCCCGTAGCCGTGGATGCGCCGGTGGAGCGCCCACGACAGCGTGAGCCGCTCCTTGGCGCGCGTGACCCCGACGTAGCAGAGGCGGCGCTCCTCCTCGATCTCGTCGGGGTCGTTCATCGAGCGCGCGTGCGGAAAGACGCCTTCCTCGAGCCCGGTCAGGAACACCGCCGGGAACTCCAGGCCCTTGGCCGAATGCAGTGTCATCAGCGTCACGCGCGAGTCGGCGTCCTTCAGCTCGTCGACGTCGCTCATGAGGGCGACGCTGTCGAGGAAGCCCTCCAGCGTGGGCTGGCCGTCCGTGTGGGTGACATCCTCGGCGGCGGCGATCAGCTCCTCGAGGTTCTCGAGCCGCGCCTCGCCCTCCGGCGTGCGCTCCTGGCGCAGGGCCTCGCGGTAGCCGGTCTGGTCGAGCACGAGGTCGATGAAGGCCGGCGGCGCCAGGTCGCGGCGTTGACCCGCCAGGCGTCCGATGAGCGCCGCGAACGCCTCCAGCGCGCCGCGGGCCTTACCGCGCACGTCGGCGGGGGGCTCGGCGGCCACGGCCAGCAGCGGCCGCGTCTGTCGCGCGGCCTCCTCGTCGAGCCGACCCAGCGTCGTGGGGCCGATGCCGCGGCTCGGCGCGCCGATGGCCCGCCGGAACGCGACGTCGTCGGCCGGGTTGAGGATCAGCCGCAGGTAGGCGAGCGTGTCCTTGATCTCGCGCCGCTCGTAGAAGCGGACGCCGCCCACGATGACGTACGGGATGCGGCCGCGCCGCAGCGCGTCCTCCAGCACTCGCGACTGGGCGTTGGTGCGATAGAAGACGGCCACGCCGTCCCACGGCACGCCCTCGCCGCGCAGGCCGAGGATCGCCTGGGCGACGAACGAGGCCTCCTCGTGCTCGTCCCAGGCGCGATAGAGGCGCGCCGGGTCGCCGGCCGGGTTCTCGGTCCACAGCGTCTTGTCCTTGCGCTGCACGTTGTGGGCGATGACCCCGGCCGCCAGCGCGAGGATCGATTGCGTCGAGCGATAGTTCTGCTCGAGGCGCACGACCTTGGTGCCCGGATAGTCGTCCTCGAAGTCGAGGATGTTGCGGATGTCGGCGCCCCGCCACTTGTAGATCGACTGGTCGCTGTCGCCGACGACGCACACGTTGCGATGCTCGGCGGTGAGCAGCCGGATGATGCGGTACTGCGCGCGGTTCGTGTCCTGGTACTCGTCGACGAGCACGTAGCGCCAGAGGCCGCGGTAGTAGGCGAGGACGTCCGGAATCTCGGCGAAGAGGCGGACCACCAGCAGCAGCAGGTCGTCGAAGTCGACGGCGCCCGTCTCGCGCAGCCGCTTCTCGTAGCGCGAGTAGACGAGCGCCGCTTTCTTCTCCCACGGCCCCCGCGCGTCGCGCAGCGCCTCGGTCACGGCGATCATCTGGTTCTTGAGGTACGAGATGCGGTGCACGGCGGCGCTCGGCGTGAACGAGCGGTCGGCCAGCTCACCCTCCTTAAGGCAGTCCTTCACGAGCGCCAGGCGATCGTCCTCGTCGTAGATCGTGAAGTGCGACGGCAGGCCCAGGTGCGAGCCGTGCTGGCGCAGGATCCGCACGCACCCCGAATGGAACGTGGTGATCAGCGGCGGCTTGAGCCCGATCGGCGCCAGCAGGCGGTCGACCCGTCGCGCCATCTCGCCGGCGGCCTTGTTGGTGAACGTCATGGCGAGCAAGTTGCGCGGCGCGAGATCGCCGCGACCGAGCAGCCAGGCGATCCGGTAGGCGATCACGCGCGTCTTGCCGCTGCCGGCGCCGGCCAGCACGAGCAGCGGACCGTCGCCGGCCGTCACGGCTTCGCGCTGGGCGGGATTCAGATCGTCGAGGAGACGCTCCACCGGTGCTGTCACCACGCGATTGTACCCGACCGAGTCAAATTGCGCGCGGCCGGTCAAATCGTCACGGCCGTTCTGGCTCCGGGCCGGCAGCGGTCACTGACTTTTCGAGCGTTTCGGCCAGCGGCGAGCGTGGCATACCGCTTGCCCCCTCGCACGGCGCCATGAAGCGCATCCTCATCGTCGACGACAACGGGGTAGTCCAGGACATCCTTCGGCAGTTCTTCGAGACGCGCTACACCGTCCTGATCGCCGCCAACGCCGCGATGGCGCTGAGCCTCATCGTGCGCCAGCCGCCCGACGTGGTCCTGCTCGACGTGAAGATGCCCGGTCTCGACGGCCTCAGCCTGCTGAAGTCGCTGCGAGAGACCGGCGTCACGGTGCCGATCTTCGTCATGACCGGCTACGATTCGCTGGAGGTGGCCCAGGAGGCGCTCGACAGCGGCGCCAACGGCTACCTGCCCAAGCCGTTCGACCTGCTGCACCTCGATCGCCTCATCGCCGACTCGATCGGGACCGACGCGCTCCAGCCCACCTCCTGACCGCCGCGCCGCCGATCACCGCTCGTTGAAGCGCCAGCGCCGGAACCGCCACGTCTCGTCGGCCACGGGGTGGCCCTCGGCGACCAGTCGCGTGCCCTCCGTCTCGAAGTCGAACGTCTTCACCACGTCCTCGTGCTCGGTCTCGCTCACGCGGAACGGCGTGATCGTGACGAAGACCTCGTCGAGCAGGCCGGCCGCGTGCAGCGCGGTGAGGACCGTCTGGCCGCCCTCGCAGTCGAGGTAGCGGACGCCGGCCTCGGCGAAGAGCCGCGCGTGAGCGCGCCGCAGCGCCGCCGGATCGAGGAGGTTTTCGACCAGCATCGCCGGCGGCGGGCCGCCGGCGGCCCGTCGCTTCAGCTCCGTCACCCCCAGCGGCGTCGTGACGACGAGGGGCTCGATGCCGGGCGTGGTGAAGATGCGGTGGGCGAGCGGCAGGCGGCCGAAGACCGAGTAGACGATGTTGCGCGGCTGCCGCGGCAGGCTGGCGCGCTCACGGAACGCGAACAGCTGGGGTGCCGGCTCGTCGCCGGGCGGCTGCGGGCTCAGCACGAGCTCGGGCTGGGTGCGGACGGTCTCGGCCCCGACCGCGACGTCGCCGAAGCAACGCAGCACGCGCATGAGACGCTTGTCGGCCACGCGGGCCGGCCGGCGCCGGTCGCCGCCGAGGATGGCCAGGACGGGGTCGTCCCTGGCGTCGCGCCGGCGCCAGGCCACGACGCCGTTGGACGAGGCCACCATCATCGCGAAGATCCACGGACGGTCCGGCCACGGCGGCGGAAATCCGATCGGCTCGGTGACGGCCGGATCGGGCGAGACGGCGCCGTACGGGTGGCGCGTCTCCGCGCTGCGGCGCCAGCGGATCAGCGCACGGTCGAAGCGGCTACTCCACCGTGACCGACTTCGCCAGGTTGCGCGGCTGATCGACGTCGCAGCCGCGACGGACGGCGATGTGGTACGCGAGCAGCTGCAGCGGCACCACCGTGATCAGCGGCATCAGCATCTCGGCCGCCGCCGGCACCTCGATCACGTGCTGGGCCTTGGAGGCGATCAGCCGGTCGCCGTCCTGCACGACGGCGATGACCTGGCCCTCGCGGGCGCACACCTCCTCGATGTTGCCCAGCATGCGCTCGTAGGAGCCGTCGCGGGGGGCCAGCGCCACCACCGGGAAACCGTCGTCGATGAGCGCGATGGGACCGTGCTTCATCTCGCCGCCGGCGTAGCCCTCGGCGTGAATGTAGGACAGCTCCTTGAGCTTCAGCGCGCCCTCGAGCGCGATGGGATACTGCAGGCCGCGACCGAGGTAGAGGAAGTCGCGGGCGCTCGAGAGGTGCCGCGCCAGCGCGGCGACGGTGCCGTCGAGCTCGAGGGCCTTCTCCACGAGGCGCGGGATCTCGACCAGGTCCTGGATGCGCTTGCGCACGTCCTCGGCGGTCAGCCCGCCGCGCAGGCGGCCCAGCCAGAGGCCGACCAGGTAGGAGGCCACGACCATCGTCGAGAACGCCTTGGTCGACGCCACGCCGATCTCGGGGCCGGCGTGCATGTAGAGCGTGCCGGTCGCCTCGCGCGCCAGCGCCGAGCCGACGACGTTGGTGATGGCGAGAATTGGCGCGCCCTTGAGCCGGGCCGCCTTCACCGCGCCCAGCGTGTCGGCCGTCTCGCCCGATTGCGACACCGCGATCACGAGCGTCTCGGGCCCCACGATGGCGTCCCGGTAGCGAAACTCCGAGCCCAGGTCGACCTCGGCGGGGAGCCCGGCCAGGCGCTCGATCATCGAGCGGCCGAGCAGCGAGGCGTAGGACGCCGTGCCGCAGGCCACGAACACGACGCGCTGGATCGCCTTCACCGTCGCCGGATCGAGGTTGACGTCCGGCAGCAGCACGGTGCCGGTCTCCGGGGCGATGCGGCCCCGGAAGGTGTCGGTGATGGCGCGCGGCTGCTCGTACATCTCCTTGAGCATGAAGTGCCGGTAGCCGCCCTTCTCGGCCATGATCGGATCCCACAGGATCCGCACCGGCTCGCGCTGCACCGGCTGGTCGTCGAGCGTGCTGAGCTCCACCCCCTCGGCGGTCACCACCGCGACCTCGCCGTCCTCGAGGATCACGACGTCGCGGGTGTGGCCGAGGATGGCCGGGATGTCGGAGGCGATGAACATCTCGCCGCGGCCGAGGCCGACGACCACGCTGCCGGCGCCGTGCTTGGCGGCGACCAGCCGATCGGGCGCCGCCTTCGAGATCACGCCGACGGCGTAGGAGCCGCGGAAGTCGTTGAGCGCGCGCTTGACGGCGCGGTCGAGGCGGCCGGCCGTCTTGAGATAGTGCTCGACCAGGTGGGCCAGCACCTCGGTGTCGGTCTGCGACTTGAACGTGTGGCCCTCGGCCACCAGGCGCTCCTTGATCTCGAGGTAGTTCTCGAGGATGCCGTTGTGCACGACGACCAGCGAGCCCGAGCAGTCGGTGTGCGGATGCGCGTTCTCGTCCGAGGGGCGCCCGTGGGTCGCCCACCGCGTGTGCCCGATGCCGAGCGAGCCGGCCAGCGGCCGCTCGCGCAGGATGCCCTCGAGGACCTTCATCCGGCCGGCCGCCCGGCGCACCTCGAGCGCGCCGTTGGCGCCGAGCACGGCGATCCCGGCCGAGTCGTAGCCGCGGTACTCGAGCTTCTTGAGGCCTTCGACGATGATGCCGACCGCGCTCTTCTCCCCGACGTATCCGACGATTCCGCACATGGCTAGTGTTCCTTCTTGCGGGCCGCCCACGCCGCCCGCCGGCGGGCCGCCCAGCCGTCCTTGACGATCTGCTGGCTCCGCTCGACGGCCAGCGCGTCGGCTGGCACGTCCTTGGTGACGACCGAGCCGGAGCCGACGTAGGCGCCCTCACCGATCGTGATGGGCGCGACCATGCTCACGTTGGTGCCGACGAACGCGCCGTCGCGGATCGTCGTCTCGTGCTTCTCGAAGCCGTCGTAGTTGCAGGTGATGGCGCCGGCCCCGATGTTGACGTCGTCGCCGACGGTGGCGTCGCCGATGTAGGCCAGGTGATTGGCCTTGCTGCCGCGGCCGATGCGCGACTTCTTGACCTCGACGAAGTTGCCGATCTTGGCCCGGGCGCCGATGACCGCGCGCGGGCGCAAGTGACAGAACGGGCCGAGCTCGGCGCCGGCCTCAACCTCGGCCTCGGTCAGGACGCAGTACGGCCGCAGCCGGACGCCGTCGGCCAGGCGGCTGCCGGCGATCTGGCAGCCGGTGCCGATCACGCAGTCGCCGCCGATCGTCGTGGCGCCCTCGAGCGTCACCTGGGGATAGAGGACGGTGTCGGCGCCGATCGCGACCGTGTCGTCGACGTAGGTCGTCGCCGGATCGAGCACGGTGACGCCGTCGGCCATGAGCCGATCCAGGATGCGCCGGCGCTGGATGACGGCCAGGCCGGCGAGCTGCTTGCGGTCGTTCACGCCGAGCGCCTCGACCGGATCGCCGACGCCGACCGCCTCGACCCGCGCGCCGGCGCGCGAGAGGACGCCGATCACGTCAGTGAGGTAGAGCTCGCCCTGGTCGTTGTCGGGCGTGATCTCGCCGAGCGCCGACCACAGCCGGCGCGCGTCGAAGCAGTAGATGGCCGTGTTGATCTCGCTGATCTTCTTCTGGTCGTCGGTCGCGTCGCGATCCTCGACGATGCGCTTCACCTTGCCGCCCTGGCGCAGGACGCGGCCGTAGCCCTGGGGGCGCTCGACGACGGCGGTGAGCACGGTGGCGGCGGCGCTGGTCGCGCGATGGTGCTCGACGAGCCGCTCGAGCGTCTCGAGCTGCAGCAGCGGCATGTCGGCGGCCAGCACGAGCAGCGGCCCGGTGGCCGGACACGCGCCCTTCGCCTGCAGCACCGCGTGGCCGGTGCCGAGCCGCTCGCGCTGCTCGACCGTCGTCACGCCGTCGCCGGCCAGCGCGCGCACGCCGTCGGCGTTGGGGCCGACGACCAGGACGACGCGATCGGCGAGGGTCTGGGCCAGGCGCAGGGGATAGGAGATCAGGGGACGACCGCAGAGCTGGTGCAGGACCTTGGGCGTCCGGGAGCGCATGCGCTTGCCCTCACCGGCAGCCAGGATGACCGTGGTCAGTCCGTTCATGCGGCGAGCCTCATTTTAGCAAAGGGCCTGCGAGGCCCATGCCATATCGGGTTTCGCCCGATGACAGGGGTTCCCGCGTCGAACGTGGATGTTCTGACGCATCCCGGCTACCGCTCGTGTCTCAGGTGAGACAGAACGCGCTCGATCCGAGGGGGCACCACGGAGGCAAATTCCATCCGTTGTTGGGTAACCGGGTGCACGAAGGCCAGCATGGTGGCGTGCAGGGCGAGTCCCTCCAGGGGCAGCGGCGGCCGGCGCCGGCCGCCATAGATCACGTCGCCGGCCACCGGGTGGCCCAGCGAGGCCAGATGAACGCGGATCTGATGCGTGCGGCCGGTCTCCAGGCGCGCCTCGACGAAGGTGCACTGCGAGAACCGTTCCAGCACCCGCCAGCGCGTGACGGCCCGACGCCCCTGGCCGGCCGGCCGCACGGCCATGCGCTTGCGGTCGCGCGGATCGCGGCCGACCGGCTTGTCGATCACGCCCTCGGCAACCGTCATGCGGCCGTGCACGAGCGCCCGATAGACACGACGGACGCTGCGCGCGGCCAGCTGCGCCGTCAGCGATTCGTAGGCGAGCGGCGTCTTGGCCATGACCAGCAACCCGGAGGTGTCCTTGTCCAGGCGATGGACGACGCCGGGACGCCGGGGCCCGCCGACGCCAGCGACATCGGGAGCGTGGGCGAGCACGGCGGCCGCCAGCGTGCCGCGCGCGTGACCGGCGCCGGGGTGGACCACCATGCCGGCGGGTTTGTCGAGGACGAGCACGTGCTCGTCCTCGTGCACGATGCTGAGCGCGATCGCCTCCGGCTCGAGCGTCTCGGGCGGCAGCGGCGGGATCTCGACCTCGACCTGCTCGCCCCCGCCGAGACGGTGGGACGGCTTGCGCGCGGCGCCGTCGACGGTGACGTGACGCTCGCCGATCAGCGCCTGCAGGCGCGCGCGCGAGAAGCCGGGCAGGCGGGAGGCCAGCCAGCGGTCGAGACGGGCACCCGCCGCCGCGGCGTCCACGCGCAGCGCGCGACGCTCCCCGCGGTCGGCCTGCACGTCTCTCAGCGGCGCGTCATCCCGGCGCGGGGGCCGGACGATCGGTGAGGAGCCGGAGCGCGAGGAGCGCGACGCCCACCGTGATGGCCGAGTCGGCGACGTTGAACGCCGGCCAGTGCCAGCCGCGCCAGTGCACGTCGACGAAGTCGACGACCGCGCCGAACTGCGCGCGGTCGATCAGGTTGCCGACGGCGCCGCCGAAGATCAGCCCGATGGCCACCCGCCCGGTCCAGCCTCCCGCTGGCAGCACGCGCAGCGCCACGCGCGCGAGCACCGCCAGCGCCACCAGCGACAGCGTGGCCACGACCCAGCGCCACGCGCGCGGCACGGTGCCGAGCAGACCGAAGGCGAGCCCCGGATTCATGACCAGCGTCAGCGACACGAACTCGTCGAGGATCGCCACCGGCACGCCGAGCGGCAGCCGGCCGAGCACGGCGGCCTTGGTGACCTGGTCGAGCACCACGACGGCGCCGGCCAGGGCGAACACGGCGGTCACCCGCCGACGACGCCCACGCAGCGCTCGCACAGCGTGGGATGCACCGTGCTGCGACCGACGGTCGGCCGGCGCATCCAGCACCGCTCGCACTTGTCGCCGGGCGCGCGGTCGACGTCGATCACCAGACCGGGAATCTCCTGGCTCTCGTAGCGCACCGCGCCGGCGGGGCCATCGCCGACCGCGACGCCGGAGACGATGAAGAGCGTCTCGAGCACCGCGCGCTTGGCGGCGAGTAGCGCCGGCAGGTCCTCGGGCGCGCTCGTGATCCGCACGCTCGCCTCCAGGCCGCTGCCGATGAGCTTGCGCGCGCGGGCCAGCTCGAGCGCCCTGGCCACCTCGCGCCGCACCTCGAGCAGCCGGTCCCACTCGCGCTTGAGGCTATCGTCGAGCCACTGCAGCGGCACCTCGGGGAACCGCTCGAGGTGCACGCTCTCGGAGTGGGCGCCCGGCAGGTAACGCCAGGCCTCCTCGGCCGTGAAGGTCATCAACGGCGCCATGAGCCGCGTCAACGCGGCGAAGAGGTCGTGGCAGGCGGTCTGGGCCGCCCGCCGGCGCGGGTCGTCCTTGGCCGACGTGTAGAGCCGATCCTTGATCACGTCGAGATAGAGCGCGGAGAGATCGACGGCACAGAAGTTGTGGATCGAGTGGAACACCGTGTGGAACTGGTACTCGTCGTAGGCCCGGGTGACGCGGTCGACCAGGCGGGCCAGGCGGTCGAGCACGAAGCGGTCCACCTCGTCCAGACGCGCGTAGGGCTGCCGGTCGCGGCGCGGGTCGAAGTCGAAGAGGTTGCCGAGCAGGAACCGGAACGTGTTGCGCACGCGCCGGTACGCGTCGGCCAGGCGGTCGAGGATCTCCCACGACACCCGGATGTCCTCGGTGTAGTCCTCGGCGGCGACCCACAGGCGGAGGATCTCGGCGCCGTACTTCGGCAGGAGATCGTCGAGGCTGATCACGTTGCCGAGCGACTTCGACATCTTGCGGCCCTCGCCGTCGACGAAGAAGCCGTGGGTCAGCACGCTCAGGTAGGGCGGCCGCCCGCGCGTCGCCATGGACTCGAGCAGCGAGGAGTGGAACCAGCCGCGATGCTGGTCGGAGCCCTCGATGTACATCTCGGCCGGCCAGCGCAGCTCGGGCCGCGTCTCCAGCACGGCGGCGTGGCTGCAGCCGGAGTCGAACCACACGTCGAGGATGTCGGTCTCCTTGCGGAAGCGCTCGCCACCGCACTTGCCGCAGCGCGTGCCGGGCGGCAGCAGCTCGGCCTCGCTGCGCAGGTACCATTCCTCGATGCCGCGGCCCTCGCCGAAGAAGCGGGCGACGTGCTGGACGATGCGCTCGTCGAGCAGCAGCTCGGCGCAGCCGTCGCAGTAGAACGCCACGATCGGCACGCCCCACACCCGCTGGCGCGAGAGCGTCCAGTCGGGGCGGTGGGCGACCATGTTGTAGATGCGGTCCGCGCCCCAGGCGGGGATCCAGCGCACCTCCCGCCGGATGGCGTCGAGCGTGCGCTGCCGCAAGTCCTGCTTGTCGAGCGCGGCGAACCACTGCTCGGTGGCGCGGAACAGCGTCGGGTTCTTGCAGCGCCAGCAGTGCGGGTACGTGTGCTCGAACGGCACCTCGGCGACGAGCGCGCCGACCGCGCGAAGGTGCGCGATGATCTTCGGATTCGCCTCCCACACCGTCAGGCCGGCGAAGTGCTCGATCTCCGGGACGAACCGCCCGTCGTCGTCGACGGGGTTGTAGATGCGCAGCCCCAGCGCGCGGCCGAGGTCGTAGTCTTCCTCGCCGTGGCCGGGCGCGATGTGCACGAGCCCGGTGCCGGTATCCATGGCGACGAACGGCGCGGTGGCGACCTTGCCGGTGCGGGCGATCCACGCGTGGCGGTACTCGAGACCGGCCAGCGCGCTGCCGGGCACCGTCGCCAGCCGGCGCGGCTGGCGCAGCCCGGCCAGGGCCGCGAACGCCTCGGCGAGCTTGGCGGCCACGATCAGGGTCTCGCCGCTGCCTTCGAGGGCGACGTACTCCTCCTCGGGATGCACCGCGATCGCCAGGTTGGCCGGCAGCGTCCACGGCGTCGTCGTCCAGATCACCAGCGAGGGCTTCGGCGCGGTGGGGGCGGCCGGCAGCGCGCCGACCAGCGGGAAGCGCACGTACACCGACGGCGCGCGCTGATCCTCGTACTCGACCTCGGCCTGGGCCAGCGCGGTCTTGCAGTGCATGCACCAGTGCACGGGCTTGAGGCCCTTGTACACGAGGCCACGGCCGACGAGCCGCCCGAACTCCCGCGCGATGACGGCCTCGTAGGCGGGCGCCATCGTCATGTACGGGTTGTCCCAGTCGCCGAAGACGCCCAGCCGCTTGAACTCCTCGCGCTGGATGTCGATGAACTTGAGCGCGTACTCGCGGCACCGGCGGATCTTCTCGACGGGATCCATCGCCCGGCGCACGTCCACGCCGGGCCGATCGAGGCCCAGCTCGAGATCGACCTTGTGCTCGATCGGCAGGCCGTGGCAGTCCCAGCCCGGCACGTAGACGGCGTTGAAGCCGGCCATCGAGCGCGACTTGACGATGACGTCCTTGAGGACCTTGTTGAGGACGTGGCCGAGGTGGATGTGGCCGTTCGCGTAGGGCGGCCCGTCGTGCAAGATCCACAGCGGCCGGTCGGCGGCCGCCTCGCGCAGGCGCTTGTAGATACCGATCTCGTCCCACCAGGCCAGCATCCGCGGCTCGGCCTGGGTGAGGTTCGCCTTCATCGGGAAGTCGGTTTTCGGCAGGTGCAGCGTGGCTTTGTAGTCCATGACCCGGAACCGCCATGGTACCACACGGGCTGGGGGGCTACTTCGGGGCCAGGTGCACCTCGCCCGCGCCGGAATCCATCGTGACCTTGAACTGGTCGAGGAAATCGCGGCCGAGCAGCCCATCGCCGGCACCGGTGCCCGCCAGCTCGTAGGAGCCGACCGGCATCTTGCCGACGCGCGCCTCGCCGACCTCCAGCGACTCGACCTCGACGTAGTCGAAGCGATCGCTGCCGGTGGCGCCGTGGACCTGGCCGGTCGCCACCGGGCGCGTGATCGCCACGCCGGCCGCCTGCAGCGCGCGGGGGCTGATCATCGTGCGGTCGGCGCCGGTGTCGAGCAGCAGCCGGGTGCTGAACCCACCATTGATCTTGACGTCCACCATGATCCGCTGGCCGGGTGTGTACTTGATGACGGTGGACGCGGCCGGCTTGGCCTCGGCGGCCGTGGGCGACGGCGCGGGCTGGTTGCGGAGCCCGACCGGAGTCGCGTTGGACCGGAACTGCGGCGGGACGTTCTCGAGGCCGTCGACGTAGTAGCTCTGGCCGTGCTCGTCCGTGTAGCGGACGATCTGCGCGTGCGCCGCTGACGACAAGACGGCCAGCAGCACGCTCAGCGAGAGGGCGAGTGTGGCCGCCCGGCGCATGAAGCGATCATAGCGCACAGCGGCGGAGGCGGTATACGACCATTTCCGGACCGCCCGCGACCTCCACGCGGTCCAGGCGTACGCGCTCGAGCGGTTCGAGCAGGTCGGTCCGCGCAACCAGGCGCGGAAACCACGTCGGAAAGATCACCACGTAGTCGGGGCACACCTCGCCGACGAAGCGGATGATGCCCTCCTCGCCCTGGCGGCGATACGGCAGGATCTCCGGGGTCACCAGGCCCATGAGGTCGACGATCTCGCGGCGAGAGACCCAGGCGATGGCGCCGATATCGTTGACGGCCAGGCGCGCACCGGGTGGTGTGTTGACGGCCAGCCAGCGGCCCAGTCGCACCTGCATCGCCTCGATGTTCTGCACGCCCCAGGCGTAGCGCTCGGCGGCCGGGACCAGCGTCGCCAGAGCCAGCACGAGCCAGACGAGGAGCGCCGCGCGCCGCCAGCGTGGCGCCGTGCCGGCGAGCGCGCTCGCGAGAACGATCGCCGCGAGCGGCAGCAGGTGGATCGAGTAGCGTCCCTCCTGAAATCCGGGGCCGCGATAGGGCGCCAGCAGCGCCATGCCGAGCGGATGGAGGACGAGCGCCAGCGCCACCACCCCCAGCACGCGGCCGTGACGCCTCCACGCGAGGGCGACGGCGGGCCCGAGGGCCAGCGGCAGCAGCGGATGCGTCCGCCAGAGCCAGTCCACCCATTCGCGGAAAAACGCCCACGGCCGCACGGCCAGCGTGACGGCGAGCGGCTCGCGGATCCCGCCCAGCCAGCCGAGCAAACCGCCCTCGACCTTCGCCGCCGCCGTCGCCGGATACGGAGCGCCGACCGTGGCGTACGAGAACGCGACCACCGGCGCCATCACGAGCGACGGGATGATCACGAAGGCGGCCACCCGGCGGAGCGTGAGCGGCCGGGCGAGCGCCAGGAGCGGCAACAGCAGCGCCGCCTCGGGCCGCGCCGCCACCGCGAGCGCCGCGAGCAGCGCCGT
>Ga0209474_10001741_pt1 | contig 20799 bp, 20 predicted proteins | sample GraSoiAngelo_145_FD_185902 | JGI IMG/M metagenome (GOLD analysis project Ga0209474, IMG submission 185902) | Grasslands soil microbial communities from the Angelo Coastal Reserve, California, USA - 14_1009_05_20cm (SPAdes) (version 2) | ecosystem: Environmental > Terrestrial > Soil > Grasslands... | reverse complement strand
GTGGCGCAGTTCATAGCCCCGCGCCGCATGGCAGAGGCAGCCGCACGGGCAGCCTCGGCATCTGCCGCAGGATAAAGGCGCTGCGCGCGAGGACATCGTCGTCGGGCCGGCTCGCCGAGCGATCGAGCGGGTCGGGCAGCACCGCGGCAAGACGGGCCGCCTCGTTCGCCCCCAGCTTTGCCGCGGGTTTGTGGAAATAATGCTGGGCCGCGGCCTCGGCGCCATAAATGCCGGGGCCCCATTCGATGATGTTGAGGTAGACCTCGATGATCCGTTTCTTGCTCCAGGCGAGTTCGGTCAGTGTCGTGAAATAGGCCTCGAACCCCTTGCGCAGCCAATCGCGGGCCGGCCACAGAAACACATTCTTGGCGGTTTGCATCGAGATCGTGCTGGCGCCCAGCAGTTCCCCGTCGCCGCTTTGGTATTGCTCCCAGGCTGTCCGGATCGCGCCCCAATCGAAGCCGAAATGGAGGCAGAAGCGCTGATCCTCACTGGCTAGCACGGCGCGCACCAGCGCGGGCGACATTTTGTCGAGCGGCCGCCAGCTCTTCCGGATGCCGTAGCCCTCGGCAGAACGTAGCAGCATCAATGGCGTCGCCGGCGGCGGCACGTACCGGTACAGCATCACCAGGGTTAGCGACAGGATCAGGAAGCCGCTGAGACAGCAGACGGCGAGACGTCCAAGACGGCGCAGGACCGATTTCCGGCGACGGGTATCGCCGCTATCCGATACGGCCGCGGGTGCATTTGGATCGTTTCGCCTGTCCGGGGACATCTGCCTGAGCATCCGATACCGCCGGCCCGGCAGTCCACAGCGGTTGCGGGGGGCGGCCCGGACCGCTAAGACCTTGGCCGCGACCAGCCGAGGAGGATCCCCGTGCCGCGTGGAGACGAGCAGCATCGTAATCCCAAATCCGATATCGAGATCGCCCAGGCCGCGACGATGCGGCCGATCGGCGAGATCGCCGACAAGCTCGGAGTCCCCGAGGACGCGGTGTCTCCCTACGGCCGCTACAAGGCCAAGATTTCCCTCGACTACATCCGCTCGCTCGCCGACCGGCCAAACGGCAAGCTGGTCCTCGTCACGGCGATCACCCCGACGCCCGCGGGTGAAGGCAAGACGACCACCACGGTCGGTCTCGGGGACGCGCTGAACCACATCGGCAAGAAGGCGATCCTCTGTCTGCGCGAGCCGAGCCTCGGCCCGAGTTTCGGCATGAAGGGCGGAGCGGCCGGCGGCGGCTACGCTCAGGTCGTGCCGATGGAAGACATCAACCTGCATTTCACCGGCGATTTCCACGCGATCGGCGCCGCCAATAACCTGCTCGCGGCGATGGTCGACAATCACATCTATTGGGGCAACGAGCCGGCCATCGACTCGCGCCGCGTCACCTGGCGCCGCGGGCTCGACATGAACGACCGAGCCTTGCGCTCGATCGTCTCCTCGCTGGGCGGGGTCGCCAACGGTTTCCCGCGCGAGGACGGGTTCGACATCACGGTCGCCTCGGAAGTCATGGCGATCTTCTGCCTCGCGACCGATCTCCATGATTTGAAGCGCCGCCTCGGCAACATCATCGTGGCGCAGAACCGGGCGCGCGAGGCGGTGCGCGCCAGCGACCTGAAGGCGGCGGGATCGATGGCGGTGCTCCTGAAAGACGCGCTGGCGCCGAATTTGGTGCAGACACTGGAAAACAGCCCCGCTTTCATTCATGGCGGGCCGTTCGCCAATATCGCGCATGGCTGCAACTCGGTCGTTGCCACGACGACGGCGCTGAAACTGGCCGATTACGTCGTCACCGAGGCGGGTTTCGGGGCCGATCTCGGGGCCGAGAAATTCTTGGACATCAAGTGCCGCAAGGCCGGTCTCAAGCCCGCCGCTGCGGTCATCGTCGCCACCGTGCGGGCGCTCAAGATGCATGGCGGCGTGCCGCGCGACGGGCTCAAGGAGGAGAATGTCGCGGCGGTTGAGAAGGGCTTTGCCAATTTGCAGCGCCATCTCGAGAATTTGCGGGGGTTCGGCGTACCGGCGGTGGTGTCGGTCAATCGCTTCAGCGCCGATACCGATGCCGAGCTCGGCCGGCTCAAGGAGCTGTGCGCCAAGGAAGGTGTCGAGGCGGTAATCGCTGACCACTGGGCCCGCGGCGGCGAGGGGGCAGCCGATCTCGCCCGCGCCGTCGTCAAGCTCGCCGACAGCGGCAAGGCCGAGTTCAAGCTCCTGTACCCGGATGCGATGCCGCTGCGCGACAAGATCAAGACGATCGCGCAGAAGATCTACCGGGCCCGCGATATCGCCTGCGAGGCCGCCGTCGAGACCCGCCTCGCCGAACTGCAGAAGGCGGGCTTCGGCGAATTCCCGGTGTGCATCGCCAAGACGCAATACAGCTTTACGACCGATCCCAACGCCAAGGGCGCGCCGACCGATCACGTGTTGGGGGTGCGCGAGATCAGGCTCTCGGCCGGCGCGGAATTCATCGTCGCGGTCTGCGGCGAGATCATGACGATGCCGGGCCTGCCGCGGGTGCCCGCCACCAACAATATCGATCTGGCTGAGGACGGCCGCATCACCGGGTTGTTCTAGCCAACAGAATGGAAGGAGCCGAGCTCAAGGCCTGGCGGCGCAGCGAACGCGAGCGTCTGATCGCACTGCGCCAAGCCCTGCCGGCTACCGAGCGGCGGCATTTGGGCGCCCGCATCGAGGCCGCGCTGCCCGGTTTTCTCGCTGAGCGGCCGGGCACTCTTGGCGTCTATTGGCCATTTCGTGCCGAGTTCGATCCGCGGCCGCTGATCGATTGGGCGATTGCGGCCGGCCGCACCGTGGCATTGCCGGTCGTCATCGATAAGAAAGGGCCGCTCGAATACCGCGCGTGGCGGCCCGGCGAGCCGCTCGTCGATGGCGTGTGGAACATTCCGGTGCCGGAGAAGCGCGAGGTCGTGACGCCGGCTATCGTGCTGGCGCCGCTCGTCGGGTTTGATGATGCCTGCTACCGGCTCGGCTATGGCGGCGGCTATTTCGACCGGACGTTGGCGGCATTATCGCCGCGCGCCTTTGCAATCGGCATCGGCTTCGAGGCGCAGCACCTCGCGACGATCTATCCGCAACCCTTCGATGTGCCGATGGATCTGATTGTCACCGAAGCCGGCATCCGCAAGCGAAACGCCAATAGCTAGGAACGGGCGCCGGAGCGCGGCCGTCCGCGCCGACCGCGTGGCGCCGATGCTGCCGCCGAGCGGCGCTGCCGGCCGCCGCGCCCGAGGCCCAGCTCCTTGGCCAGGGTCGAGCGCTGTTCGGAATAACTCGGCGCGGTCAGCGGGTGCTCGCTGCCGAGGTTCCACCGCCGCAAATACTGCTCCGCGCTCAGCCCATGCCGAGTGTTCAGATGCCGGCGCAGCATCTTGCCCTTCCAGCCGCAATCGAGGCAGATCACGGCGTCACGCTGCACCGAGCGCCGCACCGGCACCGCCGGGGTCAGCGGCGCCTGCGGTTCGATGGGCTTGCCGAGATTGTCGATCGTCCGATGCACCGAGGCGATCAGCTCGGGGATCTGCTCGGGCGACAGGCTGTGATGCGAGACATAGCTGGTGATTATCTTGGTGACCAGCTGCGGATATACGCCTTGATATTTGGACTCGCCGGCCATTCTTCGCCCCTGTTCAATCTCGCAACTATAAGATGGCAAAAGGCCAGCAAAAGCAAGATCATTGCCGGTGAATAGCCGCATTAAATATTTTCACGAGCGTGACCGCCTACGGCATTACGTTCCAAGAAGACCCGCACTCTGCGATGCTGGCGGTCGGTGCAGAGCTACGGCCGAACCGTGCCCATTTAACTTTCGACGGCGCACACGCTAACGAGGCGCGGAGGGGTCGTGATCAGTTTCCCATTCGAGGTGCTCGCGAACCACCGAGCGGATTTGCTCGGGACTGTTGTCCTCGAAGACTTCGAGATAACGGACACCCGCCTTCCGTAGTGCTTCCCTCTTGATTGCGTCGCGGGCTGCCGCGCTACCCTGATAGTGCCCATTTCCCTGATATTCGACCGCCAGGGCCGGCCAACCGCGACAGTCGACAACGAGGATGTCAACCCGCTTGCTATTGATCGAGCGAAACGCGTCCTCGCTCGGCGAGCTGAGGATTTCGCCCAGACTGGTTTGCGCGTAGACGCGGTGACCCCGGCGCGCTGTTACTGCAACGTCTTCGATGATACTGAAGACTTTGTATTCCGGCCAACTCAGCACTTTCTGTTTCTCGAAGGGTGCTGCCATTACGGCGCTGAGTTGCTGTGCGGCGAGTGTAAGGTCCGGGGCTGGTTCCTTCGCAAATCGGGACGGTTTGCGGTACACACGACGCGGGCGCGCCGCGGGCAAGGCCCCGTTCGTGCGATAAATCACGACGTAAAACAGACCGATCCACGCGGCGACTGCTATGAACGCGAAGCCGTAGACCGCTTCCCCCGGCATGTACGCACCCGTCAAACGGTCGCCGCGCACTGGACTGCGCGGCGTTAACCATCCCCTCAACCTATCCGGGAGGCGCTAAGAATTTGTTGACCGCAATTGTCCGGCGCCGAGTTGGTGCCGCACTTTGCCGGCCCCTCACGCCGCCATTCGGTGCTGGCGGATCAGGGACAGAATCTCGGCGGCGGCGAGCGGGATGTTGGTGCCGGGGCCGTAGATCGCGCTGACCCCGGCCTTTTTCAGGAAATCGTAGTCCTGCGGCGGGATGACGCCGCCGCACACGACCAGGATGTCGCCGGCGCCCTCGCGCTTCAACGCCTCGATCAGCGCCGGCACCAGCGTCTTGTGCGCCGCCGCCTGGCTCGATACGCCGACGATATGGACATCGTTCTCGACCGCCTGGCGGGCGGCTTCTTCCGGCGTCTGGAACAAGGGCCCGATATCGACGTCGAAGCCGATATCGGCAAAGGCGGTGGCGATGACCTTGGCGCCGCGGTCGTGGCCGTCCTGGCCGAGCTTGACCACCAGCATGCGCGGCCGCCGGCCCTCCTCGCGCGCGAAGGCCTCGATCTCGCGCTGGATGCGGCGGAAGCCTTCGTCATCGTGATACTGGCCGCCATAGACGCCGATCACCGATCGGGTGGCGGCCTGATGGCGGCCGAACACGGCTTCGAGCGCGTCGGAGATCTCGCCGACCGTGGCGCGCGCCCGGCTCGCCTCGATCGACAGCGCCAGCAGATTGCCGCTGCCGGTCTTCGCCGCGTTGGTCAGCGCCGCCAGCGCGGCCTTTACCCGCGCCGCGTCGCGGCTCGCGCGGACCTGCTGCAGCCGTGCGATCTGCCCCTTGCGCACGGCCTCGTTGTCGACATTCAGGATCTCGACAGGCGAGGTTTCGTCAGACTGGTATTTGTTGACGCCGACGATGACCTCTTCGCCGCGGTCGATCGCCGCCTGGCGCCGCGCCGCGGATTCCTCGATGCGCAATTTCGGCATGCCGCTCTCGACCGCCCGCGTCATGCCGCCGAGCGCCTCGACCTCGTCGATCAGCTTCATCGCCGCTTCGGCGACCGAGTGGGTCAAATTCTCGACGTAGTAGCTGCCGCCGAGCGGATCGACGATTTGCGGGATGCCGGTTTCCTCGGCGAGGATCAGCTGCGTGTTGCGCGCGATGCCCATCGAGAACGGGGTCGGCAGCGCGAGCGCCTCGTCGAAGGAATTGGTGTGCAGCGATTGCGTGCCGCCCAGCACCGCCGCCAGCGCCTCGATCGTCGTGCGGATGATGTTGTTGTGCGGGCTTTGCTCGGTCAGGCTGACGCCCGAGGTCTGGCAATGCGTGCGCAATGCGAGGCTCGCCGGGTTGCGCGGCGCGAATTGCTGCATCAGCCGCGCCCATAAGAGCCGCGCCGCCCGCAGCTTCGCGATCTCCATGAAAAAGTTCATGCCGATGCCGAAGAAGAAGGATAGGCGCGGCGCGAAATCGTCGATCTTCAGCCCGCGCGACAATGCTGCCCGCACATATTCGAGCCCGTCGGCCAGGGTAAACGCCAACTCTTGAACCGACGTAGCCCCGGCTTCCTCCATGTGATAGCCGGAGATCGAGATCGAGTTGAATTTCGGCATATGGCCGGCGGTGTATTCGATGATGTCGGCGACGATGCGCATCGAGGGTCCGGGCGGGTAGATGTAGGTGTTCCGGACCATGAACTCCTTCAGGATGTCGTTCTGGATCGTGCCCTGAAGCTTGTCCTGCGGCACGCCCTGTTCCTCGGCCGCGACAATGAACCCGGCCAGTACCGGCAAGACCGCGCCGTTCATCGTCATCGACACGCTCATCCGGTCGAGCGGGATGCCGTCGAACAGGATCTTCATGTCCTCGACCGAGTCGATCGCGACGCCGGCCTTGCCGACATCGCCGACGACGCGCGGGTGGTCGCTATCGTAGCCGCGGTGGGTCGCCAGATCGAAGGCGATCGACAGACCCATCTGTCCCGCCTTCAGATTGTCGCGGTAGAAGCGGTTTGATTCCTGGGCGGTGGAAAATCCCGAATACTGGCGGATGGTCCAGGGCCGGTTGGCGTACATCGTGGCGCGCGGGCCGCGCAGATAGGGCGACACGCCGGGCAATGCGTCGCGCCAGGGGAACCCAGCGGCCTCAATCGCCTCGAGATCGGCCTCGGTGTAGAGCGGCTTCAGCGTGATGCCTTCCGGGGTCTTCCGGTCGAGGCTCGCCAGCGGTTTTCCCTTCAGTTCGGCCGCGGCCAGCGTCTGCCATGCGGCGATATCGGGGGATTTAGCCTCAGGGCTTGCCGGCTTGGCCTTCTTTGCCATCAGGGTCTCCGGCGCGGCAGCGCGCCCATTCCGCCATTCGCGATTATATGGCTGCGCTCGCCTCGCGGTCCAATCGCGGCCGCCGTAGAGTGTGCCGCAGTACGATCGCGGCGGTCAGCAGCAGCACGGCGCCGCCCTGATGCGCCACGGCGAGCGGGACCGGCGCGACCAGCAGCAGGGTCGAGACGCCGAGGGCAAACTGCAGTGCCGCTGCAGCGAGAAGCCCATACAGCGCGAGCCGCGCCGGGCGTGGCAAGACCGCCTGCGAGCCGGCCAGCCAGAGGGCCAGAACCGCCGCAGCCGTGGTCATCGCCAATAGCCGGTGATCGAACTGCACCGCCGCGACATTCTCGAACCAATTCCGGGCGAATGGCTGCAACTCAGCGTAGCCCGTTGGTACGAGACTGCCGTCCATCAGCGGGAAGGTGTTGTAAACGAGGCCGGCATGCAGCCCGGCGACAAACCCGCCGGCGACGATCGTCAACGCGACCAGCGCGATGATTGCATCGCCGGCGCGCCGCCAGACCCAATTAACCCCCTCTCCCCCATCGGGGGAGAGGGTTGGGGTGAGGGGGCGAACGGCGCGGCGTTTGCCGACACCCTCACCCGGCCTCGGCTTTGCCTCGGCCACCCTCTCCCGCAGTGCGGGAGAGGGGCTTTGCAGCAGCCCGAGCGCGATCCACAGCGTCACCGCATAGATCGCCAGCGCCAGCGCGAGATGGGCCACCAGCCGGTACTGGCTGACCTCGACCCGCTCGGCGAGGCCGCTCTCGACCATGTACCAGCCGAGCGCGCCCTGTGCGCAGCCGAGCAGCAGGATGGCGCCGAGGGGCGCGAGCAGCCGCCTCGGCAACCGCCCGCGCAACCAGAAGTACAGAAACGGCACCGCATAGGCGAAACCGATCAGCCGGCCCCACAGGCGGTGTACGTACTCCCACCAGTAGATCGTCTGGAATTCGGCGAGGCTCATGCCGTGATTGAGGAGGCGGTATTGCGGGATCTGCTGATACTTCTCGAACTCCGCGGCCCAGGCCGCGGTCGAGAGCGGCGGCAGTATGCCGGTCACCGGCTGCCACTCGGTGATCGACAGGCCCGACATGGTCAGCCGCGTGATGCCGCCGATCACGACCATGACAAAGATCATGCCGCAGCACAGGAACAGCCACACCGCGACGGCTTGAGAACTTAGCCCCGCTAGTCTCCCAGCTTCGGTGGGGGGGTGGGCTATTGCGGTTGGGAGAGACAATTCGGTCGGTCGGAAATGCTTGCCTTCTCCAGCAAATGACAGACGAACCGGGCGGAAACAAGATCGCCATCCGACGCAGCCCTGCAGGAGGGGACCGCGTCCCGGCGGAAGCCGGGATCCACCTCTCGACTTCTCGTACGGCGGATCAGTGGGTCCCGGCTTTCGCCGGGACGCGCGTTTTGCGAATGGCGATGCCGCGCCTTTAGTGCAGCGCGAAAGCGTGCTTGAAGTGGCGCACCCGGTTCGGCAGGGCTTGGCTGCTCTGCCGCACATTCACCGAATGCAGCTTGCCCTCGATGCTGCGGCTCCAGAATTCGAGGAAACGCCGCAGCTCCGGATAATCGGGCGCGAGATCGAATTTCTGCCAGATGAAACTCTGGAGCAGGGCGGGATAGTCCGGCAGATGATAAAGGATCTCTGCGGTAGTGAGCCGGTACCCGCGAAGTTGCAGTTCGTAGGCGGTCACGTCGGCCTCTTTTCGGCTGTTACCATGCACCGAAGAAACAAGCATCGTTGCATTATTGCTCCGAAGCAATAAGAAAACCTAAAGAAAACAAGCCGTTAGCAGCCCATGGCCGAGTGTGCTGCCAAAGGCGTGGACGACTGCCGTGCTCGGCTTGAAGCCATCGCGCGGTGGTTTAAATATTGAGGCCGTGAAACTGTTCGCCTGGCGCCCTGTTTTGCGGTGGCGCGTGTGTTTTGTAGGGTTCTCACCACGATGAATCGGGTTCTGTCCGCCTTCGTCCTGATGAGCGGCGTCGCGGCATGCATGCCCGCGGCCGAATCGGCGTTGGCGGCGGCACCGATACCCGAGGCCGCCGGCGGGGCGGTCCCGAGCCTCGCCCCGATGCTGGCGCGGGTGACGCCCGGCGTCGTCAATATCGCGGTGCGCGGCAAGGCGCGTACCGAGAACCCGCTATTGCAGGATCCCTTCTTCCGCCGTTTCTTCAACCTGCCGCAGCGCCAGCAGCAGGAGGAACGCGAGACACAGGCGACCGGCTCCGGGGTCATCGTCGATGCCGCGCAAGGCTATGTGCTGACCAACGGGCATGTCGTCGACAATGCGACCCGCATCGAGGTCACGACCAAGGACAACCGCCGCTTTACCGGCAAGCTGGTCGGCAGGGACACCGAAACGGATATCGCGCTATTGCAAATCCCGTCGCAAAATCTTGTGGCCGTGCCGGTCGGCGATTCCGACCGCTTGCAGGTCGGCGATTTCGTGCTGGCGGTAGGCAATCCGTTCGGCCTCGGCCAGACGGTGACCTCCGGCATCGTCAGCGCGCTTGGGCGCAGCGGCCTCGGCATCGAAGGCTACGAGGATTTCATCCAGACCGACGCCTCGATCAATCCCGGCAATTCCGGCGGCCCGCTGGTCAATTTGCTGGGCCAGGTGGTCGGCATCAACACCGCGATCCTGGCGCCGGGCGGCGGCAATATCGGGATCGGCTTTGCGGTCCCGATCAACATGGCACGCCGCGTCATGGATCAGATCGTGCGCTATGGCGAGGTCAAGCGCGGCCGTATCGGCGTCGCAATCCAGGATTTGACGCCTGAGCTGGCGCAGGCGATGAACACCAACCAGGCCAATGGCGCCGTCATCGCCCGCGTCGAATCCGGCTCGCCCGCCGAGCAGGCCGGGTTGCGCACCGGCGATCTGGTGGTGGCCGTCAACGGCACTCCGGTGCGCAGCGGAACCCAGCTGCGCAACACGATCGGGCTGGCGCGGATCGGCGACCAGGTCACGCTGACCGTCGATCGGCGCGGCGCCGAATACACGATCCCGGTGCGCATCGATCCGGCGGCCGCGGCGGCGGCGCGCCAGCGCGCCCGGCCGCAATAAGCGGCGGCCGATCGGCTGATGGCGACAGAAACGCCTTATGAGGTGCTCGGCGTCAAACCGAATGCCAGCGCCGACGAGATCCGCAAGGCTTACCGCAAGCTCGCCAAGCAATTTCATCCCGATCTGAACCCGGGTAAGCCGGCGGCCGAGGCGCGCTTCAAGGCGGTCTCGGCGGCCCATGAGCTGCTGTCCGATCCCGAGAAACGGGCGCGCTACGACCGGGGCGAGATCGACGAAAGCGGCGCCGAGAAGCCGCGCTACTCGTACCGCCCGCATGCCGAAGGCGCTCAGGGCTGGAAATACCAGCCGGAAGGCGAGGTGGATATCGGCGATCTCGATGATCTGTTCGCGATGTTCGGCCGCAGCGGCGGTCCCGGAGGCGCGCGCGGTGGTCCGCGGGGCGGCGGGCGCGCCGGCGAGACCTTCTCAATGCCCGGACCGGACCGCCACTATTCGTTGACGATCGATTTCGTCGAGGCCGCGACCGGCGGCAAGCAGCGCCTGTCACTGTCGCCCGAGGAATGGCTCGACGTGACGATCCCGCCCGGCATCGAGCAGGGCCAGATCCTGCGCCTCAAGGGCAAGGGCGGCCCGGGCTTTGGCGGCGGGCCGGCCGGCGACGCGCTGATCGAGGTTCATATCGCGCCGCATCCGTTCTTCCGGCGCGAGGGCGACGATATCCATCTGGAGCTGCCGGTCAGCCTCACGGAAGCCGTGCTCGGCGCGCGCGTGCCGGTGCCGACCGTTACCGGCCCGGTGACGATGACGATCCCAAAGGGCTCCGATACCGGGGCACAGCTGCGGCTGCGCGGCAAGGGCATTCGGCGCCGGCGGCAGGGCAAGGAGGTGAGCGGCGATCAGTACGTCACGCTGAAAGTCGTGATCGGCGCCAGCGACGATCCCGAATTGGCGAAATTCCTCGAGGAGTGGGCCAAGCAGCACCCGACCGATCCGCGCCGCGGCATGGGCCAAGGTACCAAACAGGGCGGCACGGCGCAGGGAGCGGCGGCGTGATCGGCCTCGACGAGCTGGTGCGGCGGTTCGCCGAGCTGAATTCCCGCGAGCTCGCCCGCTGGATCGAGAACCGCTGGGTGGTTCCCGAGCACGCCGCCGAGAGCGAAGGCGAGCGGTATCTGTTTCACGAGGTCGATGTCGCGCGGGTCGAGCTGATCCTCGATATCCGGCGCGAATTCGCGGTCGATGACGAGGCGATGTCGCTGGTGCTGGGACTCCTCGATCAGGTCTACAGCTTGCGGCGTCAGATGCGCCGGCTGTGCGACGCCCTCGAACAGCAGCCCCCCGAGGTGCGCGACGCGATCCGCCGCGCCCTCCCGCCCGCGAGGGGCGGCGGTTAAGCGGGACCGCCGGCGTCCCGCCGGCATGCCGGCCGGAGGCCGGCGGTCCGTTCTTCTTGAGCTAAAGCGGCTGGAAACGGGCGCGGGCGCCGCGCTCGATGCCGGCGGCGATCAGCCGCTCGATATCGAGGCGGTGGCGGATCAATTCGAGCACCCGCAATTCCTCCTGGCTGGCCTCGCCATCGGCCGCCGCGACATCGCAGGCGATCGCATAGGCGGTCTCGCGCAATTTGACCGGCAACGCCTTCTTGATCGAGGCCAGGGCGTCCTCGAGCCCGTTCTCGCGCCCGAGCAGCCGGCTGCATTCCTCCAATACCCGCGGCAGTTGCTGATGGTCGAAATCGCGGAATACCGGCAGATCGCCGACGATGTCGCCGATAATCGCCAGCTCGGTTTCGGCCATGTCGCGGTCGGCCGCCGACACCATCATCATCGTGCAGATCAGCGCGCCGTGAGGGTCGAGCATTGGGGCTCCTTTTGCGGGCATGCCGGCGCACAGATCAAAACGGCGCGGGTGCTGTCAAGCAGGATCATAGAGGAAGCCGGCGGTCGCCGCCGCAGCCTCGACCAGCGGCACGCGCATGACCGGCACGCCGGGCGGGAAGGCGGACAGCAGCCGCGACGGCAAGGCGCGGTCGAGAATGACAAAGACGCCGCGGTCGTCGGCGCGGCGCACCAGCCGCCCGTAGGCCTGCCGCAACCGCAATCGGGCGATGCGGTCGTCGAATTGGGCGCCGCCGAACACCGGTTTGCGCGCGCGGTGCAGGATATCGGGACGCGGCCACGGCACCCGATCGAACACTATGAGGCGCAAGGATCGGCCCGGGACGTCGACCCCGTCGCGCACCGCATCGGTGCCGAGCAGGCAGGAATCCTCCTCGGCGCGGAAGATATCGACCAAGGTTGCCGTCGACATCGCATCGACATGCTGTGCGAGCAGCGACAGGCCGCGTTCTTCCAGCATCGGGGCGATGCGCTCATGCACCGCGCGCAGCCGGGTGATCGCGGTGAACAGGCCGAGCGCGCCGCCCTTCGCGGCATTCATCAGGCTCGCGAAGGCGGCGGCGACCTGGCCGATATCGTCGCGCGGGATGTCGGTGACGATGAAGATGCGGGTCTGTCCCGCGTAGTCGAATGGCGATGCGATGCGCGCGCCCTCGGGGCTGCGCAGCAGATGGCGCAGGCCGGTTGCGGCTTCCGCCGCGCGCCACGCCAGGTCCGGATCGGCTTCGCCGTCGGTCAGGGTAGCCGACGTCACGACAAGGCCATGCGCCGGCTGCGCCACCGCCAGAGCAAACGGCTTCCCCGGGTCGATCCAGTTGCGGTTGACCGCAACATCGGTCTCCGCATTGTCGCTGCGGTCGAGCGCCAACCATTCGACCGTGTCGGGGCCCGGCGGCTCGGCGAGATCGCGCAGCAATTGGCTCCACGAGGCGAGCTGCATGTCGGCGCGGCGCTCAAGCCCCCGGACCGCGGCTTCGAGGCGCTGGCGCAGACCCGACTCGGGCGGGTTGTCGGGATCTTCAAGCTGACGGCGCAACGCGGCCGATAGGCGGCGCAGCGCCGTGGCGAGGCGATCGAAGCCGGCGGCGAGCCGCAGCCCGGCATCGACCAATCCGTCGATCGGCGGGCGGGCTTCCGCTTCGATGCCGTAGGGCGAGTCCCCGTGGGCTCGTGCCAGCACCTGGCGCCGCACTAATGCCAGAAAGCTCTCCGCACCAGGAAGCCCGCGGCCTTCGCCGACCCGCTGATGCCAGCCATCGGCCGGTAAGACGCGCGCCGCGACGAGCGTTTCGAGAAGCGCTTGCGAGCCCTCCTCATCGGCTTCGACGAGATCGCCGATCCGCCGCTGCAGGCCGCGGGCCCGCGACCGGCCGGTTTCGGCGCCGAGCAGCCAGCGGCGCAACTCGCGCCCCTCCTGCCCGGACAGCCGCACCGAAAACGCCGCATCGGCGGCTTCGAGCAGGTGATGACCCTCATCGAACACATAGCGGGTCGGCACGCTGGCGTCGTCGAGCCCGCCGAGCGCCGCCTGCGCCATGACCAGCGCATGGTTGGCGACGACGAGGCGGGCATGGCGCGCCGCCCGCACATTCTTTTCGACAAAGCAGCGGCGGAAATGCGGGCAGGCCGCATGGATGCACTCGCCGCGGCGGTCGGCCAAGGCGTTGAGGCGGCCGCGGCCGATCAGCTCGGCCAACCACCCCGGAAAATCGCCGGCGACGAGATCGCCGGCTGCCGTCGCGCCGATCCAGCGCGCGATCAGCGCCAGCTGAGCCGCGCCGGGCGAGGCGCGGCCCAACGCGGCGCGCACCGCCTCCTCGTAATTCAACAGGCAGAGGAAATTCTCGCGGCCCTTGCGGATCACCACCCGGCGGCGCTTCTGCACCGGGTCGGGATAGAGGCGGTCGAGCTCGCCGGCGATCTGGCTCTGCAGATTGCGGGTGTAGGTCGAGATCCATACGGAGCCTTGATTGCGCTCGGCCCACAGGCTCGCGGGCGCGATATAGCCCAACGTCTTGCCAACGCCGGTGCCGGCCTCGGCCAGCACCGCCTGCGGCTCGTCCGGGCGCTGCCGCGGCGCGAAGGCGGCTGCGACGGCGGCGGCGTAATCGGCCTGTTGCGGCCGCGGCTCGGCGCCCAAACCGAGCAGAGCGGCGAGGCGATGCCGCGCCTCGTCGGCACCGACCGGATCGTTGCCGGGCGGCGGCGGCGGCGCGCGCTCCTGCCATTCGTCGAGCCGCTCCCAGGCGCGCAATCCGCCGGTGGGATTTGGCGCCCGCCGGTGCACGCCGGGATCGGCGGCCGGCAGTGCCGCGAGCACCGCCGGACCCCAGGACCAGCCGGCTCGCTCGGCAATCTCGGTGATGGCGCGGACATCGGCGCTGGCTTCGTTCGCCAGCTCCTGCAACAGGGCGCGCGCCGCGGTCGCGAGCGCGACGCAGGCTTCTGCCATGTCGCGCGGCGGCACGAGGCCAAGCGCGGCGGCCAGTCCGCGCGGCGTCGGCACGCAAAACTGCGCCGGTCGGACAAACGCGAACAATTCGAGCAGGTCGAACGCGGCGAAGCCAGCGATATCGAGCCGCCGCGCGACGGCGCGCGCATGACACACCATCGGGGTCTCGCCGCCCTGGATCGGGTCGAGCCGAGCGCGCGCCTCCTGCGGCGACAACGCCTCGATCTCACCCTCCGGCGACAGCCACAGCACCTCGCGGAAACCGGCAACCAGCGCCGGCACGCGCGGCACCAGAACCCGATCCAGTTCCGCAATCATGACGGTCACTGTCGCTGCATCCGCGCCTTGCGTGCTTCGAGACGCGCTCTGCGAGCGCTCCTCAGCATGAGGGACATTGTTGATGGCATTAAGAACGTCGCCTCATCCTGAGGAGGCCGCGAAGCGGCCGTCTCGAAGGACGCGCATCGGCGATCCAGCGATCATATTCCCGCCTGGTTTGCCCGCAGAGCCGGTTGCGGTAGGCTCGCGCCATGACCCGCATCATCTACCACATGTGCCCCGCCGAGACATGGCGCGAGGCGGTGCGCGCCGGCGTTTATCACGGCACGGCGGACGATCGGCGCGACGGCTTCATGCATTTTTCGACGGCGGAGCAGATCGCCGAAAGCGCGCGCCGGCATCGCGCCGGACAGACCGGGCTCGTACTGATCGCCGTCGAATCGGACCGCCTCGGAGCCCGGCTCAAATGGGAGACATCACGCGGCGACGCGCTGTTCCCGCAACTCTACGGACCGCTCGACACGACCGAAGCCGCCAGCGTTCGTCCGCTGCCGCTAGGCGCCGACGGCGAGCACATCTTCCCGCCGCTCGACTAAGCGCGCCAATGGGGCGGAGAAGGAAAGAGTAATCCGCCGCGTCAGCGCGAGCCGTGGCAGCAGGGGTTCTCGGCAGAATGCGCAGTGCTGCCTTCGGCGCCGTGCCTCAGATCTACCGGACTAACTCGCGTCGCTATCGTCGAGCGGCAGAACCCCACCGCCGGCGCCGGCTCGATGGACCTTCGCTCGAAGTTCCTTCAGATCAGCATACGCCCTTGGATTTGCTCGGCTTTCTACATACCCTTGGACGCGGGCATATTGTTGAAGGAACCAGTTTCCGGAAAGGCGAGAAAATATTTGTAGGTCATAGATATCCGCATTGATGCATGCCCCGAAGTATTCGACTTTCCTCAAGACAGGACGAATCTCTTCGGGAACTTGTGACTGGGCAGAAAGATAGGGCAACCCTCCTGGAGGGATTAAATCTCGCACGTGCTCCCAAGCCGTAACGGTCTCTTGCGCCCTTCGCCTTTCAAAATCCTGTTGCGTCTTGTTGGCTAGCAACTGCGTCGACTGCCACAGCTTTTGCGTAGCTAGGGCCAGGGCGATCGTGGCAAGCGCAAGAATTACCGTAAATGCGGCGACAATAAACTCGGTGCCGTTTGGTTCCGGCACAACGTTACTCCGCGGCTTCGCGCCGGCTGTCGGCGGCGTCGCGGAAGCGGGTGCGCAGTGCATCCCACTCATCGGCGCCCCACAGCTGGAAGGTCTCGCGCACACTCATCTCGCGCACCGGCGCGGGATGACGATGCGTCGTGCGCAATTCGTCGAGCATCTTCTCGCAGATGCCGACGACGTTCTTGATCAACAGCCCCGGCACGATCGCGAGCTTGTAGCCCATGCTCTCGGCCTCGCGCAGGTCGAGATCAGGGGTCTTGCCGCCGCGCACGACATTGAGCAGACACGGCCCGTTGACGAGGCGCGGCACCGCGGCGACCTCCTCGACTGTCTGCGGCGCCTCGACAAAAGCCATGTCCGCGCCGGCGGCGATCGCCGCGTTGGCGCGGGCGATCGCCTCGTCGAAACCGGCGACGGCGCGCGAGTCGGTGCGCGCGATGATCATGAAATCGGGGCTGCGGCGCGATTGCGCGGCGGCGCGGATCTTGGCCAGCCAGTCCTCGCGCGGCACGATCTCCTTGTCGTCGAGATGGCCGCATTTTTTCGGGAAACCCTGGTCTTCGATATGGATGCCGGCGACCCCGGCGGTCTCGTATTCGCGCACCGTGCGCACGAGGTTGAGTTCGTTGCCGTAACCCGTATCGGCGTCGGCGATGACCGGCAAACCGACCGCCGCCGCGATGCGGCCGGCATTGGCCACCATCTCCGACATCGTGACGATGCCGAAATCGGGGTAGCCGAGAGTGGCGGCCGTGCCGGCGCCGGTCATGTAGACCGTCTCGAAGCCGGCGCGCTCGATCAGCCGCGCGGTGATGCAATCATAGGCGCCGGGCGCCACGACCATGCCGTCGCGCCGCATCAATTCGCGAAACCGGGCCGCCTGGGTCATCGTGTCCTCCTACTCCGGCAAAATTTGGTTGAAGCTAGGGTAAGTCCTTCCTCGGGTGAACCGCTTTCTCCGCAGTCCCGGCGAAAGCCGCGACCCATTCCTCCGCATCTGCGAAGCTGAAAGGTGGGTCCCGGCTTTCGCCGGGACTGCGGCAGGGTTTACGATCTCCTGAGAACAGCCGTCAGGGAGAGGTGAACATGACCCCGGATTCCGCGCGCAACATCGATTTCGTCGGCAATACCGATCTGAACGGTCGTGGCGATGGCGTGCAGGTCATGGTGCACAAGGGGCATGCCTTTGTCGGCCATATGTTCAGCGACGGCTTCACGATCGTCGATGTGCGCGACCCAAAGCAGCCGCGGCCGGTCAATTTCATCCCGGCACCGCCGAACTCGCGCGCGTTTCACCTGCAGACGCATGGCGACCTGCTGCTGACGGTCAATTCGCCGAATATTTGGGTCTTGCAGGGCTATTCCGATCCCAACGATTACTTCAAGGCCTCGATCACCGAGACATTCACGAAGCGCGACAAGATCTTCACCGCCGGGCTGCGGGTGTTCGACATCTCCAAGCCGGCCGAGCCGCGGGAGATCGCCTTTATGCCGGTCGATGGGCTCGGGCTGCATCGCCTGTGGTATGTCGGCGGCCGCTATGCCTATGCGTCCTGCCATTGGCAGGGCTTCACCGATCATGTGCTGGCGATCATCGACATGCAGGAACCGACCCGGCCGGAAATCGTCGGGCGCTGGTGGATCCCCGGCATGCACCAGGCCGGCGGCGAAACCCCGAGCTGGAAGGGGCGGCGCTATGCGCTGCACCACGCGATCGTCGCCGGCAATCTCGCCTACGCCGCGTGGCGCGACGGCGGGCTGACGATCCTCGATGTCGGCGATCCGACCGCGCCGAAACTGCTCGCGCATCGCAACTGGTGCCCGCCTTTCGGCGGCGGCACCCACACGCCGTTGCCGTTGCCCGACCGCAACCTCGCGGTGTTCGCCGATGAGGGCAATCTCGACAATTGCGCCAACGGCATCCAGCGCTGCTGGGTGTTCGATGTGCGAGAGCCGACCAATCCGGTTCAGATCGCCGCTTTCCCAACCCCGGCCGAACAGGATTACTGCGCAAAGGGCGCCAAGTTCGGCCCGCACAATCTGCACGAAAACCGCCCCGGCTCGTTCCAGAGTTCGGAGCTGATCTTCGCGACTTACCAGAACGCCGGCGTGCGGGTGTTCGATGTCCGCGACCCGTTCGCGCCGCGTGAGGTCGCGCATTTTGTGCCGCCGCCACCGGAGCGGATGGTCGATCCGCGGCCAAACCGCCCGCGCGTCATCCAGTCGAACGACGTCTATGTCGCGCCGGACGGGCTGATGTACCTGACCGACGTCAATGCCGGGCTGACGATCCTGCAATACAAGGGCTGAGAGCGGCGGCGCCGTGACGCTGGATGATCTGAAGCCCGGCCTCAAGCACCGCGCAACAATCACGGTCGGCGAGGCGCTCGCGGTGCCGGCAGCAGCGGCGCTGTTCGGCAGCTCGGCGGAGATGCCGCCGGTCTTCGCCACGGCGCAGATGATCGCTTTTGTCGAGTGGACCTGCGTCGCCGCGCTGGCGCCCTATCTGGCGCCGCACCAGCGCACGGTCGGTACGCGGGTCGATATGAGCCATATCGCGGCGACGCCGGTCGGCATGAACGTCACCGCCGGGGTCGAGCTCGTCGAAATCGACGGCCGCCGCCTGCGTTTCAAGGCGCGCTGCCGCGACGAAGCCGAGCCGATCGGCGAAGGTTTTCACGAGCGCATGGTCATCGACCACACGCGGTTCATGCAGCGGCTGGCGCGCAAAAGCTCGAGTTAGTTCTTTGGCAGGTTCAGCCGGCGCTGGCCAAGGCGATCCCGAGCACGACGTAGGCAGTCATGCCGAGTAGCACCGTCGCGGCTCTTAGAATTATTCCTTTCATGGGGCGGCGCTCTTCTCTGTTTCAGAGAGGAACCGGCGCCAGCCCAGGCAGGTTCCGATACAGCCGGACTCGTTGCGTAACGCTTCGCAACGGGCCGAAAAAGGGCCGCCGCCAAATGGCGGCGGCCCGAATTTGCTTTGAAGATATGCGACCCTCCCTAAAGGAGGCGACGGCTAGATTTCCCGGCCCATGCCCTCCGGGAGGTGGATGACGTCGTCGTCGATCAGGACCGTCTTCCTGGCGCCGTAGTCACCGTCCACGACCACCTTGCCACCCTTCGTAACGCGGATGGAGGCGGCGGCGTGTTTGGAGGTGTAGGTCAGAAATTCCCCTTGGGGATGCGGGCCGTCCCAATCACCGTCGTCGAGATCGACCGTATCGAAAGCAATGACCCGTCTTTTCTCGTCAGCCATGTGTCTCTCCTGTTCAAATGAGCCCGTGGAACGCGGGCTCTCCCGCGCAGCGAGGAATTGAAAGTCCGGACATTGTTTCGAATGCTTGACCGGCAACTCGTCTCGCGGCGCGTTATAAGTACTCGAACCGACCGATCGGGCTGTGTGATGGGTCTCACACCCAGATCAAAAGATTCGGGCTCGAGATCCGCAAAGACGACCTGATGCGCTCGCAGCAGCCCACGCATGAGGCTGGAAGCCGGATGGTGCGGACGATGGGAGTCGAACCCATACCCCCTTTCGAGGAGCGGATTTTAAGATCTGACGCCCGCGTGCCAACACATCGCGTCGGGTGCGTTTCGGCACCGTTTGCTGCCCCTCTCCGGCCGTATAGCTCCCAGTTCGTGTTGCATAGTATCGACTGGTTGGGTCCAGACTTGGGTCCGAGAAGAACGCCCGCCGCCCTTTTAGCTCAGAACCGCCTCGATCGCCCTCGCAGCCGCATCATCACGCGGTCGAAACTGATGCGCATAAACGGAAAGCGTAATGCTCGGCGAGGCATGGCCTAGACGCTGGCTGACGCTCACCACGTCGAGCCCGGCCGCTATCAAGGCTGAGGCGTGGCTGTGCCGCAACGCGTGGAACTTGACCTGCGGGAGCTTGTGGGCCCGTACAGCTTCAATCCAATCGCCGCTCAGGCGATCGGGCGGGTAGGGGGAGCCGTCGGCCAACGCAAACACAAGCTCGAAACGGCCAAGTTGATGTCGAAGACAGTGCTCATTTTGATGGACACGATGCTCTCGCAGTGCGTCAACAACGCTCGGCGGCAAGGTGATCGTACGGACTCCGGCCCTGGTTTTTGGCGTCTTGAACCGTAGAGCATCTGTTTGTTCCAGGGAACGTTCAACGCGCACCGTACCGGACTCCAGGTCAACCGCAGTCCAGGCCAGGGCGCATATTTCGCCGCGTCGCATTCCAGTGCCGAGCGCGAGTGCAGCTATCGGGTACAGCCGATGCTTAATCTCTCTCAATCGGCTGAGGGCATCGGCGATCTGGTCCGCTTTAAGGATTTCGACCTGTGCCCGCTCGGGCTTTGGGGGCCGGACTACACCGGCAACATTTCGTTCGAGCAGCTCGATTTCAACAGCGTGCTGGAGGGCACGATGTAGAGCTCGGTGAGCATTCCCGACCGTGACGGCCGACAGCCCACTTTCGATCAGCTTGCCGTGCCACGCTTTAACCTGCGCCGGACGCAACGCCTGTAACAGGGTATCACCAAGGTGCGGATTGATCTGGTTCTCAACGAGCTGCTTGTATCGCTCGCGCGTCTTTGCCGAGAGACCGTGCATTCCATCTAGCCAGTGACCTAGATGCTGGCGGACAGTGAGCTTGATCGGAGCTACCGCGGCTCCCGTATCAGCCTCCATCACGATCCGGCGCAACTCGGCTTGTGCTGCTCTCTTCGTACCGTGAAATGCCTTGCTGTAGCGCTTGCCACCGACCCGCCAGCGAAGGCGCCACTGATCATCGCCGCGCTGATCTAAACCTCCGTCACCATAGTCGCGTCGGCTCGTCATTGAGGCTCTCCTTCGTCACCAGCCGCTCCGAACGCGCCGCGAAGGCTTGACAGATATAGCCGGTGGAGCGGAGGCCTCAGTTCTTTATCTGCATACTTTCGGGAGCCACGAACAGTCACGGTGGCCATCTTGCGCTTGCCGGTCGCCGGGTACGTGCCCATGCTGTACCGCAGCTCGTAAGAGCCCGACGAGCGCTCTCGAATATGGCCGGTCCACCGCATCTCACGCCCCTTCCTCGTGGCCGCGGTTTCTGTTTTTGGGCGCCATGGCGCGTGCCGGCGCGCGCGATCTATCCCTAGGCTCCTCACC
>Ga0209474_10001739_pt1 | contig 20812 bp, 15 predicted proteins | sample GraSoiAngelo_145_FD_185902 | JGI IMG/M metagenome (GOLD analysis project Ga0209474, IMG submission 185902) | Grasslands soil microbial communities from the Angelo Coastal Reserve, California, USA - 14_1009_05_20cm (SPAdes) (version 2) | ecosystem: Environmental > Terrestrial > Soil > Grasslands... | reverse complement strand
TCCTGGCCTTTGCGCAGGAGGGTCAGGGTTACATTTGTCCCTTCCGAATAACTGCGGACCAGCTTCGCCAGTTGTCCAGGATCCGTTAGGATTTGATCGTTCAACATTTTGATCACGTCGTTCTGTTGCACTCCCGCGGCGGCTGCCGGTCCATCCGGCACCACGTAATCAACCACCAGACCGAACCCTTTTGGTAATCCGAGCTGGTCGCATAACACGCTCGGCACTTCGGAGGTGTCCACCCCGAGAAATGTGACCGGAACTTTCGGCATCCGCTCCTCGCGCTCGCGTGGAGGCTGCGGAGGAATCGGTGCGGAGGGTGGATTGGGTGGCGCCGGCGGCGGAGTTTGCGGCTGGCTGAACGCCGTCAGCGGAATCAAGCCCGCAACCGCGATGATGATTATGTCTTTTGTTTTCATTTTTGTATTTGCTGTTTGGTTAAATCATTGACCTGAGACTGGAATGAGCGTGACCTCCTCTGTCGGATAAGAAACGGCCAATTGCGCGCCGCTCTGCCGATCACGCCATCGGAATGTTTCCCGCTTTGCCGTGCGCACCCGTCGCGATGGCCCTTCCGCGCCGCGCGGAAATACCAGCCCCTCATCGCGTTTGCTGTAAACAACCTGAGTCAATCCGGTCGCTTGATAGTTCGGCAATGCCGCGGCCTTTTGCTGCAACGACGGCGTGGCCGAAACGTTGGTTTGTTTCGTTTTCTCAGTCGGACGAAAATCAACGCGCGCGAGAATGAGAAAAGTCGCGGCCGCAGCCAGCCCCAGACCGAGCCCGAGCCAATTTACGCGAAAACGTTCCGGCCGGATAATTTTGGCCCCCGTCTCCCCTGCGTCCGCCAACGCGCGCTCGACCCGCGAAATTAACTCTGCGGATGGCCGCACCGGTCGCAGCTTCTTCAGCTCATTTTCAAGTTCCTCGTTCATTGCGGTTGAAATGTTTTTTTCAGTGCGGCGAGCCCGTAGCGATAACGGGATGCGGCCGTGTTTTGAGAAACGCCCAGCGCTTCCCCGATTTCGGCAAAGGTAAGTTCGTTCCAAATTTTCATGACTAGCACTTCGCGTTGATCTCGCGGCAAATGATCGAGCGCTGCCACCAGCTGACGCTGCGAGTCATCCAGTTGCTCAAATTGCGGCTGCACGCTCCGCTCGGCCTCACCAAAAACTTCCACTTCCCGTCGCGCTCGCCGGTTATCCCGCCGAATGAGATCGAGGGCGGCGGAACGAACGGCGGCATGAAGCAGAGCGCGGTTTTTGATGCTGAGATTGCGTCGCCAGAATCGAACAAAAGCGTCCTGCACCACGTCCTCGGCATCGGCTGGGCTCCGGACCCACTGGCGGGCAAACAAGACCAGCCCGGGGGCGAGCTCCGAAAAACAGACTTTCCAATCTTCATGAGTGGCGACATTCTCCATGACCCTTCACGGTCTTTACTTTTGAGACGCCGCCAACTCTTGAATTTGTCTGTGACACAAAAATTATTTCTCGCCGGCGCGATCTGCGCGATCAGCCTGAAAGCGCTCGCTCAACCCGCTGACCCTTCAGCTGCCCGGGAGATCGCGAAGATTGATGGCGAATATTCCAGCCTTTCGGTCGCAAAAGGAATGCCTGCGGCAAGCGTCGAATATTTCGCGGAACACGGAGTCGCTTTCGCTCCCGGACCAGTCGAGGGAAAAAAATATTGGGCCGGGCGTACCAATTTCCCAGGCACGCTCATTTGGCAGCCGATCTTCGCCTTCGCCGCGGGCGCCGCTGATTTGGGATATACCACTGGGATATGGGAATTGAAAAAGGGCAACGAACCGCTTTCACTCGCCTTTGGCCACTATGTCACCGTCTGGGCCAAGCAGCGCAACGGCCAATGGAAAATCGCGCTCGACGTTGGCACGGAAAATCCGCAACCACCTGAGTCCTCGCCCAGCCTGCAAGTGCTTCCACCCGATGTTACCGCCGGCACGCAACCGCAGGAGAATTCCCGACGCAGTTTACAAAAGGCAGAACGGCAGTTTGGTCAGGCCGCACAGAACGACATCGGCCAGGCCATTCTCGATTACGCTACCGACGACATTCGTGTCTATCGTGAAAAATCGTTCCCCGCCGTCGGCCTTGTTGCCGCCAAACTCATGCTGACTTCAGAACACGGCAAGGTAACCTTCGAACCCGGCGGCTCAAAAATGAGTACGTCAAGCGATCTATCTTATAGCTACGGTAACTATTCGAAAGAACACGGCGATGTAGTTGAGCACGGAATCTACCTGATGATCTGGCGCGCTGACATGAATGGCGATTGGAAACTGGCGCTCAATCTGCAAAAGAAATCCCCGCCCGCAGCAAAGCCGTAAAAGCTACTTCGTCGGCAGCGGTCGGAGAAGCAGGTTAGCTAGCCAGTCCGGATTCGCTACGCCTTCACGATAGGCTTGCAGTGATTCAACGGATGAGTTCACCCGAAGGTTGCTGTAGTATCCCTCCTCATTTTGCCAGCGCTCGTGCCAGTAGACCGCAGCCTTGATTCTCGGATACCTTGAGCGAAACAGTTCCAGGCCCTGCTTAATCCATTCGGCTTTGTTGCCAGGCGGAAACTCGCCGGTGCCCCATTCAGCAATCATCATTGGCTTGTTTGGGTCGACGCCGCTCATCTCTTTGTAGGGCCAGTCGACCAGGGAAGGTATGTCAGCCGATGCCTCCTCCCTATATTGCTGACCATAGACACTTAATCCCAACCAATCCGCATAATCAGGCCCAGGATAATAGGCGGGCGCGAAGTTCCAAGTATCGAGCGGAGAAGAATAGTTATTCGTATGGAACATCCATTTGATGTTACTAGCCCCGCGCGCGCGGACCCGATCGACTACATGCCGATATGCCGCCTTAAATGTTTCCGGCCCCTGCCATTTAGTTTTCTCCTCATTAGCCGGCCGGTTGCCACCATAATAGCTCCCCGACCACGGGAACCAATCGCCATTCATCTCGTTCGCGAATACGACGATCATCGGCTTGGCAAATGCTTTGGCGGCATCTGCCCAGTCGTCGATGTACTTGTCCCAGGCGCCGGCGATGATTGAATTGAGATTGAAACGGTCGGGACCGGTATTTTGCTCGTAAGGCCGGTCCCACGGCGACCAGAAAACCAACGGCAACGAACGATGCTGCCAGATGACATTCAGATTTTTGCTTGGAAAATCCTGTTCGCCCCAATAACTCGATGAGGCAATGATTGCTTGATGCTTGCCCACCATGGTCTCGAAGCCTTCAATCCCCTCGAGTGTGACATCCTCTTCTGCTTCGCCAAAATCAATGAACGCTCCGGTATAGGCACCATGAGCCGGGGCCACTACCTCTACCGAGGCATTGTTATCAAGCTTGTCGCTTTTGGTCCGTTGATGACATGCTGAAGATACGAGTGTTAACAGGAAAATTGCGCAAAAAGGTTGCATTCTCGTTCTACAAACAATCTCATAAATGCGTCGCCATTGTTTATTTAAGGTCGATTCACCCCTCACCTTAATCCTCTCCCCCCGCTCCGAGGGGAGAGGGCGGGGCTGAGGAGTGCGCAATGCTTTAGGTGAAGACTTGCTCTTCAGAGTTATGAGATGCTTTAGGTCTGTTGAAAACGTCTTGGGCGCAGAAGTAGCCGTAGCACAGGCTTCTAGCCCGCGGCCAGACGAACTCGCTACGGCGAGCCTCCGGATAGACGGGCAAGATGCCCGCCTGCCCCACAGCCAAGATAGCTGTGCTACAGGCGCAGCGACCCTTTTCAGCAGAGCTAGCTGGCTTCTAAACTGCGTATGCCGCACAGCGTCAGTCTGCTTCATCGGCTTACTCGCAGCAACTACTTCGGCCGCAGACGAACGTTCCTTTGTCGTCTCGGCGACGGTCATGACCGATCACTGCGTGAACAAGTGCATTCCTAAACAAAGCCTCGGCGGCAGTGTCGACGGTCATGAGCGCGGAGAATGCGCGCGAATGTTGTCCGACAAGAACATCACCGAGATGTTGTCAGCCGGACTGGGACCTTTGACTTATCGGCTGCGGACTGAACTTGCCGGTGAAGTGTGGCATTGGAACCCGCGCGGCAGCTGGAGCGACGACGCCCGCCAATGCGGCTATTGGACATCGAGTAGTTCGATTAGCGCTCCGATTAACCTCTCCTACGGTTATCGACTGCCACGTCGCGGCAATACCAGTGATCAAGCAAACGACGACGGTTATTCGCGTATTTGCGACGGCGACGAAAACTCTTTTTGGAAAAGTAATCCTTATCTAGATCCATACTTCACCGGCGAAAGTGAGGATGCTCATCCGCAGTGGATTGTAATCGATTTAGGCACGGTAAAACCGGTGAACTCCATCCGTATTCAGTGGGGGATGCCCTATGCCAGACAGTTTCAGATTGAATATTGGACCGGAAATGACCCGATGCATTTGCATATCGACAGAAACGATGACTGGCGCGCGTTTCCTCAAGGAGTGATAAACAACGGCCCTGGTGGTGATGTAACCATTCGCCTTAGCAGTAGCTCTATTCCGGTCCAATTTGTGCGCGTCCTGATGAACTATAGTTCGGCCCCAACCACACAACCATCCGCCGATATCCGGGATCGTCTTGGGTTTGCCGTCCGCGAAATATATGTTGGCCAAACGAACGACGGCGGTGAGTTCGAAGATTACCTCCGCCACAATCCCGAAAGAAATCAAACAATCATCTACGTCTCATCGACTGATCCTTGGCATCGGGCCGAAGATATCGATTACAAGACGGAACAGCCCGGCCTCGATTTCATTCTGCGAAGTAAATTGACCAACCACCTTCCAGTGCTGGTGCCGGTCGGCGCGCTCTACGACACGCCGGATAATGCTGTCGCGGAAATTCGATACCTCCTGGCCCGGAAGTATTCACTAGAGGGCGTGGAAGTCGGGGAAGAGCCCGATGGACAATGGGCTTCGCCGGAAGATTTCGCAGCGCTCTATGCCGCGACCGCCCGGAGGTTGCGCTCGCTTAGCTCTCAGCTACAGCTTGGTGGCCCGAGCTTACAGAACTTTGATGGCCATCTCCTGACCTGGCCGGACAAATCAGGCAACCGCTTCTGGATGAATCGCTTTCTGCGCGCGCTGCGCGCGAGCGGATCTCCCTTCGATTTTTTTTCCTTCGAATACTATCCCTTTGATGATGTCTGCGGCGATGCTGCCCCTCAACTACTGGAGATTCCGCAACGACTTCGGGCGATGTTGGCTAGCTTGCACGGCGATGGTGTTCCCTCGAATATTCCATGGCTGATGACGGAGTTTGGTTACTCAGTCTTTGCCGGCCGTCATGAAGTTGATATCGAAGGCGCACTCTTCCATGCAGATACCGTCGGAACTTTCCTATCTTCCGGCGGGAGGAAAGCCTACCTCTATGGATACGAACCCGACTACGTCACAGACGAGCTGAAATGTTCGTGGGGCAATTTGATGATGCTGCAGATGCTCAACATCAGCAAGAAGCTTAATCGTTTGTCGATGTACTACAGTGCCCTTCTAATTACAAAGGATTGGATGCAGTGGGTAGCTGAGACGCACGAAGTATATCCGGTGACGGTTGAGCCGGATAACGCCGGTGTTACCGCTTACGCCGTGCGGCGACCCGACCAAGAATGGGCGTTACTTACCATCAACAAGGATTCGCAGCGTTCGGCACAATTAGGAGTCCAATTTACATCTTCTAGCGGCAAATCTGTAGACAGATTTATTGGCAAAGTAGACATCGCCCAATTTTCGCGGGCGCAATACCGCTGGCAAGATGACGGGCCGAATGGCCGCCCGACCCTGAGCAGCCCGCCCTCCCATGCTCAGCGCGCAGCATCTCAATACTACGAACTACCGCCTTACTCGGTTTCGGTTTTACGCGGGCACATTGGCCATTAACTGCGAATCCTGTCATTCCGAACATAGCGAAGCGCAGTCGAGGAATCTCTAGCTATTCTCTTCTTGCGAAGGATTAGAGATGTCTCGTTTGTGCTCGACATGACGGTGGAGGGGCGAGCTCCTGCGAGCTCGATTGACATTCAGCGGGCAAGATGCCTGTGCTACGAGGATAGCAACTATGCGCGAACCGGCACAGAGGCGGTGCGTTCCAGCTTTCCCCAACTTACCCATGCGCCTTTTACGCTACGCACAATTGCTTTCCAGATGCAATAACTCAGCATAGGCCGGTAAATCAGGCGCATCGGAATAATTCGCCAAGCTTGAAGCACGTTCTCACGTTCCAGGACACAGGCGAGCGTCGCGAGGATCACATCCGTAGCGAGAAATACAATGACAAATGGCAGAAGATCGCGCCACGCCCCAAACGGCAGTGACAAAATAAGAAACAAATCTACCGCCGGGGTAATCGCCACCAGGATGATTTGAAAGAACCAGATACTTGGCAAACTAAACCAACCCAGCGCGCGATATCTCCAGTTACAGACCATGTCGCGGTGTTTCCACAAACATTGCAGCGTGCCATAGGCCCAGCGAAATCGTTGACGGGAAAGCGCTCGCACTGTTTCCGGCGCTTCCGTCCAAGCTACCGCCGCGGGAACATAAACGATGCGCAGCCGCTGCTTGTGCAGATTGAGGGTCAGGTCGGTATCTTCGGCCAACGTATCCAAACTTAAGCCGCCGGCGCGATCGATCGCTGTTTTGCGAATCGCGCTAATCGCGCCCGGCAGAACGGTGATGCAATTCCATCGGGTGTAGGCACGTCGATCGAGATTAAAGCCGACGGTGTACTCGAGTGACTGACAACGTGCAATGAAGCTCCGCAAATTACCTACTTTGGCATGACCAGACACGCCGCCGATATCCGGGTTGCCAAACGGTGCCAGTAAATGTCGAAGAGTGTGCCGCTGACAATGCGTATCCGCGTCGATGAAGACGATGAGCTCGTGCTTGGCCGTTGCGATTCCGCGTTGCAAGGCTCGTGCTTTCCCGCGATTGTCCTGGCGAATCAATCGCACCCGCGCATCAGTTGCCGCGATCTTCTCCACTTCCGCGGCGGTATCGTCACCCGAACCATCATCGATCACGATAACCTCGAGCTCGCCTTGGTAGTCCGTTTTCAAAAGCGACTGCAACGTTGCCGCGATGACCTTGCCTTCATTGTAAGCAGCGATGACGATGCTGGCGGGCTCGGCAAAATCCACCGGCGCCGATCGACGAAAGCGATAGGCGAGGTAGATCACAATCAATGTGCGAATTACTACCAGCGCGGTCGCGACAACCATAAAAGCCCAGAGAAATTCCTGGAGCGCGTGCATGATACGGAAACCGGTACTGCTGATGTAATGCGACATCGTTTGTCCTCCCGGCAAGGGCGGCATCAGCGCGTCACGAGTGGTATTTAGAAGCTTGCTCAGCGGCACGATAGTATCGTTGCGCGCCTGCAAGTATTCGATGATGCGCGGGAGCGCTTCCAGTGTTTGCGAGCGATCGCCTCCGGCGTCGTGCAGCAGAATGATATTGCCGTCGTGGCGTTGCTGCTTTACCCGCTGCAAAATGACATCCGCTCCCGGTCTGGCCCAATCCTGCGGGTCGATGTTCTCCAAGACGACGAGATAATTCTGGTCCTGCGCGATTTGCAAAGGAGTCAACTCAGCCAGGCGCGCCGGCTGAGTATCAGCGGCGTAGGGCGGCCGAAACAAAGTGGTAGCCCGTCCAGTCAAAGTCTGGATGAGCAACTGAGTTGCGTTCAATTCCAACCGAATATGCTCGGGCCAGCAGAGGGCAAGATTGGGGTGATAATAGGTGTGATTACCTATTTCGTGACCCTCATCGACAATGCGCCTAACGAGATTTGGGTAACGTTCGGCATTGACACCTACCAGAAAAAACGCGGCCTTTATCTTCGCCGCCTTCAACACATCGAGGACCTTTGGCGTCCACTCAGGATCAGGTCCATCGTCAAATGTCAGTGCCACTTCGTGTGCGTCGCCCGCACCTTGATGATACAAGGTCGGGAACTCCGGAAATTTGGTATAGTTGGCGGTGAGATAATTATCCTTGTCCACTGCCAGAGTGCGCATTCCATCGGCGCGCGATTCGTCTACCGTCACGATCTCGCCATCTCCAACGTCGGTGATGGTGTCAGTCCCGCGCAAAACCTCCAGGAGCGAACGCGTGGGCAGGTCGAGCCGGAAATCAGGCGCGACTGCTAACGCATCCCAAATCGCGGTATCTTCGGTCCCTAATCGATAAAGGGCGAAGCCGCCGGCTTTTTGCTTTCGAACTTCGCGTAGTTCGTTCAGAAAAGTAACGACATCGAGAAACCAAACCGCATGCTCCTTGTCGTTGTCTTCGTAATAAAAATAGGCGTTGTAACCGGGAGCACTTACTTCAGCTGAATCGATTTCAGCATTGCTCGCTCGACTCATTGCTTCCGGGAAACTAATTAGCTCAGCCTTCTTGCCGCCAATTACCCAGTCGTAGCCGTAGCTACCGAGCGCGATGATCCACTGTTTAGGGTCGGAATCTTCCAGCAATACGTGCAGCCAACCTTCAAACCACATGCGGGAAGCGAGTGGCCCAGGCGAGTCGATATCGGAAGTTTCGTCAAATAGTAACGCGACGAAACGATCGATATGTGCAGATAACTCTTCGAAATCGATATAGTCGATCTCCTGTCCGGGCGAAACACTGAGCCAGAGCTGCCGGCCATCACGATGGAGCGCATCGGCGAACTTTTCGAGCAACTCGGTAAAGTCTTTTTTGTAGGTCGGATCGAGTTGTTCCCAATCAACGACTACACCGGCAGCCTTGGCATCACGCAGCACCACCAGCACGTTGGCAATGAATTTCTCCTGCCGCTCGGCCGGACCATGTGCCACATTTTCGACCGCTTCCGGCTGCCAGGTATCGCCGACCAAATTGGTCAGGAGCGGCATGAGCGCGATCCCTTTGTTTTGCGCCAGTTTCGAAACGCGCGCGTCCGTATCGATTTGCAGATCACCCACCCCATTCACCATCGACATCCATTCCGGACAAACGTGGGTGATTTGCGAGGCGTGTTGCTCGAGCGAGGAGTAGCTATAGGGATCGCCGTTGGTATAGAAGGCCAGCCGCACCTCGTTGTCTGGCGCTTTGCGACGCGGCCGCGTGGGTGTGGCACTCGATGAGACCGCCATCGTTTGCTTTGCTAGTTTTTTTGTTGCTTGCTTTGTCGCCTCGAATTTTTGCCAGAGCAAAGAGTTCGGCGTGGAGCTTTGCACGGCCGGATTTTGTTTTTGGAGCGACTTCAACTGACCCTTTAATTGTCGCAAGGAAAAGGGCGCGGTCATTCGCGGTGCGATAAACAGCGTTTCCACAAACAAGACGGTGGCAAAGAACATCAGCACACCGGTGATCAGCAAAAAGGTACGGAGGCGGGGCCAACGTTTCCCGAGCGGATCGGAAAAAACGAATGGCGTTAGTCCGGGTGGAACATCTTCCGGCATTGTTGGTTAATTTGCCTCGGTTATGAAGAAGTGCGAACAAGGAACAAACTCGTCAGCCCGAGCGAAAACGCCAGTCCGGCTCGGACCGAGGGATCCCGTTGCGCCACATGAAGCTTCCCGATTTTAAGATCGAAATGTCCGGCCTCGACTTGTCATTTCAAACGCTTGTCCGGCTCGTATCCGGAGTGTCACGTTGAAGTCATCTATTCCCGCTGATTCGATTCCCTTTGGTCACGCCGGCATCGACGCTCGGCTGAAACTAGGCCCTCGCATCCATCCCACCGCCTACGTCGTGCCCAGTGCCACTGTCATCGGCGATGTCACGCTCATGGAAGAATCAAGCGTTTGGTATGGCGCGGTTCTGCGCGGCGATATCAATCGCATCACCATCGGCCCGCGCTCCAACGTTCAGGACAATGCCGTCGTGCACATCGACGCGCCTAACGAGACGCGGCTCGGCGAGCTTGTCACCGTCGGCCACAGCGCCATCGTCCACGCCTGTACCATCGACGACGAGGTGCTCATCGGGATGGGCGCAATTATTCTAGATGGAGCTGAGATCGGCTCTGGTTCCATTATCGGCGCCAACGCGCTGGTGACATTGGGCACAAAGATTCCGCCCGGTTCCCTGGTGCTCGGGTCCCCAGCCAAAGTGAGACGCGCGCTCACCCTTGACGAACAAAAGGATATTGCGCGCTGGGCCTGGAGCTACGTCGAAACCTCAAAGCATTTCCGCGAGTTCTATTCCCGATGATGGGGCGCGCAGGCTGCCAGCCTGCCGTCGCCGGCAGCTTGCCGACGAGACGATCAAATCATCGAATGCAATCCAGAAAGTGCTCGGCAAGCTGCCGAGCACCGCAGGCAAAGCTGCCTGCGCTCCCCGAATTCGGAACAGCATCAATATTTAAGCGCTGACCCCAATTCTCGCGCTCGTTCCCGCAACAAATCTCGCGCTTGCGGTATACTCCCTCCCAGCTCGTAAACGCCCTCAAATATCTCTCGCACTTGTTGATCCGCCGCCGCGCGCCCGACAACCGCGAACACTCGTTTGCCAAATTTGCGCGCTAATCGCGCCACGCCGGCGGGCGCCTTTCCTTCGAGAGTTTGACTATCGAGTTTGCCTTCGCCAGTGATCACAACGTCAGCGCTTTTGATCTTTTCTTCGAGTTCCACTGCGTCGGCAACGACATCGAAGCCTGGTCGCAGCTCCGCACCACAAAAACTCATCAAGCCAAAACCGAGACCGCCGGCCGCGCCCGCGCCGGGTTTGTTTCGAAAATCGCAGCCTAGTTCGCGTGTCACGGTATCGGCCAATCTCGTGAGCGCGCGCTCCAAGATTTCGAGTTGCTCCGAGGTTGCACCTTTTTGCGGACCAAATGTACGCGTCGCGCCGGTTTCGCCCAGCAACGGATTTTTTACGTCGCAAGCCGCGACGATTTTCATCTGTAGTGGTCCGCCTGAGGCGGATGCCGGCTGCGATTTCAGACTCGGTACAGGCGACACGTCCGTCGCGACAGAGGCCTCAATTCCCGTCACTGAAATAAGCTCCACGGCCTTTTCAATCTCGTTGTGCCGTTCGTCGAAGAACCGAAAACCCAATGCCCGTGCCATCCCGAATCCGCCGTCATTCGTCACGCTTCCGCCGAGGCCGACGATGATTTCGTGCGCGCCCCGTTTCGCTACGTCGAGCAACATTTCGCCAACGCCGAATGTGTTTGCGCGCAGAACATCGCGCACCCCATTCTCCAGCGCACGCAATCCCGCCGCTTCGCTCATCTCGATCACGGCGGAAGCGTTTTCGCCCAACCATACGTAACGCGCCTCAATCGGGTTTCCGAGCGGCCCATGCGTGCGGCACATCACCCACTCGCCACCGCGGGCGTTGCAAATCACTTCCGCAGTCCCTTCGCCGCCATCCGCCACCGGAGCGATCTCGATTTGCGCATCCGGAATTATATCGCCAATTCCGAGCGCGATATTTTCCGCGACTTGCCGGGCGCTGAGCGAGCCTTTGAATTTATCCGGCGCGATGAGGATGCGCATTCCAAACATTCAAGTTGTTAGCCCGAGCGAGAGCGAGGGATCCGGATGCGTTACCTTAAAGATTTCATGTCGGGATCCCTCGACTGTCGCTCGGAATGACGGGCAATGGGGATTCACGCCCGCAACTTTCGCTCCAAAATCTCCCCTACCATCTGCGGATTCGCTTTTCCTTTCGATAATTTCATCACCTGTCCCTTAAGAAAGTTCAGCGAAGCAGCGTTACCTCCTTTGAAATCCGCCGCCGGCTTCGGATTGGCTGCGATTACTTCATCGCAAATCTTCTCGACCGCGGTCGTATCAGTTAATTGCTCGATTCCTCTTTCTTGCACGATTGCACTCGGGCTTTTGCCACTGGCGAACATCTCCGCGAAAACTTCCTTGCCCTGTCTGCTGCTAATTTTTCCGGAATCAATCAACGCTACCAGTTCGTTTAGTTCCTCCGGTAGTATCGGGCATTGCTTGATCGTTTTGCCCGACGCCGAGAGCGCACTTTGCAGATCGTTCAGAATCCAATTCGCAATCGCTTTTGGTCTTCTTGAGGCACATGCCGCCTTTTCGAAGTAAGCTGCCAACTCGAGATCATTGGCCAGCACGCCGGCATCATAGGCGGTGATTTCGTATTGCTGAACAAAGCGCGCGCGTTTGTGTTTCGGCAACTCCGGCAAGCGGGCCCGCACATTGGAAAGCAACACCTCAGTTTTCACCGGCACCAAGTCAGGATCGGGAAAATAACGATAATCATGCGCACTTTCCTTGGTACGCATGAGAAAGGTCTCCCCCCTTGCGTCATCCCAACCGCGCGTTTCCTGCTCCAGCTTCTCGCCGCGTCCCAGCGCTTCGATCTGTCGCGATACTTCATAAGCGAGCGCGCGCCGCACTCCACTGATCGAGTTCATGTTTTTAATTTCGATCTTCGCCCCGAGTTCCCCCTGCGTTTCCGGCCGTAGCGACACGTTGCAATCACAGCGTAATTGCCCCTTTTCCATGTCCGCATCGCTGACCCCGCCGTAAATGAGGATTTGCTTGAGCGCGGTAAGAAAGGCGAACGCTTCTTCGGGCGACGAGACCTCCGGTTGGGTGACGATTTCCATTAACGGCGTGCCAGCCCGATTGAAATCGATTCCAGTGGTCGTTTCGAAATGGAAACTTTTGGCCACGTCCTCCTCAAGATGAATGCGAACCAGGTGCACTTCCTTGTCCGGAATAGCGATGTTTTTCTGTGCGTCTTTCGGATAGGCCAGATCATGCAGCGGCACCTTCCCGTTCGTGCACAGCGGCATGTCGTATTGCGAAATCTGGTAGTTCTTCGGCATGTCGGGATAGAAATAATTTTTGCGATCGAATTTGGAGACATCGGCAATATCGCAATCGAGCATAAGTCCCGTTAGGACCGTGAGACGCAATGCTTCCTCATTCATCACCGGCAAGGCGCCGGGGAGCCCGAGGCAGATTGGGCAGGTATGGGAATTTGGTTCTGCCCCAAATTCCACCGGGCAGGCGCAAAACATCTTTGACCGCGTCTTTAACTGGGCATGCACCTCGAGGCCAATGGTGGTGAGATATTTCATCGCTTACGCGATTCGGGTTAAATTGTTAAAACTGTTACAGTGTTAAAACGGGGCCGATTTAACTTTTTAACTTTTTTAACCTTTTAACGCTTGTCCTGCTTCAGGGCGTAATCCAGTGCCCGCTCCAGCTCGAATTTTTTAACTCGCGCTTGCAGGGCCGGATCATTCATCGCCTCGATCATGCGCTGGTTTTTCATAAGCTCGAAAAGGTGGCCGGTCGCGATTAACTCCAGCACTCGCGGATCATTGCGCAGCGCCACCACCTTGGGATGTTCGCTGATTTCGCGCGCCCCCGGAAACGAAAGGAATCGCTCAGCACTTTGCACGTTCGACGCCACTGCACCCGCTTTCTGCAGGACGCGGTAAAGCGCCGGGGGAAGCGGATCGATCGTTCGCACCGCCTCGCCCACCCTGCCGCTTTCGAGCGAACTCTTCATCTCCGCGAGCATCGCCATGAGTGGATTGGGCGACGACGAGACCGCCGATTTGCTTTGAATTTGTGCAGGCCCATTTGGTTCTGCCGTAGAGCTCGCGGGCAGATTCTGCGTTCGCAGTCGCGCTTCTGCCACCGATCCGACCATCCGAACTCCAGCGAATCCGAGCCAAATGGTGAACAGGCCTAGTAAAATTCCGAGAAACGCGCCAGTGCTCCCCCAAATCAATCGAACGAATCGTGATTCCTGTTGCGCTGTTTTTTTGAACAAAAACGCACCGATCAGATTAATAGCGGCGAAGAGGATAGCGGCCAGAATTGCGCCGCCCAGGACCGCGAGAATCGGATCAGGCAACCTAAAGAACGAATGCATGAGCGGGATCGTGGCGCGGGCTGCGAAAAACGCGCACGAATAGGCCACGACGATGGCAATCACCCGGACCAACTGGCGGATCAAGCCGAGTCGCCAACCGTGAATGATTTCGAGCAAAAGGACGACGATAGCTAGCGACACGAAGGCGAATTGCCAGCCTGGCGCGGCCATGGTCGCAGGTTGGGGATTCGCGATTGCTGAAAGCATGAGGAATCTCGGACCGCTAACTCTTCGCGATCGCCTTCTGCCGCAGCGCGTGATCGCAAAGCACCAACGCGGTCATTGCTTCTACCATCGGGACAGCGCGCGGGAGCACACATGGATCATGCCGCCCACGCGCGGCCAGTTTTGTTTTTTTGCCGGATGAAGTGATGGTGTCTTGCTCGCGCGCGATCGTCGCCGTCGGCTTAAAGGCGACGCGAAAATAAATATCCTCACCGTTGGAGATTCCCCCTTGGATTCCGCCGGAGAAATTTGTGCGCGTGCCGATATGACGACCGCGCTTCTCGAAGGCGTCATTGTGTTCCGACCCGCACATGCGCGTCGCGGAAAATCCCGAACCGACTTCGAAACCTTTGGTGGCGGGCAGACTCAGCATCGCTTTGGCGAGATCGGCTTCGAGTTTGTCGAAAACGGGTTCGCCCAGCCCGGCTGGAACATTTCGCGCAACGCATTCAATCACGCCACCCAGCGAATCGCCCGCGGCCCGCGTTTGCTCAATGAGATCGATCATGTTCTTCGCGGCTGTTTTGTCGGGACAACGGACGATCGTTGCTTCCACCTCCGCAGTTTTGACTTTCGATCGATTAATTTTCGCAACGATTTCGTGAATTTGCGTAACGAAAGCGATGATTTCGATCTTTGGGAAGAGCGTTATCAACACCTTGCGGGCAATGGCGGCGGCGGCGACGCGACCGATCGTTTCGCGCGCGCTGGCGCGGCCGCCGCCCTGCCAGTTTCGGATCCCGTATTTGGCTTGGTAGGTGAAATCGGCGTGCGAAGGACGAAAAGTTTCGCGCATTGTTTTGTACGCTTCCGGCCGCGCGTCTTCGTTTCTAACAAGAACTGTTATCGGGGTGCCGAGAGTTCTGCCTTCGAAAACACCGGAGACAATTTCACAGCGATCGGGCTCCTTTCGTTGCGTTGTTATTCTGCTCTGACCGGGACGACGACGATCCAGTTCTCGTTGAATCTCAGCGCTCGAAAGCGCAATCCGTGGCGGACAACCATCGACGACTACACCGATACCGCCACCGTGCGATTCGCCGAAGGTGGTGACGCGAAAAAGCTGGCCAAAGGTGTTGCCCATTTGGGGCTGAAGAATAAATCGACACGGCGCGATCACAACCAGGGAACGACGATCAAATCGCGCAAGCTTTCGACGCGCAACGTAGCACAGGCATCTTGCCTGTGGGGCCAGCGGGCGTCTCGCCCGCTGAATTCCAGACGGCAGGCGGGACGCCTACCGGCCCAACAGCCGAGACGGCTGTGCCACGTCAAATCGCTTCGAAAGCGAATTGCAGATCGTCGATTAAATCGCGCACGCCTTCCACCCCGACCGACAAACGCACCAGCGAATCGGTGATTCCAAGCTTCTCGCGCTGGTCTTTCGGAACCGAGGCGTGCGTCATAATAGCGGGATGATCAATCAGGCTCTCGACCCCGCCCAAACTTTCCGCCAAGGCGAATAAGTGAGTGTTCTCGAGAAAGCGCCGCGTTCCTTCAAGATCGGTTTTCAAGATAATCGTGACGATTCCACCGAACCCGCGCATTTGCTGGCGCGCGAGATCGTGCTGCGGATGCGTTTTGAGCCCGGGATAATGGACCGATTTTACCTGCGCGTGTTCCTCGAGCCAGCGCGCAATTTCCAGCGCGTTCGAGCAATGCCGTTCCATCCGTAGCGCCAGCGTTTTCAATCCGCGCAGCGCCAGGAAACTGTCAAACGGCCCGGCAATTGCGCCGACCGAGTTTTGCAGAAACGCGATCTGATCGGCCAGCTCCTTATTTTCGCCGACAACAATAACGCCGCCGACCATGTCGGAATGCCCGTTTAAATACTTGGTGGCGGAATGGATCACCATGTCGAAGCCGGATTCGATCGGTCGCTGAATCCAGGGCGTAGCAAAGGTGTTATCGGAAACACTGATGATCTTTTTTTCACGCGCGATTTTCGCGATGGCCTCGATGTCGATGATCTTTAGCAGCGGATTGCTCGGCGTTTCGATCCAAACCATGCGAGTGTTGTGCTTGATCGATTTTTCGAACTTAGACACGTCAGTGAGATCGACGAAGGTGAAATCCAAGTTGGCAGAGCGGCGCCGGACTTTTTCGAAAAGCCGAAATGTTCCACCATAAAGATCGTCGCTTGCGACAATGTGCGAGCCGCTATCGAGGGCATCGAGGGCTGTGGCCATGGCTGCGAGCCCGGAGGCGAAGGCCCAACCGCGCGTGCCGCTTTCCAGATCAGCGACACATTTTTCGTAAGCCAGCCGTGTCGGATTGATTGAGCGCGAGTAATCGAAGCCTTTGTGCTTCCCAGGGCTTTCCTGCACGTACGTCGAAGTCGCGTAAATCGGCGTCATGATCGCGCCGGTTGAAGGGTCGGGTTCCTGTCCGGCGTGAATGGTGCGGGTAGCGATGTCGTAATTCTTCATCGGAAAAAGTGGAACACGGGCTTCTGGCCTGTGCGCCTAGCGGGCTTTCAGCCTGCGGTTTTCACCGACAAAACAGGCAGATGCCCGTTTGGCACACAGACAAAATGTCCATGTTCCAAAGGTTGAACCGCAGATTACGCGGATTTCGCAGATGAGGAAATTCAATTCGAGGGCCAGGCGCCCGTCATCCCGAGCGAAAGTCGATGGATCTCGTTGAAGTTACCTTAAAGATTCCGCGACGGGGTCTTCTGCTCGGGATGACAGGTTCTCAACTAAACTCGCGCTCGACCGGCGACTTCGGCATATGCCGGCGCAGATAGGAAAGGAGATCGCTTCTGGTAATGAGGCCAAGAAACTTGTCGCCGTCCATGACAATCGCGACGCGACCGCGGTCGAATACGCCCAGCAGATTGTCAATTTTTGCATCCGGCGGCAACGTTTCGAGCTGGTCAGTCATGGCCTGCCGGACTTCATAATTAAAATGCGAGGCATCGCGATGCACTTTCACCAAGATGTCCGATTCGTCGATGATACCCACGACGCGACCGCTTTCGTCCACCACCGGCAACTGCGAGACATCGGCCTGGCGCATGCGTTTGAAGGCAGTGAGCAGGGTGTCGGTCGGCCCGATGGTTACGACTTCGCCCGCTTCGTAACGATGCAAAATCAGATCGCTTAAATCGCCATGCATTGGCCGAATGGTGAAGCCTTGTTCCGCCATCCAGACATCGTTGAACATTTTCGAGAGATATTTATTGCCACTGTCGCACACGAAGCTGACTACCCGTTTCGGTTTGGTTTGCTGCCGGCAATATCGAAGCGCGCCCGCCAGCAAGGTGCCGGTGGAGGAACCGCCGAGGATTCCTTCCTTGCGCAAAAGCTCGCGCGCGGTGGCGAAGCTGTCGGAATCGTCAATCTCAAAGGCTTCAGTCACAAACGACATGTCCGCGTTGTCCGGAACAAAATCCTCCCCAATTCCTTCCACCGCCCAGCTACCAGACTCGACCAGCTTTCCCGTCTTCACCCATTCGTAAAGGATCGAGCCGGTCGGATCGGCCAGCACCATTTCCACTCCGCGGCGCGGCTTCACCCGGTTAAAAAACCGTCCGAGTCCCGTTAGGGTTCCGCCGGAACCGACCGCAACCACGATCGTATCCACGTCGTGTCGCATTTGCTCCCAAATCTCGGGACCGGTAGAACGCTCGTGCGCGAGCGGATTGGCCGGATTGCCGAACTGATTCACGTAAAATCCGCCTGGGATTTCGCTGGCGAGTCGCGCCGCCACATCCTGATAATATTCCGGATGTCCTCGCGTCACATCGGAGCGCGTCAGCCGAACCTCGGCGCCGAGGGCGCGGACGTGCGCGATTTTTTCCTGCGACATCTTGTCCGGTATAATGAGAATTATGCGGTAACCTTTCGCCGCCGCGACCAGAGCTAGTCCCAGTCCGGTGTTGCCCGCGGTCGCTTCGATGATTGTGCCGCCGGGCCCGAGCTGGCCATCCCGTTCCGCCGCCTCCACCATCGCCAGTGCGACGCGATCTTTGATCGAGCCAGTTGGATTTTGATTTTCTAACTTCAAAAAAAGGTGGCACGGCCCGGTGTCGATCCGGGTTACTTCGACGAGCGGGGTGTCGCCGATGAGCGAGAGAATCGCGGGAGGACGTTCAGTCGATTTTTGCGCCGGGATCAGGGTTGTGATCATCGTTTACTCCAAACGAAATTTCTCGCCCGGGTAATCAATCACGACCCTGAAGTTTCGAAGAAAATTGTAGCCGACAATGCCATCGAGCCTGGCGCCAACGGCTTGACTGAGCATGGAGAAGAAATCGGCGACGACCACGACGAGATCGTCGATTCGCGCGCGACCAACTTGGAACGATTCTAAGGTGCCGGCGGTAACATTGACCTGCGCGCCACCAGTGGTAAGCGGACCGACGGGCGAGCCCTCAAGGCCGAGCTGCTGCGCCAGCTCCGGTGCAATCGCGGTCGTAGATGTGCCCGTGTCGATGGCGAATTGAAATGGCCCGTGGCCATTTGCATGCACCTGCACCAGCAGGAGCGGCTTGGCCAGACTCGCCAATCGCATCGGCACTTCCGTCTTGGCTGATCTCCCGAGACGCTCGATCCGCCTCGGCTCATCGAACCGAATTTCACAATTGTGATAATCAATCGTGATACGGAAATGCTTTAGAAAATTATAGCCGACATCGCCATCGATCTTCCCGCCGATCGTTTTCGCAATATTATCAAGATCGACAATCCCGACATCGACGTCGTCGAGCTTTACTTGTCCGACGGCAAGCGAATCGACCGTGGCCAGCGAGACCGAAATTTTTCCACCGGCGCTTTGTCCTTCTTTCGTGCTGATGATTTTGATGTTCAGCTTTTTCGCCAGGTCGGATGAAAGCAGGGAGGTGCCCGCGCCCGTGTCTAAAATAAATTCAAATGGGCCCTCCCCATTCACTTGCACCGGCAGGAGAATCAGCGGCTGCGCGTCGCCCGCTAAACGGAATTTCACCTTGGCGCTTTTGGGTGAAAGTGTTGCCGTCGTCATTCTTCCAGTTTCGGTTCGCCTTTGTGCGACCACTCCGACTCGCTGTCTGCCAGGAACTGTTCAAGCACGGGAAAGCGCACTTCACCGTAATTTAAGGCGTAACGGAGAGCGCCGCCTTTGTAAACCCAGGTCGTGGGAATCCAGGAAAGCGGAAGACCGGCGAATTGCTTGATTTTCGAGTCGCCAGTCCGTGGTCCGGGGTCAGCCGTGATGCTCACATTTGCCTGATTGGTCAGTCCGAATTTCTCCAGCATGGCGCGCCCGTCATTGCCGTTGTTCCAAACGGAAACAAAAATGAATTTCGTTTTCGGATTTTCCTTCGCCATTTTCAACCAGCCACCGCTTTTGAGTTCGGCCTGACAATTGGAGCACCACGGCGCCCACAAATGCACCACCGTAGGATCGGGCGATTTTATCGCTTCGCGCACCTGCTGCTCCGCTGCAGGCTCAGCGCGAAGGGAACTGGTCGCAATCAACGTGGCCAGGATGGAGAAGCCAAGGATCCGCATGTTTAACGAAACATACCGGCGAAATGCCCACGGCTCAACGCCCAACACTTAATCTCACGTATAGCGGCTGTAGCGGGGTCCGTGTCGTTTGCCCTCGATGCAATCTTGATTTTGGGGTGACTTTTCACTTGGATTACAACTGTGTCTGTTAACGATGGTGGCGCTTCCGGAAGTGGGATGGGCCCAATCGGCCTGAGCCGGGAAAACGGAGCGGCTGTATTTGCCACCACTCATTGGAGCGTGGTGCTGGAGGCGCAGGGCGCGTCGCCCGCAGCACAGGATGCGCTAGAGAAACTTTGCCGCACTTATTGGCGACCTGTGTACAGCTTCATCAGGCGAGAGGGTATCGGAATCGAGGAAGCAGAAGACTTTACCCAAGGCTTTTTTGCGCTGCTGCTGGAACGCCGGGACCTGGATGCTGTTCGCAAGGAGAAAGGACGTTTGCGTTCTTACCTGCTGACGTCGGTGAAACATTTCCTCGCCAGCGAGCAGCGTCGTGCGATGGCGGTCAAGCGCGGCAGAGGACAACGGCTGGTGTCGCTGGAAGGACTCAGCGCGATCGAGCGCGCCGAGATCGAACTACCAGGTCCTCTCAGCGCCGATCGGCTTTATGAGCGCCGCTGGGCTTCGGCCCTCATGGAGCAGGTGTTGCTGCGATTAAAGGACGAATACCGCACCGCGGGCAATGCCGCGTTATTTGATTGGTTGAAACAATTGCTTCCGGACGAACCGGGAGCGCCGTCGCGGGCGGAGATTGCTGCACACTTGGGTATGACGGAGAATGCAGTTCGCCAAGCCCTCTATCGATTTCGCCATCGTTACCAGGTCTTATTGCGAGAGGAAATCAGCCACACTGTTGCCATTGCCAGCGATATCGAAGATGAGCTGCGCCATTTGATCGCTGTGTTGCGAGCGTAACGTATGATAGAATTTCGCGCAGTACAAGGTGGGGAGCGCATGAACGACTCTCCCATGATGAGCAGCGTACTTAGACTTTGTCGAAAGTGCGGAGCGGAGATTTTCGCCGACGCACCGGAAGGACTCTGCACCGCTTGCCTCTTCGAGACAGGCCTTGATCTCCTCGCACGCCCGTCGGTAGCCCCTGGTGACGACTGCGCCCCCGTTGAAAATGTTGAATCGAGTGATGCGAATGCTGCGCTCCGTGTTAAAAAGGCTCCACGTCCGGCAAAGACGCTGGCCAACTTTGGTGACTAC
>Ga0209474_10001736_pt1 | contig 20815 bp, 14 predicted proteins | sample GraSoiAngelo_145_FD_185902 | JGI IMG/M metagenome (GOLD analysis project Ga0209474, IMG submission 185902) | Grasslands soil microbial communities from the Angelo Coastal Reserve, California, USA - 14_1009_05_20cm (SPAdes) (version 2) | ecosystem: Environmental > Terrestrial > Soil > Grasslands... | reverse complement strand
ACGACTATCGCGCCGACAACGCGCACTCGCGAATTGCGCGCCCGTGAGTGAGGAGCGGATACGCGACCGTTCCATGCGCGCAGCGGTATCCCGCGCTCGCGGCTCCGATGAATTTACGAATCAACAGAGCTTCGATCGCGCGGTGGCCGCGTTGGTTCGTGCTATCCCCATTCCGCCGGAGGCGGCCGAGTGGTTTTCCGGTAAGGACCTGACCTCTCCTTCGAAATGGACGTGGAAGAAAACCGCGCGCAATCCAGCTGTTCTCGCGATCGGGACTGCGGTTTTGGTAATCGCAGGCGTGTTTGTCTTTAATCTCGTCGGCCGGCTGAATGATTTTCCAGGATCGGGAACCGCACGGAAATTATTAAGTATTGCGGGCTCGACACGATCGGTCCTCCTCGATCCGGTGACTGGTGATGCGGGAACGTTGAGCGACTTGTTTTTTCTGAAGCACCGCCTCGAACATTACGATGTGCCCGCCGAATTCGCCGATTTTCAAACCATCGGCTGCCGTGTTTTTGAAGACGATGAATCGCAGCGCATCGCCCAAATCTGGGTAGCCGAGAAACGCATGCAATTCTTTCTTTTCCCGGCGGAGAGAGATGCCAAGACCGGCGCCGCGTTGCAGTTTTCTGGGTGGCGGTATGTCCATCAAGAAGGTTGGGTTGGAGCGGTCACGGAACGGAACGGGGTCTGCTTCATGGCTGCGCTCCGTGGTCCCGAAAAAGACCTGATGCCATATCTCGCGACGGCGAAGCAGTAGCGTCGCGCATTGACGTATCAGTACGCGCCCTCGAATCTTTTCGCCGCAACGCCAGGGTAGCTCAGCGTTAGAGCAGCCCCTAAAGCATTCGGGGTTGGTGGGACAGAGGTCTTGCGATAAACTTTGCGAACTAAACGGCGCCAGGGTAGCTCAGCGGTAGAGCAGGGGACTCATAAGCCCTTGGTCGGGAGTTCAATTCTCCCCCCTGGCAGGTTTCCTCAAAATGGCATGGGTTTACATTATTCGTGGTTCCACCGGGCGGCATTACATTGGGTTCAGCTATTGATCTTAATGCGCGATTTGCACAGCATTTGCGCGATCACACCGCAACCACTAAGCGACTGGGCGATTCGCTCGAAATCGTCGCCAAGAAGGAAGTTCCAACTCTTGTAGAAGCTCGAGAAATCGAGAGCTCATTAAAGCGAAAGAAGAATCCCAAGCTCGCAATCTAGCATTGCAGCGTTAGAGCAGCTCCGAAAGCATTCGGGGTTGGTCAATTCTCCCTCCTGGCAGGATCGTTTTAGATTTTGCCTTTCGGGGATTTTCGATTGCAGTTGGCTCGCGGTCTGTCCCAATCGCAAGGTGCCATTCGTCCGGATTTTGTTCGACGTTGGACGCCGGACGTTGGACGTTGCGCTGCGTCTTTGCGATGAATCCGGAGAATTTTCTTGGAAAACTTTTCGTGCGCGGAAATTCCTACTGGTTGACACGCTTTGTCATTCTTCGCCTGCTCGGGTTTGTTTACGCGGTTGCATTTCTCATAGCTGCGCAACAACTCGTTCCGTTGATCGGTGAACATGGTCTCACACCAGCAAATCGCTTTCTCGCTTCAATCCATACGCAGCTTGGTTCGGACATGGCCGGCATCCTGCGAGTGCCGACGCTGTTTTGGTTCGGAATCTCCGATCACGCGTTGTTGATCTTTGCATGGTTCGGTTTCGGTTTCTCGCTTATTGTTCTCGCCGGCTACGCCAACGCCATTCTCCTCGCGATTCTCTGGACGATGTACATGTCGATCGTGCACGTTGGCCAAATTTGGTACGGCTACGGCTGGGAAATCCAGCTGCTCGAAACCGGGTTCCTATCGATCTTTCTTTGTCCACTAATTGACGGCCGCCCATTTCCGAAATGCCGGCCGCCGTTGCTTGTGATCTGGCTGTTTCGTTGGCTCGGCTTTCGGATCATGATCGGCGCCGGTCTCATCAAACTGCGTGGCGATCCATGCTGGCGTGATCTCACCTGCCTTTATTATCACTACGAGACGCAGCCGATCCCGAACCCTCTCAGTCGTTACCTGCATTTCGCGCCGCATTGGTTCCATCAATTCGAGACGGCTTGGAATCATTTCATCGAACTGATCGTGCCGTGGTTTTCATTCGGTCCACGCAGCGCTCGGCACATCGCAGGCGTATTGCTCGTCAGTTTTCAAATCGTTCTGATCATTAGCGGCAATCTTTCATTCCTAAATTATGTCACGATCATTCCGTTTCTTGCCTGCTTCGATGATACGTTTCTGCGCCATGTTCTACCGGCGCGACTGGTCAGGCGGGCCGAACAAGCGGCCCAGCAGTCGGAACCGTCGCGCATCAACAATACGATCGCCATGGCGTTGTCGATCCTGGTTGTCTATCTGAGCATCGCTCCTGTCCTGAATCTGGTTTCCGGGCGGCAACTGATGAATTACTCGTATGATCCGCTTGACCTCGTAAATACGTACGGCGCATTTGGCACCGTCGGCCATGAGCGCCCCGAAATTATTTTTGAGGGAACCGATGACGCGCTGATTACCGGCAACACGCAGTGGAAAGAGTATGAATTCAAAGCCAAACCGGGCGATCCCCACCGGCGTCCGGCGATCATCGCTCCGTATCAATGCCGGATCGATTGGCAAATCTGGTTCGCCGCCATGGCGTCGCCCGCCGAATATCCTTGGACGCTGCATTTCGTCTGGAAACTTCTGCACAACGATCGTGGCACGCTCTCGCTCCTTGCCGACAACCCATTTCCCAACACGCCGCCACATTACATCCGGGCGCGACTTTACCGCTATCGATTCGCACCGATTGGCGACCGAACTTGGTGGAAACGCGAACCGATCGGCGAATGGCTGCCCGCTTTATCTACCGATGACGCTGAGTTCCGGCGTATTTTGACTGCGCTGGACTGGCTCGATTAGAAGCCACGCTCTTTCAGTCGGGTGATTGTTTCGCGAAACATTCGGTAACCGAAGTGTCCTTGCCGTACGCGGAGCAGCTCCGCTCCGCTCCATTTCTGTTGAATCGTCTCAAGGTCTGCTGGTCGGGCAATTGCATCGAATTCGCCCGCGACAAATAAGACGCGGTCAGCGTTGCACAGCGGTTGATTGTGCATCGGCGAGCTCAGATGAAAATGACGCGCCACGAGCGACGGTTCAATGTTCGCCCGGCGGAGTTCGCGCCGCATGAAATGCGCGCCCGGATTTTCCCAGATTGCATGCTCGACGTTTACTATCGGCGCCATCAATGCAACGAAGCGAAAATCTTGCTCGACTATCGCGAGAAGCGCGCCAATCCAGCCACCGTAGCTGGTCCCGACAACGCCGAACTCGCGGCAACCTCGGTCGCGCAACGCCGCTATCAATTGCCGGACCTCGATCACACCTTGACGCAGCCCCTCGGCGTTGCGAATGAGATCAGCCGTGATCGCCAGTTCGCCGTTCCAGTAGCCACGCGGCACTCGAGAATAATGATACGGCAGGTGCACAAAACACGCGTTCCATCCGAGGCCGTTAAAGTGGGCAGCCCAGCGACGGTATCCGATGTGAGTTGCCGACATGAGCGCGTGCAGCATCAGCACCGTCGGTGCGCTCCAACCGCGCTTACATCGGAAAAAATCTGCGCGAGCGATGTTGTTTGCTGGAAATTTGGTAATGATCGGACTGGGCCAAGTGAGCATCTCGCCGTCGCCGATCTCGGTCGCGGCTCCGCCATTGCGCGGAACAGCGTAAAAATCGTGTGCCGTGAGTTTCTCGCATTCCGTCACATAGTGCTCCATTTCATCGCGGCTGCGCGCGTGCAAGCGGTGCCGTGACTGCAGCAAATTCATCGACGCGCACATGAGCGAATCGACTGATATCGCAGCAACACGCCGGAGCGGATGACCGAAAGTACGAGGACTTTTCGGCGCGGCGGAAGCCATTCGTTCACGCGGCGGATGTGGCAGATCGTGGGGTGTGAGCGAAAACTCTTCGCGCAACTCAGCGTATAGGATTTTGAATGCTGCGGCCAGTTCGCGGTCGATACAGGCCCGCGCGGCAGACTTCTCCAGATTCGGAAAATGCGGAATCGGATTGCCGAATGCGATCCAGATCGGGATGCGTCGCACCGGCAGCCAGCTTTTCATTGAGTAGAGGCGATCACTACCGACTATCACGCACGGCAGAATCGGAACTCCAGAGATGTGCGCCAGCGTCGATGCCCCAGGCCGCAGCGGCGCGCCTTCGAGCAGTGAGCGTGGTCCATCACGAATGCCGCCCTCGGGAAAAAGGCCGATAATCCGGCCCTGCTTCAGCCGCTGGATCGCGGTGCGGATCGTCTTCCGATCCGCGCGATAGCGGTCCGCCGGGAACGCATCGACAGCTCGCAAAAGAAACCCGAGTACCGGGAGTGGGAAAAACTCCGCCATTGCCATCCAATCGATTTTGCGGCGCACGACCGATGAAATGATAAAAGGATCAAAATGGCTGATATGATTTGCCGCCAAAAGAAATCCACCGTCGTGATTCGCGTTTCCACGCTTCAACACGCGAACGTTCGCGACGCCCGCAAACAGCAATTTCATTGAAATTCGCGCCGCGCAATTTGCGAATGAGTGAAACAACGTGCCCATCAGATCGAGTTTGCTGGAGACAAACGATCGACGCAAATTCAGACGGTAGTCGTGAAATTGGCGTTCGTTTGTAATCTTGCGAGTCTGGTGTGAAATGCTCACGCGTGCCCGATTTCTTTTGCTCGCAGTGTTCTTCGTCTTTTTGAATCCGTTTTCTGCGGTCGGCACGGAAGAATTCGCAAATCCGCCGACGCCGTTGCCAGTCAAGGCCGGGGAACAAATCGCGGCTAACCTCGTCGATTTGATCTTTTTGTTCGACCGGGTAGCGAGCGATCCACCGGCGGCAACGACCCCGGATTACCTGGAACCGATCTCAACGCCTTCCTCTCCATTCTACAAGGACTATCTGGAATATCGGACAGGCAGAATCAGCCGAGCAGAACTGGTCCGCCGATTGCCGCATGTGGCGATGATGGGTGACAGTCTAACACAACATTTTTATATATCGTCGCCCGCCAGCTTGTTTTGGCGAGCTCGAACCCAGCGACGCAAGAACTGGTTTCTCGATACCGATCCTGATCCGGCAAGTATTCGTAGTGTGTACGAACGATTGGAAGCTTTTACACCGCTCGTTGCTACAGAATACAACGGTGCCGGGGCCCTGGTCGCGTCCAGCCGAGCTGGCGACGGCTTCCGCAGAAGAATCGTTCGAACGCGCAACCTCTCCGGGCAAGCGCATCAAATTTTGCGCAAGAAAAGATTTCCGGATTTGATCATGATTTGGATTGGACACAACAATCTCGACTGGGCGGAAGGACTTTCTCCGAACGCACGCGAACACCCCGAAAAGCACTTGCAAGAAATGGCCACGCAGTTTCGAGTGAACTATACCGAGCCGCTGCAATCTCTGATTGATCGCGCAAAAACGGAGAATCACAACGTAGCGATTGTCGTCTTCGGATTGGCGAATCTCGATGCATTTTTTAAAGCGCGGCGAAAGGCGGAGGCGCTTCACGCGAGAAACCCGGCGCTCTATCCTTATTTTGAAAGCGGGAATCGCAGTTTCGAGTCCCTGCAACCGCCTTTTCAGAAAAACATGGTCCGACTTAGTTTGATGATGAATGCCGAAATGCGAGCCATGGTCGCCGATTTGAATCGCGAGCTGAAAAACTATGGCAATGTTCGCGTGCAGTACTCCGATGCTTTAACAAAAGTGGATTTTAGCCGCTTGGAATTGATTAACCCGGTAGACGCATGGCATCCGTCAGTCGAAGGCCACAAAGCTTTGGCCGCTGCCGCCTTCACCGCTCTTGGCCCGAGTCTCCAATTCCTTGGAATTGCCCAAGGCCAAGCGACCCCTTCTCGGCCTGAGTTCAGCTATCGGGGCGCGCGCTGATGAGTAGCAGATGGTTGCTCCTGAGTCGCAAGCTAGGTCTTGATCTACTCTTTCGCTTTAACGAGTTCTCTACATTTTTTCAGATCGAGTTTGCCGGAGCCGAGGACGGGAATGGATTCGACACGTTGCACCCGTTTCGGAATCCACAAGTTCGAGATGCCCGCCTCGTGAAGTTTGGCGCGCAACTGCGCTAGATCGACATCTACCGTAGTGAGCAGGAGGAGCGCTTCGCCCTTCGTTTCGTCTTGTATACCCACAATCGCAATTGTGCGTTCGTCTTTTCCGGAAAGGTCGAATAGATCGACAATTTTCTGTTCGATGGCCTCGTGCGGCACCATTTCGCCGCCAATTTTCGAAAACCGAGATAAGCGTCCTTCGATATAAAGAAATCCGTCTTCGTCGAACCGGCCAATGTCACCGGTTTTGAACCAGCCATTGTCCAAAACGTCTGCGGTCCGCTCCGGATCCTTCAGATAACCTTCAAAAATATTTGGCCCGCGCAGCCAAAGCATCCCGCTGTCGTGTAATGACAGTTTGCGATCGCTTTCCGGCTGACGGATTTGCGCCGCGATTCCAGGCGCCATCTTCCCGACTGAGCCGAGACGGCTCGAAGGTTGCACGTACTCACCGGATTTTTCCGATCCGGGTTCCGGCAAATTCACACTCACCACGGGTGAGGTCTCGGTGAGTCCGTAACCTTCGAAGACCTTTTGGCCGAACCGTTCTTCAAAACTTTTGGCAAGATCGAGAGGAAGCTTTTCCGCGCCGGTAATCACGAGGCGCAAGCTTCGCAATTGATTTGGCTTGGCTTTCCGCATGTAGCCGCGGAGAAAACTAGGCGTAGCGAGCAAGAGTGTGAGCTTGTGCCGCTCGATTAGTGTCGCATTGCTTGCCGCTTCGAGTGGATTTGGGTGCGTGACGATACGCACGGTTTCGATGAGCGGGTACCAAAGCGTGACTGTCGATCCAAAGGTGTGAAAAAACGGAAGCGACGCGAGAATCGCATCACTTTTCTTGGCGTCGAGCAGGGCGCTGAATTGGGAGACGTTGCCAACAATGTTTCGATGCGTGAGGACGACTCCTTTCGGTTCACCTGAACTGCCGCTCGTAAAAAGCAGCAGCGCTTCTTCGTGACCGCCTTCCTTTGGGATTTGCAGAAACCGGACAAGCAGGCGCGACGGAACGAAGATCGACATCATCCACCAGATTAAAATTTGCGGTTTCATGCGCGGCATTATTTCGTCCAGCTTCACCACGCGCTCGGTCCACGGAAAATCCTTGAGTCGGTCGACAAACTGCGTAGCTGAAATTGCGATGCGTAGGTCCGCGCGTTTGCAACACGATTCATTCGCAGCGCGGCCCATCGTGAAGTTAAGATCGACAGGAACCTTCCCGGCGAGCGCGACGGCGAGATTTGCGACGACCGCGCCTTTGCTGGCCGGTAGCACAATAGCAATTCGCTTATCGGAAAATTCTTTCCGCAAGACGCGGCTTAGCGCAGCCGCAGCGCCCAGTAACTTTGCGCGATTCAATTTGCTGTGATCGATTCCGTCGATCATAGCCGTCGAAAACGGCTTGCGTTTTAAGCCGCGAACGCATGCTTCGCCAAGATGCCGATCCAAGGCGCGACGGCGACTGTAACAAAATTCGCCGAGCTTGAGCAACTCCTCGCGCACAGTTGCAATGTTCGCGGCTTCGGCGCTAAGCGGCTCGCCAAAAGCGACCGTGATACGATACGGAATTTTCTTCGGCAGCTTTGTAAAGAAACGTCCGCCTTGGAATGAGAAGATCGACCCCCACAGTTGGTCGAGCCAGACCGGGACGACTGAAGCGTTGGCGTGACGGGCGATCAGTTCATAGCCGCCCTGCAGGCGCAACAATGTGCCAGCGCGTTCCAACCGCCCTTCCGGGAAAAGGCAAACGATCTCACCCTCGCTGATTTTTTCTGCAGCTGCACGGATAGTCGAACGCGAATGGCGCGCATTGATCGGAATGCAGCGCACAATCCGCAAAAAGGGATGTAGGATTGGTTTGCGATAAAATTCCTCGTCGATGATGTAGCGAATCGGGCGCGGACAGGCGAGTTGCAGCACGACCGCGTCCACCCACGAAATGTGATTGGGCAAAAGCAGGAACCCGCCGCTGGGCAAGTTTCTCAGCCCGTGCGTCGTGACACGGTAAAGGCAGCGAAGCACTGGCCCCGCAATGATATGCAGCGTGCGCTCAACGGGGGACATAGAGGCCATTGTTTATCATTTACAATTAACGCGCGGCCATCTGCAATCGGCAACTGGCAGTGGAAGGCGGCATGAAGAAATCAATCAGCGGCGCACGCAGTGCGCTGTTGCTTCTGCTCGGGATCAATCTGTTTAATTACATCGATCGCTATGTGCTCTCAGCGGTCGAACCGGAAATCCGAGCTCATTTCTTCGCGCCGAGCGATCCGAACGCGCACGCGCTGACCGGTTTCCTCGGCACGGCTTTTCTCGTCAGCTACATGATAGCGGCACCGATTTTCGGCTGGCTCGCCGATCGGACATCGCGTTGGATCATCATTGGCATCAGTGTACTTCTCTGGAGCGGTGCGACCGCGGCATCAGGGATCGCCGGAACTTTTGCGTTGTTGTTCGCGATGCGGCTCCTTGTCGGCGTTGGCGAGGGCGGCTACGGTCCTGCTGCCCCGACGATCATTTCCGACTTGTTTCCACTGCAATCACGTGGTCGCGTGCTTTCGTATTTTTACGTAGCCATTCCAGTTGGCAGTGCGCTCGGTTATGCGATCGGCGGCTTTTTCACTTCCCATTGGGGTTGGCAGGCAGCTTTCTTTGCGGTTGCGCCGCCGGGAGTGCTCCTTGGCCTGGCCTGTTTTTCGCGGCGCGATCCCCGCGAAGATCCCGATACACCGAAAGTAAAACGGCACGCCACGCTGCGTGATTATGTCGGTCTCGCGCGGATTAGGTCCTACGTCTGGAACACACTGGCGATGACTGCGCTGACCTTTGCAATGGGCGGTCTCTCGTTCTGGATGCCGGGGTATTTGCAATATCGTGGTTTGCCACCCGGGAGTCGTATCGTATTTGGCGGGATGCTGGTCATTGCCGGTTTGACGGCCACGCTCCTTGGAGGAATCGCAGGCGACTTGCTGCGCAAACGTTTTGCCGGCGCGTATTTCTTGGTGTCCGGGATTGGTGTGATGATTGCATTCCCGTTCTCTGCGGCGGTCGTCTTGACGCCGTTTCCCCTGGCCTGGGTATTGATGTTTATCGCGTTGTTTTTTCTTTTTTTTAATACCGGCCCATCAAACACGGCACTCGCCAATGTGACGCATCCGTCGGTGCGATCCACTGCCTTCGCGCTGAACATCTTGATCATTCATGCGCTGGGCGACGCTACCGCTCCGCCATTGATTGGTTCAATAGCCGACCACACCAACATGGATGTCGCTTTCCTTGCTGTGACGGCCATGATGTTGGTCGCGGGTGTGCTTTGGCTCGTTGGCATGAAATATCTTCCTGCAGATACCGCCGCGATAGAAACCGCGCAGACGTAATGGAAAGGTTTAGCCTCGCACTCCAAAAAGAAACCGCAGGAAACGTTCTCATTCCTGCGGTTTCGCGATCTTCCTGATGATATTCTCTAAAGACCTTTGTTACTCTTGTTCTTCCGGCGATTGCGGTGTTGCGCTTGGCTCGGTCGTGGAGCTGCCTTCGGTTCGATTATGGCGCGAAGATTTCTTGCCCTCGGTTGCACCAGTTGTGGTTTCCGATGGCCTTTCTCCAGTCTCGCTCGGAGACCCTGTCTCAGTCTGGCCACGTGGAGAAGATGGTGTCACGCTAGCTCTGGTTCTGCCTCTGGTCGCTCCAGGTGAGGTTGGTGTCGCGGTTGCGCCCGGCGAAGCTGCTCTTTCTGTACCTGCGCCTTCTGAAGCAGTCGCTTCAGGGGAAGCAGCTCCAGTCGGAGAATAGGTCGCGTGAGGCGAGGCGGTTGCTCTTGGGGACGCGGCCCCCCTCGGAGAGGAGGTCACACGAGGCGAAGCAGTTGCTCTTGGGGATGCAGTTCCAGTCGGAGCGGAGGTCGCGCCGGGTGAAGCCGGTGCCGCCGGGCTCGCAGCGCCCGTAGCCGCGCCGGTGGCACCAGTGGTTGTCGCCGTGCCTGTCGTCGCGGTTCCGGAAACTCCGCCACTTACTCCAACTCCAGCCTGAGGACTCACACCGTAGTAAGAGTAGATGTTGTTAATGTAACCGGTCCTCCCGTATTCATCGATGCGCGCGTAATCGAATTCAGGCGCGTTATAAATTCTGTCCCGCTCAACGCGAACCATTAAAATGCTTGGGTCGGATGAAGGGGAATAGACTGTCCATGGAACGGCAACGGTTTTTGCTGGTCCAGCGGCGCGAGTGCCCCCGCCGCCGGCTGAGAGAACGGTGTAAGCCATGCACCCGGTGTTGCGGTCGAGCACCACATCTTTAATTACGCCGATGTCTTCGCCTGCCGATGCCTTGACCTTTGTGCCGATAAGCTTGCTGGTTTGAACATATCCGGCACCGCTGGTGGAGGTTGTAGTCTGGGTTTGAGCGAACATGGGAGCAGCGGCTACACCCAAAATGGCAAACGCTATTTCGAATAAGAGTGGTGTTTTCATATGAGAATAACTGAAACGTCGAGCGCTCAGGTCATCTGCAGCGCTGCTATACAAGTATCGGCAGGTCTCGTGCCTTCGGATGTAGAATTGCGCACTAGAACCCACTTGCATCGAATCAACTGAACTGCATCTATCTTGGAAATCCTATGTCGATCTTTCACTATTTATTGATCTGCTCGCTGATGTTGCTGGGAAGCAGCGCCATCGCCGATGGAGTTCCGGAAGAATGCAATCAGCTCATCCTCGGTATCGCGCCAACATGGAACTCAATGCGCGGAGATGTACGATTGTTTGAGCGGTCACGCAGCGGCGATTGGTCGCCTGTGGCTGGGCCTTTCCCTGTATTGTTTGGAAAAAACGGCGTCGCGTGGGGAACAGGGCTCGCCGGGCAGAACGAGCCGGGACTTCGAAAGAAAGAGCGCGATGGACGAGCGCCCGCGGGAGTTTTCGAAATCGGCGAAGTTTTTGGTTACGATTCGAACTTGCCTCCGGGGGCCGATTATCCGTATCGCCAGGTTACGGAAGCGGATGTTTGGAGCGATGACCCGCGCTCTCCAAATTACAATCGTCATATCGTTATTGATCCGAAAAATCCACCGGACGACTACACCCATGAAAAAATGCGCTCGGGCGACTTTGCGTATCATTGGCTTATCGAGATTCGGCACAATTCCGATCCGCCGGTCCCCGGTGGAGGCAGCGCGATTTTTTTTCATATTCGACGCGGTGTGAATCGGCCAACAACTGGTTGCACGACTATGGCGGAAGCAAATCTCGTAAAGGTGATAACTTGGCTGCGGGCAAAGCGGCATCCCTGTTACGCATTGTTGCCTGCCGCCGAATACGATAAAAAATGGCGTTCTTGGAACCTGCCGCCGCCAGAAAAATTTAGGGCCGGCCTAATCAGGTCGACTCAGATTCGTTGATTCCTTCCGTTGTTCAGATAGGCTCCCGTTAACTCCTTCTCATGCGAAGACGTCCCAACCCCTATTCGGAAGCGAACATTCGGCGCATTGATACAAAAGCTCGCGCGAAGAAACAGACCCATGGTTTTCAAGTGCATTTTCTTCGGGGAACAAAAGTAATAACGAAGATGTTTAGCGACAGCATCTATGGGGGGAAGGAAGCGGCGAGGCGTGCAGCACGGAGGTTCAAGCGCACAGCCATGCGCCGTCTGCCCAAGCGCAAATTTATGGGCTTTAAATAGGCTAACCGCTCTCTCTTCGGCGGTAAGCCTGCCAACATTCCAGGAATCCAGGCGCGAAATTCTCCGGTCGGGCCTCAGTCCATCGATCCACAACCCTCGGGGTGACAAAAACACCGCTCTCGATTTCACTTGGGTTGGGCCTAATCTTGCCGCGCAGTTGTCCTCGATAAAGCCAGATAAACTCCTGGCCGGTCTGCGGCGACGCGGAAATCTTGAGGAGCTTTTCAAGTGGAACACTTAAGCCCAGCTCTTCGTGTAACTCGCGTTTCGCCGCTTCATCGTAATTTTCCCTATCGCTCACGTGACCGGCCGCACTGGAATCCCACAGGAGCGGATGTCGATCTTTCCGGCGAGAGCGTTGTTGCAGATAAACGTCGACTGCCTCGTTGAAAATAAGGATGTGGACAGCGCGATGATACAAGTTATTCCCATGTACTTCGGAGCGGCCTGCATAGCGCAGAACCCGGTCCATCCTATCGACTACTGGAAAGGGCTCATCCTCGATTGCGTGAGTGTCACGGCGGGTGGCCGGTGCGATGTAATTTGCCAGGCCAATCCACTGAACCAGCGATAACTCTTCTGCTCTAACCTTGGGATTGAACCGCAGACTGGAAGCAGCGTCATTCCACTCTGGGACGTGGGGGCGAAGCAGTCTTTGTAATTGCTTTCTCCTTTGAGAAAAGCCACATCGGATCAACTTCATAACCAACTCATCATCGTGTTCAGGTAGCTCAAGGGCATGGCGCGGCATGATTCGCACGAGCGCTGAATCGACATCAGGCTGTGGAAAAAAAACAGTCGCTGGAATCGTGCGGAGATATTCAACGCGATGATGTAATTGCACGCGCAAGGTAAGTGCTCCGTAATTACTTGTGGACGGCAAAGCCGAAAATCGTCGCGCCATTTCATTTTGTAACATCAACACCCACAACGAGATCGGACTCGGATATTTCACAAACTTCAGGAGCAACTGACTTGAAATGTTGTAGGGAAGATTGGCAAGCACCTTCACGCTGCGATGCGAAAACAGAATCTGAACATCGAAATTCAGTGCGTCTGTGTTCAGCACTTCAAGTCGTGGATGAACGAGGCGCTCGCGCAAAAAACTGGCGAGACGTGTGTCTTTCTCGATTGCGAGAACACGCGCGCCTTTCTCAAGCACCAGCTTTGTTAGAGCGCCCAGCCCAGGGCCGATCTCCACCACATAGTCATCCGGAGTTATCTTAGCCTGATCGACAATCCATCGGGCGAGATTTTGATCGTGTAGAAAATTTTGTCCGAGAGTCTTGACTGGCGAAACGCGTATCTTTTGAAGCGTCGTTCGTATCTCGGAGAGCCTCATACAAGCATGCACACGCGCCTCGAGCGTCCAATGAAAGTGGTGTTTTTGTTCACAAAATCGTGTGAACAAAACACCTTCGATGGGGCGACCTTATTCACAAGTTATTCAATCCCTTCCCCGACAATCACAAAGGGGAGGGGGTTAGTCTGTTTTTCGCGTGTGCTTTGTCGACCCTCTCGCTGGCCGGTAGGGCCGGGCGCTCGCGCATTTTGCGACCCGCGAGATAGATTCGCCGCGCGTCTGGCAATGAGACGCCTTCGATAAAAAATACGCTTGCGGCCCGGCCGATTGCGTATGTGCCTGTTCCAGCCATCAGTCCGCAGACGACGTTTCCCCATCCGGGAAAGAATCTCAGAATCACGCGCGTGCTTTCTCGTAGAAGCATCGCCGCGCCAACATTGGCGCCGAGCGCGCCTATGAATTCTGCTGCCGCGCGCAGGCTGCGCTCACGGCCGCTCACATACATAATTCCGGCGACCATCATTAGCTGTAAGGTCGTGAGAATCGGTAGATCGGCTAGCGGGATCGGCTGGGCGCCGATTGCTGCGCAGATAGCGGTTGTAGATTTTATCAGGGCCTGAGCGACTTCGCGCTGCGCTTCGCCGTCTTGCGATATCCGAATCATTTCCATTCGGGCCTGGTTCGGTAGCTCGCGTGCTAAGATCGACATGAGTTTTTGCGCTTCACGACTTAGGACCTCTACCGGCTCAGCGCCGCGTACCAGAGACAAACTCAAAACTTCCAAAATGTGCTCGCGAAGCATTGGGCTCGAGCGGAGCTCCGATTTCAGCCGGGTTGCGGTGATGTCGCTAGCATCGGACACGATTAGCTGTCCCGTCGGGGGAGTGATAATTTCGATTATTTTTGCATCTCCTGCGGAGGCGTTATTCCAGACAAGATATGTGATTAAGTCATCGACCTTCCGCTTCTCAAGCTCACGTGTCGTTTGGTCTTCTTCGAGGAAAAAAATGACATCGGCGGATTGAAATTTGAGTTCTTCTCGAACTTGAATGGAAGCCGAATCATCAGCTTCACGAGCATCGAGAATTGAGATCGTTCCCCGCTCAGGGAAGCTGACGTTGTGCCAACGGCTGACGCGGAGAGGCAGATCACGCGTCTGCGTGGAATCGCTGGGCGCAAAAAGTCCGTGGATGATTCGCGTCAGCGGTATTCTGCTCGATCCGGTGAAGAGAAAACGCGGTGGTCGCTGTTGCAAAAACAGTTGCTTAAGCGGCGTTAGCTCGCTCAGAACCGCTTTTCGAATCCTGGAAGGCAACTTGCCCGCGAGGCGTTCAAGCCGCTCGACAATTTGGAGAAGTGACGGCGGATTCACCAACGTTGCAGTTTCTCGCGCTTGGGATTTATCGGCATGCGAGACTTCATGGGTGGAAAACAGATTGTCGAATTCGAATCTTCCACGATATAAAATTTCGCACTTTTAATCTTACATCTGAAATCATAAATCTTCCTTTCTTTTCATGAGTCTAAACATCGAAATTCTGTCGCGAGCGGCGAATGAAGCCCGCGGTTTGTGCATGGATGCAGTGCAGGCGTCGAAATCCGGACACTTGGGCCTCCCCCTTGGGTGCGCTGAAATGGGCGCGGTGCTTTATGGCTACGCTCTGAAATACAATCCGGATAAGCCGCGGTGGATTAACCGCGACTATTTTGTCCTCTCTGCCGGGCACGGCAGCATGTTTCTCTACGCCTGGCTGCACTTGAGCGGTTATGACTTGCCAATGTCGGAAATCAAACGCTTCCGCCAATTACACAGCAAAACGCCTGGACATCCGGAATTTGGTGATACTCCCGGAGTGGAATGCACCACTGGCCCGCTGGGACAAGGCATCGGTAACGCGGTCGGCATCGCGGTGGCGACAAAAATGGCGGCAGGCCGTTTCAACACCGCCGAGCACAGGATCTTCGATCAACATATTATTTGTCTCGCGGGCGACGGTGACATGCAAGAAGGTGTTGCATCTGAAGCGAGCGCCTTCGCGGGACATTTCGGTCTCGATAATCTGATCATCATCTACGATTCCAACGCGGTCACGCTGGATGCCGCGGCAAAGGAGACACAGAGCGAAGAAACTGGAAAGCGTTTTCAGGCGTACGGATTCGATGTCCAGGAGATCGATGGCGAAGACATGCAGCAATTTCTCGACGCGTTAAACGTCGCAAAGGAGCGAGACAACGGGAAACCGCAGTTCATCATCGCGCACACACTCATCGGCAAAGGCATTCCGGAAGTAGCCGGCACCTACAAAGCACACGGTGAAGCCGGCGCAAAATTCGTCGATGCCGGGCGCAAGGGTCTTGGTCTGCCGGATGAACATTATTTCGTCTCGCAAGAAGTGCGCGATTACTTCGCCGAGCACAAAAAGAAGTTGCTCGCTGACTACGATCGCTGGGAAAAAAGCTATAGCGAGTGGCGGAAGAAAAATCCCGAGAAAGCGAAAATGCTCAATGATGGAATCGAGCGAAAAGTTCCGGCCGATCTTTTGTCCAAGATTTCGGAGTTCCCGAAAGATTCGAAACTGGCTACGCGTAAAGCGGGCAGTGAAGCGTTGCAGCCGATCGCACAAGCCATGCCGCTACTCATAAGCGGCAGCGCCGATTTGCATGGATCGACCTTGAATTACATCAAGGATGGTGGCGATTTCACCCGCAATAGTCCAAGTGGTCGCAATATTCGCTTCGGAATTCGCGAGCACGGCATGTGCGCGATCCTGAACGGCATTTCTTATCATGGAATGTTTCGCGCGTCCGGCGCGACGTTTATGGTTTTTACTGACTATTGCCGCGCTTCGATTCGACTCGGCGCACTTTCGCGTTTGCCAAACATCTACATATTTACGCACGACTCCATCGGAGTTGGTGAAGACGGCCCGACCCATGAACCGGTTGAGACGGTGAGCTCAGTTCGTTTGATGCCCCACATCGATGTGATTCGTCCCGCCGATCCGGAAGAAACCGTCGGTGCATTTGTCGCCGCCGTTCAGCGCACCAATGGCCCGAGCCTCATTGCGCTTACGCGTCAAGTCGTTCCAATTTTGAATGACATTGATCCGAACTTACGTCGTGAAGGTGTATTGCGCGGCGGTTACATTGCCAAGAAAGAAAAAGAGAAACTCGATCTTATCATTATGTCATGCGGGAGCGAGTTGCAGCACGCACTCACCGCCGCAAAAGAACTGGGCGATCGCGTGCGCGTCGTCTCGATGCCGTGCTTCGAGCGATTCGAGCGCGAATCGGAAGAATATCGTGAAGAGGTTCTCCCGAAATCATGCCGGCGCCGCGTCGCAATCGAAGCGGGCGTTCCCGAGATTTGGTATCAATACGTCGGTCTCGATGGAAAAGTGGTTGGCCTGCATGAATTTGGCCTGAGTGCGCCTGGCGCCGAAGTGATGAAAGAGCGCGGCATCGATGCGCAGCACGTTATCGACGCGGCGCAGAGTCTTGGGTAGCAGCGTGCGTGCGCTACCCAAGAACTAAAACGCTTCGTCCGGGTCGCTCACATTGCGAGCCCGAGTTTCGAAGCGGGTGAATTCCTTCAGGAACGTCAGCGGAATTTCCCCGACCGGACCATTGCGCTGTTTCGCGATAATCAATTCGGCTTCGCCTGCTTTTTCCGCGCGCGCCTCCTCATCTTCCTCATAAATTTCCGGCCTAACGAGTAATCCGACCAAATCGGCATCCTGTTCGATGGACCCCGATTCCCGCAGATCGCTTAAGCGCGGCTTTCCGCCGGAGCGAGCCTCCGGCTGCCGATTTAATTGCGCCACCACAATGATTGGGATCTTGAGCTCCTTCGCCAGACCCTTGAGACCGGCGGAGATTTCGGAGATCTCAAGCTGCCGATTATCCTGCGCGCGGCGGGATGTCGATCTTAGCAATTGCAGATAATCGACAATGATCAGTTGCACGTCCTGTTGTGCTTTCAGTCGGCGCGCTTTCGCGCGCAGCTCCAGAATGCTCAGGCCGGCACTGTCATCGATAAAGATTTTTGCTTCGGCCAACTTCGATGCGGCTGCCGTCAGGCTTGGAAAATCGCGCTCGGCCAAAAATCCATCGCGCACTTTTTGCAAATTAACGCGAGCGCGTGAGCAAAGCAGCCGTTGAACAAGTTGCTGGCTGCTCATCTCCAGGCTGAACACGCCTACAGAAAGCTTCTCCTGCACCGCGACGTGCTCTGCGATGTTCATGACCAGCGCAGTTTTTCCCATGCTCGGGCGGGCGGCGATGACGATCATTTCCGCTCCATGCATTCCGCTCGTCATGCGATCAAATTCGACGAAGCCGGTTGAGATCCCGGTGATCCCGCCTTTCCGCTCGTAAAGCTTCTCGATCGATTCGATCGCTTCCATCACCTGATCCTTCATCGAGAGCATCTGGCCTTTGAAGCGGTCTTCGCCAACCGCGAAAATTCGTTGCTCCACTTCGTCGAGGAGATTATTCACCTCATCCTGTTCCTCGTAGGCGCGGCGAACGCTCTCTGTGGCAGCGGCGATAATCTCGCGCAGGATGTATTTGTCGCGGACGATGTCGATGTAATACTGGACGTTGGCGGCCGTTGGCACGAACGTGAAGAGGCCGGTGACGAATGCAGCGCCGCCCAGGCTCTCAAGCAGGTTCCTGTCGCGAAGCACTTGCGTAAACGTGATCAGGTCGATCGCCTGGCCCGCATTCCAAAGCTCCACCAGCACGGTGTAGATGGTTTGATGCGCCGGGACATAAAAATATTCCTCGTTAATTTTCTCGACGCATTCTGCGATGGTGTCGCGTGGTGAGATGAGCATCGAACCGAGGACGCCTTGCTCTGCTTCCACGCTGTTCGGCGGCGTTCGGTGAATATCCTGCGCAGAACCTGTTGGCGGAGTGCGAAAAACTCTCCCGCCGTTTTGAGCCGCTGAACCTCGGCCAGCGCCGTTACCCGCTGTCTTACGAGGCTTCTCAGGCTGAGAGCCTTGAGAACTCGGCATTTATTTGGTTTCTCTTTTTCTCCTGAAAAGCGATCGATGTTTTTTCTCAGTTTGTTCGGCAGGAATTTCTTCGGCCTTTGGCTTTTCCGCCGATTTCACCTGAAAAACAAATTGGGTCGTTACATCGTGATGCAACTTAATCGCGATTTGGTGCTCGCCCGTATCTTTGATTGGGCGCTCCAGAACGATCTTGTGCCGATCAATCTCCGCACCGAGCTCGTTTTTGAGACGGTTTACGATGTCCTGCGCGGTTACTGAACCAAATGCCTTGCCGGTATCACCCGTTTCCAGAGTAAAGGCGATTCGCGCTTTGCCAATTCGACGAGCCAATTCCTCCGCGTCGTTCAACTCTCGCGCTTCGCGTTCGGCGCGCTTCGCTTTGAGAGCATCGAGTTGTCGAAGACTCGCCGGCGTCACTTCATGCGCTTTGCCATGAGGCAAAAGATAATTGCGTGCATAACCGCGCCGCACTTTTACCACGTCCGCTTCAGCCCCCAGTCCAGGAACGTTCTCGGTCAAAATGATTTCAGTCGAAGGCATGTCGTTGCGGTTGTCGGAAAAAAACTTCTTCGCGATCGAAGCGTAAGGGTAGCGAGTATAGAAGCCACGCGAGCGCTGTCAACGCCGAGAAAAAATAAAATGTACTGCGTGTCACGCGACTCGATTTCGCCTGTACCAATCAGCCCGGGTGAGCGGCAGATGGGCCTGACCGGACGCATCTAACTTTGCGAAAAGGGTTTGGTAAACGGCGATGTGGCCGCGGCGAAATCCATGCGCGGAGCCGGCAATATAGAGACGCCATACACGATAAGTCGTTTCATCGACAAAGGAACGCGCTTCGCCATGATGCGCCTCCAGTCTGCGGAGCCAATGGCGCAGGGTCAGCGCGTAATGTTCGCGCAGATTTTCCACGTCGCGAATTTCGAAGCCTGATGACTCCGCCACGCGCAGCATGATTGGCAGCGGTGGAATATCGCCACCAGGAAAAACATGTTGTTCGATGAATGACCCGTTCTTGTTATCCGGACGTAATACGACGCCCTCGCTGATGGCCTGATTGAGGAAAACGCCACCGGGCTTGAGCGCACGATGAGCGACTGCGAAATAATCCGGCAGTCGCTCGCGTCCGACGTGTTCGGCCATTCCAACGCTTACAATTGCATCATAGAATTTGTTTCCGTTTGCAAAGATCTCGCGGTAATCGCGGAGATCGACCCTCGCTTCGTTTCCCAATCCAGCTTCAGCAATCCGGGCGCAGCCCCATTCAGCTTGCGGTTTACTTAAGGTGATTCCCAGTGCGCGTACGCCAAAATATTTCGCTGCATGGAACACGAGCGCGCCCCAACCACAACCAATGTCCAGCAGGCGCTGGCCTGCGCGGAGACGTAATTTGCGGCAGAGATAATCGAGTTTTCGTTCCTGCGCCGTATCGAGGTCATCGTTCGGCGCTTGGAAGTAGGCGCAGGAATAAACCATCTGCCGATCCAGCCAGAGCCGATAAAAATCATTCGAAACATCGTAATGAAAGGTCACTGCGCGTCGATCGCGCTCTAGTAAGCTCCGCCTACCGCGGATTCGTGGCAGCAATTGTCTCGCCGCCCGTCGCATTGTCGATCTACCGTTCCGATCCGGAAGCGCAACCAGCAGGCCCGCGAGCTTCACTTTTTTCTTCCAATCGTTGAGACGGCCGAGCAGAAAATCGGCGATTTCAAAAGCAGCCTCGATATCGCCTTCGATATCGAAGTCATTGTCCAGATACGCTTCCGCTAAACCAACTTCTGTGCCGGGCAAAAACATTTGGCCAAGCGCTCCGGGATGTTTCAGCGCGAGCACGGCAGCGCGCGGGCGCTCGTCTGGCCATGCCGTCCCATCCCACAGTCGCACGCCAACCTTGTCCAGCGAACAGCCCCCGAAAATTTCGCTCAGAACATGACGCGTTCGCTCCTCGACATTCTTTTCTGCGGAGATCGCGTGAATCGCGCCCGTGCGCAGAAACCCGGTTACATCATACCGAGCTTCATCCGCCCGGCTTCGCTTATCATGCTTTGGTTCCACGGTGGATCCCACACCAGCTGGACATCGGCTTCGTCCACGCCATCAATCGACAAAATCTTGCTTTGGGCATCGTGTGCGATCGCCGGTCCCATCCCGCAACCGGGAGCGGTCAATGTCATTTTCACTTCTACTTTGGTTCCGCCTTCCGGTTTGTTGATCAATCGGCAGTCGTAAACGAGGCCAAGATCAACAATGTTCACTGGGATCTCCGGGTCGTAGCATTGCCGAAGCTGGTTCCAAACATTTTCTTCAGAAACTTCACCATTTGCGGTGCTCGCGGGCCTCTGCGGTGTTTGGGCCTGGCGTCTTTCCAAACCTAAGGCATCCAGATCTTTCTCGGCAATTCGCGCGAGGCCTTGATACGTTGCAATGGTGTAGCTTCCGCCAAGGCTTTGCGTAATAACACCTTGGGTTCCAGAGGGAAGTGTGGTTTTCAGGCCGCTCGGGATCTGGATCGCCTCGCAATCGCGGCTCAATGTGAATTCAGTGTTCTCGTACATGGCTTAGGTTTCTACACCTATTGTGCCACAGATTTGAACGGACGGAAAAAAATTCTGTGCCTCCGTCGGTTTGAAAGCTAATCGGGCCTAATACACGTCGCGCTTATAGCGTTTATCGCTC
>Ga0209474_10001732_pt1 | contig 20830 bp, 16 predicted proteins | sample GraSoiAngelo_145_FD_185902 | JGI IMG/M metagenome (GOLD analysis project Ga0209474, IMG submission 185902) | Grasslands soil microbial communities from the Angelo Coastal Reserve, California, USA - 14_1009_05_20cm (SPAdes) (version 2) | ecosystem: Environmental > Terrestrial > Soil > Grasslands... | reverse complement strand
AATCCGCAGCGTTACACTGGCGCCTACATTACCGAGGACCTCTTTAAGATTATCGGCGTTTCGCCGATCATGGGCCGCGACTTCACCGCTGACGACAACAAGCCCGGCGCAGAGAAAGTCGCCATTTTAAGTCACGAGATTTGGAAGCGCGATTTCAATGGCGACCCGAACATTGTCGGACAAAGCGTTCGGATTAATGGCAAGGCCGCGACGATCATCGGCGTGATGCCACCAAATTTTCAATTTCCATTTTCCGAACAACTTTGGGTTGCCCTTTACAATGAGTTTCCTCCAATACCACGCGGTCAGCTCGTGATCGGTGCTAATAACGCCGCACCCGCGGTCATGGGCCGGCTTAAGCCGGGCGTCAGCATCGATCAGGTGAACGCGGAGTTTGTCGGCCTGTCGCGTCGGTTGGCGCAGGACAATCCGAAAACCAATCGCACGCTCACGTCCGCGAGCGTCCAGCCCCTTTTGAAGGCAATGACAGGACCGCAACTACGTCAGCAGGTTTGGGGAATGCTTGGCGCGGTCATCCTGGTCTTGCTGATCGCGTGCGTGAACGTGATGAATATGCAATTTGGTCGCGCCGCCTTGCGGGCAAAGGAACTGGCGATTCGCGGTGCGCTTGGCGCCACCCGTTGGAGAATCGTGCGCCAGATGTTGACTGAAAGTTTCGTGGTCGCGACATTCGGCGCAGTCGCGGGCGTGATGCTGGCGTATTGGGCGGTCGACCTATTGGTCCGGGCGACGAATTCGCTGCCGTTTCCGCCACCTTATTGGATTCAATATAGGATAGACGGTCCGGTTCTCGTCTTCACCATCGCAATCACTTTGGTGGCAACGATTGTTTCTGGTTTGGTCCCGGCGTTAATCAGCTCGAAAGGCAATGCCGCCGAGATCATGAAAGAAGGCGGCCGCGGCAATAGCAGCCGGTTGGTCAATATTATCACTCGTGTGCTCGTGGTCGGGCAGATCGCGTTGACAGCAGCGCTCCTGATTGCGGCGACGCTGCAAATCAAATCAATTCGAAATCAGATCACGCTCAATTATGGCTACGACGAGAGTGGCATTTATACGGCACGCATGGCCCTGATGGAAGGCGCTTACCCGACGCAGGACGCCCGCCGTGGATTTTTCCTTCACGCGGTGCGGGCATTGCGAGCCAATCCGCAATTCGAATCCGCGGCGATGACGGATCGCTTTCGCATGACCTTTGCCGGCCAAGGTCAATATGAAGTGGACGGTCAAAATTACACGACGGACCGCGATCGGCCACGGGGTAACTTCGAGTCGGTGTCGGATAACTATTTTGCGACGCTCGGTCTAAAGATTTTGGAAGGCCGTGACTTCACCATTGATGACACCGATGCCAAACAACCGGTGGCGATCGTTAACACGAGCTTCGCGCGAAAGTATTACGGTAACGAAAGCCCGATTGGGCGTCGCATCCGGATCTACAATCCCGGGCAACCGCAGGCGTGGCGGGCGATTGTCGGAGTGGTTCCAGACACATTGATGCAGGGTCCATTCGACCAGCAGGCCGATACCGCAGGCTTTTACATGCCGCTACTCGGCGCCGAGCCGGCCACGCAGTTTTGCACAATCATTGTTCGCCCGCGTCCGGGACAGCGAGCCGATACCCTCGGTTCGGCCCTCAGCAGGGCAGTTACCGAACTCGATTCAAATTTGCCGACCTACTTCGCCGGAACGCCAGCGCGGTTCCACGATGAAATTCTCGGCGGCAACCGCATTGTCGCGACTTTATTCAGCATTTTCGGAGCGGTCGCATTCGTGCTCTCGGCAGTTGGTCTTTACGGCGTGATGAGCTTTTCCGTTACTCAGCGGACGCAGGAATTTGGCATCCGTATGGCGCTGGGCGCGGATGCGGCTCGCATCTTTCGCATGGTAATGACGCAAGGCGCCTGGCAGTTGGGCATCGGGCTTGTCCTTGGCGCCGGTGGCGCCGCATTGCTGCTCGGAGTTCTAGCCGCCGCTGCTTTGCAAAACATTCTCTTCAAGGTCAACACGCTCGATCCGTTCATTTATTTCGCAGTTGCAGGAATGCTCGCTCTCGTCGCAGCGGTATCTTGTTTCGTCCCCGCACGCCGGGCCACTCAGGTCGATCCAATGGTCGCATTGCGATACGAGTGATGTCCTTGCGAAGTCGATAAGCGAGCGAGCCGGTGGCGATGGAGAGACGACCTAGCCTCCATCCAATGGTTGCGTTGCGCGCAGAATAGTCACGCCGGTTGGCGTCGCCACAAAAAGTAAACAGGAACCCCGGTGAGGACGATCAGAATTCCGATTCCTGATGTACTTGGAGCGAGATAAGCCAAGTCGAAAATTACAATCGCGGCCAAAGCAATGGAAATAATCGGAATAATGGGATAACCCCAGGTACGGTACGGTCGCTCAGCCGCCGGATTTTTTTTGCGCAAAACCATGACGGCAGCAACAAGGAGCACGTAAAAAATCAAATCCGCCGAGACGATGTATTCGAGCAATTGCGTATAGACATTGCCGAACGTGAGTGTCCCGGTTTGCGCGTTGGTCGTTACCGTACGCGGGAGAGTGAGCAAGCCTGTCCAGATCGCCTGCACCACCAAAGCGACTGCCGGCACGTGAAAGCGATTTGTTGTTCCAACCTTATGAAAAAATAAATTGTCTCGTGCCATGGCGTAGTAAACCCGCGCGCCGGCGAGGATGAGCCCGTTATTGCAACCGGAGGTCGAGATCATGATCGCCGCCGCCATCGCCAGCACCCCGGGGGTTCCGAAAATGGCGCGCATCATTGCGACCGCGACGCGATTCTGTGGTGCGTTTTGAATTTCGGCCAATGGCAGAGAGGCGATGTAGGCGACGTTCGCGAGGACGTAGAGCACGACCACAATCCCGCAACCGTAAAGTAATGCGCGCGAAAGATTCCGCCCCGGTTCACGCACCTCGCTGCCGATAAAAGTGACGTTTGTCCACGCCGTCTGGGCAAACAGCGGTCCGACCATTGCTTTGCCAAATAGTAAGGCGACCGCAAGTCCGCCAGCGATGGCGAATCCCGGTTGCGCCGCTTGTGCGCTCCAGCCGTTAGCCGTCGCGTCCCACCAGTGCGATGCCAGCGCCGCGCAATTCGCTTTCCATCCGAAGATGAGCCCAATCACGATGACGCCGATGAGCGCCGCGGTTTTGGTAAATGTAAAACTGTTCTGCACAATCTTGCCGACGCGAAGTCCGCGTGTATTCGAAAACGTGAGGAGCGCGATCAAAAGAATTGCAACCAGTTGTTCGGTTGAAAGACTGATCGCATACCCGGGCAACAGAACGATTGGCGCGATCAGATAATGATCGCCCGCAACGCTTGGCGCGAACACGCCGAGAAATCTCGCAAATGCGATTGCCACCGCAGCGATCGTTCCGGTTTGCACGACCAGAAACAGGGTCCAGCCAAATAAGAATCCGAGCGCTTGTCCGTACGCTTCGCGCAGGAAAACGTAAACACCGCCGGCGCGCGGCATCATCGTCGCCAGTTCGGCGCAGCAAAGTGCCCCCGTGATCGTCAGCAATCCGGCAACGGTCCACGCCAGCAACAACCAGCCCGGAGCACCGATTAATCGCGACGATTCCGCCGAGACAATGAAAATGCCCGACCCGATCATCGACCCAATCACGATCATGGTGGCGTCGAGCAAACCAAGACCGCGGACAAGCGAAGAAGATTGGGCGCGCTCGTTATTCATGGGCAGACGCGATCACACGCTCATCTCGGTATCATTACACCGTCATCCCGAGCGGAGTCGATGGATCCCGCAAAGTTACCTTAAAGATTCGCAACGGGATTCCTCGACCCCGCTCCGGATGACGGTGCCTTCTAGCTCTTTTCCGGCGCGGCGAGGATAATTCCTTCTCGTTCCAAATGTGCTCGCAGCGTCCGCGCAAACTCAACCGCGTCAGGCTTGTCCCCATGCAGGCAAATAGTTTCCGCCTTAACCGAAACGTCGCTGCCGTCGACGGCGCGAATCTTTCCTTCCATCAACATTCGCACAACACGCTCTGCGGCCGCGGCTGGATCATGCAACAGCGCGTCCGGCTCTGTTCGGGAAACGAGCGTGCCGTCGCTATTGTAATTGCGGTCCGCGAAAACTTCTGCCGCGGTTTGCAGCCCCAACTCTTGCGCCGCCCTAAACAGCTCGCTCCCGGCGGGCGCGAACAGGATTGCGCGGGCATTAACGGCGAGGACCCCGTGCGCGATCGCGTCGGATAACTCGCGGTTACGCACCGCCATATTATAGAGAGCGCCGTGCGGCTTGACATGGTTCATCTCCACCCCCGCCGCGGCGCAAAGCCCGTGAAAGGCCCCGACCTGATAGGCAACGAGCGCGTAAGCCTCCGCTGCACTCAATTGCATTTCAGTTCGCCCAAAATTTTTTCGATCGTCGAGACTTGGGTGCGCTCCCACGGCGACGCCCTTTTCTTTTGCCGCGGAAATGGAATTGAAAATTGAGGCCGGATTTCCGGCATGAAACCCGCACGCGATATTCGCAGAGCTAACGAGGCTTAGAATTTCATCGTCGTGACCTGCCCCTTCCCCGAGATCGGAATTTAAATCGACTTTCATCCGAAGCGGGCCTCCAAACCGGCGCGAAAAAGCGCGACGTCGCATTCGCGTTCGCGCAAAAGATCGCGCGCTTGTTCCAACTCAATCAATTCGAACCGGACTTCGTCGAGCGGCTGCAATTGTGCCGCGTAGCCGAGATCGACCGTGATCACGTGCGCGATCTTCGGATACCCCCCGATCGTCTGGCAATCACCAAGAAGCACGACCGGCGCGCCGCTACGCGGAAGTTGAATCGTTCCGGGCACCACTGCTTCAGAAACAAGCTCGGGCGGATTAGTCGATACCAGCTCACCGCCTTCCAAGCGCAAACCCATACGGTCGGAATTCATCGCCACGCGGAATTTTTGCGCGAGCAATTTGGCTCCGGTATCATCATCCCAATTCTTCCCGCGAATAACGCGCAGAAATCTTTTGCGCGAGACAAACCGCGGTGCGCTCCAATCGGAAACGCGTTCTAAAAGTGCGGCACGAATGCGCGCACAAAGTTTTGATTCGGAGCCGAGGGGAAGTTCATCCCCTTCGCGTAAGGCGCGACCCTGCCATCCACCGAAGTGCGCACGCAAGTCAGTCGATCGACTACCCAGAATTTCCGGAGCATCAATCCCGCCGGATACGGCTAGCCAAATGCGGCCGGCGCGTTTGGGAGAAATCTCGAGAATCGCGTCCGCTGATACTCGTGCGCAATGCAAGCTCGGAACTAGTTCCTTGCCGACTTGAACTTTAAATTCATCGCCCGCCCAGGAGATCAAACGCTCACAATCGAATTGTAACTGGAGGCGACCGCTGGTGCATTCCAGACCAGCCATGCATTCGGAATTGCCGACGACAAGGTTCGCCAGCCGCAAGGAAACGGAATCGAGCGCACCGCCGGGCGTTACGCCAAATTTCCGCAGTCGGGTGCGCCCGCAATCCTGCACCGTAGTCTGAAACCCGCCGGAAGTGACTGACGCAATCATGGAAAAACAGTCGTCATCCCGAGCCCAGTCGAGGGATCCCGTTGCGAAACCTTTACGGCAACTTCGTCGGGATCGCTCGGTCCGAGCCGGACTGGCGTTTTCACTCGGGATAACGCGCTTTTCATTTCGAGTTCTCTTTTACGCGCATTTCGAATTCCTGCCGCGTAATTCGCCGGAAACGCACTCGATCGCCCGCATGCAACAACGCTGGCGATTGCGCCTTCGCATCAAACAAACGCAGCGGCGTGCGGCCGATCACATTCCAACCACCCGGCGATTCAAATGGATAAATGCCAGCTTGAGCATTAGCGATGGCGACGGAACCAGCCGGCACTCTCGTCCGCGGACTTTCCAGTCGTGGCACCCGCAACTTTTCCGATAGCCCCGCGAGAAACGGAAATCCGGGCACGAACCCGATGCAAGCTACGGTGTATTCGCTTGATGAATGCAATGCGATGATGGCGTCGACGAGTAAATTTGTTTCCGCTTCGACGCGGGCGAGATCGAGGGCAAAGTCGGCGTCGTAGCACGCTGGAATTTCAATCCTTCGCCTCTTTCGTGACACGCGAATACCAGCCGATGCCACGAAGGCGCGAATCTTCTCTTCAACGTCTCGTTCAATTCGTGCTGGATCAAAAAACACCGCCACCGATTCGTAAGCGGAAGTAACATCGATTACTCCTGGAATGTTCGCCCCCTCGAGGGCCCCCGCCACGGACAGTGCGCGCGCCAATAATCGCTCGCGATCGGGAGACTCATCGGCAAAATCAATAGTGAGTGCGGAATCACCCAGCGGATGAAATGTCATTTACTTAATCCTCTCATTTCGAGCGAAGGCCGCCCTGAGCATAGTCGAATGGTTCGGTGAATTCCGCATCAGTTTCTGTAGAGTCAGCTTGACTGCTCGCGAAAGCTTTCGGCGTATCGATTGCGCACGCGGCACGCGTGTTATTTGTCATTCCGAGCGAAGTCGAGGAATCTCTGACTATTCCTCTTTTTATGCGATGCAAAGACCAACTTCAAAATAGATAGAGATGTCTCGACTCGGCCCGACATGACAGGAAAGCGATGAGAACCTGGAAATTTCTTTTCATCGCGCTGGCTGGCGTTGCCTTGCTTTGGTTCCTAAATCCCGAACGCTCAATCAAACGCAACCAACCTGGCATCGTCGAAATTGCTTATCTCGGCGAGAGCGGACCGGAAGCCGCTTCGGTCGACGAAGCGATGCGCGAGTTCGAGGCTCAAAGCCGGGCTGCGCACGGAAAAGATCCCGGGCACCCGATTTACAAAATCATTAAAGGCCAGACCGCTTCGCGCGATCCGACCGCTGATCCAACTCGATTTCTTGTTAGCGTGGCGGGGGGGATGCCGCCCGACCTGATCTTGTTCGATCGTTACGCGGTGAGCGAATGGGGGGCCCGCGGTGCTTTCACCAAATTGGATGAGTTTGTCGCACGCGAATCGACCAATCCTGCGCCCGACGCAATTCGGCCGGAGAATTTTTACAAGTCGTGCTGGGACGAAGTCATTTATGAAAATCCGACCACACATGAGCGCGGCATTTACGGAATCCCGGAGCGAGTGGACGATCGCGCGTTTTTTTACAATAAAGATTTGTTGAAGCGCGCCGGCTTTGTCGATGCAAGCGGCGAAGCGCAGCCGCCGCGCACCTGGGAGGAGCTCGAGCTAATGGCGGTCAAATTGACCGAACACGACGCCCGCGGACGCATTACCCAGCTCGGCTTCGCCCCGAATTTCGGCAACGCCTGGCTTTATCTCTACGCCTGGATGAATGGCGGACAGTTCCTGAGCGACGATCGCCGTCGCTGCACTCTGAACACACCCCCCAATGTGCGGGCACTCGAGTGGATGACCCGTGTATATGATTCGTTAGGCGGGGCGCAAAAGGAATTTGCCTTTGAGGGGACGGCGCAATCCGGCCAGCGCAGCGCGCCGCCCGGCGAACTCGATCTCTTTGTCCAAGGCAAAGTTGCGATGAAGATCGACGGTTATTGGACCTTTCCAGAAGTGCTGGCGCAATACGGTCAAAACTTGAACTATGCAGTCACGCTTCCACCATTGCCCGCCAGCGCCGCGGGCAAGGAGAACCGCGAATACAGTTGGGTCAGCGGCTGGTGTTATGCTATCCCTTCCACTGCACGACAAAAAGAAGCCGCGTGGGAATTGCTCAGGTTCCTGTGCAGCCAGCAGGCACGTGAAATCATCGGCGAAAGCGAGCGGCTCCGGCTGCAAAGCATCGGCCGCATTTATGTGCCGACGCAAAACGCCAACCGACACATCAACGAATGGGCTTACCAAAAATATATCGCGTCCGATCCAACTATTCCCACTAAGCTTCGGGACGGCGTTAAACTGCTAAACGATCTGATCGACACTTCGCCTTTCCGGCCAGTGACGCCGGTCGGTCAATTACTTTTTAACGAACAGAAGCGAGCGACTGAGAACGCGATCTTTCACAAAATGACGGTCCAAGAGGCGCTCAATCAAAGCGCCCAAGTCGTCCAGAGTGCGCTCGATCGCGTTCTTAGTCCGCCACGTGGTGTGGTTGTGCGGTGGAAGTATTTTCTGATTGTCTATTTCTTGTTAATAGCTGCCGCTGCTATCGGAATTTATCTTTGGGAGACGCGCACTCATCGTGCTCGCGATCGTAATCGTGCTCCTAATCGAAAGAGGAGAATCGATTACGATTACGCGCACGAGCACGAGCCCCTAATCGAAGGAACCCGCAGCCGCTACTTCCGCGCGCAATGGGCCGGTGGCTGGCTCTGCGCTTCGCCATGGATTATCGGTTTTACCCTCTTCACCGGCGGCCCGATTCTCTTCGCCATCATCGTCAGCTTCTGCGATTACGATATTCTGAATTCGGCGCGCTTTGTCGGTCTCGCCAACTATCGCTGGATGTTCACGCGGGACCCGCTGTTTTGGAAAACGATCGGCAATACTGTTTTCATGATCATCGGTATTCCACTCGGCATGGCGTTGAGTCTGGCTATCGCTCTTCTGCTCAACCTTGAAGTGCGGGGGGTGGCGGTCTGGCGCACATGTTTTTATCTGCCGTCAATCGTACCGGTAGTCGCATCCAGTATTTTGTGGATTTGGATTTTCAATCCGCGGATCGGACTGCTTAATAATGTGCTCGCTGCTTTCGGCGTTCACGGACCTAACTGGTTGCAAGACGAACACACCAGCAAGATCGCGCTGATTTTGATGGGACTTTGGTCGGCCGGCGGCGGAATGATTATTTGGCTGGCGGGATTAAAAGGAATTAGTGCGAGCTACTACGAAGCAGCCGCACTCGATGGTGCCAATGCCTGGCAACGCTTTCGCACCATCACGCTGCCCTTACTCACTCCCTACATTTTGTTCAATCTCATCATGGGCTTGATTGCAACCCTGCAAATCTTCACTCAGTCATTCATCATGACCCAAGGCGGCCCGATAGATTCCACTCTCTTTTATGCCTACCATCTTTTTAACAACGCGTTCCGTTTTCTACAGATGGGCTATGCCAGTGCGCTTGGTTGGTTCCTTTTTCTCGCCGTCTTCTTCTTAACGCTGGCGCAACTTAAACTCTCAAAGCGCTGGGTGCATTATGAAGAGTAAGCGAATGGAGTGTTGGCGTAGCGGAGTAATGAAACAAACGACCTCTTCTACCACTCTTTTACTCCACTGTTCCATTATTCCAGCAATATGATGCGCCACGTCCTCATTTATTTCACACTCGCGCTGGGCGCGCTCATCTTCGCCTGGCCCTTCATTTGGATGATCGGGACATCGATTAAGCTCGAGCGCGAAGTTCTCTCCAATCGCTCAGCTGTCTTACCAGAGCGGCCCATTCCGCGAAGCAGATCGCCTTACCTCGACGATCGCATGTTTTCTCAAGCAGGTGGACCTCATCGGGAGGAAGCCATTGCGATCCTGGAAGAGCAACTGCGCGGGCATATTTGGCCGTCGAATATCGATCCGGAATTCGCACGCAAGCAAACGGCTCGCGGAATTTATCAGCGTTTGTTGATGTCGATTCCACACGAAAAGTGGAGCGACTCGAGCGAGCAATTGCGCGCCACGATGAACGACGCGATCACTCCGGATTTAATCGATAGCGTAGTTGGGGAATTGCGACGTGTCTTTGCCATCGGACAACTGCGCGCTCGTTCCACGGAGTTGCAGGAAGATCAACTCGTTTCGGCGTCGGATGCAGCAACCAAATGGAGTATTGCCGGGCCAGGAGTGCTTTCCCAGAAAGCCGATCGCGCCGAATTCTCCTACGATTTTTCTTCTGCCAACAAGGTTATCTTGTCACAAACTTTCACCACCAGCTTTTCGATCGACCGTTTACGCCGCCTGCAATTCTATTTCCAGCCCGATGACACTTGGCACACATTGCGTATGACGGTGGAGAAACTCGGCCATCGCTTTGTCAGCGAGCGCGCGGTTTATCTCGCCGATTACAACTGGCAAGCTGCTACCTGGCAGGAACGGAGCGCGGACGACTCGCTTACCAAAATCAAAACCTGGACACTCCTAAAGGATGCCGGTGGATCGGCGGTTCGCGGCCCGAACGAAGTTAGGATTACGCTGGAACTACATCGCACCAGCGTGCTCGGCGCGTGGGTGGCAAAAATTTGGCGCAACTATCGTCTGACCCTCGATTACATTCCCTTCTGGCGTTATGTCGGGACCGGTCTATTTCTCGTTATATTAAACCTCATTGGCACGCTTTTCAGCTGTTCGCTCGCCGCTTATGCTTTCGCCCGTCTGCCCTGGCCTGGCCGCGGTATCTGCTTTGCCGCCCTTCTCGGGACAATGATGATTCCGGCGCAGGTTACAATGATTCCGCAGTTCCTGATCATGCAAAAACTTGGCTGGTACAATACGCTCAAGCCGCTTTGGGTGATTAGTTTCTTTGGCTCCGCTTTCAGCATTTTTCTCCTACGCCAATTTCTCAAAGGCATTCCCCGCGACCTGGAAGATGCCGCGCGTCTCGATGGCTGCGGTTTTCTCCGCATCTACTGGCATATTATGCTGCCCCTCGTACGTCCCACCCTCCTTGTCATCGCTATCTTCACTTTTCTTGCCACTTGGAACGATTTCATGGGACCTCTCATTTATCTAGCCGATCAACGGCTCTATCCCCTCTCCTTCGGCCTTTACGCCTTCCAAATTCAATCGCTCCAGCCCGGCACCAGCGCCGGCATCGGCATGTTAATGGCCGGTTCACTTCTCATGATGCTGCCGGTAATCGCAATCTTCTTCTTCGCCCAACGCTACTTCCTCCAAGGCGTCGCGTTAACCGGGATGAAAGGCTGAGCGGCAGGAAACTCAGGCGTGCTCGCCTGTGCGCCACACAGACGTCCAAGTCTGTGTTCGGTATTTTCCTTGGCCAACGCCATTCTTCACCGGGCCTTGCACTTTGGCGAAATCAAAGCGTGCATCACTTTGCGCGCACCGCCTCGATCTCGATCGTCGGCATGACGTTGCCGCTGATCCCGGAGATCGATTCGGTAGCACCGCTGAACATTAGCCCGAAGTCTTTGCGATTAATCGGATTCGTAGTGACGATCCATCGAGTGCGCTCTGGAAGGGACTCACCGCTCGGAGGTGTGGCCAATTTCACATGCAAAGTCATCGGCTTGGTCACACCGTGCATGGTGAAATCGCCAATGATGTCGCCGCTGTTTTCGCCGATACGTTTTACATTTCGACTCTTAAATGTGATCTCGGGAAATTTTGCAGTATCAAAAAATTCCGGACTGAGCAAATGATGATCGCGTTTTTCAATTTTGGTATCGATGCTCCCGACAGAAATTCTGGCGGTAACGGATGAATGCTCGGGATGGTCGCGATCCACTTCGATCATTCCACTGAAGCGATGAAACTCGCCGCGTACGCTGCTGACAAATTGATGCAGGCTAAAAGCGATTTGCGAATGCCCGCTGTCGATCTTGTAAGTTTCAGCTGGCGCGGAGAACGGTGCCAATAACAGCAGGGCGAGAAGAAAACGGAGAACCTTCATGACTTATCCTTATCGCGCGCCAGTAATTTGAGCAACGTTGGACGCGACGACGGCAACCGGCCAAAGAGGTGTCCGAGCGCCATTGCTGGACTTGGTTTCGCTCCGTGCACCCCGGTGATACGGGCGAGTTCTGTTTCAAAATGAGTAATCGCGCGCTCGTCGGGATCATGCTGATCGAGATAGCCGAAGGCGCGCTCGAGCAAATGAAAAATCTCGGGTTCGTGATGTTCGATCTCGGTACAGACTTCGATCAACTCGACAAAATACGATGCGGCCTGGGTGCGCCGATGATCAGTTCGAATTCCGGCGAATGTACTGAGCAGCGCAACCTCACGCAGGGTATGCAAATTCGATTTGCGGCTTTTCGCGATTGATAACTCGGCTTCAAAGAACAAGTCGAGCTGTCCGCGGAACGGACTTTTCGGTCGTCGGGCACCGCGGGCAACGGTTTGGATAATGCCAAGCGAGTCGGTGCACCACGAAACGATGAGGCTGGTATCGCTCAGCTTTCGTTTGCGCAAAAGGATTCCGCGCGTGGCCACGTTCACGCGTGATACTAAACGCACGCCGCACCTTTTGTAGGGCAACCATTCTGGTCGCTATTTACGGATCGGCAGCGAGGAATCGCTGCACCTACAATTTTACGTGGCGTTTCTCTGGGCAGCGCAAGCTGCCGGCCCGCAGTTTCCGGCAACTTGCCGGAAACAATCTTTTCGGCGAGCCGCCGAAACCAATACACGAGACGCGCGCGCTACCGGGAAATTGAAGCAACACGGTTCGCAAATCGGTTGTCGCTTGCGATTCAACGTCGCTTCCACATTTTGAATAATGCAAACGCGCAAGATTGGGTCGCTCGATGTCTCCGTGGTCGGACTAGGCTGCAATAATTTCGGCTGGCGCATCGATGCAGACGCGAGCGCGAAGGTCATTGACGCGGCGATTGATTCGGGCATTACGTTTTTCGATACGGCCGATCGTTACGGCAAAGGCCAGAGCGAAGATTTCCTCGGACGCGCGCTCGGAGCCCGGCGAAATCAAATCATTCTGGCGACGAAGTTCGGAATGGAAATGGAGAAAGGAAAGCAAGGCGCGTCACTGCAGTATATTCGGGAAGCGATCGAAGCGAGCTTGCGCCGGTTAAAGACAGATCGGATCGATCTTTATCAGTTGCATCAGCCTGATCCCAAGACGCCAATTGCCGACACGCTCGGTGCGCTCGATCAACTGGTGCATGCCGGAAAAGTGCGCGAGATCGGTTGCTCGAATTTTTCCGTCGCGCAAATCCGGGAAGCAGCAGATGCAGCCAAAGGCCGCGCGCATTTTGTTAGTGTGCAAAACGAGTTTAGTTTGTTTCATCGCGAGCCGGAAAAGGATGGCGTGTTAGCCGAATGCGAAGCACGTGGCATCGCATTTCTTCCTTATTTCCCGTTAGCCAGCGGATTGCTCACCGGGAAATATCGGAAAGGACAAAAACCGCCGGAAGGAAGTCGCGCCGAAGACGCCTGGGGACCGAAAGTATTTACGGAGAAAAATCTAGCAATCGTCGAGTCGTTGATCGAATTCGCGGAAACGCGCAATCACACCATTCTCGAGCTGGCATTCGCGTGGCTGCTTTCGTACAAACCAGTCGCATCGGTTATCGCGGGCGCGAGCAAGCCCGAACAGGTTCGCGCGAACACGAAAGCGGCAAATTGGCAACTGACTTCAGACCACCTGGCCCGAATCGATGCGATCATGAAGGAAGGGTAAAAGTTGGAGGGCGGAGCTCTGCCATGCCGCGAGGAAAGGGCTCGCAGCAGCTCGCCCCTCCAATTGTCGTTCGATTTCGCGACTCACTCTTCGGTCTGGGGGACGCAGGCAGCTTGCCTGCAATCGTCGGCAGCTTGCCGACGAAAATTTCTCAGAAAGGTTTCGGCTAGCAGCCGAAACCGGTAGGCTGGCAGCCTGCGCTATCCGGACGAAAGAAAAGAGCATTCTCGCCGCTCCCACTTAATTGTCATTGCGGGCCGCGCGCCTTTGGCAACACCTTAAGACATGCCAGCGTACATCATTGTTGAAATCGAAATCACCGATCCCGTCGGTTACGAAGAATACAAAAAGCGCGCGGGCGCAACAGTCGCGCAACACGGTGGCCAATATATTGTCCGCGGTGGCGCGTGCGAAACATTGGAAGGCGATTGGAAACCAAAACGCATCGTAGTTCTACAATTTGAAAATATGGAACGCGCCAAGGCCTGGCTCAATTGTCCCGAATATGCCGAGCCGCGCAAAATGCGCCACCGCACCGCCAAGACCCGGATGATTCTGGTGGAAGGCTTATAATTTGTAACTGCAGGATTGCCTCGATATTCTAACAAGCGGGCATCCCAAAATTCAAAGTCGAAATACGCGCCGGCGGCGTTTATGGTGCGCGCGCATGAGTGAAGAAGCTATCGCGCAAAGGGTCATTCGCGTCATCGCCAAGAACAAGAAAATGGCGCCGGAAGAGTTATCTCCCGTCACCCGTTTCGAAGACCTAAAGATGGATTCGCTTGATGCCTTGAACATGATCTTCGCGCTCGAGGAAGAATTCGACATCAACATTCCCAATGAGGAAGCCGTGAAAATGAAATCCGTCGAAGAAGCGATTCACGGTGTGGAGGAGTTGCTGAAAGCGAAAAGTTCGCTCTCCAACTAGCGATGCGCCGCGTCGTCGTCACCGGCGTTGGCGTGCTCTCGAGCATCGGCAATACCGTCGCACAATTCGAAGAATCTTTGCGCGCCTGCCGTTCGGGTATCGGCCCAATCACTCAAGTGGATACCTCGAGGCTGCGTTTTCATAATGCGGCCGAGATCCGAGGATTCGAACCCACTGATCATTTTTCCGAGGTTACCTGGCTCGATCGTTTCGCCCAGCTTGGCATTGTTGCCACGCGCGATGCCATCGCCGATTCGGCGCTGACGTGGAATGATGCACTGCGCGCGCGCACTGGCGTTATTACTGGATCGTGCCTGGGCGGGATGGGGACCGAAGACGCGTTTTACTTTGATCTTTATCATGAAAATAAGTCGCGTCTTTCGCCCACCGCTGTCCCGCGCATCATGAGCAACGCTGTCGCCAGCCACGTTGCGATGGAACAGAAATTCACTGGCGCAACCTTTACCACCTCCACCGCCTGCTCCTCCGCGAACCACGCAATCGGACAGGCATTTTGGCTGATCCGACAGGGTACACTGGATTGCGCGCTCGTCGGCGGCAGCGAAGCGCCAATTGTTTTCGGTCACTTAAAGGCTTGGGAGGGGATGCGGGTGGTCGCGCCGGACACCTGCCGTCCTTTCTCGAAAAATCGCGGCGGCCTCATTCTTGGCGAAGGCGCTGCTATGCTGGTCCTAGAAACGTTAGAACATGCGCGCGCGCGCAGTGCGAAAATTTACGCCGAGCTTGCCGGATTCGGCATGTCGGCCGACGCCCATCATCTCACCAATCCTCTCCCTGAAGGAGCTGCCCGTGCCATGAACGACGCCCTCGATGATGCCGGGCTTTCCCGCGACCAAATCAATTACGTGAATGCCCATGGCACCGGCACGGCAGCGAACGATTCCACCGAAACGCGCGCGCTCCGCCAGGTCTTCGGGTCGCACGCGGACAAGCTTCCGGTCAGCTCCACGAAATCCATGCACGGTCACGCGCTCGGCGCGGCCGGAGCCCTGGAAGCGGCGGCGACTGTCCTTGCCCTGCACGGCAATTTCATTCCGCCGACCGCGAATTTTCTCGAACGCGACCCGGCCTGCGACCTCGATGTCGTCCCGAACGAAGCGCGTGCCGCGAAAATCGAAGCTGCCCTCTCGAATTCTTTCGCTTTCGGCGGCCTGAACGCCGTTCTCGCTTTCCGCCGTGTCACAGAGTAGCCGTGCGCGATGAAATTCGCGCGTTACCTGCTCGAGTATCTCGTCGCTCGCGCCCTTCTGGCGATACTTGCGCTGTTGCCGCTTTCGTTCGCGAGGCGAGTTGCGGTGGCCGGGAGCCGCGTGCTTTTTGCCTGCCTGCCGCGTTTGCGCCGCATTGGTTTGCGGAACCTCGAACTCGCTTTCTCCGACCTCTCCCCAACCGAGCGTCGCCAATTGCTAGAACAATCCTTCGAAAACTTCGGCCGTATTATTGCCGACTTCGCTCATTTCCCACGCTCGACTCCGACCGATCTTGCCGCGCGCGTTGAAAGCTCGCTCCCTCAAGCATGGGAAACACGCTACCGGACTGCCAAGGTGGCTGGACGCGGCGTCATCTTTGTCACGCCACACCTTGGCAATTGGGAAATGCTCGCCCTAGCTATGTCGGCCATCTTTGAGCCCATCGCCTACCTCGCTCGCCCCCTCGATAACCCTCTCCTCGATCGCTATACCTCGCGCGTCCGCAGCCGGTTCGGTAACCGTCCCATTAACAAGCGCGATTCGGTTTTGCAAGGTCTTGCCATCCTTGACGGCGGCGGTAACCTCGGCCTTCTCGCCGACGTAAATACATTGCAGCGCGATGGGGTCTTTGTTCCTTTCTTCGGTCACCTTGCCTGCACCACCCGTTCCGTCGCCATGCTGGCCTTGCGCACTGACGCGCTCATCGTTCCGGTGTGTTGCGTGTGGAATACAAACCGCTATCGCATTTTGGTTGGCGAACCCGTGGAAGCCGTTCGCAGCGCCAGCTACGCCAAGAAAAACATCATCGATACCACCGCGCTCTACACGGCCGAGATCGAAAAATTCATCCGCGACTATCCCGGGCAATGGATCTGGATCCATCGCCGCTGGAAAACCCGACCATCCGGCGAACCCAGCCTCTATTAGGACTAAGTACCACCGCAGAGCTGCGCTCTCCAATTGTCGTTAGGCTTTCCGCTCTTAACTCTGGGGAGCGCAGGCAGCTCGCCTGCCCGTTTCGGCTGCCAGCCGAAATGATAATTCCGTCGGCAACTGCCGCCGGTTGCAGGCTGGCAGCCTGCCCTCCCGACTAACGTAATTCGCTGAGCGCGTAAACCGCATTCGGTTAAAATGTCGCTTCGTGGCCACGACCGAAACTGCGCGCATTCCCGAGGACATCACTGGGCGAGCCCGGCGTGTGCCGGTCGGCGAAATCAGTTGGCGAACTACTTTTCGAGCGCTGCGTCATCGTAATTACCGCCTGTTCTTTTATGGCCAACTCGTCTCACTTATCGGTACCTGGCTACAACAAACCGCCATGAGCTGGTTCGTTTATGAAATTACCGGCTCGAAATTTCTGCTCGGCGCCGTTTCGGCGGTCGGTTCTGCGCCGATGATGATTTTTTCGCTTTGGGGCGGCTCGCTGGCGGACCGTTACCCCAAACGGTCCATCCTGATCGGGACGCAAGCGGCGCAAATGTTGTGCGCTTTCGTCCTCGCTGCCGGCACGCATTTGGGATTCGCGAACGCCAGCTTCATTATCGTAATCGCGGCGCTCAACGGAATCGCGATGGGCTTTGATATTCCAGCGCGGCAAGCATTCACCGTGGAAATGACGAGCCGTGAAGATTTGCTCAATGCCATTTCTCTTAACAGCTCAATCTTTCACGCCGCGCGCGTGATCGGCCCGTCCGTCGCCGGACTGATGATCGGGACAGTCGGCATCGCCATTTGTTTTTTTCTAAACGGCGTGAGCTTCATTGCTGTCATCGCCGGATTAATAATGATGAAATTGCCGCCGCAAATCCGGCCAGCTACTCACGCGTCTCCGCTGGAACATGCATGGAGCGGGATCGTTTATTCAGTAAGACATCCGCGCGTGCGCACGATTCTCCTGCTCTTTTTTGTGGTCGGCGTTTTCGGTTGGTCTTACACGGTGCTGATGCCTGCGTTCGCGCGCGACGTACTCGGGCGCGGGGCTAACGGATATGGAATTCTTATTGCAGCGAGCGGGGCGGGCGCGTTATTGGGCGCGTTGATCGTGGCCGCCTATGGGCATCTGGTGAACCCGCGCAAACTTGCCTTTGGTGGTGTCTATTCATTCTCCATCGCGATGACAGCGTTTGCTTTCGCGATAAATTTTTATCCGGCTTTAGCTTTCCTGTTCCTCGCCGGGTTCGGAATGCTTCTATTTTTCGCCACTTCGAACACAACTTTGCAAACAATCGTGCCGGACGACATGCGCGGCCGCGTGATGGGTGTTTGGTCGCTCATCTTCGGCGCGATGATTCCACTGGGCAGCCTAGAAGCAGGCGCTGTCGCACATTTTTGGGGAACTCCGTTCGCGCTCGGCTTTGGAGCGATCATTTGCCTGGTCGCGGCGGTCGTTACGCGAATTTCGATCGCGCGCCGCGAAGCGGCGGCATCAACTTAGAAAACTGCGGCACTGCGCCGCCCAGATGCCGCTGCAGCCACAACCCCAGCGTCGCAGCGGTCTTGTCTTCCACTAACGATTCACGATATGCAATGCGCGTTTCTCCACCGCCATCGCAGCTTCTTTGACCGCTTCGCTCAGGGTTGGATGCGAGTGGCAGGTCCGGCCGAGGTCTTCGCTGCTGCCACCGAACTCGATCACGGAGGTTGGTTCGGCGATTAATTCGGAAGCGGCGTGTTGCAGAATGTGCGCGCCGAGAATTTTGTCGGTTTTGGCGTCGGCAATGAACTTTACTACTCCTTCAACATCTTCGTTGGCCAGCGCGCGGCCATTAGCACGAAACGGAAACTTCCCAATTCGCACGTTCATCGCTTTTTCTTTCGCCTGATCTTCGGTTATGCCAACGCCAGCCAGCTCTGGATTAGTGTAGATGATGCCCGGTATGGCGTCGTAATTCACGTGACCGGATTTGCCGGCAATAATCTCGACACAGGCGATGCCCTCATCTTCGGCTTTGTGCGCCAGCATCGGCCCGGCAATGACATCGCCAATCGCGTAAATGCCTTCGATATTCGTCCGAAAATGTTTGTCGATTTTGATCCGTTTTTTCTCGTCGAATTCAACGCCGACTTTTTCCGCGCCGAGACCTTCGGAAAATGGACGGCGCCCGACTGACACAAGCACCTTGTCCGCTTCAAAGGTCAATTTCTCGTTAGCTTTGTCGGCCCAAGCAACGGCGCGGCCGTTGTCAACTTTCACGCCAGTCACCTTCGTTTCGAGATGAAACTTGATCCCTTGTGCGGTAAGAGCGCGCTGAAGCAAATTCGAGAGCTCGAGATCAAAGCCGAGGGCAATGCGCGGCAGAAATTCCAGCATCGTCACTTCGGAGCCAAGGCGGTTCCAAACCGAGCCGAGCTCAAGTCCGATCGCGCCCGCACCGATGACGAGAAATTTCTTTGGCGCCTCCGTAAAGCAGAGAGCTTCAGTACTGCTGACAATGGTTTCGCCATCGAATTTCGCGAACGGCAGTTCGATCGGTACGCTGCCAGTGGCGATAACAATGTTCTTAGTTTCAATCTCCTGTGTTTCGCCGGCCGAAGATTTCACGGACACTTTCCCGGGCGCCATGATCGTGCCCATTCCTTCCAGCACCATCACTTTATTTGTCTTCATTAACTGGCGCACGCCGCCGGTAAGCGTTTTCACTACCTTGTCCTTGCGCTTTTGCATGGTCGGCAGATCGACGCGCGGGTTTTCGATCACAATTCCGTGTTTGGCCGCTTCCTTTTTCGCAAAAGAAAAATGATCGCTGGAAGTGAGCAACGCTTTGCTCGGAATACAGCCAATGTTCAGGCAGGTCCCACCGAGTTCCTTATCTTTCTCGATAATCGCGGTCTTGAGCCCGAGCTGGCCCGCGCGAATGGCAGCAACGTACCCGCCCGGCCCGGAGCCAATAATTACGACATCAAATTTTTCCATAAAATCAGATCGTCATCGCAAGCTGGTCGAGGAATCCCGTGGCGAAAGGTTTCAGGTAACATGACGGCATTTTCCCCCTTCGCGTAAAGCTCCGGCGAGGCAGGCGACTCCGCTCGACATGACCACAATTCAAAAATCAATCGGCAATGTTTTCGGGTTTTCGATTCCTTCCTTCACTTTAATGAGAAATGCGACCGCTTCTTTGCCATCGATGATGCGGTGATCGTAGCTGAGGGCGAGGTACATCATCGGGCGCACCACAACTGCGCCGTTTACTGCGATGGGCCGCTCCATGATTTTGTGCATTCCCAGAATCCCGCTCTGCGGCGGATTCAAGATTGGTGTGCTTAAGAGCGAGCCGTAAACGCCGCCGTTCGAAATGGTAAATGTACCCCCTTGGAGCTCTTCGATTTTCAATTTTCCTTCACGCGCCTTCCTCGCGTAATCGGCGATGTCCCGCTCCAAGTCCGCGAAGGACTTTTTGTCAGCATCGCGCACGATTGGAACGACCAGCCCGCGTTCTGTTCCGACGGCGACCCCGATGTCGTAAAAATTATTTTGAATGAAATCGTCCCCTTCGATTCGCCCATTGATCGCGGGCACCGCCTTCAACGCCGCTACCGTGGCTTTGACGAAAAAAGACATGAAACCAAGCTTCAACCCATTCTTTTTAGTGAATTGTTCCTGGGCGTGAGCACGCAATGCCTGCACTTCGCTCATGTCGCATTCGTTGAAGGTCGTCAGGATCGCAGCCGTATGCTGCGCCATGACCAATTGCTGCGCGATCTTGCGCCGCAATGGCGACATTTTTTTGCGAACGACGCGACCATCTTTCGTAGCCGGCGCCAGCGATTCTACCGGCCCGGCCATCTCGGTAGCCGTACCCGAATCGGTATCTGTTCGTTCTGACGCGGCGCGATCTTGCGCGGCGACGAGCGCGTCTCCTTTGGTAATGCGACCGCCTTTTCCCGTCCCGGAGATCTTTGAGGAATCGAGTTTCTCTTCATCGACAATGCGACGGACCGCAGGCGAAAGCGCCGCAGCTGTAGCTGGAGTCGGCGACTCCGACCGGCCGCGGTCAGCGACCGCGGCTACAGAAGCTTGCTCTGACGCGCTCTTTTCCTTTTTTGCAGGCGCTGTTTCGACTGCCGCGCCGGACTCTTCGATTTCTGCCACGACTTCCCCGATTTTTACTTCCTGACCTTCGGCGGCTTTGGTTTTGAGCACGCCATCAGCTTCGGCAACGATTTCAGTCGAAACTTTGTCGGTCTCGAGGGTAAAGAGTGGATCGCCTTTCTTTACCTGCTCGCCCGATTTCTTGTGCCAGACGGAAACGACACCGCTGGAAATCGATTCGCCGACGGCGGGAATTTTCACCTGCACGCTCATTGCGCGGCTACATAAGCGCAAACCGCCGCGCGAGT
>Ga0209474_10001731_pt1 | contig 20835 bp, 22 predicted proteins | sample GraSoiAngelo_145_FD_185902 | JGI IMG/M metagenome (GOLD analysis project Ga0209474, IMG submission 185902) | Grasslands soil microbial communities from the Angelo Coastal Reserve, California, USA - 14_1009_05_20cm (SPAdes) (version 2) | ecosystem: Environmental > Terrestrial > Soil > Grasslands... | reverse complement strand
GCAGCGAAGGTGAAGCCGAACCGCTCGATCGCCTGTTCGACCGTCTGCCCCGCGCTCAGATCCTGCAGCAGCGCGGCGAGGCCCTGCGATCCGATGCGGTCGACGAGCACGCTCGCGGCAAACGCGCTCTCTTCGTACGCGACCGCCGCCTGGACGGCGTTCAGCCGCGTGAACCCCTCCTGCAGCGACGCGAGCGGCACGAAGACGTGCGCGTCGGCGAGCATGCGCCGCGCGGCCGCCGCGTCGTGCGGCTCGAAGCGCATGGCGAGCCCCTCGTGCAGCCACGCCGGCACGTTGCGCGGCGCGACGGCGTGCACCATCGCGTGCGTGAGCTCGTGCGTCAGCACGCGATCGAACTCGGGCAGGTTCTGCGACGCGCCGCCGAGCGGCATGCGGATCTGGCCGTCGAAGCCGCCGCCCGCCCATTCCGGCGCGCCGGTGATGTCCTGGAACTGGCGTTCGGTGTAGAGCACGACGCGGATCGGCGCCGACGGCGCGGAGCCGAGCGCGGCCGCGATCTTGAAAAACGCGGCGCCCATGGTCTTGGTGGCGTGCGCCGCGAGCTGGTGCTGCGCCGGGCCGCTGAACATGATCGTGAACCGATCGTCCTTGAATGCCTCGAAGCGCCCCTCGACGTCGGCCTCGGCTCGCCACGCGTCGAGCCGCGCGCGCACCGCGAGGTTCGACGGCGCCTGCGCGAGCACCTGCTCGTAGGTTCTGACGGCGAGATCGAGGTCGCCGCGCCGATACGCGATCTCGCCGAGCGCCAGCGCCGCCGGCGTGAGCCGCGGCTCGGCCTCCACGGCACGCTTCAGCAGCCGCGCCGCATCGTCGTCGCGCCCCTGCAGGTTCGCGGCGAGGCCGGCGCCGTAGAGCAGCACCGCGTCGCGCGGGCGCAGCGCGAGCGCGCTCTGAAAGACCGCGGCGGCTGCGTCGGCGTCGCCGCGCTGCAACGCCGCGAAACCGCGCTCGGCGGCGGGATCGGACGACTGCGCGTGGAGCGAACAGACCAGTCCGGCCGCGATGAGCGCAGCGGCGGCAAGACGACGGAAGATCGGCATGAGTTCCGCAGCGCAAGGGATATGCCCGGAGGCAAAGTGCGCAGGAGCCTGGGCCCGGCTTTGTCATCAAGCACCGGTTCTGCAATCGAAATTTCAGATCCGAAACGGCGCGAAAGCCGCATGGAAGGCAGAGCCCGGAAAGACGGTTAGAATCGCAGGCGAGAGTTGTAGATTCCGATGGAAGGCCACGAGCTCCTCGAATCGTCCGAGCAGGCGCAGCACGCGGGAAACCGGCGCATCGGCGTGACGATGGCGCTGTTCGCCGCGGCGCTCGCGGTCGTGACGATGATGGGCCATCGGCTGCACACCGAGGAGGTCGTCCTGCAGACGCAGGCGGCCGACGGGTGGGCGTACTACCAGGCGAAGAATTCGCGGTCGCAGATGTACGCCGCCGACGCGCAGCTGGCGGCGCTGCAGGGCGCGGCGGGCGCCGCGACGTCGAAGACGTGGGTGGAGAAGGCGGCCGACGAGCGCAAGGGGGCCGACGAGATCCGCCACTCGACCGAGGAGCTCGATCGCGAAACGAAGACGATCGCCGAGCGGGCGACGCGCTTCGACGAAGCCGAAGTCTTTCTCGAGATCGCGATCGTCCTCTGCTCCGTCGCGCTGCTGACGGCCAGCCGCGGTTTCTGGCTCATCTCCTTCGCCGGCGCCGCCGCCGCCGTCGTTCTCGCCGCGCTCGGAGCCCTCAGTCGCTGACCGACCGCTTCGTGATCTTCGTGTTTCTTCGTGCCTTCGTGGTCCCGTCCGCGCTTACAGGAGCGCGCGCGCGCGCGCCTCGAGCGCGCCGAGGCGCGATTCGAGCTCGCGGCGGCCGGCTTCGACCGCCGCATCGTCGGCGCGCGGATCGATGTCCATCGGCTCGCCGATCGCGATCGCCAACATCGCCCACGGCTTCGGCACCATCGTCTGGTCCCAGCTGTCGGCCGTCCAGTGGCGATCGGCTTCGATGTGAAACGGAACGATCGGGTTGCCCGTCGCCTTCGCCAGCCAGATGGCGCCGGGCTGCGCTACTCGCGCCGGTCCTCTCGGGCCGTCGATCGTGAACGCCGCCGGCTTCCCCGCCGCCATGTCGCGCTTCAACTGCACGAGCGCTTTCACCGCGCCGCGCGACGTCGATCCGCGCGCGGTGCCGTAGCCGAAGCGCCGGATGATGCCCGCGATCCACTCGCCGTCGAAGTTCTCGCTCGTGATCACGACGATGCCGCGGCGCTTGAAGTAGACCGTCGCGGGGAGGATGCGGCCGTGCCAGAACGCCATGATCGGCTGGCGGCCGCCGGCGATCACGCGCTGATACCACTCGGCGCCTTCGGCGCGCCAGCGGAAGGTCGCGCCGAGCGACGCGACGATCGGATAGCCGATCGCCGAGATGAGGCGCGCCTGCAGCCGCTTCGCGCGCGACGCTCGCCAGTCGGACGCGGTCATCGCAACCTCGTGAAGGCGCGCCTGCGCGGGACGCGGCGTCAGGCGGTCGCCTTCTGCAGGCGGCCGTCGACGAACGTCATGAGATCGACGAACTGAGTGTCGGCGCCGGCGCTCGCCTGCGCCCCCTTCAGCATGATCGAGCAGAACGGGCACGCGGTGACCACGGTCCCGGCGCCGGTCGCCTGCAGCTGCTTGAAGCGGACGTCGCTGATGCGGCTGCCGGGCTCCTCTTCCTTGTCGGCGAACAGCAGACCGCCGCCGGCGCCGCAGCAGTACGGGTTGTCGCGGTTCCGCACCGGCTCGCGGATCTCGGCGCCGAAGCGCGCGAGCAGCGCGCGCGGCTCGTCCACCGTGCCGCCGTAGCGTCCCAGGTAGCACGGGTCGTGATACGTGACGACGTCCGCCGCTCCGCCTTCGCTCGCCCCGCGAGCTACGGTGGACGCGCGCAGGAGCGCCTCGACGAATACCGACGAGTGCAGGATCTCCACCTGTCCCAGGTAGCACGGGTCGTGATACGTGACGACGTCCGCCGCTCCGCCTTCGCTCGCCCCGCGAGCTACGGTGGACGCGCGCAGGAGCGCCTCGACGAATACCGACGAGTGCAGGATCTCCACCTGGTAGCCGAACTTCGCGTAGTCGGCGCCGATCGTCTTCACGCAGTGCGGGCACGAGGTCACGATCTTCTTCACGCCGGCGGCCTTCAGATCCTCGATGTTGCCGTTGGCGAGCTCCTGATACATGTACTCGTTGCCGGTCCGCTTCGCCGGATCGCCGTTGCAGCGCTCCTTGGCGAGCACGCCGAAGCGGACGCTCTTCGCGCGCAGGATCGCGAACAGCGATCGCAGCGATTTCTGGAAGTCGGCGTCGAACGAGCCGGCGCAGCCGAGCCACACGAGGACGTCGTGCTTCGCCGGATCGAAGGTCTCGAGCCCCGCGGCCTGCACGAACCTGGCCCGCTGGTCGTACCCCAGCCCCCAGATGTTGCTGCGGCGCTCGAGGTTGTTGTACATCGCGCCGAGGTACGCGGGCGCGTCGCCGTTGGACACCAGGCCGCGGCGCGATCCGATCAGGATCGGCAGGTGCTCGATGCCGACCGGGCACTGGTTCTCGCACGCGCCGCACGTCGTGCACTGCCACAGCACCTTCTCCGAGTAGACCTCGCCGAGCTTCGCGGCGCCCTGGCCCGAGAGCAGCGCGTGCTGCGTCTGGAGGATGATCGCTTTCGGGTTCAGCTCCTTGCCCGCGCCCCACGCCGGGCAGTTCACCTGGCAGCGGCCGCACTCGACGCAGGTGAACGCGTCGAGCCGCATCTTGCTGCCGAGGTCTTTCACCGTCTCGAGGCCGACCTGCTCTTTCTCGAAATCGAGGTTCGGCAGGTTGCCGAGCTCAGGGGACTTCAGGAACACCGTGATCGGCGAGAGCACCAGGTGGAAGTGCTTCGACGCCGGAATCAGCGCCATGAAGGCGAGGATCACCAGCATGTGCGTCCACCAGTTCACGCGTCCGGCCGGCGTCGCCTCATCGAGGCGAAGCGCGAGGAGAAACGTCACCATCAGCGTGGCGATGAACAGCGCGATGACGACCGACTCGATCGACACGCGGCTGCCGAGGCCCACCGGCCGCACGATCGCGCGCCGGATCAGCAGGTAGACGATGCCGGCGAGCACGGCTGAGGCGAAGGGCACGAGGAGCCGGCGGTACGCGTCGAACCACGACGTGCGCGTGAGATCCGCGATGCCGAGCCCGTAGAGGAACTCGACGCTCGTGTAGCCCGCGAACGCGACGAAGCCCCAGAAGACGAACGCATGCATCAGGCCGGCTGCCGGGCGCTCGCGGATCGTCCGCCACTGCAGCACGACGTCGGTGAGAAAGCGGTTGATCCGAAAGGGAATGTTGTCGATCGAGAAGGTATTGGGCGCCGATACAATCAGCCGTACGCGCGTGGTCACCTGCGCGGCGAAAGCGATCACGCCGGCGAGAAACAAGAACCAGAAGGCTAGCGTTGCCTCACCCCTTTACAGCCTCGATGATGGCGGGGACGATCTCGAAGAGATCCCCGACGATCCCGTAGTCCGCGATCTCGAAGATGGGCGCGTCGGGATCCTTGTTGATGGCGACGACGGTGCTCGATCCCTTCATGCCGACCAGATGCTGGATCGCGCCCGAGATGCCGAGCGCGAGATAGAGCTTCGGCGCGACGGTCTGGCCGGAGCTGCCGACCTGGCGCTCCATCGGCAGCCATCCGGCGTCGCAGATGGGGCGCGACGCCGCGATCTCGGCGCCGAGCGCCTGCGCGAGCTTCTCGGCGACGGCGATGTTCGCCTGCTCCTTGATCCCGCGGCCCACCGACACGATCCGCTCGGCCTGCGACAGATCGACCGCCTGCTTCGCCTGCTGGAACGGCGCCTCCGGCTTCTCCCGAATCGCCGATGCGTCGGCCTCTACCGTGATCGCGCGGACGCGCGCGGCCGACGCGCCCTTCTTCGCCTGATCGACTCGGTACGCGCCGATCTGAAACGTGATGAAATGCGGCGCCGGGCCCTGCGGCACGACGTCGGCGGTGAGCTTCCCCTGGAACATCGGCCGCACGAATGCGGTGTCCGAGGCGGCTTTCTTGATCGCCGTCACGTCGGTGACGATCGCGCGGTCCATGCGCGCCGCGAGCTTCGGCGCGAAATCGCGCGTCTGGTAGGTGTGCGGCATCAGCACGTAGGTCGCGTTCAGCTGCGCGATCGCCGGCTGGAGCGCCGCCGTGAACCCGTCGGGCGTGTACGGCTCGAGCGCCGCGTGCTCGAGTGTGATCACGTCCTGGACATCGGCGGCCGCGATCTCGCTGGCCGCCGCCGACGCCTGCGCGCCGGGGACGAGCACGCCGACCCGCACGCCCGCGAACGCGGAGAGCTGCTGCGCCGCCACGACGGTCTCCCAGGTCGCGCGATTCAGCTTGCCGCCGCGCTGCTCGGCGACGACGACAATCACTGAATCACCCGCGCTTCCTCGCGGAGCCTGCGGACGAGCTCTTTTGCCGCTTCGGCCGGCGACCCGCCGATGATCTGCGTCTTCTTCCCTTTCTCCGGGACGTAGAGGCTGACGATCTTTTGTTTCGAACTCGCGCCGGCGGGCGCCGCCGCCTTGCGGATCTCCTTCTTCTTCGCCGCCATGATCCCCTTGAGCGTCGCGTAGCGAAGCTGGTTGATGCCGCTCTGAATCGTCAGCACCGCGGGCAGCGGCATCGCCACCCACTGGAACCAGCCGCCCTCGAGCTCGCGCTTCACACGCAGCGACGATCCGTCGACGTTCACTTCCATGATGATCGTCGCGTGCGGCAGGCCGAGCTTCTCGGCGAGGATCACGCCGACCTGCGCGAAGCCCTGGTCGTCGGACTGCAGGCCGGTGAGCACGAGATCGAACCGCTCGTCCTTCATCGCGGCCGCCAGCGCCGCGCTCGTCACGAACGCGTCCGCGCTCGCCAGCCCGTCGTCCTCGACGTGGATCGCGCGGTCGGCGCCGCGCGCGAGCGCTTCGCGGATCACCTGCGCGACGCGCGCCGGGCCCGCGGAGCAGACGACGACGTCGCCGCCGTGCTTTTCCTTCAGGCGCAGCGCTTCTTCCAGCGCGTACGCATCCGGCTCGTTCATCTCGAAGCTCGCGTCGGCTTCACGAATCCACGTCTTGTCGTCGTTCAGGCGCGGCTGCCACTCGCGCGTCGGGACCTGTTTGATGCAGACGGCAATTTTCATGTGGTCAAAACATGCAGGGCGAGGCTTCAGCCGTCGTATTTCTTGAACAGCAGGGCGGCGTTGGTGCCTCCGAAGCCGAAGGAGTTCGAGAGCGCGTAGTCGATCTTCATCCCGCGGCTGCGGTGCGGGACGTAGTCGAGATCGCAGCACTCGTCCGGATGATCGAGGTTGATCGTCGGCGGCACGCACTGATTGTGCACGGCGAGGACCGTGATGCCGGCCTCGAGGCCGCCGGCGGCGCCAAGCAGGTGGCCCGTCATCGACTTGGTCGAGGAGACGGCCACGTTCTTCGCGTGGTCGCCGAAGCAGCGCTTGATGGCAAGCGTCTCGAGCTGATCGCCCTGCGGCGTCGAGGTGCCGTGCGCGTTGATGTACTCGACAGCCGCCGGCGCGACGCCGGCGCTCTCGATCGCCGCGCGCATCACGCGGAAGGCGCCGTCGCCGTCCTCGGAGGGCGCGGTGATGTGGTACGCGTCGGCGGCCATGCCGTAGCCGACGAGCTCGGCGTAGATCTTGGCGCCGCGCGAGATGGCGCCCTCGTGCTCTTCCAGAATCAGCACGCCGGCGCCCTCGCCGACGATGAAGCCGTCGCGGTCCTTGTCGAACGGCCGGCTCGCCTTCTGCGGCTCGTCGTTACGCGTCGACAGCGCGCGCATCGCGCCGAAACCGCCGATGCCCATCGGCGTGATCGCCGCCTCCGATCCGCCGGCGATCATCACGTCGGCCGCGCCGCGGCGGATGATCTCGAACGCGTCGCCGATCGCGTGCGCCGACGCGGAGCACGCCGTGCAGGTCGCGGAGTTGGGCCCCTTCGCGCCGAAGCGGATCGAGACCTGGCCGGCGGCGAGGTTGATGATCGCGGAGGGGATGAAGAACGGCGAGATCTTGCGCGGGCCGCCCTCGAGCAGCGCCTTGTGCTCGCGCTCGATCGTGGTGAACCCGCCGATGCCGGACGCGATGAACACACCGACGCGCGGCGCGAGCGCCGCGGTCACCTCCAGCCGCGCATCGTCGACCGCGTACTGCGACGCGGCGATCGCGTACTGGATGAAGATGTCCATCTTCTTGACATCTTTTTTCTCGATGAACGCCAGCGGATCGAAGCCCTTCACCTCGCCGGCGATGCGCGTGGCGAACTGCGACGCGTCGAACTTGGTGATCGGGCCGACGCCGCTCTTGCCGGCGGTCAACGCAGCCCAGTTCGCGTCGGTGCCGATGCCGAGCGACGACACGAGACCGATGCCCGTGACGACCACCCGCCGAGTGTTGGTCATGTCCCTACTTTTTGGTCTTGGCGTGCGACTCGATGTACTCGACCGCTTCCTTCACGCGGGTGATCTTCTCCGCATCCTCGTCGGGAATCTCGAGCCCGAACTCCTCCTCGAACGCCATCACGAGCTCGACGGTGTCGAGGGAGTCGGCGCCCAGGTCGTCGACGAACGAGGCGTCCGGCGTCACTTCCTCTTCGTCCACCCCGAGCTGCTCCACGATGATGCTCTTCACTTTGTCGGCTACGGCCATTCACCCCTCCTACATGTACATCCCGCCGTTGACGGCCAGCACGTGCCCTGTAATATACGACGCCTCGTCGGAGGCGAGAAAGCTCACGGCCGCCGCGACCTCATCGACCGTGCCGAGCCGTCCGAGCGGAATCTGCGCGCGCCAGTCGATCTGCGCCTTGTCGGCGACGGCGCGCGTCATGTCGGTCTCGATCATGCCGGGCGCGACGACGTTCACGGTGATCGATCGCGACCCGACCTCGCGCGCCAGCGCCTTCGCGAACCCGATCAGCCCCGCCTTCGACGCCGCGTAGTTGGCCTGGCCCGCGTTCCCCATCTGCGCGACGACGGAGCTGATCGCAATGATGCGGCCGCCCTTCTGCTTCAGCATCGGCCGCATCGCCGCCTGCGCGAGCAGGAAGGTCGCCGTCAGGTTCGTCGCGACGACCGCGTCCCAGTCGTCGCGCTTCATGCGCAGCAGCAGCTGATCGCGCGTGATGCCGGCGTTGCTGACGACGATGTCGAGGCGGCCGTGGCGCTTCACGATGTCGCCGGGCGCCGCTTGCACCGCCGCCGCGTCGGTGACGTCGAGCGTCATCGCGTCGGCCGCGCGCCCCGCCGAGGTCAGCGCGTCGGCGCACGCGCGCGCGTGATCGCCGCGGGCCGCCGCGACGACCAGCGCGCCCTGCGAGGCGAGCCGCTCGGCAATCGCCCGTCCGATTCCGCGCGATGCACCGGTGACGAGCGCCACCTTGCCGGTCAGCTTGAACATGATTACGTGGCGCGGGAGCCGACCGCCGCCTCGACGGCCGCGAGCGTGTCCGGGCTGCCGAAGCTCACCGTCGCGGCGTCGCGCTGTATCTTGCGCACGAGGCCGCTCAGCACGGTGCCGGGACCCACCTCAACATACGTTGTGACGCCCTCCGACGCAAGGCGCGCGACGACCGCTTCCCAGCGCACCGGCGCGGAGACCTGCGCGACGAGCGCCTCGATCGCGTCGCGCGCGCGGCGCTTCGGCTCGGCGTCCACGTTGGCGACGATCGGTACGCGCGGCGTCGACGTCGCGAGCGCGCGCAGCTCGGGCGCGAGCCGATCCTCGGCCGGCTTCATCAGCGCGCAGTGGAACGGCGCGCTCACCGGCACCTGAATCACGCGCCGCGCGCCGAGCGCTTTCGCGCGCTCGCCCGCGCGCGCCACCGCCGCGGCCGATCCGGCGATCACGACCTGCCCCGCGCCGTTCATGTTCGCGGGGCTCACCACGTCCCCGCCCGCCGCCTCGGCGCACGCCTGCGCGACCAGATCCGCCTCGAGGCCGAGAATCGCCGCCATCGCCCCCTCGCCGGCCGGCACCGCCTCCTGCATGTAGCGCCCGCGCCGGCGCACGAGCCGCAGCGCGTCGGCGAACGAGAAGGTGCCCGCCGCGACGTTCGCGGAGTACTCGCCGAGGCTGTGGCCGGCGACGAAGGACGGCGCGATGCCGCGCGACGCGAGCAGCCGCGCCGCCGCGGTGCTGACGGCCAGAATCGCCGGCTGCGCGTTTTCCGTGAGCGTCAGCTGGTCGTCGGGGCCGTGGAAGATGAGGCGCGAGAGCGGCTCGCCGAGCGCGGCGTCCGCTTCCTCGAACGTGTCGCGGCAGACGGGATACGCCTCGGCGAGCGCGCGCCCCATGCCGGCCTTCTGCGAGCCCTGCCCGGGAAAGATGAACGCGATCACTGATGCGGCACCGCGGTGGCGGCGATCTCGCGCGCGATGCGCTCGATGACGCGCTGGTTCGCGAAGCGGTACGCCATCGCCACGGCGTTGCGCACCGCCTTCGCGCCCGAGCGCCCGTGGCCGACGATCGCGACGCCGGCCACGCCGAGCAGCGGCGCGCCGCCGGTCTCGGAATAGTCGACGCGCCGGCGGAAGTGCCGCAGCGCGCGCCGCGCGATGAGCGATCCGACGCGCATCGTGATCGTGCTCGACAGCTCGTCGCTCAGCATCCGCTCGACGACGTCCACGAGGCCTTCGCTCACTTTCAGCGCGACGTTGCCGGTGAACCCGTCGCAGACGATCACGTCGGCCTGCCCGGTGTAGACGTCGCGCGCCTCGACGTTGCCGGCGAAATCGAGCGGCGACGCTTTCAGCAGGCGGTGCGCGTCGCGCGTGAGCTCGTTGCCCTTGGTCGCCTCCTCGCCGATCGACAGCAGGCCGACGCGCGGGCGGTCGAGCCCGAGCGCGACGCGCGCGTAGACGTCGCCCATCACCGCGAACTGCAGCAAGTGCTGCGGCCGGCACTCGACGCTCGCGCCGACGTCGAGCAGGATGGCGGGGCCGGTCGGCGTCGGGACCGTCGCCGCGAGCGCCGGACGATCGACGCCGGGGAGCATCCCGAACGCTCCATAGGCCGCCATCACGGTGGCGCCGGTGTGCCCCGCGCTGAAGAGCGCCGCCGCCTCGCCGCGCGCGACGAGATCGGCCGCCACGCGAATCGACGCGCCCGGCTTGCGCCGCAATGCCGCCGACGGCGCTTCGTCCATCGCGACGGCATCCGGCGCGTCGACGACGCGAACGCGCTCCGGATCAAGATCCGGGTGACGCCCCAGCTCGCCCTCGATCGCGTCGCGCCGGCCCACGAGCACGACGCCGAGATCGAAGTGGCGCGCCGCGGCGAGCGCGCCGTCGACGAGCACGCGCGGCGCGAAGTCGCCGCCCATCGCATCGACGGCTACCCAGAGCATGGGGATTGGGGATCAGGGATTCGGGCTTCGCTACTCTTCTTCAACGGCGCGCGCCTGGCGGCCGCGGTAGTAGCCGCAGTTGGCGCAGACGTGATGCGGCGCCTTCGGCTCGTGGCAGTGGGGGCACTCGCTGAGACCCACTGGCTTCAGCGCGTCGTGCGTGCGGCGCTTGGCCGTCCGCGTCTTCGAGTGTCGGCGTTTTGGATTCGGCATGGCGGTCTCGCTCTCCCAGATTCCTAACTGCTCTTGCTCAGCACGCGCAAGGCGGCCATCCGCGGATCCTCCCACTCGCGCTTGCAGTCGCACGAGCCGCGATTGAGGTTCGTTCCGCAGACCGGACACAGGCCCTTGCAGTCGGGCGCGCACAGCGGCTTCATCGGCAGCGCGAGGTAGAACTGCTCGCGCATCAGCTGCCCCAGATCGATCTCATCGTGCTCGTAGAACGCCGTCGTCAGATCGTCCTCCTCGATCTCGCGCTCGCCTTCGCCGGTGTTGTGCGCGTGCGGCTGGTAGCGCAGATCGAACGTCTGATCGACCGGCAGCGTGAACGGCTCGAGGCACCGGCTGCACGGCAGCTCGAGCGTCGTCTGGACCCGGCCGACGAGCCGGAACTGCTGCTTGTCCTTGAAGATGTCGAACGCGAGCGACACCGGCGCCGCGACGCGGAAGGCGTCCTCGGCCGGCAGCTGCCCCGGAGCGTAGACCTGCTCGAACCGCTCCTCGGCCGTCCGGATCTTGTTGAGGTCCAGCGAAAGCATGAACCTCCCAATATACCTTGGGAGCGCAGATCGCGGCTAGAGCCGGGCCGAGGGGACGAGGCTGGTGTCACGCGTGCGCGAGCAGGTTCAATCCCACCCAGAACGCGTCGTAGTTCTTCGGGCGGCCATTCACGGCGTGCTCGAGCGGCCGATTGAACAGCATCGGCACCTCACGCTCGGCGAGCCCGCCGTGCGAGCGAAGCGGGCCGTGCAGCGCGCGGAGATCGTGATCCGCGGCGCGCGTCCCGAGCACGGTGTCGCCATCCGCGCACACGACGATGTCGCCGGTGCGGTCGGGAGGCAGGTCGAATCGTTCGCACGCCGCGTCGCGGCCGAGCGCCTGCTCGACGCCGCGTTCGACCGTCAGCCGCGCGATCATCGCCGGCACGCTGCCCGAAGATCGAACGTAGACGGTTGCGAACGCGCCGAGCGACCCGTGGTGCGCGACGTAAGGATCGGTGATCGGCAGGATCACCGTCGCCGATTCGGCTCCGAAGTCGTCGTCCAGCAGCGTCTGCAGAAAGACGATCCGCGCGCGGCCGCTCGCGTCGGCTTTCGCCCGCATGCCGTGATCGGCCGTGACGACGAGCGCGGCGCCGGTCGCGTCGAGCGCGGCAAGGTGGACGTCGACGGCGGCGTAGAACGCGTTCGCCTGCGGCGATCCAGGCGGATAAGCGTGCTGGACGAAGTCGCTCGTCGACAGGTACATGACGTCCGGCTTCGCCGTGCGCGCCAGCTCGACGCCGCGCCGCAGCACGTGCTCGCTCAGCCCGGCGCTGTAGACCGGCTGCCCTTCCTGCTCGGCCGACACGCAGAGGCCGGTGAGACCAGCACCGAGCAGATGGCGCAGCTTGTCCTTGGCGGTGATCGCGGCGACTGTCGCGCCGGCGCGCGAGAACGCCGCGAGGATCGTCTCGGCGCGCAGGAAGCGCGCGTCGTTCATCATCACGGCCTGGCCGCTCGCGCGATCGAGGAAGAAGTTGCCGCAGATGCCGTGGCGCGCCGGCGGGACGCCGGTGACGATCGAGACGTTGTTCGGGTTCGTGAACGTCGGCATCGCCGCCTCCGCCGTGCGCAGGAAGCCGCGCTCGACGAGCGACGCGAGAAACGGCGCGACGCCGGCGTCGATCGCCTCGCGCACGTACTCGAACGACGAGCCGTCGAGGCACACGACGACGAGCCCTTCGCGCGGCCACCGGTAGTCGCGGCCGTTGACGCGGACCCCACCGCGCGGCGTCAGTCCACCGTCCACGGCTTCGGGATGAAGAGCTGCTCGAAGAGGCTCACGGCGTAGCGATCGGTCATGCCGGCGATGAAGTCGCGCGTCGCCGCGTCGAGCCCCTCCTCGTCGACGGTGCGCTGCTCGAGGAACTCCTTCGGGCTCTCGCGCACCTTCTCCCACAGGCCGGTGAGGATGCCGGAGGCTTTTCTGAACTCCGCCGTCGCGGTCGCGTTCTCGTACACCGCTTCGAAGAGAAACGCGCGCAGACCGAGGACGGCGCGGAGCGTCGTCGCGGTCGCGTTCTCGTACACCGCTTCGAAGAGAAACGCGCGCAGACCGAGGACGGCGCGGAGCGTCGCCTCGCTCATGCGGATCTCGGTGAGCCCGCGCGCCAGCGTTTCGGTGACGACGTCCTTCACCAGCGTGCCGATGCGCGCGGAGGAGGAGGCGCCGAGCGCGTCGACGAGATCGCGCGGCAGATCCTCGGGACGAAGCAGCCCGGCGCGCGTGGCGTCGTCGATGTCGTGGTTGACGTAGGCAATCAGGTCCGCGACCCGCATGATCTGCCCTTCGATCGTGCTCGCTCGCAGCTCCGGCGCGACGCCGACAGGCGCGCCCGACTTCCCCTTCGAGTGCTTCGCGATCCCGTCGCGCACCTCCCACGTCAGGTTGAGGCCCTCGCCGTTGTTCTCGAGCCGATCGACGATGCGGAGGCTCTGCTCGTAGTGGTTGAAGCCGCCGGGCATGAGCGAGTCGATCACGCGCTCGCCGGCGTGGCCGAACGGCGTGTGGCCGAGATCGTGGCCGAGCGCGATCGCTTCGGTGAGCTCCTCGTGCAGCCGCAGCACCTTCGCGATCGTCCGCGCGATCTGCGACACCTCGAGCGTGTGCGTGAGGCGCGTGCGGTAGTGATCGCCGGCCGGCGCGAAGAACACCTGCGTCTTGTGTTTGAGGCGGCGGAATGCCTTGCAGTGGATGATGCGATCGCGATCGCGCTGGAATGCGGGCCGGACGTCGTCTTCGGGCTCCGGCCGGAGCCGGCCGCGCGACTCGGCGCTCCGCGCCGCCTGCGGCGCAAGGCACTCGCGCTCACGCTGCTCGAGCTGCTGTCGGAGGTTCGTCAGCTCGTTATCTCCTTCAGGAAGCTCGTGCCGTTGGCGAGGCGGCTGACGCCGAACACGTCGGCGAGCGTCTGTCCGAGGTCGGCGAACGTCGTCCTCGTGCCGAGGTCGGCGCCGACGCGCACATGGCAGCCGGCGATCATCAGCGGCACGTACTCGCGCGCGTGATCGGTGCTCACCGTCGTCGGATCGTTGCCGTGATCGGCGGTGACGACGAGCAGATCCTCGTCTCGCAGGCGCGGCAGCAGCGCGGCGAGGCGCGCGTCGAAGCGCTCCAGGTTCCGCGCGTAGCCCTCGACGTCGTTCCGATGGCCGTACTGCGAGTCGAAGTCGACGAGGTTCGTGAAAATGAAGCCGCGATCGACCGCCGCCATCTGCTCCTCGAGGCGGTCCATCCCCTCGTCGTCGCTCGCCGTGTGGAACGCGTCGGTGATGCCGCGGCCGGCGAAGAGATCCTCGATTTTGCCGATCGCGACGACCGGCAGCGACGCCGCCTTCACGCGATCGAGCAGCGTCTCGCCCGAGGGCGGCAGCGCGTAGTCGCGGCGGTTCGCCGTCCGCGTGAAGCGGCCGGGCGCGCCGACGAACGGCCGCGCGATCACGCGGCCGACGCCGAGCCCTTCGCCGACAAGCTTGTAGGCGATCTCGCAGTCGCGGTAGAGCTCGTCGATCGGCACGATCTCCTCGTGCGCGGCGATCTGAAAGACGCTGTCGGCCGATGTATAGACAATCAGCGCGCCGGTGCGCACGTGCTCGGCGCCGAGCTCCTCGATGATCTGCGTCCCCGAGGCGGCCTTGTTGCCGATGACGCCGCGGCCCGTGCGCCGCGCGAACTCGCTGACGATGTCGCGCGAGAAGCCGTCGGGAAACGTCGGGAACGCGCGATCGAGGACGATGCCCATCATCTCCCAGTGGCCGGTGACGGAATCCTTGCCGGCCGAGGCTGCGGCCATGCGGCCGTACGCTCCCTCCGCGGTGGCAGGCACGTGCGTGTCCGACACCGTTGGCGGAACCGGACCGACGTTCGCGATTCTGTCGAAGCCGAGGCGGCGCAACGTCGGCACTGCCAGCGGAATCCGTTTCGCGATGTTGCCGACGGTGTCGCTCCCCTGATCCCCGTACGCGGCGGCGTCCGGCAGCTCGCCAACCCCGACGCTGTCCATCACGATCACGATCGCGCGCCGGAACGGCGCGCTACTGGTGCGAGAAATAATTGGACACCGCTTTCGGCGTCTTGATGCCGGCGATCGCGTGCTTGAAGATCATGTGATCGGTGCCCGCCTGATCCAGCACGAGCGCGAACCGATCGAAGTTCTTGATGCGGCCCTCGAGCTCGCTCCCGTCCATCATGCGGATGGTGACGGTGAGCTTCTCGCGCCGTACGTAGTTGAGAAAGACGTCCTGGATGTTCGGCTGCGCATGGGCGGGCTTCGCGTCAGGGGCGGGCGACATAATCCTCAATCAACCGCATCACGGCCATCACCGTCGGGGCCGATTCACCGGGTCCGTCGACCCAGATTAGATTAGGTTCTTTGCGAAACCAGATCAACTGCCGCCGCGCGTAGCGCCGATTCTCCTGCGTGATGAGCGCGCGCGTCGCCGCTTCGTCGCGCAGGCCGTGAAGGTGCTCGAGCGCCTGCCGGTACACGAGGCCGCCGAACGGCCGCGCGGTCTCCGGCACGCCGCGGCCGAGCAGGCCGCGGATCTCGTCGAGCAGGCCGCGCGCGAACTGGTCGTCGACGCGGCGCGCGACGCGCGCGGCAATCTGCGCCGCCGGCAGCCGCAGCGCCGTCGCGAGGACGTCGAGATCGGGGATCGGGGGCGCGGTCTCCTCGAAGTGCGCGGTGAGCGGACGGCCCGTGAGGAAGAAGACCTCGAGCGCGCGAACGATGCGCTTCAGATCGCGCGGCTGAATGCGCGCGGCCGATGCCGCGTCGAACCGGCGCAGCATCCGGTGCAGGAACGCGACGCCGCGGCGCATGGCGATCGAGTCCAGGCGGCGGCGCAGCGCCGGATCGGCGCCGGGCCCCGGGAACAAGCCACGCGTCAGCGCGCGGAAGTAGAAGCCGGTGCCGCCCGCCAGGACCGGGAGCCGGCCGCGCGCGTGAATCCCGCGGATGGCCGCGGCCGCATCGCGCGCGAACTGCGCCGCCGTGTACTCCTCGGTCGGCTCGACGATGTCGATCAGGTGATGCGGGATGCCGCGCCGATCGGCGGCCGCAATCTTGTCGGTGCCGATGTCGAACCCGCGGTAGACGGCGGTCGAATCGCAGTTGACGATCTCGCCGCCGAACCGTTCGGCGATGGCGAGCGCGAGCGCGCTCTTGCCCGTCGCCGTCGGCCCGAGCACGGCGACGAGCCTGATCCTGGACCCCTCACGCGGCATTCACGGAAAAGCAGCCACAGAGCACGCGGAGACCACAGAGCATCTCTTCTCGCTGTCACGCTGCATCCGCGTCTTGGGTGTCACGCTGTATTCGCGAACCGTGCCAGAAGAGAAAAAGAGAATTCTCTGTGAGCTCTGTGAACTCTGTGGTTGCTTTCCTTCACGCCGTGCGCAGGAGGACGTACGCGACGAACGCCAGCGTCAGAATGAGAAGCCCGAGTTGCTGCGGGCGCGTCACCGCGGCGGCGCCTCGTTGTAGAAGAACGTGACGGTGAAGAACGCCTTGTCCGCCGGATACTCCGGCGGCAGCGGCTGCGTCGGGTTCGATCCGGCGAGCGCGCCGACCGCGGCGTTGTTGAACGCGTCGATCGGGCACGGGCCGACGACGTTGAGGTCGCTGATCGTGCCGTCCTTGTGCACGTTGAACGTCACGACGACGTGCCCCTTGTTGGTCATCGCGGCGTAGGGAATGAACCAGTTGCGCTTCACCTGCGCGATGAAGCGGCGTATCCACGGCCCGAACTCCACGCCCTTGGTGTCGAACTGGATCTCGGGGCCGAACTGGCCGCCGGCGCCGCCCTGATTGTCGAACACCTCACCCTGCGTGTAGCGCTGCAGGTTGCGCAGCGCGTCGCCGAGCGATCCGCCAGCGGTTGGCGATCGCCCCGACGCGCCCGTGTTCGGAGGCCGCGCGGACGGAAACTGCATCGCCGACTGCGAGTCGGGAATCTTCGGCGCCTCGGCCGGACTGGGCTGGGGCGGCTCCGTGGGACGCCCCGCGGCGGGATCGGGCTGCGGCCCCTGCCCGCGCGCGACGGCCGCCTGCCGCTGCGCCTCGTCCATGCGATTCGGGCTGTTGCCGCGGTTGAACGGAAGCTCGTTGGTCGGCTTCGGCGCGCGTTCCGGCGATTGCGCGCGGCGATCGAGGTCGGACGCCTCCGCCCGCGGCGGCGGCTTGAACACCGGACGCTCGATCCGCGGCTGGACGAAGACGAACCGCGGCTGCTCGCGCGCCTGCTGCAGCGCGATGGCCGGCGCGGGTACCGTCTGCAGGAACTTCGGCAGGAAGCGCGGCAGCCACTTCGGCGACACGAGCACGAGGATCACCATCAGCAGGTGAAAGATGATCGTCAGCAGGACCATCTCGAGCCTCGTCAGCGCTCGGCCGACCGGCTCAATCGACGGGTGATAATCCTCGAAATCGAAATACATCAGGGACTTACGGCAGTATATCAGCCGGGGCTGGGGGCTCGGGGCCAGCGGTCGGTAAAAGTTCGTAACCTGGTGACAGCTAGCCCACGGCGCCGCGCCCTTTCGTCGCCGTGTAGAGAACGACGCTGCCGAACGTCAGGCGGACGGCGCGCACGTCGGCGAAGCCGGCGTGTCGCAGAATTTTCACGAACTCGTCGGGCGCGGTGAACGCATCGATCGACGCGGGCAGATACCCGTACGCCGCGTCGTGGCGCGACACCGCCCGGCCGACGAGCGGCAGCACGCGCTGCACGTACCACCGGTACGCACCGGAGACGACGGGCGTGGTCGGCATCGCGAACTCGAGGATCGCGAGCCGGCCGCCCGGCGCGAGCACGCGCCGCATCTCGGCGCAGGCGGCGGCGACGTCCTCGACGTTGCGGATGCCGAAGGCGATCGTGATCGCGTCGACCGACGCGGCCGCGGCGGGGATGCGCGCCGCGTCGCCGCGGACGAGCGCCACGCGATCGGCAAGCCCGGCGCGCGCGATCTTCCCGCGTCCGACGCGGAGCATCGCGCCGGCGAAATCGACGCCGACCACGCGCGCCGCGGCCGGCCGCGCGCGCATCGCCGCGATCGCGAGGTCGGCGGTGCCGGTGCAGAGATCGAGCACCCGCTCGCGGCCGCTGAGCGCGAGCGACCGGATCGCGCGCTTGCGCCACCGCGTGTCGATGCCGGCGCTGAGCAGATGGTTCAGGAAGTCGTACCGCGCCGCGATCGCGTCGAACATCCCGGCAATGCGCGCGGGGGACTTGGAGATATCGGGCACGTCTGCACAGCTGGTAATCAAGAATTTGGGATTAAAATTCTCTCATTCTTCATTTCACGGTTTCACCTGACCTGTCCACTCGGGATACAGATCGTGCTCGAAGCCGAGCGCCGACAGGATCTTTCCGGCCATGAAGTCGGCGAGATCGTCGAGCGTCTTCGGCAGCTGGTAGAACGCCGGCATCGCCGGCAGGATGATCGCGCCCGCCTCGGCGCAGAGCACCATGTTGCGCAGCTGCGGCAGGCTCATCGGCGTCTCGCGCGGCACGATGACGAGGCGGCGGTGCTCCTTCAGCATGACGTCGGCGGCGCGCTCGATCAGGTTGCGCGACAGCCCGTGCGCGACCGCGGCGAGCGTCTTCATCGAGCACGGCACGATCGCCATTCCGGCGCACGCGTAGCTGCCGCTCGCGAGCGTCGCGCCGAGGTCGCGGTTGCTGTGAATGTTGACCTCGCCGGCGGCGACGCCGCCGCCGTACTTCGACGCGAGGAAATCGCGCAGCCGCTCCACGGTCGCGTGCTCGCCGAGCTCGTCGCGCAGCAGGCGGCGGCCGTAGTCCGAGACGATCAGCTCGACGCGCGCGCCGCGCTCGAGGAGCGCCGCGACGGTGCGCGCGGCGTACACCGCGCCGCTGGCGCCGGTGATCCCGATCGCGATCGCCGGCCGGCGGCGGCCGGGATCAGCGCCAGGGGCCATAGAGCGCCACGGTCAGCACGACGAGGTACAGGATGCCGACATAGCCGTTCAAATCGAAGGCGCGCTTGACCTGCGAGAGATCGTCGGCGCGGACGAGCGACTGCTCGTACACGAGCATGGCAGCCACCCCTCCGACGCCGGCGACGTAGATCGGTCCGAGCGGCGCGACCAGCGCGAGCGCCAGCAGGCAGGCGACGGCCATCGTGTGCATCGCGCGCGAGATCGCCAGCGACGCCGCGACGCCGAACCGTACCGGAATCGATCGCAGGTCGTGCGCGCGATCGAACTCGAGATCCTGGCACGCGTAGAGGACGTCGAAGCCGCCGACCCACGTGCCAATCGCCGCCGCGAGCAGCCACGGCTCCCAGCCGCCGCGGCCGCCGGCGGCAAGCCAGCCGCCGACCGGCGCCACCGCCATCGACAGCCCGAGAAAGAGCTGCGTCCACGTCGTGTAGCGCTTCGCGAGCGAGTACCAGAAGACGATCGCGAGCGCGACGGGCGACAGCGCAAAGCACAGCGGGTTGAGCCGCCACGCGGCGAACACGAAGATCGCCGACGCGACTGCGACGAAGACGACCGCCTCGCGGATCGTCATCGCGCCGCGCGGCAGCTCGCGCATCGCGGTCCGCGGATTCAACGCGTCGATGCGCGCGTCGACGAGCCGGTTGAATCCCATGGCGGCGCTTCGCGCTGCCACCATCGCGACGACGATCCAGAAGAGGCCGGCGGGCAGAAACGGGTACGCGCCCAGCCGGCGCAGCGCGAGCAGCATGCCCGCGAGCGCGAACGGCAGCGCAAACACCGAATGGCCGAAGCGCACGAACGAGGCGTAGACGCGCAGCGCGCGCGAGGCGCGCACGGCGCCCGAGGTTCTCGGGTTCGAACGTTCTCGGTTCACGGTTCTTCCAGCTTGCCGGTTCCCGGTGCTGGTTCCCTGCTCAGTTCTCGTATGGGCCTGCACCGGGAACCTCGTCGATCCACCGTATCTGTGGCGGCTCGATGCCGCTCACGAGATATTCTTCCACATCGATGTTCGGCGACGGGAGGGCTACCGCGATCAGCCGCGCCGATTTTCCGGGCTCGATCGTGCCGTAGTCGGCGTCGAAGCCCAGCGCGCGCGCGCCTTCGCGCGTCGCGCTCTCGAGGAGCGACGCCGCCGGCACGCCGGGCGCCAGCGCGCGTATGGTGGCCAGTTCGGCGAAGATGTTGAGATCCGGCGTGCTCGCGAGGCTGTCGGTGCCGATCGCGACGCGGACGCCCGCATCGTAGAACTCCTGGATTGGCGGGGCGCCCGCGCCGGTATGGCCGTTGCTGCGCGGGCAGGTGACGAGCGTCGCGCCGTGCGCCGCCACCCGCTGCAGATCGTCGGCTCGCGAGGCTGTCGGTGCCGATCGCGACGCGGACGCCCGCATCGTAGACCTCCTGGATTGGCGGGGCGCCCGCGCCGGTATGGCCGTTGCTGCGCGGGCAGGTGACGAGCGTCGCGCCGTGCGCCGCCACCCGCTGCAGATCGTCGGCGGTCATCTGGACGCCGTGGACCGCGAGCACGCGCGCGCCGAGGAAGCCGCTCTCGTCGACGAACTCGACCGGCGATCCCCCCGGCGGCACCCAGGCGGGGTTCCACGCCCCGACCTCCTCGAGCAGCGCGCGCCACGGCCCGCCGCCCGTGCGGATGAACTCGACCTCCTCCACCGACTCCGACAGGTGAATGCTGCACGGCGCGAACGGATCGCGATCGACCGACTGGCGGATCGCGCGAAGCACGAGCGGCGCGACGGAGTACGGCGCGTGCGCCGCCAGCGTCGCGCGCACGCGATCGGCCGGCGGCAGCGCATCGATCCGCCGCCGCGCTTCGTCGACGACCGCAGCCGGATCGGCCGCGGTGAAGCGAATCACCTCGTAGAAGACCGACGCCGCCAGCCTGCTGCGCGCGAGCGGAGGGAAGGTGACCAGCGTGTTCGTGATGTCGCCGACGATCGCCGTGCCGCACGCGATCGACTCGTCGATCGCGCGATCGATCGCGTCCAGGATCTCGGGCGCGGCCGGATCCGGCCGCTGACGCCGCGCGGCCATCACGGCGCGGATCCACGCCACGAACTGCGAGGCCGGCGGAATTTCGTCGCGCAGGTACGACAGCTCGAGATGCGTATGCGCGTTGCAGAGCCCCGGCAGCACGACGACGTCGCC
>Ga0209474_10001729_pt1 | contig 20848 bp, 17 predicted proteins | sample GraSoiAngelo_145_FD_185902 | JGI IMG/M metagenome (GOLD analysis project Ga0209474, IMG submission 185902) | Grasslands soil microbial communities from the Angelo Coastal Reserve, California, USA - 14_1009_05_20cm (SPAdes) (version 2) | ecosystem: Environmental > Terrestrial > Soil > Grasslands... | reverse complement strand
GTCGACGAGCGCGCCCGCGCGCAATCGGATTTGGGCCCCGCGGGTGCGGCAGTCGACCTCGGAGACCGCGGCGATGCTGGCCAGCGCCTCGCCGCGAAAGCCGAGGGTGCCGATCGCGGCCAGGTCCTCCAGCCGCTGCACCTTACTGGTGGCGTGACGCAGAAAGGCCAGGGCCAGCTGGTCGGTTGGAATGCCCTCACCGTCGTCGGCCACCCTGATCAGGCCGCGGCCGGCGCCCCGGACCTCGATGCTGACACGCCGGGCTCCTGCGTCGAGCGAGTTCTCGACCAGCTCCTTGACCACCGAGGCCGGACGCTCCACCACCTCGCCGGCGGCTATCGCATCGGCGACCTCAGGTGGCAGTTGGCGGATCAAGTCAGGCGTGAGCGCATCTCGTACAGCTTCTGGAGGGCTTCGATGGGGGTGAGCTGGTCGAGGTCGAGCTCCCCCAGCGCGGCCGCGACCGGGTCCGGGGCCGCTTCCAACGGCAGCCCCAGCTGCTGGGCCGGCGGCTCCAGCGGCCGGTGGCGCTCCAGCTCGCCCAGCACCTGGCGGGCGCGCGCGATCACCGAAGGCGGCAGCCCGGCCAGCGCGGCCACGTGGATGCCGTAGGAGCGGTCGGCGCCGCCGGGCACCACCCGGTGCAGGAAGCGCACCCGGTCGCCCTCCTCCACCACCTCGACGCGCTGGTTGCACACCCGCGGCAGGTGGTCGGCCAGGGCGGTGAGCTCGTGGTAGTGGGTGGCGAACAGGGTGCGGCAGCCGACGCGGTCGTGGATGTGTTCGACCAGGGCCTGCGCGATCGAGATCCCGTCGTAGGTCGAGGTCCCCCTCCCTACCTCGTCGAGGATCACCAGCGAGGACCGGCCGGCGTGGTTGAGGATGTTGGCCGCCTCGGTCATCTCGACCATGAACGTCGACATGCCCGAGCTCAGGTCGTCGTGGGCGCCCACCCGGGTGAAGACCCGGTCGGCAAGCCCGATCCGCGCCCGGTCGGCGGGCACGAATGAACCGCACTGCGCGAGCAGGACGATCAGCGCCACCTGGCGCAGGTAAGTGGACTTGCCGGCCATGTTGGGCCCGGTCAGCACGACCACCTGCTGGCCGTTGGGGTCGAGCTCGACGTCGTTGGCCACGAAGCTGCCGGCGGGAAGGGCGGCTTCGACCACCGCATGGCGGCCCCCGTTGATGCGCAGCTCGAGGCCGGCGCTGACCTCCGGGCGCACCCAGCCCAGTGCGGAGGCGGTCTCGGCCAGGGCCGCCAGCGCGTCCAGGTCGCCCAGCGCTTCGGCCGTGCTCAGCAGTGGCTCGGCCGAGGCTGCCACCTGGTCGCAGAGATCGCGGAGCACCTCCTGCTCGCGGGCCAGAGCGTCGTGCTGGGCATTGAGCACGACAGCTTCCTGCTCCTTCATCTCGGGCGTGATGTAGCGCTCTGCGCCCGTCAGCGTCTGCTTGCGCACGTAGTCGGCCGGCACCGCTCCTGCCTGGGCGTGGCTGACCTCGATGTAGTAGCCGAAGACGCGGTTGTAGCCGACCCGCAGACCCCGGATGCCGGTGCGCTCCCGCTCGCTGGACTCCAGGGCGGCGATGTACTCGCGGGCGGTGCGGGAAGCGTCGCGGATGCCGTCCAGCGCCGCGTCGTAGCCAGCCCGCACAGCGCCGGGTTCCCGGGCGGTGGCGGGTGGGTCGTCGACCAGGGCCCGCGCGAGCAGCCCGGCCAGATCAGGGGCGGCTTGCACCCTCACCGCCAGTGTCCGCAGAGCCAGCGCACCTGCCTCGAGCAAGACCTCGCTGACGGCCGGCAGCGCCTCCAGCGATCGGCGGAGGGCGACCAGTTCGCGAGGCGAGGAGATGCCCTGGCCGGCGCGGCCGACCAGCCGCTCGAGGTCTCCCACCTCTCGTAACGCCGCGCGTAGGCGCTCGCGGAAGGCGGGGCCACCCGCCAACTCGGCGACCGCGCCCAGGCGCAGCTCGATCGCCTCGACGTCGCGCAGCGGCGCCGAGAGCCAGGCCCGCAGGCGGCGGGCGCCGATCGCCCCGGACGTCCGGTCGACCAGCTTCAGGAGCGCCGGCAGCTCCAGGTTGCGCACCGTCGCCGGGTCGAGCTGCATGGTGGCCTCGGGCGAATAGGTGCGGACGCGGAACAGGCCGGGTTCGACGCGCACCTGGCCCTGACGCAGGTGGTCGAGCACCACTCCGGCGGCACCCAGCGCCAGAGGCGCCTCCTCGGCGCCGACCGCCGCCGGGTGGGCAACGCCCAGCAGCTCCTGCAGGCGGCGCCGCCCCCGTTCGGGGTCGAAGCGGAAGGCCTCGACGCCCGGCGGCGTCAGCAGCTCAGCCGGCGCCAGGCGCTCCAGCTCGGCCGGCAGCCGCTCGGCCGGCAGCTGGCAGAGCAGCAGCTCACCGGCGGACACCTCGCAGGCGGCCAGGCCGGCCCAGCCGCCCTGCGTCCAGGCCGCGACCAGGTAGTTGGACCGGCCCGGCTCCAGGTAGGCCTCCTCGACCACCGTGCCGGGGGTGAGGACGCGGGTGACCTCGCGCTTGATCACGCCCTTGCCGGAGGGCGCCTCCATCTGCTCGCAGATCACCACCGAGCGGCCGCCGCGCAGGAGCTTGCCCACGTATCCCTGCCAGGAGTGGTGGGGCACACCGCACATGGGCGCGCGACCGGTCTTGCCCATCGGCCGTGAGGTCAGGGTGACGCCCATGATCGGTGCCGCCGCCTGGGCGTCCTCGAAGAAGATCTCGTAGAAGTCGCCCATTCGGAAAAGAAGGATCGAATCGGGGTGCGCCGCCTTCGCTTCGCGGTACTGGCGCAGCGCGGGCGTGTCGGTCAAGCCGCCACTCCGGTCAGCTGACCGGCGGAAGCCTCCTTCACGACGACGTCCACCAACGCGCCTGGCTCCAGGCGTTGACGCAGCACGATGACGCGCTTGCCCTGCCGGTTGCGGCCATAGGGCCGGCCGAGCTCGTCGGCGCCTTCGACCAGCACCTGCACGGCCCTGCCGACCCACCGGGTGGCGCGGCGGGCGGCGATGCCGCGCTGCAGCTGCAGAAGCTCGTTGATGCGCCGGCGCTTCTCGTCGGCGGGAACGTCATCGATCATCTTCTCGGCCGCATAGGTCGCCGGCCGCGGGGAGTACATGGCCAGGTGCACGACGTCGAACTCCAGCTCCTCCATGACGCGCCGCGTGCTCTCGAACCGCTCGCGTGTCTCGCCCGGGAAGCCCACGATCACATCGGTGTAGAGGCCCACGTCCGGCATCAGCTCGCGGGCGCGCTGGACGAGAGCGCGGTAGTGACGCACCTGGTACCCGCGCGCCATGCGTTTCAAAATCTGGTCGTCGCCCGACTGGATGGGCAGCTGCAGCTCGTGGGCGATGACGCGGCTGCGCGCCATCACCTCCAGCAGCTCGGGCTCGAGATCCTGCGGGTGCGAGGTGAGGAAGCGCAGGCGCTTAAGGCCGGGTATCTGCTCGACCTGGGAAACCAACGCCGCCAGGCCGCCACCGCCCTCCGGGTCGCGGTAGTCGTCGACGTTCTGGCCCAGCAGCACGACCTCGCGCGCACCCTCGGCGACCGCGGTGCGGCACTCTTCGAGAACGGCCGTGAGCGGCTTGTGGCGTTCGCGACCGCGGACCTTGGGCACGATGCAGAAGGTGCAGTTGTGATCGCAGCCTTCGATCACATTGATGAAGTGGCTGACGCCGGTGCGGCCGGCGACCGGCATGGGCTCCCCCAACGAAAGGTCGTAGCGGGCGCCGAGGTCGGCGACGAACTCGTCGTACTCCCCGATCGGCACCACCCGGTCCAGCTGCGGGAAGCGCCGCCGCAGAGTCTCGCCCTCCTTGCGCACCAGGCAGCCGGTCAGGGCCAGCGTCCGGTCGGGCGTCTTCCAGGCCCGCAGCTCATGGAGCTTGGAGTAGACCTTGTCCTCTGAGGCTTGGCGGACAACGCAGGTGTTGAGGATGGCCACGTCGGCCCGCTCCAACTCGGGCTCCTCGACATAACCCGCGGCGAGAAGGCGGCGAGACAGGGACTCGGAGTCGGCGACGTTCATCTGGCACCCGATGGTCCAGACGTGGAAAGACCTGGTCAGCGCACCTCCACCAGGAGTCTTATACCCGTGCGCTCCTCGCCGTCGATCGAGATGTCGATGAAGGAGGGAATGCAGATCAGCTCCAACCCGCCTGGCGCCACATAGCCGCGGGAGATGGCGATCGCCTTGACGGCCTGGTTGATGGCGCCGGCGCCGATGGCCTGGACCTCAACTCGCTGCTGGGAGCGGATCACGCCCGCGATGGCGCCCGCCACCGCGACCGGCTTCGAGGTCGCCGACACCTTGAGCACCTCTACCGGTTGGCGCCCCTCCCCCGTCATTACTGGAACCCCCGTCATCAACTGTGTACTCGATCGTTGCGTGAAATCGAATTGGCCCGGCCGGTGAGTCTATCAATGCTAATCGCGACTGAGTTGAATGTCACCGGTCCTTGCGCGACTTCGAAGCGGTGCGGGATTCCGGTCAGAAAGCGCTTCAGAACCGCCTCCTTGTCGACGCCGATCACGCCGTCGCGGGGCCCGACCATGCCGACATCGGTGACATAGGCGGTGCCGCCGGGCAGCACTCGAGCGTCGGCGGTGGGGACGTGGGTGTGGGTGCCCACCACCGCGCTCACGCGGCCGTCCAGGTACCAGCCCATGGCCACCTTCTCGCTGGTCGCCTCCGCGTGCATGTCGCAGAGGCTGATTCGCACCTCGGGGTGGGCCGCCAGCACGGCGTCCGCAGCGCGGAAGGGGTCGTCGATGTCCTGCAGGTAGAGGCGGCCCATGAGGTTCACGACCAGCACCTGCTCCCCGTCGGCCTCGACCACCGTCACCCCGGTGCCTGGCGCCCCGGGCGGAAAGTTGTGAGGGCGCAGCACGTGGCGCAGCTCGGGGAGCTCCTGGACGAACTGCTTCTGGTCCCAGACGTGGTTGCCGGTGGTCACCAGGTCGGCACCGGCCCGCAGCAGCTCCTCGCAGATCTTGGCCGTGATCCCGAAGCCGCCGGCCGCGTTCTCGCCGTTGACCACGGTGAGATGCGGTTTGAGCTCAGCCTTCAGGTCCGGCAGCAGGGCCCGGAAGGCCTCTCGGCCGGGCCGGCCGACGACGTCGGCGACGAACAAGATCCGGAAGTCACCCTCTGGCACTTCGCGGAAGCCTACAGAACAAAAAAGGGAGACCCCTCAGTGGGGTCTCCCTTCGGGAGGGGCAAGCCCCTCCTCTACGTCGCGGTTATTTGGCGTACTCGACGGCGCGGGTTTCGCGGACGACCGTGACCCGGATCTGACCCGGGTAGCTCATCTCGCTCTCGATCCGCTTGGCGATGTCCCGGGCCATGAGCTGGGCCGACGAATCGTCGATCTGCTCGGGCCGGACCAGGATCCGCACCTCGCGTCCGGCCTGGATGGCGTAGGACTGCTGGACTCCCTGGAAGGAGTTGGCGATCTCCTCCAGCTTCTCCAGCCGCTTGATGTAGGCCTCCAGCGTCTCCCGGCGGGCACCCGGACGGGCGGCCGAGATGGCGTCGGCGGCGATCAGGAGGAAGGCCTCGATGGTATGAGGCTCCTCGTCGTAGTGGTGGGCGCGCACCGCGTGCACAACCGGCGCCGGAACCCCGTGCCGCTGCAGGAGCTCGGCCCCGATCACCGCGTGCGAACCCTCGACTTCGTGGTCGATGGCCTTGCCGATGTCGTGCAGAAGCCCGCTCATCTTGGACATGCGGACGTCGGCGCCGATCTCGGAGGCCATCATGCCGGCCAGGTAGGCGACCTCTTTCGAGTGGTTGAGGACTTGCTGGCCGTAGCTGGTGCGGAAGCGGAGAATGCCAAGGTGGCGGACCACCTCGGGATGCAGCCCCTGGAAGCCGACTTCCAGGACCGCCGCCTCCCCCTCCTCTTTGACCCGCTGCAGGACCTCCTGGCGGGCCTTGCCCACAACCTCCTCGATGCGGGCCGGATGGATCCGGCCGTCGACGATGAGCTTGTTGAGGGCGGTTCGGGCCACCTCTCGGCGGACCGGATCGAAGCCGCTGATGATCACGGCCTCGGGCGTGTCGTCGATGATGAGATCGATTCCGGTGGCCTGCTGGAGCGCGCGGATGTTGCGTCCTTCGCGGCCGATGATCCGGCCCTTGATCTCCTCGTTCGGCAGCGGCAAAACCGAGACCGAGGTCTCGGCTGTCTGGTCGGCGGCGATCCTCTGGATCACCTCGGTCACGATGGCGCGGGCCCGGCGCTCGCTTTCGTCGCGAGCCGCCAGCTCTGATTCCCGAACCTTGCGCGCGACCTCGTTGCGGAGGTCTTGCTCGACCTGGGTCATGAGAACGCCCTGCGCTTCCTGGCGCGTCATCTGAGCCACGCGCTCCAGCTCGCGGAGCTGGGCGCCCAGCGCGTCTTCGAGCTGGGCCCGGATCTCTTCCAGGCTGCGCTCGCGCGCTGAGAAGCCTTCCTCCCGGCGGGTAAGGTCCTCGGCTCGCTTCTCGAGGTTCTCTTCCTTTTGAAGCAGGCGCGTTTTCTCCTGCTGGGCCTGAGCCCTGGTTTCACGCGCCTCCTGCTCGGCCGTGGTGCGGATGCGGACCGCCTCTTCCTTGGCCTCCAGCAGCTTTTCCTTGGCAGCGGCCTCGACGTCGAGCAACCGCTGCTGGTGTTTGGCCTCGAGCTCGCCCAGCTCCAGGCGCTGCTGCTTGCCGACCGTCGAGGTCGCGAGCAGGTAACCGATGCCACCGGCGAGGACCGCTGTCACCACCGCTACCAAAATCACGATCAGGTAGGTAGGCATGTGCTTGGTTCACCTCGCGTATTCGGTTTTCAAGGTGCTGCCGCGGACGCTAATGGTCCCCGGCGTTCAATCCTTGGGATCTCGAAGCACCCGGGCCGACCCGGGCGCGTAACGCCCAAGTCTAAAGCCGGAGACCTCGCAGCGCCGCACGCGCGACCTCGACCGAGAAGCCGCGCCTCAGCAGCCGGGCTCCGATGCGTTCGGTGTCGAGCGGGCCGGCCCGGCAGAGGCGTTCCGCCAGCGCCTGGGCCGCCTGCAGCTCGTCTTCGGTGCTCAGCTCGGCCAGGGCGGTGCGCGCCACCTCCCGGTCGACGCCTTTGGCCGCCAGCTCGGACGCGATGGCGCGCGCCCCGCGGCCGCCTGACCTTCGACCGATCAGGGCGCGAGCATAGGCCGCGTCGTCCAGGTAGCCGCCCTCGCGCAGGCGCTCGAGGGCGGCATCTATCTCGTCAGAGGGGTGCCCGCGCCGCAGCAGCTTGAGGCGCAGCTCGCGCGCCGAGTGGGCGCGGGATGCCAGGAGCCTCACCGCGGCCTCGTAGCACCCAGCGACCCCCTCCCCGGCGCTCCGCGCCGGACCTCCCCACGCTTCGCGCGGGGAGGAGTCTCGGAGCCTAGACCTCCTCTTCTTCATCGGCGCCTACCGGCGCCGCGGTGCGCACCGAGGTGGAGGTCTTGAGCGGCGCCGCCTGGCCGGCGGCCTTCTCGCGCACGCGAGCTTCGATGTCGCCGGCCAGGGTCGGGTTCTCGCGAAGGAAGTTGCGCACGTTCTCGCGACCCTGCCCGAGCCGCATCTCGCCGAACGACATCCAGGTGCCGCTCTTCTCGATGATCCCGAACTCGACGGCCGCGTCGATGAGCGCGCCCTCGCGGGAGATGCCCTCGTTGAAGAGGATGTCGAACTCGGCGGTGCGGAACGGCGGCGCCACCTTGTTCTTGACCACCTTGACCTTGGCTCGAGCACCGATCGAGTCGAGCCCGCTCTTGATGGTCTCGACCTTCCGAATGTCGAGACGGACCGAGGCATAGAACTTGAGCGCGCGGCCGCCCGGCTGGACCTCGGGGTTGCCGAACATGATCCCGACCTTCTCGCGCAGCTGGTTGAGGAAGATGACCGCGCAGTTGGACTTGGAGATGGCGGCCGTGAGCTTGCGCAGGGCCTGCGACATCAGGCGGGCCTGGAGGCCGACGTGGGAGTCACCCATCTCGCCCTCGATCTCGGCCTTGGGGACCAGCGCCGCCACCGAGTCGATGACGATCACGTCGACGGCGTTGGAGCGCACCAGCACCTCGACGATCTCGAGCGCCTGCTCGCCGGTGTCGGGCTGCGAGATCAGCAGCTCGTCGATGTTGACGCCGATCCGGGACGCGTAGATAGGGTCGAGCGCGTGCTCGGCGTCGACGAACGCCGCCACCCCGCCCAGCTTCTGGGCCTCGGCCACCACGTGGAGTGCGACGGTGGTCTTGCCGGCCGACTCGGGGCCGTAGATCTCGATCACGCGGCCTTTGGGGATGCCGCCAACGCCCAGCGCCAGGTCGAGCGGCAAGGCGCCGGTGGGGATCGAGCTGACCTCGCGCTGGGCGGCCGCCTCGCCGAGCTTCATGATCGCCCCCTCCCCATAGCTGCGGCGGATCTGCGAGACGGCGGTGCTGAGCGCTTTTTCTTTTTCCATTCAGATGCCCTCCATGTGCTTCGGCGTGAGTGTGGCGTGATGGTTGGTCGAGGTCAAAGTCGTCTTAACAAGGCTCCTGGACGGCGTCGTCGAGGGCTTCGGAAGTGTATCGAACACCTGTTCGAACGTCAAGGAGCAGCCGCAGCGCGGCCTCGACCGCCTGCTCCCGGTTGGCCTGCCGGTCGCTACTGAAGTCGAAGCGCCGGCAGTGGTCCTCACCGGCCGAGGCTACCGACACGAAGGTGAGGCCGACCGGCTTGTCCGAGCCGTCAGCGTCGGGACCGGCGATGCCGGTGATGGCCACGCCGAGGTCGGAGCCCAGACGCCGGCGCACGCCGCGGGCCATGGCCGCAGCCACCTCGGCGGAAACCGCGCCGTGTCTTTCCAGCAGCCGGTTGTCGACGCCCAGCAGGTCCTGCTTGGCGGAGTTGGAGTACGCGATCACGCCGCCCAGGAACCAGCGCGAGGACCCGGGCCGCTCGGTGAGGCGCGCGGCCAGCCCGCCGCCGGTGCAGGACTCGGCCACGGCCAGCGTGAGGCCCTGACGCTGGAGGTCGACGGCCAGCAGTTCCACCGCGTCGGCGGGCGCACCCCCGAAGACATGACGGAAGCGGTAGAGGTAATCGAGGCCGCTCCATACCGTGAACACGACCGCCACGCCGATCCCAATCAGCGCCAGGAGTCCCAGCTCTGGATAGGGGCGGGCCAGGATCAGGAGCAGCACGGCGCCGACCTGGGTCGCGGTCTTGGTCTTGCCGAACGGGGTCGCCGCGATCACGTGGCCCTGGGCCGCGCTGACCGAACGCAGGATCGTGATCAGCATCTCGCGGCCGAAGATCACCACCACCACCCAGGCCGGCAGCTCCTGCTGGGCGACCAGGAAGATCAGGACCGACAGGATGAAGAGCTTGTCGGCCAGGGGGTCGAGGAACTTGCCGAGCTCCGTGACCTGGCCCCGGCGGCGAGCCAGGGTGCCGTCGAGGGTATCGGTGAGGGAGGCGACCAGGAAGACCGCGGCCGCCAGCTGATCGTGGGCTGCGAAACGCCCGAACAGGAGCGCCGCCAGCACCGGGATGGCGAGCAGGCGGCTGAGTGTCAGCAGATTGGGGACGTTCACGTGGGGTCCGGTTCTAAGCGTGCCACTCCTTGCTGGTCGCGCTCATGGCGGCGAAGTCCCGGCCGTCGGTCGAAACCAGGGTCGCCGCCGGGCGCCCAGACCGGATCTTGATGCTGGTGCCGACGAAACCGGCCTCCTCCCCCGGACCCAGGAAAGTCCCGTCGGCTCCGTAGTAGGGGTTGCCGTCGACCTCGACGTAGATCCAGACCTGGTCGGTGGCGCGCACGAGCACAGCCATCGGCCGCGTCGACGCGGCCGGGGTGGCGGCGGCGCTGGGCAGGATCGAGGGCAGCGGCATGGGCGAGGCGATGGGCGGCGCAGCCAGCGCAGTCCGGGGCGCGGCCGCGGGCAGAAAGTCCTGGCGGGCGGAGTCGATCTCGCGCCAGGCGTAGAGCAGGAACAGGCCGGAGAGCAGTGCCAGGACGAGGCCGCCAAGCAGCGGACCTGTCATCACCAGCCTCGGAATCCGGCGCGGGACGACCCGGTCGATCGACAGGGAGGTGATGCTCGCCGGCTCTTCGGCAGGGACCTCGACACCCAGATAGGCCGCATAGGTGCGGGCGTAACCGCGCGCGTAGACGGGCCCCGGCAGCGCTCCCAGGTCGCCCTCCTCGAGAGCGGCCAGGTGGGCGACCCGGATGCGGGTGGCGGCTGAGATCTGCTCCAGGCTGAGGCCGCGACGACGGCGCTCCTCAGCCAGCGGAGTCATTCGAGGCCGAGGCGCTCGAGCAGGTCGTCCACGTCGGGCAGGTTCATCAGGACCTCGCGCGACTTGGAGCCCTGGTAGCCGCCGATCACCCGGTGCTCGGCCAGCATGTCGATGATCCGGCCGGCCCGCGAGTAGCCGACGTTGAACTTGCGCTGGACCAGCGACACCGATGCCGCTCCCTCAGCCGCCACCGCCCGCGCGGCCCGGGCGAAAAGCGGGTCCAGGCGCCGCTCGGAGCCGCCGTCCTCTTCCGCCAGAGGTCCGGCGTGCTGGTCGAGCACTTCCTCCATGAAGCGGGGCTCGCCCTGCGCGCGCCAGAACTTGACCAGCGCTTCGACCTCGGCGTCGCCGACGAAGGCGCCCTGGATGCGCGTCGGCTTGCCGGCGTCGACCGGCTGGTACAGCATGTCGCCGCGGCCCAGGAGCTTCTCGGCGCCGCCCTGGTCGAGGATGACCCGGCTGTCCACCTGGGAGCCCACAGCGAAGGCGACCCGGGAGGGGATGTTGGCCTTGATGAGTCCGGTGATGATGTCGGTCGACGGCCGCTGGGTGGCGATCACCAGGTGGATGCCCACGGCCCGCGCCAGCTGGGCGATCCGGCAGATCAGCTCCTCGATCTCGCCGGCAGCCACCATCATGAGGTCGGCCAGCTCGTCGACCACGATCACCACGTAGGGCATGGGCCGGGCGTTCTGGGCGGCCGCCTTGTCGTTGTAGCCGGCGATGTTGCGGACGCCCTCGTGTGAGAGCAGCTTGTAGCGGCGCTCCATCTCGGCCACCGCCCAGCGCAGGGCGGCCGCCGCCGCATGCGACTCCACGATCACCGGCACCGCCAGGTGCGGGAGGCTGTTGTATCCGGACAGCTCGACCCGCTTGGGGTCGATCATCACCAGCCGCAGCTGCTCAGGCGTGAGCTGGAAGAGGAGCGAGCTGATCAGCGCGTTGATGCACACGCTCTTGCCCTGGCCGGTGGCGCCCGCGATCAGGAGATGGGGCATGCGTGTGAGGTCGCCGACCACCGCCTGGCCGCTGACGTCGTTGCCCATGGCCAGGGCGATCTTGTGGCCGCCCAGCTTGAAGGGATTGGACTCGATGACCTCGCGCAGCGAGACCAGTGAGGCCGACTTGTTGGGCACCTCGACCCCGACCGCCGACTTGCCGGGGATGGGCGCCTCGATGCGCAGGGGCGCTGCCGCCAGCGCCAGCTCGAGGTCGTGCTGGAGGGCGGTGATGCGCTTGACCGGGACGCCGGCGCCGGGCTGGATCTCGTACTGGGTCACGGCGGGCCCCGGATTGACGCCGATCACGCGGGCCTGCACGCCGAAGGTGGCCAACGTCTGCTCGAGCACCCGCACGTTGCGCTTGATCTCGTCCTGCATGCGCTCCTTGCGGGCGGTGACGCTGTCGAGCAGGGAGACCGGCGGCAGCTTCCAGTCGACCGCAGGGGGTTCGTCCTCCACGTCGGCGACCACCCGCATCACGTCGGGCTCCGGCTCCGGGACCTCTTGTTTCTCGGTGACCCAGGCCGGGAGGTCGATGGGGGCGGGCGCGGGCATGGCCTCGATGGCCTCCGGCGGCTCGGCAGTCGCCGGCGCTGCCGACGGCCCGGCCGCCACCGGCACGGCGTTGGCGGCCTTGGCCGCGGGCTTGGCGACCTTGACCAGCGCCTCGATCCGCCGCCGCTCCGCGTAGCCTGCTCGCGCCGCGCCCAGGGCGCCGACCACGAGCATGCCGGGGCTGAAGTGAAAGGCGACGATCAGGCCCAAGACCAGCGCCGCCACCAGCAGGATCGCGCTGCCCCACTCCCCGACCAGTCCGGAAATGAGGCGGTGCACCGAGGCGCCGGCGGTGCCGCCGGCGCCGTTGAAGGCCAGCAGCCCGAGCAGCGCCAGCGCCGCCCCGAGCACCGCCGCCACGTCCGATTTGCGGAGCCGGGGAGCATGCGGGTAGATCCAGAGCCCGCCCCAGACCAGCGCCCCCGCCACCGGCAGCGGCCAGCCGTAGCCGAAAGCCTGGCTGAGCGAGGCCGCCAGCCCGTGCAGCAGTGTGCCGCCTCCGATCAGCTCGGCGACGACGGCCAACAGCGCGCTGCCGATCAGGACCACGCCCGCGGCTTCGCGGGCCTGGAGAGCGGTCAGCACCGGGCCCCGCGGGTGCGCGCGCTTCGACGGTCGAGCGCGACTGGGGGCGCGGGTGCGCGAGTAGGTCTTCTTCTTGTAGTTGGTGCGACGCATGGGAGGACCGGTTGTGGGACTGCCTGCAGCGGACTTTATAGGATCAGCCGGTGGCAGTCGACCCGTTCGGTATGGCCGAGCACCGCTTTCGCACCCTCCAGGAGGAGCGCCGGCAGGGCGTGCTCGACGCACGGGCCTTCCGGGCAGCGGTGCGCGGGCTGGCCGTTGTCGACGGCGAGGGGCGGTCCTGGGTGCTCGGGCCTGAGGACGGCAGCTGGTACCGCCACGACCGCGAGCGCTGGGTGCCCGCCGAGCCGCCCCGGCGGCTGGTCTGCCAGCGCTGTGGGCAGCACAACCTCACGCGCCACACGTTCTGCGTGGAGTGCGGGGCCCAACTGAACCGGGCCGGCCTGTAGGGACGGGGCCTGCCCCGCCCTAGGAAAGTTTGACCGAGCGCAGGACCTGGTCGACGCGCTGGCTGTCCCCCGCGCTGTCCCAGTCGTTGCTGGGAACCAGGGCGCTGAACGCGAACAGCGGCGGCCGGCCCGTCGTGGGCGAGGCGATGTAGGCCCGCTCTAAGTAGTAGGTACCGCTGTCGCGGGTCAGGCGAAGAACCACCGCCGCCGCCGGGCGGCCATTGACGGTCACAGCGTGCACCGGCGTTACCACCTCGAATTTCACACCGGCGGGCGGAGCTGCGATCAGCGGCGTGACCTCGGCGGCCAGCACGGCCTGCGGGTCGGACGGATCGACAGCCGGCGGCGGGGCGCCGGCTGGCCGGCCCAGCAGCAGGATCGCGGCCTGGCCTCTCACCTGCAGCAGATCGCCCTTGGCGTCGGAAACCTTGACGGCGTCCGGGGGGAAGTGCACGACCACGACCTCGGGCAGGACCCTGGATGGGTCAGGCGCGCGGCTGTAGTCCGTCTCGATCCAGTCCTTGGGCGCCACGTAGGAGAAGGCGAGGCTGTCGCTGCGCAGCTGCTGGCTGGTCGCGGGGTTGGGCGTGGGTTCGGTATTGCCGACGATGCCCGCCACCGTGTGGGCGGCCGGCCGGGCCCAGGGCGAGAAGCCGAAGGCGATCCCGGCAGCCAGGGGGATCAGGGCGGCGAGCAGCCAGAGGCGCCAGAGCGGCGCCCGGCGTGCGCCCTGGACCAGTTCGTAGCCGCAGAAGCCGCAGTAGCGGTCGAACGGGCCCGCGATGCCCTGGCAGGATCCGCACTGGCGCAGCGGCAGTGCGCACTGGATGCAGTGGTCGGTCATGATCGCCGGCGCATCGCAGCGCGGGCAAAGAGATGGCGCCGTCAGCGCCATCGGCGGCAGCTTCATCGGCTCATATCTCGGTGACGACCGGGATCACCATCGGGCGCCGGCGGGTGCGCTTGTGCAGCAAGCGCGAGGCCGCGTCACGAACCGCCTCGCGCAGGATCTCGGACTCCGGCCTCCCGCCCTGGAACTTGCGCACCGTGGCCAGAACCTCCTCCCGTGCCTCCCGCATCAGATCCTCGGAGGTGTCCTTCTCGATGAAGCCGCGCGAGATCAGCTCCGGGCCCGAAAGCACGGCCCCATTTTCCCGGTCCACGGCGACCGTGATCACCAGGATGCCGTCGCCGGCCAGGTGCCGCCGGTCCCGCAGCACCACGCGCTCCACGTCGCCGATTCCGACTCCGTCGACGAACACGAAGCCCGCGCTGATCTCCTCGCCCGCGCGCATGGAATCGTCCGTGAGATCGACCGCGCGGCCATCCTCGACCACCAGCCGGCGGTCGTCGGCGATCCCCGCCTCCCGCGCCAGCTCGGCGTGCATCACAAGCTGCCGGTACTCGCCGTGGACGGGGATGAAGTAGCGCGGGCGGACGGCCTCGAGCAGCTGGCGCAGCTCGTCCCGATGGGCGTGCCCGGAGACGTGGACGTGGTCGGTGTCGGCCGAGAAGACGCGCGCGCCGTGCCGGTACAGGTTGTTGATGGTGCGGTTGACGAGCCGCTCGTTGCCGGGGATGGGCCGCGCCGAGAGCAGCACCCAGTCGCCGGCCTGAACGTTGACCAGGTTGTGGCGCTGGGCCGCGAACCGTGAGAGGGCGGAGAGCGGCTCGCCCTGGCTGCCCGCGCTGAGCAGGACGGCGCGGGGATCGCCGGCCAGGTCCTCGATGCGGGCCACGAGCCCGGGCGGCACCTCCAGGTGGCCGAGCTCGCGAGCGGTTTCGAAGGCATTCTGGATGCTCCGACCCACCACCGCCAGCCGGCGGCCATGGCGGGCGGCCAGCGAGACCACCTGCTGGATGCGGTGGATGTTGGAGGCGAAGGTGCAGACCACGATGCGGCCCGGTGCGTCCCGAAAGATCTCCTCGAAGACCGGCACCAGGTCGCGCTCCTTGCCGCTGACGCCCGGCCGCTCCGCGTTCGTCGAATCGCTGAGCAGAAGCAGCACGCCCTCGTCGCCGAGCTTGCGGAAGCGTTCGAGATCGGTTGGCGGGCCATACAGAGGATCGGGATCCAGCTTGAAGTCGCTGGTGTAGACGACCCGGCCGACGGGCGTCTGGATGGCCAGGGCCACCCCGTCGGGAATGCTGTGGCAGACGGCCACGGTCTCGACCCGGAACGGCCCCAGCTGCACCCGGTCGCCGGCGCGCACCTCACGCAGGTCCGATTCGCGCAGGATCCGGTGCTCCTTGAGCCGGTGGCGCGCCAGTCCCAGCGTCATCCGGGTGCCGTAGACGGGCACGTTGAGACGCTTGAGCACGAAGGCCAGCGCGCCGATGTGGTCCTCGTGGCCGTGGGTGAGGAAGATGCCGAGCACCCGCCGGCCCTCCTCGAGCAACCAGGACACGTCGGGGATCACGAGGTCGACTCCCAGCATCTCCTCGGTCGGGAACATGAGCCCGGCGTCCACCACCAGGACCTGGCCCTCCCACTCCAGGGCCCACATGTTCAGGCCGACCTCGCCCAGCCCGCCAAGCGGCACATACCGGAGCTTCGGTTCCGTCACTAATTCAGGAGGGAGAGCTGCTCCGCTGAGGGTTCCGGATCGGGTTCGGCCAGCGGCTCCGGCTCAGGCGGCTTCAGGACCTCGTCCAGGTAGCCGCGAACGCGGTCGAAATCCTGCTCCAGGTCGCGCACGAGCGATCCGTTGTGGAGGGCCGCGGCAGGATGGTAGACGGGCATGAAGGCCACGCCGCCGCGCATGAAGATCTGGCCGTGCACGCGGCTGATCGAGCCCACGCCGGGCAGCATCCGCTCCAGCGCGTGGCGTCCGAGGATGAGCACCGCCTTGGGCTGCACCAGCTTGTACTGAGCCCGCAGGTAGGGCAAGCAGGCCTCGGCCTCATTGGGCATGGGGTCGCGGTTCTGGGGTGGGCGGCACTTGAGGACGTTGGTGATGTAGACGGTGTCCCGGCCGCGGCCGATGCGCTCCAGCAGCTTGTCCAGCAGCTTGCCGGCAGCACCGACGAAGGGCTTGCCCTGGACGTCCTCGTTGAAGCCTGGGGCTTCGCCGACCACCATCACGTCGGCGGGACAGGGACCCGTGCCCGGCACAGCCTGCGTGCGCGTGGCATGCAGGCCGCACCGGCTGCAGGCGAGCACCTGCGTGTGCAGGAGCTCGAGCTCCGGATTGGTGCTAGGCGACCTTGACTCCTGGCTTGAAAGTGATGACGTCCCCAGCGGCGCGCACGGTTTTCATGACCTTCGCCAGCTCTTCGTCCGTGAGGGGCGTCAGCGGCAGGCGGAAGGGCCCGGCCTTGAATCCCAGCTCGTTGACGACCATCTTCACCGGGACCGGGTTGGCGGCCGTGGTCATGAGGGCGTTGATGACCGGGGCCAGCCGGAGATGGATCGAGCGAGCGCTATCGACGTCGCCGGCCAGGTAGGCCTCGATGAGCCGCTTCATCGATCCGCCGGCAATGTGGCTGACCACGCAGATCACGCCATAGCCGCCCACCGCCAGCAGGGGCAGGGCGATGCCGTCGTCGCCGGCCCAGACCCGGAACCGCTCCGGCTTGGCGGCGCAGATCAAGCTCATCTGGTCGAGGGAGCCGCTGGCCTCCTTGACGCCCAGCACGCCCGGCAGCTCCGCGCAGCGAAGCGTGGTCTGCACGGTCATGTTGATGGCCGTGCGCCCCTGGATGTTGTACATGATCGTGGGCCCCACCTCGGAGATCGCCTTGAAGTGCTGGAACATGCCCTCCTGGGGCGGCTTGTTGTAGTAGGGCACGACCGCGAGCAGCGCGTCCGCCCCGGCCTGCATGGCCTTCTCGCCCATCTCGACGGAGTGGTGGGTGCTGTTGGTGCCCACGCCGGCCACCACGTTCTTGCCCGGGATGGCGGCGCGCACCACGCGCACCAGTTCGATCTTCTCCTCGTCGCTCAGCGTCGGCGCCTCGCCGGTGGTGCCGAAAACGACCACACCGTCGGAACCGTCCTCGCAGAGCAGCGCCGCCAGCTCGCCCGCCTTGCCATAGTCGATGGCGCGGTCGGGGGTGAACGGGGTCAGCATGGCGGTGAGCAGCCGGCCGATGTTGGTCGCCATCTCTTCTAGATCACTCCCATCTCAACGGCCTTTTCGGCCACCTGCCAGGCATTGAGGGCGGCGCCCTTGCGGAGGTTGTCGGCGACCACCCAGAGCACGACGCCGTGGCTGGCCGAGAGATCGTTGCGGATACGTCCGACGTAGACCTCGTCCCGGCCCGCGACCTCGTGCGGTGTCGGGTACAACTTGGCGTGCGGATCGTCCTGCACGATCACGCCCGGCGCCGAGCCCAACAGCTCGCGCACCTCGCCGGCCGACAGCATCTCGCGCGTCTCCACGAAGACGGATTCGCCGTGGCCGATCGGCACCGGCACCCGCACGCAGTTGGCGGTTATCCGCAGCTCGGGCTGGTGCAGGATCTTGCGCGACTCGTTGACGATCTTGACCTCTTCTTCGTTGTAGCCCTCCGCCTCGGGCTTCCAGCCGCCGGGGACCACGTTGTAGGCGAGTTGGTGGCTGTAGACGGTGACCTCGGGCGTGCTGCCGGCGGCCAGGGCCCGGGTTTGCTCCTCCAGCTCCTCGACCAGAGCCTTGCCGGCGCCGCTGGCCGATTGGTAGGTGGAGACCAGGACCCGCTCCAGGCCCGCGCGTTCCTGGATCGGCTTCAAGACCACGGTGAGGGGGATGGTGCAGCAGTTGGGGTTGGCGATGATGCCCTCGTTGTCGCGGATGTCCTCGGGATTGACCTCGGGAACCACCAGGGGCACGTTCTCCTTCATGCGCCAGGCGCTGGAGTTGTCGACCACCAGCGCGCCGGCCTCGGCGGCCACCGGCGCGTAGCGGAGCGCGACATCGCTGCCGGCCATGAAGAGCGCGAGGTCGACGCCCTCGAACGCATTCTCGTCGAGTACCTCGATCCGGATCCGGGCCCCGTCGTAGGGCATCTCCAGTCCCGAGGAGCGCTCTGAGGCCAGGGCCTTCACGCGCTTGGCGCCGACCCCCCGCTGCGCCAGGATGCGCAGCATCTCCTGGCCGACCATGCCGGTCGCGCCGACGACGGCAATGTTCAATTCACCGGCGGGGGGAGGCATAAGGCAAGTTTAGAGGCGCGGCCGCGGCCCACATTCGGTGCGTTTTCGTGAAATTGCGGCCCCGCCGGAGCGGCAACCGGGGCGTTTTCATGAAAATCGGCCGCCTCAGGCTAGGCCAAGCAGTGGCTCCAACCCCCGGAAAAAGCCGGGCCCGGAGGCCACCCGCCGGATCGCCAGCAGCACTCCGGGCGCATAGCACTCGCGCGAGATGGTGCGATGGGCGATGGTCAAAGTCTGCCCGGGCAGGCCGAGGATCACCTCCTGCTCGGCCAGCACGCCCGGCAGCCGCACCGAGTGGACGGCCACGCCCTCGCTCTCGGCCCCGCGCGCCCCCTCCAGCACCACCTTCTCGGTGCGCGAGTACGCAAACGGACGCTCGCGCGCGACCCCCATGCGCCGGGCCGTGGCCACGGCGGTGCCCGAGGGTGCATCGGCCTTGGCCGCATGGTGCATCTCGATCACGTCGGCGGCGTCGAAGAAGGGCGCGGCTCTTTCGGCCAGCCACATCATGAGCACCGCGCCCACAGCGAAGTTGGGCGCCACGATCCCGCCCACTCCCCGCTCCGCGCAGGCCCGCTCCAGGCGCTCGATGTCCTCGGCCGGAATCCCGGAGGTACCGACCACCGGCGCGGCGCCCGCCGCCACCGCGGCCAAAGCGTTGTCGAGGCCGGCCGACGGATGCGTGAAATCGACCAGCACCTGGGGCCGGTGGTTTTGCAGCGCGGTTTCGAGGTCGTCACCCCGGCCGACGCCGCCGGCGTAGTCGATGTCCTCGGCTGCCACCAGGGCCGGCTCCAGGGCGGCCCCGACCTTTCCCCGGTGACCAGCCAAAAGCACCCGAATCACCCCGCCACCTTACTTGTCGCGCGCGCGCCCGCGCGTTTGACGAAACCCATTTGCGAGACTAACCTCGCTTTGCTCGCAGTCGACTCATACGGGGGTGGTGTCCATGCAAACGGCGCCGAAGACATCCGCGGGTGTGACGCACCCGTTGGATCCGCTGACACCGGAAGAGATTTCCGCGGCGTCACAGATCCTGAAGCGTGAGCGAGGCTTAAAAGACAGCGCTCGCTTCGTTTACGTCTCTCTCAAAGAACCGGCCAAGCAGGCCGTGCTCTCTTTCAATGGCAACGGCATCGATCGCCAGGCCTTTATCGCCATCCGCGAACGTGCCGAAAAGACGACCTACGAGGCGGTGGTCTCGATCACCAACGAGAAGGTCCTTTCCTTCAAGCGGCTCGACGACGTACAGGCCTCGATCATGCTCGAGGAGTTCATGGCCGCCGATGAGGCGGTCAGGGCCGACCCCCGATGGCAGGAGGCGATGCGCAAGCGCGGGGTCACCGACTTCAGCCTGGCCATCCTGGACCCCTGGTCGGTGGGCTGGAACAGCGCGGCCGACGACCCGCAGAAGGGCCGCTTCGTGCGCCCCCTGACCTGGCTGCGCACCGGCGAGGGCGAGTTCGCCTACGCCCGCCCCGTCGAGGGCCTGATCGTGAAGTTCGACCTCGACACCAACCAGGTCGTCGACATCGAGGACCACGGCATCGTTCCCATCCCGGAGCGCAAGGCCAACTACGAGGCCGACCGCATCAGTGATCCCGAGAATTTCCCGCACTTCCCGGACGGGCCGCGCCAGGATCTGAAGGCGATCGAGATCACGCAGCCCGACGGCCCCAGCTTCCAGGTCGAAGGCCGCTTGGTGCGCTGGCAGAAGTGGAGCTTCCGGATCGGCTTCACGCCGCGCGAGGGACTGGTGCTCTACACCGTCTCCTACAAAGACAAAGGACGCGAGCGGCCGATCCTTTACCGGGCTTCGCTGTCCGAGATGTTCATTCCCTACGGCGATCCAGCGCCGACTCATCACCGCAAGAACGTCTTCGACATGGGGGAGTACGGCATCGGCATGCTCGCCAACAGCCTGGAGCTGGGCTGCGACTGCCTGGGCGAGATCCGCTACTTCGACGGCGTCATCAACGACAACGACGGCAACCCGCTGATTTTGAAGAACGCGATCTGCATGCACGAGGAGGACTACGGGATCCTCTGGAAGCACCAGGACTTCCGGACCACGGCCACCGAGGTCCGCCGCTCGCGACGCCTGGTCGTCTCCATGATCGCCACCGTCGGCAACTACGAGTACGGCTACTTCTGGTACCTCTACCAGGACGGCGGCATCGGCTACGAGGTCAAGATGACCGGCGTCATGTCCAACGGCGCCGTGGCGCCGGGCGAGAAGCCGAAGTACGGCGAGGTGGTGGCCCCCGGCATCTACGGGCCCAACCACCAACACTTCTTCAGCGTCCGCCTCGACATGATGGTCGACGGCCTTCAGAACTCCGTCTACGAGTGCGACAGCGCAGCCGTGCCGCCCGGCCCCGAGAACCCGCACGGCAACGCCTGGACGGTGAACAAGCGCCTGCTCAAGAAGGAGTCCGAGGCGCAGCGCAAGCTCGAACCCATGGCCGCGCGCTACTGGAAGATCTCCAACCCGAACCAGCTGAACGGGCTCGGTGAACCGGTCGCCTACAAACTGATGCCGGGCGAGAACATCCTGCCCTTCTACCAGCCGGAGGCCCCGGCGCTGGCGCGGGCCCGGTTCACGACCAATCACCTGTGGGTGACGGCCTACGACCCGGACCAGATGTTCGCGGCAGGCGATTACCCCAACCAGCACCCCGGCGGCGCCGGGCTGCCCGAGTACGTGAAAGGCGACCGCCCGCTCGAGAACACGGATGTCGTGCTCTGGTACACGATGGGCGCCCATCACCCGGTCCGGCCCGAGGAGTGGCCGGTGATGCCGGTC
>Ga0209474_10001728_pt1 | contig 20858 bp, 21 predicted proteins | sample GraSoiAngelo_145_FD_185902 | JGI IMG/M metagenome (GOLD analysis project Ga0209474, IMG submission 185902) | Grasslands soil microbial communities from the Angelo Coastal Reserve, California, USA - 14_1009_05_20cm (SPAdes) (version 2) | ecosystem: Environmental > Terrestrial > Soil > Grasslands... | reverse complement strand
CAAAGCAAGGCCAACGGCCACAGCCACGGTAAGGGCAAAGGCCAAGGCAATGGTCCGGGCCACGGCCAGAGCAAGCCCAAGGGCCAAGGCAATGGTCAGGGCCACGGGCACTCCAGCGGCCAGAGCCAAGGCGAGAGCCACGGCCAGGGCAATCCCGGAGGCGGAGGCGGCAACGTCCACGGACACGGGAAGTAAGCCGCCATCAGGGCGGAGCATCGACGAGAGAGCCCCTGCCCGGGGCTCTCTCACTAAGGGCCGCGATTGCGTCGCCGGCACGCTCCCCGGCGGCGGACGGTGGGACTGGGAGGACTCGAGCCTGAGCGGGGGGTGCCACCCGTCCCCGGAGGCGATTGGGCACGCTGGCGACCGAGGTGGCTCAAGGGGGCTTGGTTGAGCCAATGGGCGCGGCTGGGGTCGAACCAGCGACCTCCCGCGTGTGAAATGGACACGCGGGTTGCGCCTGGTTGCGGCTAGCCGCTGATCTGGCTCACCGAGGCGAGATCCGGCCGCTCGTCTCCTGCTCGTCCTGCTCTTGCGTGTTCTGAAGAGGAGGGACAGGCATCTTGTGCGTCGCCTGCCCCTCCCGCGGTCACTTGCTTATCCGCCGCAGCTCAAGTTCGAGCTCATCTTGTCGAAATTGACGGTGACCACACCGGCGGCGTTGGTGCTCAGGTGGGCCGTCTCGTGCACGACGAAGTGCAAGCCGTCGCTACCGGTCAGGTGGAAGGTGTTGGTGAAGTGCTGGACGTCGTTCTTCTCATTGAACGACTCTCCGAACCAGGCCGCGAAGTGGCCGCTGGCGGAAACGCCGTTTGGATCATCGGGCGTGAAGGTGATCGTTCCTTCGTCGGTACCCGTCACCCAGAACTCGTCGCTCACCGTAAAGAAGGTGACGTGAAAGACCTCGTTCGCCGCTACCGCGGTGAGCGTTCCCGGCTCGCCCGTACAGGGGTTCGTCACCGGGTCCGAGAACAGTGTGACGTTATGGGCGTGCTCAGTGATTGTGACGGTCCCTTGACCGCCCGCGTCCGCGAGCGCAGCTCCGGCCGTTAGCAACGCGACTACGGCCGCCAGGCTCGCGATTCGGACTACGCGTCTAGACATTCGTTCTCCCCTCACTCAAACGGCCTGCCCTTAGGCCGCCAAAAAGCCTGCCGCCAGCCCGCATACTGGCAAACGCTCCGCCACCGCTCAAGAGCGGCATGTTCTTAGCGAGCGGCCTGATCCGACCACCCGTGTAGCGACACTGAATGGACTTGCCGCGCTCGGGCCGCGAGCCCGAAAAGTCGAGCCCTTGGCAACTCGGGGCCCTGAGCGCGCGATAACCCAAGCCCCGAGGAGGTCCTGACGCGGCCTTGAGGTGGGACGCGCCCGGCCTACTGCCACTTCAGGATCTGGACCGTGACCCGGCCTTGGCCGCTGACGCTAGCGGTGACGTCGCAGGAATCCTTGCCCAGGACGTGGCCCAACGTGTGCAGGCCGCGCCATAGCTCCGGCTCCAGCTCGCGACGCTGAGGCCCCTGCTGCAGCCCCAAGCGGCAAAGCCGTGGACGCCGTTTCCGACGAAGCGGACAGCGATCCCTCGCGGGTGCTTGGCGAACTGACCGCTGGCGCTCTTGCTCTTGACGACTCGCCACGTCGACGCGCTCGACGGCGATGAGAGCCCCGCGGCGGGCACGATCAGCGCCAGGGCGAGCGCGATGAGGGTGGCGGCCCTCACGGTGACCTCGAGACCTTGTAGACGGTGTAGCCGCCAGTCCTGTCGGTGACGGCGATGTGGTAGCGCGAGACTGAGATGGCTCTGCTCTTCTGGGTGCTGAAGCGCGAGCAATAGATGTAGGGACCGGGGTCGTTGCGGTCGGGGTCCCTACTGCCCCCCGAACAACTCCAGTCGAGGCCGATCCAATGGACGAACGTCCCTGGCCTCACGTCTACGTTCCCGACCTGCCGCGAGCTGAGCGCCGGCGCCGCGACCGCGGCCGCCCCTGTTCCTCCCGATTTCAAAACGTTGGGAGAGAGGGAAGGCTCCCCCGTCTACACCAGAACCCGTTTGGAAAGGGAGAAGCGTTTGCCCCTGCCGGGCCGCGCGAGGTCTAACGCATAACAAGTGTCGCACAGATCGTGAGAGTCGGTACAAATGTCCGCAGCACCCGCAGCGGGTTTCACAAGGGGGGAACAGGCCTCTTGGGGTGCGCCCGGCTCGACGGCGACAGCAAGCCACCACCAGCAGGAAACGACATGCCAGCGAGCAACGGAGAAGGCGAGCCGGCGGGGCCTCCTGTCGCCGCAGCGAGGCGGCTCCCGCCGGCTCAACGAAGGCTCCCGCCGCATCGGAGCCATCGCGCTACCCTCGAAGACGGGGCTGGGTGGTCTGTTCTCGGAGCGGCCGCAGTTCGGGGAACATCCCCCTCCCTTGGGGCACCCAGCTCCATTTCTTCGACGTCCCCGTAGTCTCGGGGCTTCGAGCCGCACTGTCATGGGCCGGGCGGCCCATCTACGTACGGGGGGCGTAAAAACCGGACGTAAAACCAAACGCTCAGCGAAGCCGAGGTCTTCTTCGTCGACAGGATCGAGGGCGAGCGGATCTTCGGTCGGCTGGTCTGACGGGAGTCCCCGCGTAGGCCGCAAGCCACCGGCTAGGTCTCTCGATAGACCGGCTTCGAGGAAGCACACGCGGCGCGTCGCTCCCCGAGTACGATGCCTCCGCCGCGCATGGAGATGATCCCGAAAGCACTCGTCGTCGGCGTATTAGCCGCGGTGCAGCCGACGCCGGCGCCTGTCGCTACCGAGGAGAAATTGAATCGGATTTGGGCCGAGGTCGCTCCGCTGCACGGATATCGCCAACTGCAGATCGCTCCTGACGCCTCTGGCGCCATGTTTCTTGGCGCGACATCCGACGACGGCGTGACGATCCAGTTGCCCTTGTTACAGGTTCGCTCGGGCATTCGAATGGGGACGACTGCGACTGCCGCAGACGAAGCAGTGGACGTCTTAAAGGCGATTCGAGGCCAGGGCAACGCGGTTCTTCAGGGTTCGACCCACGCACCGGCCTTCGACTGGTTCGGATCTGCGGAGGAGATTCTCGTACGTCTTCGCAGCCTCCCTGAGGACGGTGGCCCCGAGATGATCCGGTCAGAGTTCGCCTAACCGGGGAGCATCGTCCGTTGAGGGGCTGGAACCGCGCTCGACGAGTGAGAGCGCCGGCCGCGGGGCGACGACGGCGCCGAGCTCGTCGCTCACTCGAGCGAGCTCGTCAGCGAGCCGCTCGAGCCGCGTGAAGCGCTCCTCGAAGCTGGTGAGCTGTCGGTGCGTGCGGTAGTCGTTGAGTTCGTTCATGCGTCGAGCCTTGCACGTGGCCCCCGCTCGCACAAGAGCGGCAAAAGTGTGTCGGCCTCGAGCCGCAGGGTCGGCCGCCCGTTTCCAAAACCGTTTCCAAGGGCGAGCATCCTGCACGCGCTGCAAAGCCGGAGCAAAGAGAAACCCGCCGTTTCCAGCGGGTCTCTCAGTGGGCGCGGCTGGGATCGAACCAGCGACCTCCCGCGTGTGAAGCGGGCGCTCTCCCGCTGAGCTACGCGCCCCGGTGCGAACGAGAATAGCGCCGGCCGCTACGATTCGGCTGTCCGCGGCACTGAGAGTGTTCGAACCGCGTCAGATCCGGAAGGAAGCAGCGCTAAGAATTCCTCTCAGGTGCCGCGGCTTTCTTCGGCCAAGGCCGGGGCTCTCACTCCTGTCGCGGCAGGTACGCGCATCAAAATGGCCGCCGCAACCGCGCCCGCGAAGACGATCCCGCAGCCGACGAGGAGGACGGCGTTCAGCCCACTCACGAAGGCCGTCACCGCGGGATGTATGAGGCCAGGATGCGCGCTCACCGCCCGCGTTCCCGCCGAGCTCACGGCAGCGGCGAGCCCTTGGCTATGCACGTGCGCCGTCGAGGCGAGCGACGTGGATACGCGGCCCTCGAGCACGGCTCCCAGCGCGGCGACGCCGATCGAGACGCCGCTGAGGCGGAAGGCGTTGTTGATACCGGACGCCATGCCCGACCTGGCGGGGTCGACCGTGCGCAGCGCAGCAGCGGCAAGGGTCGGATTCGCAAGCCCGATGCCGATCCCGCCAATCACGAAGCCGGGAAGAAGAGCGGTCCAGCGGGAGCCGGTCGTAAGGCCGTGCATCAGCAGCAACGCGATCGACACGAGCAGCAGACCGAGAGAGGCAAGTACCCACGGCTGCGCGCGCTGGGCAATCCCTCTAGTCAGCAGGGGCACGAGAAACACGAAGGCGGTCAGCGGTAGGAACCGCAGGCCGGCTCCGAGCGGCGAGGTGCCGAGGATGTCCTGCAGATAGATCGAGAGGTAAGGAAAGAGCGCGAACATGCCGGCGCCGATGGCGAAGGTCGCGAGCGAGACGCCGAGGAACGCGGGCCGGCGGAAGAGCGAAATGTCCAGCATCGGCCGTTCCTGACGTGCCTCGACCAACACGAAGACGGCGAGCAGCACGACGCCGGCGACGAGCGTCGAGAGGATCAAGCCGCTGCCCCAGCCTTCGGCGTTGCCGCGGAGGAGTCCGAAGACGATCAGGAACAGCGCCGCCGTAAACGAGACCAGGCCGGCGAGATCCGTTCGGAGGGCGCCGAGGTCCCGCGACTCGATCATCCGCGTCCTCGCGATCAGGAGCGCAAACGCCCCGACCGGGACGTTGACGAAGAAGACCCAGCGCCAGCCGAACGCGTCGGTCAGGACGCCGCCGACGAGCGGCCCCGAGGCAACAGCCGCGCCGACGGTGGCGCCCCAGACTGCGATTGCGCCGAAGCGCTCGGGGCCACGGTACTCGTGACCGATCAGCGCGAGCGCCGTTGCGAACAGCGCCGCACCGCCGATCCCCTGCAGGCCCCTTGCCACGTCGAGCACAGTGATGTTCCAGGCCAAGCCGCAGAGCAGCGAGGCGCTGCTGAAGACGACGACGCCGAACGTGAACAGCAGGCGCCGACCGAACCTGTCGGCGAGCGCTCCGGCGGTGAGAATCAACGCCGCGAGCGCGAGCGCGTAGGCGTCGACAACCCACTGCAGGCCGGTCAGATCGGCTTTCAGCCGGTGCTGGATGCTCGGCAGCGCGACGTTCACGATCGTGATGTCGAGCAGCAACATGAACGTCGTCACGCAGACGGCGATCAGCGTCCAGCGACGAACTTCGGGCGACCCGGCCTCCATCGGCGGCATGATAGGAAGACCGACGCACCTCACGGAGAGAAGTCGGCTGACCGTCCGCTGCCGCGGGCGATAGCATCGGGCGAGTGGCCGCGCTCTACCGGAAGTACCGCCCGCAGGGGTTCGACGACGTCGTCGGGCAGGAGCCGGTCGTCCGGACGCTCAAGAACGCGATCGACGCCGGGCAGATCCGGCAGGCCTACCTTTTCGCCGGGCCGCGCGGCACCGGCAAAACCTCGCTGGCGCGCATTCTCGCCAAGGCGCTGAATTGCGAGCGGGGGCCGACGTCACAGCCCGATACCGAGTGCCACATCTGCCGGGCGATCGCGTCGGGCACGTCGCTCGACGTCGTCGAGATGGACGCCGCCTCGCAGCGCGGAATCGACGACATTCGCGACATCCGCGACCACGCCGTCCTGCAGCCCGTCGAGGGCCGCTACAAGGTCTACATCCTCGACGAGGCGCACCAGCTCACGGATGCGGCCTTCAATGCGCTGCTGAAGCTGATCGAGGAACCCCCGCCCCACCTCGTCTTTGTCTTCTGCACGACCGACCTCGGCAAGATGCTGCCGACCGTTCGCTCTCGCTGCCAGACGTTCGTGTTCGCGCGGCCGCGGCTGCCTGAGCTCGTGCGCGTCCTGCGCTGGGTCGCCGACGGCGAGGAGATCGAGGTGCCGGACGCGGCGCTGGCGCTCGTTGCGCGCGCCGCGCGAGGGGCCTACCGCGACGCGGTCTCGACGCTCGACCAGCTCGCGGCGGCGACCGGAAAGAAGATCACCGTCCAGGACGTGCTCCAGCTGCTCGGCGCGATCGAGGAGGAGGCTCTCTTCCGCCTCTGCGACCTGATCGTCGACCGCGACACGGCCGGCGCGTTGACGTTCATCGAAGAGCTCTCCGAGCAGGGCCAGGACCTGGGGCGGCTCGTCACCGACCTGCTCGAGCACCTGCGGCATCTCTTGCTCGTCCAGCACATGGGTCATGTGCCCGACTCGCTGCCGGTGACCGAAGAGGTGCGCGAGCGGCTGCATGAGCAGGCGAACCAGCTCGGCGAGGCGACGGTGCTCCGGCTTTGCGACCTGCTTGCCGTCGCCGTCGAGGACCTGCGGCAGGGGGCTGATCCACGCCTGCCGCTCGAGCTCGCGCTCGTCAAGGTGACTCGCCCGGCGGCTGACCTCTCCCGCGAAGCGACGGCCTATCGGCTCGAGCAGCTCGAGGAGCGCGGCGGTTCTGGACATGGCGTGGGACCTGGTCCCGAGGCACGCCCGAAAGAGACGCCTGCTGAACCGCCTGCGCCACCGCGAGAACCGCCGTCGGTCGACCTCGAGCAGCTGCAAGAGGCCTGGCAGCGGGCGGTGTTGCCGGCCGTCGAGGAGAAATCGATTCCGACCGCGTCCGTCCTGCGCGAGGCCCATCCGGCCGAGCTCGCCGGTGACACCCTGACGCTCGAGTTTCCTCGCAACGCGTCCTTTCACCGCCAACTGGCCGAGGAGCCGAAAAACGCGACCCTGCTCGCGGACGCGCTCTACGAGGTGACCGGGCGGCGGCTCGCCCTCGCCTTCGAGCTCGGCGCGAACGGCGGTGACGGCGAGCCCTCCGAGGAGGAGCCCGCCGGCGAGGACGATCTGGTTTCGCTGATCAAGGAGACATTCGACGCCCGCGAGGTAGAGGAGTAGCCGTGGCGATGGACTTCGAGAAGCTGATGCAACAGGCCCAGCAGATGCAGGCGCAGATGGCGAAGGCCCAGGAGGAGCTCGCCGGCGAGACGGTCGAAGCCTCGGCCGGCGGCGGCATGGTCACGGTCAAGGCGACCGGCGCGCTAGAGATCACGGAGATCAAGATCGCACCGGAGGCGATCGACGCCGACGATCCGGAACTGCTCGCCGACACGGTGCTCGCGGCCGTCAACGAGGCCCTGCGCTCGGCCCAGCAGCTCGTCGAGACGAAGCTCGGCGGCGCCATGGGCGGCATGCAGGGACTCGGGCTGCCTGGCCTCTAAGGCGTTGGCTACTGCCGATCTCCTCCGCCGAAGCCCCCTCTTTGCGGGGTTCGACGACGACGCGCTGGAACGACTCGCCGCTTCGTTCTCGCAGGTCGAGTTCCCTGCGAACCAGGTACTGATCGAGCCGCGGACGCCGGGCGCCGGCTTGTTCGTGATCTGCGACGGCAGCGTCGTCGTGGAGGCGCACGGGAAGCAGCGCGAGCTCGGCGCCGGCGACGTGGTCGGCGAGATCTCGCTCCTCGAAAAGGACGGGTTGCGGCGAGCGCGGGTCGTCGCCAAGACGCCCGTGACCTGCCTCGCGCTCGGGCGCGCCGAGTTCGAGCGCATGCTGTCAGCCGAGCCCGGATTCGCCGAGGAAGTGTGGCGACTCGCGCGCGAACAGCTGGCCGAGCTCGAGGACTCGGGCTGACCGAAGCCGGGCGACCACCACCTGCATAGGCAGAATTGGCCGGTGGTTTCACCGGCGATCGAGAATCTCGTCGCACAGCTGACACGCCTGCCGGGCGTCGGCACGCGCACGGCGCACAGGCTCGCGTTCCACCTGCTCAGGGCGCCGAAGGACGAGGCGCTCGCGCTCGCCTCCGCGGTTCAGGAGGTGAAGGAGCGCGTCCGCTTCTGCAAGGAGTGCGGAAACCTGACCGAGGAAGAGCTCTGCTCGATCTGCGAGGACGCGCGTCGCGACCGCACGATCGTCTGCGTCGTCGAGCAGCCCGTCGACCTGATCTCCGTCGAGCGGACGCACGAGTATCGCGGGCTCTACCACGTCCTCGGCGGCGCGCTCTCGCCGCTCGACGGCGTCGAGCCCGAGCACCTGCGCATCGACGAGCTGCTCGGGCGGGTCGAGCGGAACGGCATCGAGGAGGTCGTCCTCGCCACGAACCCGAACATGACCGGTGAGGCGACCGCCGCCTTCTTAGCCGACCGCCTGCGCGGGCGCGTGCGCGTGACGCGGCTCGCGAGCGGGCTCCCCGTCGGCGGGGACCTCGAGTACGCCGACGAGGTAACTCTCGGGCGAGCCCTGTCCGGCCGTCGCGAGATGTAGCTAGGCGGGGATCTCTCCGCTGATGACGACGTCGCCGACGGCTTCGTCGATCGCGCGGAGCACTTCCTCGTCCAGCTCGATCCCGGACGCGGCCGCGTTGTCCGCGACCTGCTCCGGGCGTGAGGCGCCAATGATGGCCGAGGCGACGTTCGGCTCGCGGAGGACCCACGCGAGCGCGAGCTGCGCCATCGTGATCCCGAGCCCGTCCGCGATCGGCCGCAGCCGCTGGACGGCCGCGAGCACGCCGTCCTCACGGAACTCGTCCATCGCCCAACCCATCTCGTTGCCCATTCGCGTGTCCGGCGGCGGCGGCTGACCCGGCGTGTACTTCCCGGTCAGGACACCCTGTCCCAGCGGCGACCAGACGACCTGCGAGATCCCGTTTGCCGCGCAGAGTGGGATCACCTCGCGCTCCGGAACGCGCCACAGGATCGAGTACTGGGGTTGGCTCGAGACGAACTTCTCGTACGGTGGGCTGAAATCGAGCGCCGCCTGTATCTGCGGCGCCGTCCACTCGCTGAAGCCGAGGTAGCGCGCCTTGCCCTGGCGGACGACCTCCGTCAGCGCCTCCATCGTCTCCTCAAGCGGGGTCTCTCGGTCGTAGCGGTGGCATTGGTAGAGGTCGACGTAGTCGGTGCGGAGACGGCGGAGCGAGTCGTCGATCTGCTTGAACACCTGCCCGCGCGAGAGGCCCCTGTTCTCGCCGGTGTCGTCCATCGGGAAGAAGAGCTTCGTCGCAAGCACATACGAGTCGCGCGGCCGCTTCGCGAGCGCGTCGCCGAGGAACTCCTCCGCGGCTCCGCGCCCGTAGACGTTCGCGGTGTCGATGAAGTTCATCCCGAGCTCGAACGCCTTGTTCAGGCACGCGCGGGCCGGATCGTTCTCGACACCGACGCCGTACGTAAGCCAGGAGCCGAGCGAGATCTCCGAGATCTCGAGGTCGCTGGAGCCGAGTCGGCGGTAGCGCACGCGCAATTCGTATCGGAACGAGGTCGGCTCACGTCGCACGGACGGCCCCAAACCAGACGCGGCCTCGGGCGCCAGGTCCCTGAGGACTGTCCCCACGAACCGCCACAAACGGCCATGGCAACTGCAACGAAAGTGTGACTTTTCGTCCACAGACACGACCCGAAAGCCAGGCAACTGCCAGAAAGAGGTCACCGCGAGTCGCCGCCTACACTTCAGCGCGTGTCCACGACCGAGTACGAAACTGTCCCCGCCGTCGCCGGCGAGGCGACGGCCCGCGCGGGGACGGTCGTGATGAAGTTCGGCGGCACGTCCGTCGCCGACCCGCAGAAGCTGAAGGACGTCGCGGCGCGGATCGTCGCCGCGCACGCGGAGGGAACGCGCGTCGTCGCCGTGCTCTCGGCGATGGGCGACACGACCGACGAACTCGTTCGCCTCGCCTACGAGATCTCGCCGCGCCCGGAGCCGCGCGAGCTCGACATGCTGATCTCGGTGGGCGAACGAATCTCCTGCGCGCTGGCCGCGATGGCGATCCACGATCTCGGCGACGAGGCGATCTCGCTCACCGGCAGCCAGGCGGGGATCGTCACCGACACCGTCCACGGCAAGGCGAAGATCGTCGACGTCCGTGCCCGCCGGATTCACGAGGCGCTCGACCAGGACAAGGTCGTCCTGGTGGCCGGTTTCCAGGGCGTCTCGACGAGCTTGGACATCACGACGCTCGGCCGTGGCGGCTCCGACACCACCGCCGTCGCCCTCGCCGCCGCGCTCGCCGCGAGCCACTGCGAGATCTACACGGACGTCGCGGGCGTGTTCACCGCCGACCCGAGAATCGTCCCGAGCGCGCGCAAGCTCCACGCCGTCAGCTACGACGAGATGCTCGAGTTGGCCGCCTCGGGCGCGAAGGTGCTTCAGCTACGCTCGGTCGAGGTCGCGCGGAACTACGGCGTCAAGCTGCACGTTCGCTCGACGTTCAGCGACGACGACGGCACCTGGGTCACCGAGGAAGACGAGCGGATGCTTGAGAAGGCGATCATCTCCGGCGTTGCCCACACCTTTGACGAGGCCGTCTACCGCGTCCGCTCAGTCGATCGCGCCGACCTCTTTGCCGCACTCGCGGCAAGCGGCGTCAACGTCGACACGATCATCCAGACCGGCGACGAGATCGTCTTCTCGGCCCCGCTCGGCGACCGCGCGGACGCGGAAGCGGCGCTCGAAGGCGCCTCTGCGAGCTGCGACTGCATCGAGGGGCTCGCGAAGGTGAGCCTGATCGGCGCGGGCATGAAGAGCCACCCCGGAATCGCGGCCCGCACGTTCGCGACGCTCCGCGAGATCGGTACCGAGGCCCGCTTCATCGTCACCTCGCCGATCAAGATCTCGTTCTTCGTCGAGGGCGCAGACGCGGAACGGACGGTGCTCGCCCTCCACGAGGCGTTCGATCTCGCCTCCACCGGAAGCGAGCGAGAACATGTCTGAGGGCTGAGCGAGTGGTCTGGCTGGTGACGTTGCCCGCTTCCTGGGTCGCGAGCACCAAGCCAGAGGCCGCGAACGTTCGCAGGCAAGGCTGGCAGCCTTGACAAAAGCGAGCGGGGACACTGGCGCAGCGTGATCGCGGGCCAGGGAGCCGGCGAACGTGGCCGGTCAGACCACCGCCTCGCGACGATCGCCGACGAGGTCGGTACGCCGTTCTACGCGTACGACCTCGACCGGTTCCGTGAGCGGATCCGGACGTTCGAAGACGCGCTGGCGGATGTCCCTCACCTGACCTGCTACGCGGCCAAGGCCAACGACGCCCTGGCACTGCTCGAGGTGGTCGCGGCCGAGGGGCTCGGCGCGGACGTCGTCTCAGGCGGCGAGCTCGCCAAGTGCCTGCAGGTCGGCATCGCCCCGAAAACGATCGTCTTCTCCGGCGTGGGCAAGCGCGAAGACGAGATCCGCGCGGCGGTGGAGGCCGGTATTCGCTCGCTCAACGTCGAATCGCTCGAGGAGCTCGAGGAGATCGCCGACGCCGCGCGTCGGCTTGGGCGCGTTGCACCGGTCTCGGTCCGACTGAACCCCGACGTCGCCGGCGGCGGCCACGAGTACCTCGCCACCGGAGGCGGTGCAAGCAAATTCGGCCTCCAACGAGCCGAAGCGGCGGAAGCGTTCCGGCGCGCGGCGGCCGAAGCTGCACTCGATCCGGTCGGGATCTCATTCCACGTCGGCTCGCAGCTGCTCGACATGGCGCCGGTGCTTGCGGCCGCCACGCCGGCGGCCGAGCTCTGGCGTGAGCTGGAGCGTGCAGGGATCCGGCTAGAGGACTTCGACGCCGGCGGCGGATTGGGGATTTCTTACGGCGCCGCCGAGCCGGACCTCCCCGCCTACGTGGACTCGCTCGCCGAGATCGCGGGGGGCCTCGACGCGACGCTTGTCCTGGAGCCCGGACGCCACCTCGCGGGTCCCGTCGGCACGTTCGTCACCCGCGTCCTGCACGTGAAGCAGGCCGGCGGCAGGACGATCGCCGTCTGCGACGGCGGCAGCAACGATCTGCTCCGACCCGCCCTCTACGGGGCCGAGCACCCGATCGCCGTGCTGGCCGGCGACGACCGCGAGGAGACGCAGGTAGACGTCGTCGGCCCGCTCTGCGAGAGCGGCGATTTCCTTGCGCTGGGCCGCGGACTGCCCCTGCCACGTCGCGGCGACCTGATCGCGGTCGAGCTCGCCGGCGCCTACGGCCGCGTCATGTCCTCGACGTACAACGCCCGGCCGCTCTGCGCCGAGGTCGTGCTCGAACAAGGAAGCTGGCGCGTCAGCCGCGAACGAGGAACCTACGACGACCTGGTTCGGAATGAGCGCACATGAAAGAAGGCACAATGCGGGCGTGGAACGCGATGCGGCGATCGGCGTCGTCGGCGCGACCGGGGCGGTCGGCCCGGTCACGCTCCGGCTGCTCCGCGAGCGTGGTTACGAGAACGTCCGCGCCTTCGCAAGCGCGCGCTCGGTCGGCCGAGACGTCGAGGGTTTCATAGTCGAGGAGGCGACGCCGGAGGCGCTGTCCGACGGAGACCTCGACTTCTGTCTGTTCTCAATCGGCACGGCGGCGAGCCGCGACCTCGTCCCCCACGCCGTCCGCGGCGGCGCGATCGCGATTGACAAGTCGTCGGCCTACCGCCTCGAACCCGGCATTCCGCTTGTCGTCCCAGAGGTGAACGGCGAGCGAGCGCTCGAGCACGACGGGATCGTCGCCAACCCGAACTGCTCCTCGATCCCCCTCACCTGCGTCCTCAAGCCCCTGCACGAGGCGGCGGGCCTCGCTCGCGTCAGGCTCGCGACCTACCAGGCGGCGTCAGGAGCCGGACTCGAGCGCATGGAGCGCCTCCGCGCCCAGGTTCCTGCCGAGGGGGATCTCGAGATGGAGTGGGACTTCGACGGCGAAGAGTTCGACGAGGAGACCAAGCTGCGAGACGAAACGCGGAAGATCCTCGAGCTTCCCGAGCTTCCGGTCAGCGCGACGTGTGTCCGGGTTCCCGTCATGGTCGGCCATGCCGAGTCGGTCTGGATCGAGACCGTCGAGCCGCTTTCACCGGAGCAGGTCCGTGAGCTGCTGGCGGCCGCACCGAGCGTGCGCATCGAGGACTTCCCGACGCCGGGTAAGGCGGCCGGCGTGGACGAGGTGCTCGTCGGCAGGATCCGCCTCGACCGGGCTGCGGAGAGCGGCGGCCTCGCGCTCTTCCTCGCCTGCGACAACCTGCGCAAGGGCGCCGCCCTGAACGCGATTCAGATCGCGGAGCTGCTGTCGGCGCGTCGCCCCGTCGCAGCGTAAGATCGAACGGATTCCGCTCCAAATTCAAGGAATCGTCCGCTAGGGACGATTAATAACTCATGCGGCTTGGCGACCCGAATCCCTTCGGCCAAAAGCCCCGCCTCCAGCTTGGCGAACTGCTGATCGAAAAGGGCCTGATCACCGAGGCCCAGCTCGACGACGCGCTGACCGAGCGCCGCGTCCACGGTGGCCTCCTCGGCGAGACCCTCGTCCGCCTCGGATTCGTCTTCGAGGACGAGCTGGCCCGCACGCTGGCCGAACAGGCCGGCGTCCCGTTCGTCAACCTCGAAGCCAACTCGGTGGACCGCCATGCGGCAGGCACCTTGCCGCGGAGCCTCGGCGAGACCTTGCCGGCGCTGCCGGTGCGCTTCACGCCCGAAGGCGGCCTCGTGATCGCGGTCGCCGACCCGACGGACGAGACACTGCTGCCCCGGCTGCAGACGGCGATCAGCTGCCCGATCGTGCTCATGGTCGCGGCAGCCTCAAGCATCCGCAACACCTGGCGCACCACGCCGGCCATCGCCTAGGCAACCCGTTTTTCTAAGGGCGCTGCGGCACCGGGGCCGGCGAGAAGGCCTCACGCACGAGGCGGAGCACCTTCGCGCGGCGCCCCTCCGCAACAGGGATCAGGCCGCCGAAATCGAGCCGCACGAGCTCGACCGGCCCCGCGGCTCGCACAGTCTGAAAGCCGAAGTCGGAGAGAAAGTCGCGCGGAAAGATGGTTTTGTGCACCTGGAAACGCTCGTATTGCGTCTCCCCTTCCGGGTACCGGTACGCGAAGGTCTCCAGCGCCTTGGCGCCCTTGTCCCTCGCCTCGCCGATCGCGGCGAGGAAGAGCGACTGCAGCACCCAGGGGCTCGTGCGGTCGACGAGGTACGCGCATGTGACGATGACCGCGTCCTCGGAAGGCGGCCCCGCCGGCAGCTCGAACGCCCGCGGAAAGAGCCGCGCCGGCCCGTACTGCATCGAGCCGATCACGCGCCCGTCGTCGTCGTAGTAGATCGAGCCCCACGGCCCGAAATCGTCCTCGGCTCGATCGATCCAGCGGTCCTTGTTCGCGCGCCGGCCGGTCTTCGATTGCCACCAGACGCAGCTGTGGCAGACGATCGGCGCCTCCTCGAGGGTCAACCGCGTCAACCCGCGGATGCGGGTCGGCGTCACCGTGCCTCCCCGATCGCGTCGATCACGACGTTGATCGCTGCCGGGCGAGTCCCGACCATTCGCTCCAGGTACTCGAGCACGTGCCGCTGGACCTCGTGCCCGAGCTCGGGGAGCCGTGTGCCCCAGTCGACGTCCAGGTGCAGCTCGATCGTGACGCTCCCGTCCTCGCCGCTGACGCGAACGCCACGATGCCTGTGCAGCTGGCTCGCGACGAGGCCGCGAACTCCGTCGATCTCCAAGGCGGCGTCGGCGGCGTAGCGCGCGAGAACCTCGCTCGAGATGCTCGCCTGGCCGTCCATTCAATCTCCGTCCACTCACTGTGATTGTACGAGCACGAGCTCCGTTGCTTCTGGCCGCGCCAGGAACCGAAACGGGACGAAGGTCGTACCCAGGCCGGCCGAGACATGCAAGGTGCCGCCTTGGTGCCCATAGAGGCCGTGGAAGTAGCGCCAGCGCGGGTGGGCAAGCGGGATCCGCCGGCCCGGCAGCGGCAGCGTGATCTGGCCCGCGTGCAGGTGGCCCGCGACCACGAGATCGAAAACGCGCTTCGGCAGCCGGTCGATCACGTTCGGGAAATGGCAGAGCAGGATTCGCAGGTCCGCCTCGGGATCGGCGAGACGCTCCGGCCGCGCGAGTCCGCGACGGTACGAACGCGGATCGACACCGACGATCTGAACGCGGCGCCCCCGCAGCTCGAGCATCTTCGCCTCGTCGAGCAGCAGGGTCGCCGGCCTCAGATCGCCCACCGGCGAGCGCGCGGCAAACGGATCCTTCGTCTCGGCGAAGTCGTGGTTGCCGAGTACGGCGTAGCAATTCGGCAGGCGCGCGAGCAACTCGCGCAGCAGCGGCTCGCCCCCTCGGCGAGACAGCAGGTCGCCCGAGACGAGAACGAGGTCCGGTGACCGCGAGGAAGTCCACTCGATCGCGCGCACTACGGCCTGCCCGCCGCGGGAGGGAAAACCGAGGTGGAAGTCCGACAGGTGCGTGATCCGTAATCCGGCCAGCTCGGGCGGCAGCCGTTCCAACGGGCACTCGAGTTCTTCTAGCCGCACCCAGCCGGCCTCGAAGTGGCCCCAGCCGAGTGCGGCCGCCGCGGCAGCCCCGGCGCCGATCGCGATCGCGGTGACCATGGCGCGACACTGTAGATTCGAGGACGTGGCCGACCCGCTCGACCAGCCCGCGGACGGCCTGGCGGCGCTCGAGCGGGTGGCGGCCGAGGCCGAGGCGTATCTCGATTCGCTCGCGAACGGTCCAGTCCGCCTCGCCCGCTCCGACGAGGCCGCCGCGGCCTTCGACGGCCCGCTTCCGGACGAGGGCCTAGGCACCCTCGGAGCACTCGATCGCCTGATCGAGGGCGGACTCGACGCCCACGTCCGCTCCTCCGGGCCGCGCTTCTTCCACTGGGTGATGGGCGGAGCGACGCCTGCGGCGCTCGGCGCCGACTGGCTGACCTCGCTGCTCGACCAGAACGCCGGCGGCTGGGACGCAAGCCCGCTCGCCGCTCGGCTCGAGCTCCTCTCGCTCCACTGGCTCCGCGAGCTGTTCGGGCTTCCCTCCGACTGGGACGGCGTGCTGGTTACCGGCGGGCAGATGGCGAACTTCAGCGGCCTGGCGGCCGCGCGCCAGTGGTGGGGAGAGCGCCACGGCGTCGACGTCTCGGCAGACGGCCTCGCCGACTTGCCGCAGGCTCCGGTGCTGACGAGCGGCTTCGTCCACGTGACCGCCCTCAAGGCGCTGGCGATGCTCGGGCTCGGTCGCGGCCGCCTGAAGATTTGCGCCGACGGGGGCGGCGCCATGGATCTGGCGGCGCTCGCGCACGAGCTTCAGGCCCTCGCCGGCGCGCCCTCGATCGTGATCGGCAACGCCGGCGAGGTGAACACGGGGCTGTTCGACCCGCTCGAGGAGATCGCCGATCTCTGCGACGAGTTCGGCGCCTGGTTACACATCGACGGCGCCTTCGGGCTGTTCGCGCGGGTCTCGCCCCGGACGGCCGGTCTGGCGGCCGGTGTCGAGCGGGCCCATTCGGTGATCGCGGACGGACACAAGTGGTTGAACGTTCCCTTCGACTGCGGCTTCGCATTCGTGCGAGACCGCGAGCTCTTGGGGCGGACGTTCGCTGCCGGAGCGGCCTACCTGCCGGAAGCCTCCGAAGACCACCCGATCTTCGCCTTCCGCGCGCCCGAGCTCTCGCGCCGGGCGCGGTCGCTGGCAGTCTGGGCGACGCTCGCGGCCTACGGTCGCAGCGGCTACAGGGCGATCGTCGAGCGCTGCCTCGACAACGCCGCTCGGCTCGCCGCGCAGGTCGAGTCCGCAGAGGACTTCGAGCTGCTGGCGCCGGTGCCGTTGAACGTGGTCTGCTTCCGCTACCGGCCGGCCGGCGCCACCGAGCCGGAGCTGGACGATTTGAACCAACGCATCGGCGAGGCGGTGCTGACCGACGGTCGCATCTACGCCGGCACCACGTGCTGGAAGGGCAAGGTCGCTTTCCGCCCCGCTTTCGTCAACTGGCGGACGACGTCCAATGACGTCGACTTGATCCTGGAGACCCTGCGCGACCTGGGCGCGCGACTCCGGAGCTAGATCTCGAGCTTCTCGAGCACCGGGTCGACCGAGACCACGTGGCGCTTGAACTTGAGCTCGGCTTCCTCGAGCCCGGCGGCGGCGCCCACGAGCTGCGAGAGATGCAGGATCGGCATCCGGAAATCGCGGCCCGTCGCGTCGCGCAGCTTCGACTGCCACGCGTCCAGCGACAGGTGACAGAGCGGGCAGGGTGTGACCATCGCCTCGGCGCCTGCCTCTGAGGCCTGCTCGATCGGCTGGATCAGCTCGCCCATCGCCACCTCCTCGCGCGCCTGGATGATCGGGAAGCCGCAGCACTTGATCTTGGCGGGGTAGTCGATCGCCTCGCCGCCGCAGGCCTCGATGATCGCCTCGAGCGACCACGGCCGGTCGGGATCCTCGAAGCCGAGCAGCTTCGAGGGCCGCAGGATCTGGCAGCCGTAGAAGGGCGCGATCTTGAGGCCCTTCAGGCCCTTGTGCGCGACCTCGCGGAGACGCTTGGCGCCGTCATCCTCGACGATCAGCCAGAGCAGGTGCTTGACCTCGATGTCGTGCTCGTACGGCGGTACGCCCACCTTTGCGAGGTTCTCGTTCACCCGCGCGCGTAGCTCGGCGTCGTTGAGCAGCTGGAAGTTCGCCTGGCGGAGGTTGAGCGTGCAGACGTTGCAGATCGTCATCAGCGTCTCGGCGCCTGTCGCCGCGCCGTAGGCGAGGATGCGCGCGTTCAGGTGCAGGTAGTAGTCGGGCTCGGCCTCGTGGATGTCGCCGGCGCCGCAACAGGTGACCGACTCGAGCTCGTCGAGCTCGAGCCCGAGCATCGGCGCGAGCGCCTGCGTCGAGGTGTCGAGCTCCTTCGCCGAGAGCGAGGCGAGGCAGCCTTTGTAGTAGGCGACTTTGGTCATCCCTCGGCCTTCGGCGGCTCTTCGCCGGGCGTCACCTCGGGAGCGTCCCGCCGCGCCCCGGCCGCCTCCGTGTGCTCGATCCGCGCCAAGGCGCGCTCGCCCTGGACGATCCCGGCGGCCCCTTCGCGGCCCTGCTCGCGGACGAGCTGGTGGAGAGCGCGCGCCTCGCCCACGTCCGCGGCGACGTGCGGCGGCACCGGCGGCGGCACCTTGCCCTTCCGGGCGAGGCCGATCGCGAACTTCGTCTGCTTGACGGCCGAGACGATCCCCTGCGTCTTCGGGACGAGCTCCGTCTCGCGCAGCCAGCCGGTCGTCTCGGCCGACTTGACGAACCACTTCGCGTGCTTCGCGCCCATGTCGCGGTCGATCCCTTCCTTGACCGACTCGGCGCCGAGCTTGGCGATCGCATCGCGCGGGTCGACCCCCTTCGGGCAGCGCTCGTTGCAGAAATAGCAGCGGGTGCAGTCCCAGATCCCGTGCTCGTCGTTGTAGTCCTCGAGCCGCTCGACCGAGGCCTGGTCGCGCGCGTCGCCGACGAAGCGGAATCCCTTCGCGAGCGCCGCGGGTCCGAAGAACTCGGGGTCCGACTCCATCGAGTTGCACTCGGAGACGCAGCAGCCGCACATGATGCAGAGCGCCTCCTTGTGGATCGCGTTCATCTCCTGCTGGGAGACGATCCGCTCCTTCTCGAGCACCTCGTCGTAGCCAGGCTCGAGCCACGGCTTCATCCGCCGGACCTTGCCCCAGAACGGATCCATGTCGACGACGAGGTCCTTGACGATTGGCAGGTTCCCCATCGCCGAGATCACCGGCACATGCCCGCGGTCGACGATCGGCTTCATCCGCTCCTTGCAGGCGAGGACGGCGCGGCCGTCCATCCGCATCCCACAGGACCCGCAGATCATCATCCGGCAGCTCTTGCGGTAGGCCAGCGTGCCGTCCTGCTGGTCCTTGATCAGGTCGAGCACGTCGAGCAGGCAGGCCCACTCGGGCGCCTCGAGCTCGTAATCGCGCAGCTCGCGGTCGCCGCTCTCGGGGTCGTAGCGCCAGATCTTGAGGGCGACATCCATCAGCTGCTGGATCCGGTCGTGGCGGCGGTGAAATCGCTGACGTCTGCCGCGGGCGGCACAGGGGCGATCACGGGCGTGCCGAAATCGAAGAGCTCCACGGACTCCTCGACGTCGACCTTGTGCCCTTGCAGCTCCAGCTTTTCCGTATAGCGCTCCTTACGCACATACCCCTGCTCGTCCACCCAGACCTCGACGGGAATCGTGGAGGAGCCGGTGAGCGCGATCACACGGTCCACGTTCGTCCGGAGCTCGGCACGCAGGTTCGCAGGCGCCTTGTCGGCGACTTTGCGGAGATCGACCGCGCTCTTGTAGTGCGTCGTCGAGACGCCGCGCACGGTGTCGGTGCCCTTCTTCTCGAGCTTGCCGGTCGCGCGCAGGTACTCCAGCGCCTGCGTCGGGTCGCCGCCCTGGCCGAACTGCAGGAAGGAGCCGAAGTCGAGCGCTCGTGTGCGGCCGGCCTGGCCGAGATCGAGCTTCACCCAAGGCTTCAGGCTCGGATTGAGCTGCTTCAGGAGGGGGATTCGCATATAGATCGACGTGCCGTCGAGAACGAACTGGGCGTAGCCGAGGTTGTAGGGGCTTCCCTCGGCGCCGGAGATCTGATTGAGAGCGGACATGTCGAGCGAGAGGCGTCCCCGGCGTCCCTTCGGAGCGAAGACGCCGTCGCCCTTGAACGTGACGTCGCGCTTGCCGAGCTTGAGAGTCGTCGTCGTCTGGACGCGGTAGCTCTTCAGGGACGAAGTCTTCGTCGCAGCGCCAGCCACGGACTTGGGGCTGACGCTCGTGCTGCCGCACGCGGTCAGCATGACCGCTGCTGCCACGAGCGCGGCGCCGAGGAGCGGCCCGGGATTCAGTACGTTCGCTCCATCGGCTGCCACTTGGTCATAGTCACCGGCTTCCAGTCGAGGACGGGCCCCTCCGTCCAGCGGACGAGCGTGTGCCTCAGGTAGTTCTCGTCGTCCCGGTCCGGATAGTCGTGGGGGCGCGCGTGGGCGCCTCGGCTTTCCTTGCGGGCCAGCCCGCAGACGACCATGCACTCGGCCAGCTCGAGCAGGAAGCCGAGCTCGAGCGCCTGCGTCAGGTCGTTGTTGAAGATCTCACCCTTGTCGTCGACGACGACCTGCTGGTAGCGCTCGCGCAGGCCGGCAACGATCTCGCCCTGCTCGCGCATCTGGTCCTCCTTGCGGAAGACGCCGAAATTGACGTGCATCGTCTCCGCGAGCTCGTTGCGGATCGCCCAGGGCCGCTCGCCTTCGGTGCGATCGAGCAGGCGACGGAGGTCGCGCTCGGCATCGGCTTCGACTGACGGCGGCACCTCGACGGTGGTGTGGGTCAACGCCCAGTCGGCGGCATGCCGGCCGGCGCGCTTGCCGTAGGTGATCGTCTCCATCAAGGCGTTGCCGCCGAGGCGGTTTGCACCGTGGACCGACACGCAGGCGCACTCACCCGCCGCGTAGAGACCTTCGAGCTCGGTGCGCCCGTCGAGGTCGGTGTCGACGCCGCCCATATGGTAGTGGGCCCCCGGGCGCACCGGAATCGGCTCGTGGATCGGATCGACCCCGGCGTAGGTCATCGCCAGCTCGCGGGTTCCGTGCAAGCGCTCGATGATCTTCTCCGCGCCGAGGTGGCGCATGTCGAGCAGGACGTTGCCGTCGACGCCGCGGCCCTCGTCGATCTCGGTCTGCTCCGCACGTGAGATCACGTCGCGCGAGGCAAGCTCCATCGCGTTGGGGGCATAGCGCTTCAGAAACCGGTCGCCTTCGGAGTTCAACAGGTAGGCGCCCTCGCCGCGGGTGCCTTCGGTGATCAGGATCCCGGTCGGCGCGAGCGTCGTCGGGTGGAACTGCATCATCTCCATGTCCTTCAGCGGCACCCCGGCACGGAGCGCCATCGTCATCCCGTCGCCGGTGCAGGCGTACGCATTCGTCGTCCCGGTGTACAACCGGCCGGCACCGCCCGTCGCGAGGATCACGGTCTTGGCCCCGATCGTCTTCAGGCCTCCGTTGAGGAGATCCCAGGCGATCACGCCCTGACAACGGTCGTCGTCGATCACGAGCTGCCACGCGAAGTACTCCTCGTAGGTCGGGATGTCGCGCTTCATCACCTGCTCGTAGAGCACGTGAACGAGCACGTGGCCGGTGATGTCGGCGGCATAG
>Ga0209474_10001727_pt1 | contig 20874 bp, 20 predicted proteins | sample GraSoiAngelo_145_FD_185902 | JGI IMG/M metagenome (GOLD analysis project Ga0209474, IMG submission 185902) | Grasslands soil microbial communities from the Angelo Coastal Reserve, California, USA - 14_1009_05_20cm (SPAdes) (version 2) | ecosystem: Environmental > Terrestrial > Soil > Grasslands... | reverse complement strand
CACAGCGCTGTGTGGCGATAACGGCGCCGGCAAGTCCGTTCTGACCAAGTGCATCGCCGGGATCTACCAGATCGACGGCGGCCAGTTTTTCTGGGAAAGCAAGCCGGTTGCGATCCACAGCCCGCGTGACTCGTCTGCACTGGGCATCGAGACCGTTTACCAGGACCTCGCGCTGGCGGACAATCTGGACATCGTCCAGAACATGTTCCTCGGGCGCGAGCAGATCCGAAATGGCCTCCTCAACGAGGACGACATGGAGCGATCCGCCGGCAAAACGCTGTCGAGCCTCCGGGTCACCACCGTGCGATCGATCCGGCAGCCAGTGGCGTCGCTTTCAGGCGGGCAGCGACAATCCGTCGCGGTCGCCAAGGCTGTGATGTGGAATTCGAAACTCGTCATGCTCGACGAGCCGACCGCCGCGCTCGGCGTCGTGCAGACGAATCAGGTTCTCCAACTGGTCCGGCGGCTTCGCGAACGCGGGCTCGCGGTGATGGTGATCTCGCACAATCTGAACGACGTTTTCGAGGTGGCCGATCGAATCGCGGTGCTCCACCTGGGACGCATGGCGGGCCAGGATCGGGCCGATGCCTTCGATCGGCAGTCCGTCGTCGACTACATGACCACCGGCGCGTCCACCCGGTCGCGGCGTGCTGATGGTGATGGAGAAAAACGTGGCCAGAGCTGAGGCCCCCGAGTCCGAAGACCCGACCGCTGCTGCTGAGGCCGCTGTCGAAGTCCCGCCGGAAATTGTTGCCCAGACGCTGGGGCAATGGTTCCAGGCGTGGATGGCTCGGATTCGGGCAGGCGATAGTGGGGTTCTCCCCGTCATCCTCGGGCTCGTGATCATCACCTTCGTCTTCGAGGGAATCAGCCCGCACCAGGTCTTCCTTTCGGCGACCAACCTGGTCAACCTGTTCCAGCAGAGCGCCGTCTTCATGGTGCTGGCGATGGGGGTGATCTTTGCGTTGCTGCTGGGCCAAATCGATCTGTCCATCGGATTCGTCGGGGCGACGGGAGCTGCGATCGCGGTCCAGCTGGTGCAGCCTGCCACCACGAAGTGGCCGTGGTGGGCAGCAATCGCCGCTGCCCTACTGGTCTGCGCGCTCATCGGCGCGATCCAGGGAACGCTCATCGCGCGGCTGCGGCTGTCATCCCTCATCGTGACCCTTGCCGGCGGATTGATCTTCAACGGCGTCATGCTCATTGTGCTTGGCCTCGGTCCGTTCTCCGGCTATCCAAGCCTGGCCGGTAGTAACGCAAATCTGCAGGTGCTCTACAACCTGATGTGGGGGACGATTAACCCAACGGTCAGCTGGGTCGGCATGGTGGTGCTCGTCGCTGCCGCCGGATTGATCATGTGGTCGGCCGACAACCGGCGGCGCCGCAGCGGATTGGTGGCGCCTCCCGTGAGCCTCACGCTCCTCAAGATCGGCCTCATCGCCGTCTGTGCCGTGGTGGTCGTCGCCATTTGTAACGTCAACCGTGCAGCGATCGGGACGCTCGAAGGCGTGCCGTGGGTCATCCCGATCGTGCTGGCGGTCTTCACCGTCTGGATGGTGTTGCTGCAGAAGACCCGCTTCGGTCGCTACGTGTACGCGATCGGCGGAAATCCGGAGGCGGCCCGTCGGGCGGGGGTGAGATTGGCGAACATTATCACTCTCTGTTTCACGATCAGCGCCTTCACCGCCGGCATCGGCGCCCTTCTCTATGCCTCAAATCTTGGCGGCATGTCGAACAACTTCCCTGGGAATTCGCTGGTGCTCCAGGCGATCGCGTCCGCGGTCATCGGCGGGACCAGCCTCTTCGGCGGCCGGGGAAAGGTGCTCCACGGGATTCTTGGTGGACTCGTCATCGGCGGCATCTACAACGGCATGTACCTCCTGTCGATCCCCGTCCAGTGGCAATTCATCGTCGTGGGCGTGGTGCTGATCCTGGCGGTCAGCATCGACGCGCTGTCTCGGCGGAGTGCCACCTCGGGGAGCGTCGCCCGCGTCTAGGGGGCAACTAAGTCTGGGCCTGGAATCACAGGCCATACTTGACAGCGACTAGTCGGCGCGGTATAGTCGACATCGACTAAACGATGGCGACTAAGGGAGAGCTGCCGAGAACCCCGCTGGCGCTGGCCGTTATGAACCTGCTGATGGAGCACCCGATGCACCCGTACGAGATGAAGTCGAAGATGAAGGAGCGGGGACACGACCAGGTCATCAAGCTCAAGGGCGGCTCGATCTACGACACCGTCGAGCGGCTCGAGCAGGGTGGCTTCATCAATGCCCAGGCGACGAGTCGGGAAGGTCGGCGCCCCGAGCGGACCGTCTACGCCATTACGGAGATTGGTCGGGAGGAAATCCTGGCCTGGCTGCGCGAGTTACTCGCCGAACCGATCAACGAGTACCCCCAGTTTGGTGCGGCCCTGGCGTTCTGCGCCATTCTCGAGAAAGACGAAGTCGTCCGGTTGCTCAAGGTGCGCAGCGCGCTGCTCGATGGCCAGATCGCCGGGTCGGAGAAGCAGTTGAAGACCTTTCTCGAAATGGGCCTGCCGCGCCTCTTCCTGATCGAAGGCGAGTACGCCCAAGCGATCAAGCAGGCCGAACTGGATTGGATTCGCCGGCTGGTGCGCGACATCGAGGCGGGCGGCCTGTGGATCACAAAGGATCACATGCAGGCGGTGTCCGACCAATTTGAAGGCCCAACAAAAGGGGGTGAGGCATGAAAACGATGACGACCTCCGGCGAAGTGTTCTGAGCACTCCGTCAGAGGTCGTGTTCCTCGAGTCGATCCGCGAAGGGACCTGGCCTCAAGGCCGCGCAAGCCGAGTATAGCCAGGCGGCCCCACCCTGACGCTCCCCCGCGGGGGAGGGACGTGAACCGAATAAGGAGGGTTTGATCACCCATGACTGAAACGCGTCGATCGTCCGCGCCCTGGCTGGCACTGGCCGTGCTCGCGCTCGGGCTCTTCATGACCCTGCTCGACCTCACCATCGTGAACGTTGCGATTCCCAGCCTCGTCGATGATCTGCGCGCGTCGCTGGACCAGATTCTCTGGGTGCTGAACGGCTACAGCCTGGTCTATGCCGTGCTGCTCATCACCTCCGGACGGCTGGGCGACATCTTCGGGCCGCGCAACATGTTCGCGGCCGGCGTGGTCGTTTTCACGATTGCCTCCGCATTCAGCGGGCTGGCCCATGACCCGACGCAACTCATCCTTGCCCGTGGCGCACAGGGATTCGGCGCCGCGATGCTCGCGCCGCAAGGGCTGCCGATCATGACCTCGCTCTTTCCGCCTGACCGCCGCGGCGGCGTCTTTGCGATCTACGGTTCGCTCGCGGGGCTCGCGGTGCTGCTCGGCCCGGTGCTGGGCGGGTTCATCGTCACGAATTTCGGATGGCGCTGGATCTTTTACATCAACCTACCGATCGGGCTGATCACGTTCGTGCTCGCGCTCGCGTTCATCCCGGACCTGCGACCGGGCCTTCGTCATCGACTGGATTTCGCCGGCGTCGCGCTCGCAAGCGCGGGATTGCTCGGCGTCGTCTTCGGCCTGATCGAGGGGCAACGGTACGAATGGGGAACCGTATGGGCAGGGATCACGATCCCCGAGATCATCGCGGCCGGCGTGGCCGTCCTGCTCCTCTTTCTCGTCGTGCAGTGGCGGCGCCAGGACAAGGAGCCGCTGCTGCCGTTCGCGGTCTTCAAGGACCGGAACTACACGTTGATGACCCTCGTCATGCTCGCGATGGGCTTCGCGATCGTCGGCGTCTTCCTGCCGATGACGATCTACTACCAGTCCGTCCTTGGACTGAGCGCCTTCGCCGCGGGCCTGGCCATCGCGCCTCAGCCGCTGGCGATGATCCTGATGTCGGGCGGCGCTGCGGCGCTCGCGAATCGCTACGCGAAATACATTCTGATCGCTGGACTCAGCCTGTTTGCGATTGGGATCGCCTATATCGCGTGGACCGCGCAGGTCGCCTCGAATCGCTGGAGCTTCGTGCCGGGCCTGGTGATCGCCGGCGTCGGGATGGCGGGGATCTGGACTCCCGTGTTCAGCCTTGCGACCCGTGACCTTCAACCGCGGCTGGCGGGCGTGGCCTCGGGCGTCATCAGCACCGTGCAGGAGCTGGGGGCCGTGATTGGGAGCGCGGCGATCGGCGCGCTGCTTCAGAACCAGCTGGCGGCCGACCTGCACAGCCGCGCGGCGAGCTATTCGGCGCAGTTGCCGCAGCCGGTGCAAGGCCCGTTCGTTGCCGGGTTCAGCCAGGCGGCGAAAGGCGGACTCGAAATCGGCCGTGGCCAGACAGGGACGAATGTCGCGTTACCAGCCGGCGTCCCGGCGCAGATCGCCCAGCAGATCCAGCAGGTGGCGCACGCCGTCTTCACCCAGGCGTTTGTCGACGCGATGCGGCCGACCATGGCGCTCGCGATCGCCGTGATCCTGGTGGCCGCGATCGGTTCGGTCGCCATTCGGAGCCGCCGCGCGAGTGCATCACTGGCCGCTGCGTCCGAGGTGGAGACTCCGGCGTCGGTGGCCTGAGGAAGGGCCTGGCGTGAAGTCCCTGAGGCGGGTAATATTGAGCCCAGTAAATATGAGTAAGGAAAAGATGAGCCAGGAAAAGGTCCGTCCCGTGATATCCCATCTCGATCTGGGCGCAATCGACTATCCCATGGATGCCGATGGCTGCCGGTATGACCCGCGGATCCGCGAGCTCCTGAAGCGCACGGGCCGTCGGGTCGACGCCGGAACCGAAGCCCTGGCGGCGGTTCGCATGCTCGGCAAGAAGATGCACCTCATGATGGAGCGCTGGGCCGACCAGCATGGGCTGAGCGAGGGCCGATTTCAAATCCTGGTCCGCCTCCAGCACGCGGAGGGGAACCGGATGACGATGGGGGAACTTGCGGAAATGCTCGAGGTGTCACCGCGGACGGTGACCGGCCTGGTTGACAACCTCGAACGCCACGGGCTGGTTCGACGCGTTGATGACCCCGACGATCGCCGCTCGGTGTACGCGGAGCTCACCGACCCGGGTCTGCCGCGATGCCTCGCTCGGTCAGCAGGGTTTGACAAGGAATCTTGCAGCGTCCGAGTTGGTTCAACTTCGGGACATCTGTTTGCGGCTCATCCAGGCAATGAACGCCGAGGAGGCGAAGACGCATGCCACAAACTGAATTGACCACTCGAGTGAAGGTGTTCGCCACCATCGGCGTGATGCTGGCCCTGCTGCTGGCGGCGCTCGACCAGACGATCGTCGGCACGGCGCTGCCGCGCATTGTTTCGGAGCTCAACGGCCTCGATCGGTACTCGTGGCTGATCACCGGCTATCTGGTCGCTTCGACCGTGGTCGTCCCGATCGCCGGCAAGATGGGCGACCTCTTCGGCCGTAAGCCATTTTTGATCGCCGGGATGGCCGGATTCGTTGCTGCCTCGGCCCTCTGTGGCATCTCGCAAGACATGAACCAGCTGATCGTGTTCCGAATCATCCAGGGGCTGATGGGCGGCATGCTCTTCGCGTCGGCCTTCACGGTGCTGGCCGACATCTTCCCGCCGGCTCAGCGCGCCAAGATGCAGGGCCTATTCGGTGGGGTTTTCGGGCTTTCGTCGATCGTCGGCCCGGTCCTCGGCGGCTACATCACCGATAACCTCGGCTGGCGCTGGGTGTTCTACGTCAACCTGCCGGTTGGCTTGCTCGGCGTCATCATCGTGGCCGGGTTCCTACCCTTCATCCGGACCAAGGCATCCTGGCGGGACATCGATGTCTGGGGTTCGGCCGCGTTGGCCGCCGGGCTCATCCCGATCCTCGTCGCCCTCTCGGTTGCCAAGGACCAGGGCTGGACGTCGTTCGAAGTCCTCGGCCTGCTGGCGCTTGGGGCCGCGATGCTGATCGCCTTTTTCGTGATCGAGCAGCGGGTCAAGGAGCCGATCGTCCCCTTCAGGCTGTTTAAGAACCGCACGTTTGCCGTCTCGATGATCGTCGGCTTCTTCAGCGCGCTGGGGATGTTCGGCATGATCATCTTCATCCCACTGGAAACCCAGGGCGTGCTTGGCGTCAGCGTGACGAACTCCGGGCTACTGCTGACCCCGATGATGCTTGGCTTGATCGTGGCCAGCGTGCTCGCCGGCCAGATCATGGTTCGCATCAAGCATTACCACTATCTGGGAACGATCGGCGCCGCGCTGATGATGCTCGGCATCTACCTCGTGGCCCAGACGACCCCGTCCACGTCGCAGGCCACGCTCACGGTGGCCATCATCATCGTGGGCGCCGGTTTAGGGATCACGTTCCCGCTCTACATCAATGCGGTGCAGAGCGCATTACCGGCGCGCTTTCTCGGTGTCGGCACGAGCCAGATTCAGTTCTGGCGCAACATCGGCGGCACGGTCAGCTCGGCGGTCCTGGGATCGCTCCTGGCGCTGCGGCTGCCAGGGGCCATTCAGGCCCAGGTAGCCAGCCTGCATCTGCCCGCGGGTTTCAGCTTGCCCTCGACGGCGTCACCCAGCAATCCCAATGCGCTGTTCGACCCCGCCGCGATCGCCGCGGCGAAGGCGACGCTCCCGCCGCAGGCGATCCCGATCTTCGATCAGGTCATGCATGCGATTCGCGAGGCGCTGGCCCTGACGCTCCACGACCTGTTCATCCTGGCGGTGGGGCTCGTGGCGCTCGCGCTGATCGCCTCGCTGTTCATGCCCGATGTCCCACTTCGGGCCCGAGTCCGGCAGGCGCAACCGGCTTTTGGCGAAGTGCCGGTGCCCGACGCTGCCGAGCCTGACGCCGCAATGGGCTGAGGCCTGCCCCGACCCTGCCCCCAGAGGGGAAGGGAGATGCGAGAATTGCCGAGGAGGGGTGGTCATGGCTGAGATCGGTTCGGTGCGTCGCCGCATCTACCTGCTGCTCGGTGCCCTCACCATCGGTGGCGCGCTTGCCGCGATCCCTGTCGCGGTGCTCGCCGCCGACCTTCGGCGGGGGAGCGATGTCACGGTGGGAAGCGGGGAGACGGTCAACGATGACCTCTATGCCGCGGGCGGCACGATCACGGTCAACGGCAATGTGAATGGCAATGTCATCGTCGCCGGCGGAACCGTGACGATCGCCGGGGCGGTCAGTCGCGACGTCATGGTGGCCGGAGGTAACCTCACGATCAGCGGGCATGTCGGGGGCAGCGTCCGGGCCGCCGGCGGCACGTTCACCATCACCGGTCCGGTGGCCGGCGACATCGTCATCGCCGGGGGAACCGTCGACATCGGCTCGGGGGCGACGATCGGCCGCGACCTCGTGGTGGCCGGTGGCAACGCGACCGTCGCCGGACCGATCACCCGCAACGTGGCGATGGGTTCGGGGACGCTCACCCTGCGCAATCATGTCGGCGGTAACGTGACGGGCCGCGTCGATCACCTGCGGCTTGACGGCGCGCAAATTGGCGGCAACCTTGATTACACCAGCGACAACCAGGTCGAGCTGGCGAACGGCGCCCGCGTCAATGGCACCACCACGCAGCACCGTCCTCCGACCAACAACGCGACCAACGGATTTTTTAGCTGGCTTCGGGCGCTGATCGGCATCCTGGCGCTGGGGTTGATCTTCCTCTTCCTGCTTCCGCGGCTGAGCGGCCGTAGCATCGACACGCTGCGCGCCGAGCCATGGGCCAGTCTCGGCATCGGCGCCGCGCTCGTGGTCGCCACGCCCATCGTGGCGCTCGTCGTGTTCCTCATCGGCATTCTGATCGGCGGCTGGTGGATTGGCGCGCTGATGATTCCACTCTGGATTCTGGTGTGCGCCCTTGGGTACGTCGTATCAGCCTTTCTCGTGGGCCGGCTCCTCTTCACCCAGGTCGGGTGGGGCAGCTACCACGACGCGATCGCCCTGGCGGCGGGACTGTTGGTCCTCGCGGTCGTCACGGCGATCCCGCTGCTGGGATGGCTGGTCGGTCTTGCGGCGGTGCTGCTCGGCGTTGGGGCGCTCGCCGTTGCCACGGCCCATTGGACGCGGCCGGCGCGGGTCGCGCCAGCGGCCTGACGTTAGCCGGCTACGGGACGGGAGGTCGGGGCAACACGCCAAGTAACTGGAAGCCGTAGTCGAGAAGCTTCGGCATTTGGGCATAGGCGGTGCCCGCCGGTGCGCCCAGCATCACGGCCAGGAGGCGATGCCCTCCACGGCTCGAGGTCGTGATCAGGCAGCCGAGTGCGGCATCGGTCCATCCCGTTTTCAAGCCATAGGTTCCGGGATAGGTCCAGAGCAGCTTGTCCAGGCTCACGAGGTTGAAGGCTTTGTGCGACGCCGTCGCCGGGAACGTGATCGACGGGGTCGCGGCGATGGTGACCAACGAGCCGTAGTGCGATTCGAGGTACATCGCGGCGATCGCCAGGTCATGGGCGGATGAGTAATGCCCGGGCTGGTCGAGCCCGGTCGGATTGAGGAAATGCGTGATGCGCAGGCCGAGTCTTGCGGCCTTCGCATTCATGTCGGCGATGAACGTCGCCCTCGAGGTCGCCGCGGTCGCCAGCGTCTCGGCGGCATCGTTCCCAGACTTGAGAAAGACGCCGTAGAGCAGCTCGCGGACCGTCACCCGTTCCCCGGGCGACAGTCCCATCAGCGTGGAATCGCCGGGCAGCTGCGTGATCGAGGAGGGGACAGCCACCGTCGCGCTCATGCCGAGGACATCGACCGCGACCATGGCCGTGAAGATCTTCGTCAGGCTCGCCGGCGCCCAGGCCATGACGGCATGCGATTGCCAGAGGAACCGGCCGGTGTCCAGGTTGACGAGGGCGATTTCCTGGGCGTCGATGACCGGCAATGGAATCGCTCGGGCGGCGGCAACGGCGACACGGACCGGCGCGGTTGCCGGTGCCGCCATGGTCGGCGCCGGGGTTGGGCTCGGGGTCGGGTCGGGCGGCAGGTGCAGCCGGGGCGGCCTGGGCTCGAGCGGGCCGAGGTCGGTTACTGCCGCAATCTCGTCAGGGGGCTGCACGGCCTCGACGGGCTGGATCGGGCCGGCGGATGCCAGGGCGCTGCAGGCGCCCGCGGCGATCAGCATCAGGCCGACGGTCCGTCCAATTGCGGATAACACTGCGGTCAAGCAGCCTACCCCAAGTCGCCACGGGTTTCAAGATCAGCGCCCTACAATGTTGCTCGCGCCGGGGTGACGGAATCGGTAGACGTTGGCGACTTAAAATCGCCTGCCCGAAAGGGCGTCGGGGTTCGAGTCCCCGTCCCGGCAGTACTATGCCCTCATGCTCGAGGCACTCGAATTTACCATTGGCGTGGCGCTCGTTATCTACATGCTCAACGACGTCTTCCAGAGCGTCGTCGTGCCCCGCTCCACCCCGGGACGCTATCGCCTGAGCCGATTGGTGATTCGGAACGGCTGGCAGCTCTGCCGAGGGCTTGGCCTCCGCAGTGGGTCGTCCGGCGCGCGCGAGCGACTCTTCGGGACATTTGCGCCGATGGCCGTCGTCGTGTTACTGGTCCTGTGGGTCACCGGGATCATTCTCGGTTTTGCCTTCATCTTCTTCGCGCTGCGCCATCAGCTGAACCCAGTCGTCTCGGATTTTCCGACCGCGTTTTATTTCGCCGGGACATCGGTGCTGACCATTGGCTTCGGAGACGTTGTTGCCACGTCCGGCCTTGCCCGCTTTCTCGCCTTGCTTGCCGGCGCCTGCGGCCTGGGGACGATTGCACTCGCGATCAGCTTCCTTTTCTCGCTGTACGCGTCGTTTCAGCGGCGTGAGATCCAGATCGTCACCCTCGACGCGCGGGCTGGAGCACCGCCTTCGGGAGTCAGCCTCCTGGAGACCACAGCGAAATATGGCCTGCGGGAGGATCTGCCCCGCCTCTTCGGCGAATGGGAGAAATGGGGCGCGGAAGTCCTCGACAGCCACCTGGCGTTTCCGATCCTCGCCTACTTCCGTTCGTCCCATGACAACGAGTCGTGGGTCAGCGCGTTGGGCGCGGTGCTCGACGCGACCACCCTCCTGCTCACGACGGTGGTCGACGGCCCGCGGGGCCCGGCAAAGATGATGTTCGCCATGGGGACCCACCTCGTCGAAGATCTCAGCGGCTTTTTCCACATTCCCGGAGACGGCGATGCGGGAGTCGAACGATACGAGTTTGACGATGCCCGCAGCCGGTTGGCGGCCGCCGGCTGGACCTTGCTGGCGCCCGAAGAATCGTGGACCGCCTTCTCGAGGTTGCGGTCGCAGTACGCGGGGCAGCTCAACAGCATGGCCAAATGGTGGGCGGCACCGCCGACACAATGGATCGGCGACCGCTCGTTCGTCCGCTTCCCGCTCCGGCGCCATGAGGAGGTGCCGCTGCGGGTCGCCTCCCGCTAGGCGGCGAACGCGTTCGGCGGGTTTCCCTGCAGACGCAGATAGAACGCCGTCGTCAGTGCGTACGGCAGTAGCAGGCGGACCTCGAAGTCCTGCGGGCGGCGGGCGATTCCCGCGAACAGATCGGGAAGCTGCTGGCGCTCCGTTGCTTCGCTGACCCGCTGAATCGTAAAGGCGTCGGAGGCACGAATGCGCGCGACCGGACCATCCCATACCGTCTTGCCGTCCTCGAGCTGACGCCACTCAGCCAGCAGGACACCGCGAGCGGCGCTCAGCGCCAGGGCCTTCTGAAGGCCGACCTGCCCCTCGGCCTGTATGCCGACCCCGCGCCCGCGCGCGAGCTCGAGCGTCTTCTGGACAGCGAGCTCAACGACAGGCCACGACTCGGCGTCCGCGGCGGCGTGGGACAGGAGGTCCGGGGCCTCGACGATCCGCTTGGCCCGGCCGAGCGCGAAGCCATCGAGCGCGGTCCGTAAACCGCCCTCCAGTTTCAGGTGCGCAAGCGGCGGCGTCCGAGCTGCGAATTGCTCGACGCTCGGTTCGGGATATCCAATTGCCGGGTCATCCGCCGGCGTCGGGAGCTCAGCGTGCTGGACGGTCGGCCGCCACTCCTGCCCGCGCCGCGCCCGCGGCCTCACCGTGAATCGACCCGCCCGGTGCCGGCCGACGAGCACCGCGCTCGTGACCCCGACCATCATCACGAGGATGGTCGGAAGCACCCCGAAGCGCAGAACGGCCACGGCTGAAAGCAGCGCCGTTAGCGCTAAGAGGACCGGGCGGCTGAGCAGACGCGACACTGTCGGTACAACGGCCCGCGGCGAGATCCCCGGCGGTGGCTCAGTTCAGGTTGCGGAAGAGCGTCGCGATCCCTTGGCCGCCGCCGATGCACATCGTGACGATGCCCCATTCGGCCTGGCGCCGCTTCAGCTCGTAGGCGAGCTTGACCGTCAGGATGGCTCCGGTTGCGCCGACCGGATGGCCCAGCGCGATCGCGCCGCCATTGGGGTTCACTTTGTCGGGATCGATTTCCAGCTCCCGGATGACCGCCACCGCCTGCGCCGCGAACGCCTCGTTCAACTCCATCAGGTCGATGTCATTGATGGTCATCCCGACTTTGCGCAGCAGGTTCTGGACGGCGAAGATCGGCGCCACCCCCATGATCTCGGGGCTGATGCCGGCGACCGCATCGGCGACCCACTCGAGCTGGGGTGTCACGCCCAGCTGCTCGGCTTTCGACCTCGTCATGACGACGACCGCGGCGCCGGCGTCGTTGATGCCCGACGAATTGCCGGCGGTGACACTGCCACCTTCACGGAAGGCAGCCTTCAGGCGGGCGAGCGATTCGACGGTGGTACCCGGCCGGGGATGCTCATCGGTCTCAGCCAACACCGGCTGCCCCTTCTTTTGCGGAACCGGGACCGGGACGATCTGGTCCTTGAAGCGGCCCTCGTTGATGGCCGCGACCGCGCGGCGCTGGCTCTCGGCCGCAAACTTGTCCTGCGTTTCGCGCGACACGCCGTAGCGGTCCGCGACCTTCTCGGCGGTGCAGCCCATCTGATAGCGGCCAAACGGGTCGGTGACCAGGGACAGCGTGCCGTCGATCAGCTCCGCTTCCCCCAGGCGCCAACCGACCTGCGACCGCGGCAGCAGGTACGGTTGGATCGACATGTTCTCGTTGCCGCCCGCGACCACGACTTCAGCCTCGCCGGTGCGGAGCTCCTGGACCGCGCTGTTGATCGCCTGCAGGCCGGACCCGCACAGCCGGTTGACGTTGAAAGCCGTCGTCTTCTCAGGCAGCCCGGCTTTCAAGGTGGCCAGCCGCGCGTTGAACGCGTCTTCGCCGACCTGGCCAACGCATCCGAGGATGACCTCATCGACAGCGTCGGGCGAGATGCCGGCCCGATCCACGGCGGCCTTGATTGCGGTCGCCCCTAAATCCGAGGTGGGCAGATCCTTGAAGGCTCCGGCAAATTTGCCGATCGCCGTGCGCACGCCGCCGGCGACGACGATCCCGTCTCCGTTGCGCTGCACGGACTAGATTTTAGGCTTGGATCGCCGCGTCAGACGCCAGGGCTGGGAGCGCTGCCCGTGCCGACGCCGGCCGAGCCACCATACGCGCCCGATGTCGAGCTGCTGTCACCGCGCCGGGTTACTCGCTGAGCCTGCTGCTGCGCCTTCGAAATTCCGCGCTCGACCTGGGGTCGAGCCGCATCGACGACTCCTTGGGCCTGGTCGATCACCGGCTGCATCTGGCCGCGGACCTGGTCGAGGCGATCGGAAAGCTCCTCGCGCATCTGGCGGCCGGGCTTCGGCGCGTACAGCAGCGCGACCGCGCCGCCGATGATCGCTCCATGCATGACGCCTTTGAGATATCCCATGCGTGTCCTCCTTGGCTGCGGGCGCTCGCCCTACCTCTACCGGGAGCTTATCTTACCACTCCCGCCGGATATCGTGATATTGCCGGTATCATGATATGACGCGGCGGGAGGTGATGGACGGCCAGGACGATCGAGCGCACGCCCAGATCAAGACCGGCACGGAGCAGAACGGCGCTGACGCAGCAAAAGCTGTAGAGGAAGGTCTCGGGAATGCGGCTGCGCAGGAACGGCACGCCCAGGGCGAGGCCGCCGATCAAAACGAACGCGGTGCAGAGCGCAGCGCCCAACTCGACCAGGCGAGCCTTGAGCCAGGTGGCAGCGGTCATCGCAGATATCGTTATATCGGAAATGTCAGCAAAAATCAAGGCAAACAGATGTCCGGCCGGGGTTGGGAGATGACGGCATCGGCCTGATCCCACCATCGGTCCGGCGCAAGGTTGCCCGCGCGCGGGTTGGACGGTTCGCGAGCGGCGGCCAAGGGCGGCTCGGCCTGGTGCCGGTGTGTTTCGTCCTGCTTGACGACACGCTCTACCACGCCATCGATGCCAAGCCGAAGCGCCGTCAAGCATCCGAGTTGGCGAGGGTGACCAACGTACGTACCAATCCGAAGGCCGCGGTGCTCGTTGATCACTACGAAGAGGACTGGCGCCGGCTCTGGTACGCGCTGTTTCGAGGTCGTGCCCGCGTCGTCGAAAGCGCCGGCGCGGAGCATCGGCGCGCCATCGTCGCGTTGCGGCGCAAGTATGTGCAGTACCGGGTTGGCCTTCCGCTGGCCGGCGACGCGCTCGTTATCGGCTTAGATGCAGAACAGCTAACGCATTGGCAAGCCAGCTCAGCCGGCCGCCGCCGCGCGGACCACCGGGATTCGCCGGCATGAAGGTTCGAATCGAGACGATCCCGGACGCGGGGTCGCCATAGCGGTCGCTGAAATTCACGCTATCCGCGAACCATGGGTCGTTGATCTGGAGTCCAGCCGCGGCCGTATATCCGGTGATGAGGACGAAGTGCTGGTTGCCACCCAGCTGGACCTCGGCGACGACCGGTCGACCGGCGTCGAGCTCGCCCTGGATCAGCCCGAGATCGGGTCCCCTCCATTGGGAAAACCCGATGCGACCACCGGTATAGCCGCTGACGGCATCCCAGATCAATTCATCGTCGAAGGCGTAGCCACCATTGGCGGTCAGCCAGGCATTGAAGGCACCGGGATCGGTGTCGACCCCGTAGTACCGAAGCATCATCGTCACCGACGTAATGGCGCAACCCGAGGAGGCAATCGTGTCGGCCGGTGAGCTCCCCAGGGGAGCGCCTCCCCAGGCGCCGTCCTGCTGTCCCATCACCGCGATGGTCATCGAGGTGTCGGCGGCCGCCGGCAGCGGCGCGGACAGCGCGGCACCGGCCGCGATGGCGGCAGCCAGCAACAGCGGGCGGACGAGACGGCGTGGAGGCTGGAAGATCACAGAGAGCACATTTCGTGTGGACACGCAGACAAGCGGCGCCCATCTTCCGCCACCAGGGGCGCTGGGACAAACGGGCCGGGTGACCCAAGGTGGTCGATCGGCGCGGAGGCATCTTGTTCAGATGGTCATGGGGCGAAAGAGATGGCAAGGCGCGGGTCGCCTCGACGCGTCTGTAACGACTTTTGGACCAGGCGTCGCCAGGCAATAGCCCCTGGCTGTGACGAACCTGCCAACAGCGGAGCGCGAAGCCGTCAACGCCGCTGGCAGGTTTCCTGCCCGGCTGCGCTAGGCGGCTTGCTTCTGGCTGGCGGCGAGCCGGGCGCGGGCCCGATCGATCCGCTTTTGTTTCGCGGCGCGGCCCCGGCGGACGTGTGGCTTCATCGCCGGTACAACTGCCCGGATCGGTTTTGCCTTGCAGCGTTCGGCCGCGACGGATCGATTCTCGGCCTGATTGTCAACGGCCCGGATCTCGAGTCCAATTCAATAAGTGGTTGTTAAGATGGCCTCGAATGAGTGATCCGCGCCCGATCGGCGTGTTCGACTCGGGCGTGGGCGGGCTGACGGTGCTTCGGGAGCTGCAGCAGCAGCTTCCCCAGGAGTCGACGATCTACTTCGCCGATCTCGGGCATTTTCCCTACGGTCCCCGCTACCAGGCGCAGGTCCGCCACTTCGCGCTCAATATCATTCGCTTTCTCGAAAAGCTCGACGTCAAGATGGTCGTGATCGCCTGCAACACCGCCACCGCCGCCGCCCTGAACACCGCCCGAGAGGTCTTCGACATCCCGATCATCGGCGTCATCACCCCGGGGGCCGAGGCCGCCGTCGCCGTCACCCGGAACAAGAAGGTCGGCGTGATCTCGACCGAGGGAACGCTCCAGAGCCAGGAGTATCTGCACACCATTCGCGAGGCCAACCCGACGATCAGCGTCTTCCCCAAGGCGGCGCCGAAGCTGGTCGACCTCGTGGAAGCCGGGAAGGCGCAGGCGCCCGAGACCGAGGACGTGCTTCGAGAAGACCTGGAGGACATCCAGCGGTTCGGAGCCGACACCCTGATCCTGGGATGCACCCATTACCCGTTGCTGCGGCCGTTGATCGGAAAGATCCTGGGTGATGAGGTCACGGTCGTGGACTCTGCCGAGACGACCGCAGCGCGGGTCAAGCGCGTCCTCGCCAAGAACGGGCTCGAGTACGCGGACCACGAGACGCCCCGGCACCAGATCTATGTCACGGGCTCGCCCGAACGCTTCACCAAGACCGCGAGGATCCTGTTCGGCCAGGACCTGCCGCCGATCACGACCGTCCGGCTCGAGTTGGTGGAGGCAATGACCGGCCGGGAGGGTGCCGCGTGAGTGCGACCATGACCGGAATCGACTTTGCCGTTCCCATTCGCACCGAGCTCGACGACTTCGAAGAGCGGTTGCACGCGACGGTCAAAGCCGACCTCGGACCGGTGGCGGACGCGATGGAGCAGATCCTCGAGGCCGGTGGCAAGCGACTCCGGCCGGCGCTGGTTTTCCTGGCGGCCGGACTCGGCCAGCCGCCACGCCTCGACCACGTTCATTCCGCCGCGATGGCGATCGAGTTCATCCATAACGCGACCCTGATCCACGATGACCTGATCGATGGGGCGCCCACGCGCCGCGGCCTGCGGACGATCCATGAGACGCTTGGGCCCAATCCGGCCATCATCATCGGCGACTACTACTTCGCGAAGGGCGCGAATCTGATGTCCGAGATCGGCAACCCCGCAATCGACGCCCTGCTCTCGCAAACGGTCATGACGATCTGTTTCGGCGAGATGCTCCAGCTCACCAGTCAGCGCCGATATGACCAGTCGCTCGAGGAGTACTACGCCAAGATCGAACGCAAGACGGCCGCGCTGCTGGCGGCCTCCACCTACTGTGGCGCCGTCCTGGCGGGTCTTTCCGAGGCGCGGGTCGAGCGGATCCGGCGCTTCGGCCGCTACCTTGGAATGTCGTTCCAGATCGCGGACGACGTGCTCGATTACCTGGCGACCGAAGCCGAAGTCGGCAAGCCGGTCGGCAATGACCTCAAGCAGGGAACGGTCACGCTGCCGCTGATGCTGGCGCGTTCGGATCCGGGCGTAAACGGCGATCTCGAGACCATCCTGCACAAACGGGTCCTCGACGATGCCGATTACGCCGACGTCGTGCAGATCGTCAGAGGTTCGCGTGCCATCGAAGAGTCGTATGGGTACGCGCGAGAGTTCGGCGAAAGGGCGCGGGCGGAGCTGGAGGAGTTTCCGCCATCCGCCCACCGTGAGGCGCTCGAATCGCTCACCGATTACGTGGTGCGCCGCCGCAGCTAACGCACGTCAATCCATGAGGGTCAGGCTGGCGACCCGGGGAAGCACGCTCGCCCTGGCCCAGGCGCAACTGGTCGCCGATGCGCTCACCCGAGCCCATCCCGAGCACGACTTCGTGCTCGAGCCGCTCAAGACGCACGGCGACCGTCACCCCGCCCTGAAGCTGTCGGAATCGCCTCGTGAAGGCATCTTCGTCAAGGAGCTCGAACAGGCGCTGCTCGACGGGCGTGCCGAGCTGGCGGTGCATTCGGCCAAGGACCTGCCAACGATCGAAACCCGGGGCCTCGTCCTCGGGGGGTTTCTGCCGCGCGCCGACGCCCGCGATGTCCTGATCGGCCGGGATCGCGCGACGCTGAGGACGCTTCCCAGGGCGGCCAGGGTTGGCACCGGCAGCCCGCGCCGGGCGGCGCAGATCGCCGCGGTGCGGCCGGACCTGGTGCCCCTCGAAATTCGCGGCAACGTCGATACGCGGCTCCAGCGATTGTCCGAAGGCGTCGTCGATGCGCTCGTGCTGGCGGCGGCCGGCCTCCAACGGCTGGGCCGGCTCGAGACCGCGCATGAGGTGCTGCCCTTCGACGTCATGCTGCCGGCTCCCGGGCAGGGAGCGCTCGCGGTCCAGGCCGTCGAGGGAAGCCCCGCGGCTGCACTCGTCGCGGCCATCGACGACGCGGACACACGGCGGGCGGTCGCCGCGGAGCGCGGCCTGCTCCGTCGCCTCGGCGGCGGATGCCTCTCCGCGCTGGGCGCCTACGCCACGGTGGACGACGGTGAGCTGCAGATGCAAGCCGTCGTCCTCGATGCCAGGGGCCACCGGGTTCTTCGAGCAGCCGGGCGCGGCCCGGATGACGCGGGCGTCGTCGATGCCGTCGCGCGGACGCTGGAGCAGCAAGGCGCAGCGGCTCTGCTGAACCGCCGCTCCGGGGCGCTCTCCGGACTGCGAGTCATGGTCACCCGCGCCGACCGCCAGGCGGCGAGCCTGGTCAGCGCCCTGGCGGCCGAGGGCGCCGACGTCGTCTCCTGCCCGGTGATCGAGATCGAGCCGATCGCCGTCAGCGCCGGGCAGTTGGCCGGCCTGGCCGCGTCCGACTGGCTGGTTGTGACCAGCGCCAACGGGGTCGACCGCCTGTTCGAGCTGCTCGATGGGGCGAAGCTGGCGTTTCCCGTACATATAAAGGTTGCGGCGATCGGCCCGGAGACGGCGGCCCGTCTGCGAGGCTACGGCGTCGAGCCGGCCCTGGTCCCCGCACGGTTCGTCGCGGAGGACCTCGCCGAGCGGCTGATTGCGATGGTGCCGCCCGGGGGCCGCGTGCTGCTGGCTCGGGCCGCCGGCGCCCGCGACGTGCTGCCCGAGCGTCTCCGTGCGCACGGGGCGAGGGTCACCGTGATGGAGCTCTATCGGGCGATCGCCCCCGAAGGCCTTTCGTCCAGGCTGCCGGCGGCGCTTGCCGGGGTCGACCTCGTCACGTTTACGAGCTCCTCGACCGTACGCCATTTTGTGCAGGCCGCCAATGGCGCGATCCGACCATCGGTCAAGGTGGCGTGCATCGGTCCCATCACCGCGCAGACGGCCCGAGAGCTCGGGTTGCGGGTTGATATCATCGCTGCGGAGTACACCACGCGCGGACTGGTTGACGCGATCGTCCGTGGCCGGAGCCAACTTTCAGCATGACGTTCCCCTCGCAGCGTCCCCGCCGGCTTCGGGCGAAGCCCGCCCTCCGCCGGCTTGCGCGCGAAACGCGGCTTGGCCCGGAGGACCTGGTGTATCCGCTCTTTCTGCGCGAGGGCATCGAGCAGCCGGTCCCCATCGACGCCATGCCAGGGCAATACCAGCACACGCTCGACTCGATCGCACGCGAAGTCGAGGAAGCGCTCAGGGTGGGGGTGCAGAGCGTCATCCTCTTCGGCATTCCGCTGCGCAAAGACGCGCAGGGATCGGGGGCGTGGGCTGACGACGGCATCGTGCAGCAGGGCCTGCGGCGGCTGCGGGAGGCGTTCGGCGATGCGGTACTCCTGATCGCGGATCTCTGTCTGTGCGAGTACACCGATCACGGCCACTGCGGCGTCCTCGAGGGACAGACGGTCGCGAACGACGCCACGCTCGACGTCTACCAGCGGATCGCCGTTTCCCAGGCGGCCGCCGGCGCCGACGTGATCGCCCCTTCGGGAATGATGGATGGCCAGGTCGGAGCGATCCGCGCGGCGCTCGATCGGGAGGGGCTCACCGACCGGGCGATCCTTGCCTATGCCGCAAAGTACGCTTCCGCCTTCTATGGCCCGTTTCGGGAAGCCGCCGGCTCGGCACCGCAGTTCGGTGACCGCCGCGCCTACCAGATGGATGCGGGTAACGTTCGCGAAGCGGTGCGAGAGGCCGCGCTCGATGTGGCGGAAGGCGCCGACGTCGTGATGGTCAAACCGGCGCTCGCGTTCCTCGATGTCATCCGCGCCGTTGGCGAGGCAACCCAGGTGCCGATCGCGGCCTACAACGTCAGCGGCGAATACGCGATGGTGAAGGCGGCAGCGGCGAACGGATGGATCGACGAACGACGGATCGTGCGCGAGATCTTGCTCGGCATTCGTCGGGCCGGCGCCCAGATGATCCTCACCTATCACGCGCGAGACGCGGCCCGGGAAATTCCCTGCTGGGAGGAGTTGGGCTGAGCTCTCGCGGTGGTCCACCAGGGGGGCCCCAGGGGCGACCGGTTCCCCAGATGCTGGCGACGCTGGGGGTCATCGTCGTCGTTATACTCGGCTTCACCGTCTATGTCGGACGCAATGTCGGCACCACAGCAGGCGCCACGCCCACCCCGAGCCCGAGCGTGAACGGGAGAAAGACGTACACGTCGCCGCCGCCGATGACGATCAACACTGCCCACGTGTACCTGGCGACAATCACAACGAACAAGGGCACCATCACGCTTCGCCTCGATCCGAAGCTGGCACCGATCAGCGTCAATAACTTCGTGTTCCTGGCGAGCAACAAGTTCTACGACGGCCTCAAGTTCCATCGCGTCGTCGCCGACTTCGTGATTCAGGGCGGTGACCCGAAAGGCGATGGCAGCGGCGGGCCAGGCTACAAGTTCAACGATGAGCCGGTCAAGGGCGAGTACACGGCGGGCGCGGTCGCGATGGCAAACTCCGGCCCCAACACCAACGGCAGCCAGTTCTTCATCTGCACGGTCGACGACAGCAAAAAGCTGACCAAGAGCTACAACCTCTTCGGGTACGTCGCGAGCGGCATGAACGTCGTCCTCAAGATCGCGCAGGGCGACACGATGACGTCGGTAACGGTTCAGGAACAGACTTCCTAGCTTCTCAGGCGAGTCTCACAACCCGCTTCGGAACCGGGCGTATAATGGGCCGGCAAAAGGAACTCTGAATGGGTGGGGTTTTCGGTCACTGGTACGTCCTCCTTCTCGTGCTTGCCATCGTGCTGATCGTTTACGGCCCGGGCAAGCTCCCCGAGGTCGGCGGCGCCATCGGGCGCGCCATGCGGGAATTCCGCAAGGCGTCATCCGACCTGCAGGACGAGATCAAAAAGAGCACCACGGAGCAGCCCGAGCCAACCGGTCCCGCGGCCGACCGCCCGCCGGTCACGGACGTGAAATCGCCGACGGACACCAAGGCGTCATAAGCCGGCGGCGCCTCTAGAGGCAGCCATGGCCAAACCGACGATCGTCACCCCCGACGAAGAGCGCCGGATGACGATCATCGAGCACCTCGAAGAGCTCCGGCGCGTGCTGATCATCTCGTTGATCGCCTGGGCGGTCGCAACCGTGATCGGCTTCCTCCTGTCCGGCGTCGTGCTGGGCATCGTCCTGGGTCCGATCAAACACGTGCTCGGACCTGGCAAGGTCCTGTACTTCACCGGGCCGATCGACAAGTTCTTCCTGTATTTCAAGGTCGGCATCTTCACCGGGTTCATCCTGGCGAGCCCCGTCATCCTCTGGCAGGTCTGGACCTTCGTGGCTCCCGGCTTGCATCGAAACGAGCGACGGTTCGCGATTGGGTTCGTCGCCTCGGCGGTTGCGCTCTTCGCGATGGGAATCGGGTTCGCGTTTTTCGCCATGCCAATCGCGCTGCGCTTCCTGATCGGGATTGGCACCCCTGACATCCAGTACCTGCCAATCGCGGCGAGCTATATCAACTTCGTCCTCATCCTGATCGCCATCTTCGGCGTGACCTTCGAGCTGCCCTTGGCGATGACGATGCTCGGCCTGGCGGGGATCGTGTCCGCGAGGTTCCTCTCGCGCAACCGGTTCAAGTTCTGGCTCGGCATCTTCACCGGCGCCAACATGGTGACGCCAGGCGTCGATCCATTCACACCCACGCTACTCACGCTGCCGCTGATCATCCTTTTCGAAGCCAGCATCCTGGTGATCCGCGCTCTGCGAAGAT
>Ga0209474_10001726_pt1 | contig 20874 bp, 18 predicted proteins | sample GraSoiAngelo_145_FD_185902 | JGI IMG/M metagenome (GOLD analysis project Ga0209474, IMG submission 185902) | Grasslands soil microbial communities from the Angelo Coastal Reserve, California, USA - 14_1009_05_20cm (SPAdes) (version 2) | ecosystem: Environmental > Terrestrial > Soil > Grasslands... | reverse complement strand
GACGGCCGCCCAGTCCATGACGAAGTAGTGGCTGAGCGCGGTGAAGCCCCGCCCCGAGAAGATTCGCTGCAGCAGCGTCCCTTCGGTGACCGACATGTCCATCTCCGCGTGCCCTTCCATGGAGCCCACGAGACCACGCTCGGCCTGCCGGCGAGCCTCCTCGACGAGCCGGGGCCGCAGGAACGCTCGGAAGAGCAGCGCCAGGATCATGACCATGAGCAGGCCGCCCAGGAACTCCGCCGCCGCGAACGGCCAGCCCAGGAGCAGGACCATGATGATGGACAGCTCCGCGACCAGGTTCGTCGAGGCGAATTCGAAGGCGATGGCGCCCGTGAAATTGGCGCCCTTTCGGAACATCGAGCGCGCCAGGGCGACGGCGGCGTAGGAGCATGACGACGAGGCGGCGCCCAGGACACAGGCGATGGCAAGCGTGCGCGGCGAGTCGTCGGGAAGCAACCGAACCATCTGCCGCTTGGACACGACGGCCTGGACGATCGCGGACAGAGAGAATCCCAGGACCAGTGCCCAGAGGATCTCCCAGAACATCGCGAACGCCATCCCGAGCGCGTGCACGATCGCGTGGACGAGCGTGGCGAACGTCATGACATCGAGGATGCGCTCGGGGCGACCCGGTGTGGAAGAAGTCGCACGAGCGTCCTGGAACGCAGCGAAACTGAAAACGCGCGCCGGAGAAGGCCTGTAAGCCGGGTTCTGTTCCCCGCGTGAGCGGGGCGACGATCATTTCTCTAGGACGCCGGTTGCCCGGCGTCTCCAGCGGCCTGACCCGAGAGCACGGGCGGGCCACCCGATCGCTCTCCTATTCGGCCTTGCTCCAGGTGGGGTTTACCGAGCCGGCGCGGTCACCCGCGTCGCTGGTGAGCTCTTACCTCACCGTTTCACCCTTACCGCTCTTGCGAGCGGCGGTCTCTTCTCTGTGGCACTGTCCGTGGGGTCGCCCCCCCTGGGCGTTACCCAGCACCCTGCCCTGTGGAGCCCGGACTTTCCTCCCGCCACGTTGCCGTGACCGGCGATCGCCCAGCCTTCTCCGACGCGCCCTGACATTATACCGCCGCCGGCCGCGCGCGTCCGACGGTCACGCCGCCGGCGACGGCACGAGCCGGCCACGGGCGCCGTCCCAGCGCCAGAGCGGGCGGCCCTCGACGAGCCGCACGCCGCCGAGCCACGCGTCGATCGGCCGGACGCTGAGCCAGTCGACGTCGCCGGCCACGACGTCGCGGCCGAGCTGGGTGATCTCGACGTCGGCGTGCATGACGTCGCCACCGATGAGCCGCACCAGAGGATCGAGGCCGCGCACGCAGGCGGCGAACTGCACGTCGCCGAGCCCGTGACGGCGCACGCGCGGATGACGGCGCACCTCGCGAAAGAGCTCGCCGAAGTCACGCGGGCCGCGGCGCAGCGCGGCCAGCGTCGCGGTCTCCAGCTCGTTGAGCCCGTTGGCGACGGAGGGGTAGCGGCCGAGGTGGCAGCGGAACGCGCCGCGCACGAACGGCAGGCCGCCGTCCTCGCGCTCGACGAGCGGCGCGCTGTCGAGCGGATCGGCGCTGGCGTATGCCGCCCACGCCGCGCGGCCGAGCGCGAGCGTGGCCTCCGAGACCACGGAGCGTCCGGCGAACAGGGCGGCCAGCGCGGGGGGCTCCATCACGCCCAGTCCAGTGGTCTCGTCGGCGGAGGGATAGACGAGCGAGAGCCGCGGCGCCGGGGAGTCCGCCGCGAACCCGTCGAGGAGGCGCCAGAGATTGACCGCGCAGAAGAGGTCCTGCTCGAACCACAGGACCACCTCGTCGTGCCGCCGAGCGGCCGCCAGCCCGTCGGACTGCTCGCGCGCGGCGCGCACGTACGCCTCGCGGTCGATCGTCAGCCGCTCGGCCAGGTAGGCCGCCCGCGCGTCGAGCCTCGCCGGGGTGTCGGCGTCGGCAGCCACCGGGCCCTCGGCCAGGATGTCGCGCCAGACCAGTCGCTCGCCGTCGAGCCCGGCGCGCGCGAAGACGGTGGCGGTGGCGTCGCCGTTCAGGACGTGCAGCATGCTGCGGAGTCCGCCGCCATGGCGGCTATGATAAGGCCGATGGATTGCCCGGCGTGCCGCGCGCCCATGGGGACGGAGACCTTCGAGGCGCACTACGGGCGCGGGGTCGCCGTGGATCTGTGCGCGGCCTGCCGGGGCATCTGGTTCGACGGCCTCGAAAGTCTGCAGCTGACGCCCGGCGCGACGTTGCGGCTGTTTGGCCGCTTCGCGACGGGCACGGCCGGCGCGTCACCGTCCGAGGTCGCGCGGTGTCCCCGCTGCCGCGCTCCGCTGGTCGAGACGCACGACGTGCAGCGCGACACGCCGTTCGTCTATCTGCGCTGCCCCGCCGAGCACGGTCACTACATCACCTTCTTCCAGTTCCTGCGCGAGAAGAACTTCGTCCGGCGGCTCAGTCCGCCGGAGCTCGCGCAGCTCCGGGAGAGCGTCCGCGCCGTCAACTGCTCCAACTGCGGCGCCCCGGTCAACGTCGAGCGCGATGCCGTCTGCGAGTATTGCCACACCCCGCTGACCATCCTCGACCCCCAGCAGTGCGAGGCCACCGTCAAGGCGCTGCAGGCGGCCGAGACCGAGCGGCGGACCGTCGATCCCACGTGGCCGGCGCGCCTCGGAATCGACCAGCTGAGCGTCGCGGCGGCCTTCCGCTCGGTCGACGGCGCCCCGACACCGGCGGGGATCGGCCTCGTGGAAGCCGGGGTACGCGCGCTGCTGGCGGCCCTGGGGGAGCCGGCGGGCTGACGCGCGGCGCGTCTCACGGCAGCCGGGCGATGCCGCGGGCGGCGCCCGTGAGCTCGAGGATGTGCAGGCCCGTGTTGGCGCGGTCGACGATGTAGACGAACCCGCGCTCGTCGACCTCGACGTTGTTGGTCTGGATCGCGCGCTTGCAGCGGTCGGCGCCGTCGACCTTCACGCAGCGCGGCTCGGTGTTCGGCGTGATCGCCGGGACGAAGAAGGCGGCCTCGCGCGGGTTGAACGGATCGCGGATGTCGATGGCGCGGACGCCGGCGTTGAAGTAGGCCACGAACACCAGCCGCCCGTAGTAGACCGGGGTGAATGACTCGTTGGACGAGTGCGGCCCGAAGCGGCCACCGCGCCGGCAGAAGTCGCCGGCCGCCTCGGGCACCTGGAACGTCGAGACGACCTGGGGCCGCGCCGGCGTCGTGATGTCCACCAGGAACGTGAGCTGGCGGATCTCCTGGCACTCGTTCTTGAGCGACTCCGAGACGAGCACGACGACGTCGCGGCTCGTCCGCTCGGTGTTGCGCGCGTCGTCGGCGATGGGGAGGCCCAGCACGGGAAAGCTCGTGTGCCCGCCCCAGTCGGGACTCAGCACGAGGCGGCCGATCTCGGGAAACGCCAGGTTCGCCGGCGTCGGCGCCAAGCGGTCGGCGGCGGCGGGATCCCCCTCGAGCAGCTTCTTCGTGTCGACGATCTGGAGGATGCCCTTGGCGCCGGTGCCGTAGGCGAAGTAGACGCGGTCGCGATACGCGATCGGGCCGTGAACGCCCTCGGGCGCCTCGCCGGTCGAGCCGGGCTCCTGGCCGGCCAGACCGAAATCGCGGACCAGCCGCGGCCGCGTCGGGTCGCCGAGGTCGTAAACCTTCGTCATGCGATTGGTTCGCCAGCCCTGCGGCCGGCCGTCCGAGACGAGGTAGCCGACGCCGCTCGCGCAGTCCCACCAGTTCTTGTGCGTCTCGCCGAGACCCGCGACCACCGTCGTCACCAGCGCCGGGCGCGCGGGCTCGGTCACGTCCCACACTTCGTGGGCGAGGCGGCCCAGCGTGCGCAGCAGGTACGTCCGTCCGCGCGCCGCCCGCGGCAGCTCGTCACCCGAGCAGATGCGCACCATCGCCGCGCCACCGGCCTCGGCCTCGCCGGCGGCCCCCGGGATGTGATGGAGGTACTTCGGCGCCCTCGGATCGGTGACGTCGAGGATGGACGTGCCGTTCAGCTCGCTCCGGCCGGTGAGCGGATTCGGCTTGTTGCCGCCGTGGTGGCCGATGTAGGCGATGAAGCGCTCACCCTGCTTCACGACCAGCGGCTGGTAGGCCGAGCGCGCCTGCAGGTCGCTGGCGCCGACGAGCCGCATGTCGCGGCTTTCGGCGGCCGACGACTGGGCGGCGGCCGGCGCGACGGCGACGGCGAGCCAGAGCGCGAGCAGCAGCGGGCGGGCGATCATGGCCGGGATTGTAGCGTGGCGATCGCGGCGCGGGCGAGGGCGTCGACGCGGTCGTTCATGACGTGGCCGCTGTGGCCCTTCACCTTGTGCCAGACGACGTCGTGGCGACGCGTCTCGCCCAGCAGGCGCTCCCAGAGGTCGCGGTTGGTCACCGGCTTCTTGCCGGCACCGAGCCAGCCGTTCCGCTCCCACTTCTCCCACCAGCCGTCGCGGAAGCAGTTCATCACGTAGGCGCTGTCGGTGTGCAGGTCGACGCGCCGGCGGCCGGGGATGGCGGCGAGACCCTCGATGGCCGCCATCAGCTCCATGCGCTGGTTGGTCGTGTGGGGCTCGGCGCCGAAGACGACGCGCTCGACGCCGTCGTCCACGATGATGGCCGCCCAGCCGCCCGGGCCGGGATTGCCGCTGCAGGCCCCGTCGGTGAAGAGCACGACCGGCGGGCTCGGACTTACTCCTGCCAGTAGAGGTACCGGCCGCAGCTCTCGCAGCGCATCATCGGCGTCGTCCCCGAGCGCAGCTCCTGGATCGCCTGGGGCCGGATGGTGACGCGGCACCCGCCGCAGAAGGCCGTCGCGTTGACGGCCGCCACCGCCACCCCGCCCCGGGCCCGGAGCAGGCGCTCGTAGTCCGAGAGCAGGCCGCCCGGCAGCTCGCGGGCGCGGCCGTTGCGCTCGCCGCGCACGCCGGCCAGCTCCTGCTCGACGGCCTCCAGCTTCTTGCGCACGACCGCCTCGTCCTGGCGCGACTGCTCCTCGCGGGTCTTGAAGCGCTTCTCGGCCTCGCGCATCTCGACGCCCAGCCGCTCGGAGAGCTCCATCAGCGCGAGGATCTCCTCCTCGGTCTTGGCCTTCTCCTGCTTGGACTCCTCGATCTCCAGCAGCGCCGCCGAGTATTCCTTGTTGGTCTTCACCTCGTACAGGCGCGCCTCGAGCTTGGCCCGCTTGGCGCTGATGACCTCGAGGTCCTTCTCCTTGCCGCGCAGCTCCTTGCGGGTGGCGTCGACGCGGCCCTTGATCGTCTCGACCTGTCGTTTGGCGTCGGCGAGGGAGGCCTGGAGGCTCTCGATCTGCTTGGGAAGTCGCGCCGCCTCCGCCTCCAGCGCGGCGATGCGCGCATCGTACCCCTGAAGTTCTATGAGTGTTTGCAGTTGCGGATCCACGGATTCTCCGTAGTGGTGGGCCCACCTGGACTCGAACCAAGACCTGACCGGTTATGAGCCGGCTGCTCTGCCATTGAGCTATGGGCCCCGTTCACCATCATAGTTTACGACTCGAGGAAGCTGCGGAGCTTCTTGGAGCGCGACGGATGACGGAGCTTGCGCAGCGCCTTCGCCTCGATTTGCCGGATGCGCTCGCGGGTGACCGCGAAGTCCTGGCCGACTTCCTCCAGCGTGTGCTCGCAGCCGTCGGAGAGGCCGAAGCGCAGTCGCAGCACCTTCTCCTCGCGGGGCGTCAGCGTGTTCAGCACCTTGTTCGTCTGCTCGCGCAGGGACAGGCTGATGATCGACTCCACCGGTGAGACGACCTGCTTGTCCTCGATGAAGTCGCCCAGGTGGCTGTCTTCCTCTTCGCCGATCGGCGTCTCCAGCGAGATCGGCTCCTGGGCGATCTTCAGGACCTTGCGCACCTTGTCGACCGGCACCTCCATCTTGGTGGCGATCTCCTCGGGGGTGGGCTCGCGGCCGAGCTCCTGCACCAGCTGGCGGGAGGTGCGGATCAGCTTGTTGATCGTCTCGATCATGTGCACCGGGATGCGGATCGTCCGCGCCTGGTCGGCGATCGCCCGGGTGATCGCCTGCCGGATCCACCACGTCGCGTACGTCGAGAACTTGTAGCCGCGGCGGTACTCGAACTTGTCGACCGCCTTCATCAGCCCGATGTTGCCTTCCTGGATCAGGTCGAGGAACTGCAGGCCGCGATTCGTGTACTTCTTGGCGATCGAGATGACCAGCCGCAGGTTCGCCTCCACCATCTCCTTCTTGGCGATGGCGGCCTTGCGCTGGCCCTCCTTGATGATCGTCATCACGCGCTTGATCTCGTCGGCCTTCGCGTTGGCGCGCACCTCGGCCGCCCGGATCTCCTGCTGGGCGACCCAGATCTGCTGCGCCTTGGGGCTGGTGAACTTCTTGGCGGCCCGCAGGTGGAGGTCGCCGGTGGTGCCGTTGGTCTGGGCGGCGGCGGGGTCCCGGAACGACACGTAGATGAGGTTCTGGACCTCCTCGGCCGACGGTCGGCGACCGTTGGTCCACAGCTGGATCACCCGCTCGGCCCGCTCGATGTCGTCGAGCAGGTCGCGCAGGCGCTGCACCAGGCCCCGACGGGCGGGATCGCCGTCCTCGCGGTCGATGATCTGGTTGCCGATGTTCAGCGCGCGCAGCTTCTCGAGCACCTTCTGCTGACGCTGGTGGGCCTGCCCCTCGATGCGCTTCCAGGCCGGCTCCTTGACCTTGCCGCGACTCTTGCGCCGCGGCTTGCCGGACGTCTTCGCGCGCAGCTTGCGCACCTTGTCGAGGAGCTCGTCGCGCTCGCGCAGCAGCTTGTCGACGTTGCCGAAGGCGTTGACGACCTGGCGGGTGAGCTCGGTCTCCTTCTCCTCGGTGAACTCCTCCTCGTTGACGTCCACCACGTCCTTCACCGACGTGTCGCCGCGCCGGAGCGTCTCGCGCAGCTCGCGGAAGCGCTCGAGGGCGAGGTTGGTGGAGAGGATCGCGTTGGTGACCTGGTTCTTGCCCTCCTCGATGCGCTTGGCCAGCGCGATCTCGCCCTCGCGGGTGAGCAGGGCGACCCGGCCCATCTCGCGCAGGTAGAGGCGCACCGGGTCCTCGGTGCGACCGACCGGCCCGGGGGAGAGGTCGATCGGCTCCGGCCCGTCGCCGTCGTCGTCGTCGGCGGCCGGCTGGGCGGCCCGGACCTCGGACGGCAGGCGGCCGGTCTTGGCCGAGTCCACCACCTCGATGTCCATGGCGCCGAACATCATCATGATGTCGTCGAGCTGGTCGAGCGACACCATGTCCGACGGGAGGGCGTCGTTCACCTCGTCGTAGGTGAGGAAGCCCTTCTGCTTGCCCCGCGAAATCAGGCGGTCGAGTTCTTCCAGCTTCGGTTCGTCACTCATTCGTGTGGACTCCTTGCGGACCCCCCGGGTCCGGACTCGACTCGACGGCCGGCACGTTGAGCGATGGAGCCGGTCCTCCGACCAGCTCGTGCAACACCGCACCCTGCTGTTGCAACTCCGCGACGACGGTCGCGTCCATCGGGACAGCACTCGACGCCCTCTGCTGGACCTCGGCCACGCCCTGGCTGACCGTGCGCAAACGGCCCGTGATCCGCGTGCGTTCGAGGCGCCGCCGGAACTGCTGGATGACGATCGGCTCGTCGCCGAGCGGGCGCTCGTCGACGATCAGCGCGGACAGCGCGTGGCGGGCGGCGTCGGAGGCGAGCTCGCTCATGAGCTGCTCGGCCGCGGCGTCCGGCGCGCGACCCAGCGTCTCGACGATCGCGCGCATCCCGGCGTGGCTGATCTCGCCGAGATCGAGCAGCGGCAGCAGCGCCTGGCGCGCCTCGCGCGAGCCCAGCAGCAGGGCCACCAGATCGCGCTCGAAGACGGGCGCCGCCGGCGTGGCGGTGGCGGCGCCGGCCACCGCGGCCGGCCGTCGCAGCGCCGCCTGCAGCCGCTGGGCCTCGATCCACAGCTGGGTCGCATCGACGCCCAGCTTGAGGGCGGCCTCGCGCGAGAGGGCGGCCGCCTCCTGGGCGTCGGCGACCTTGGCCAGCATCAGCGCCACGCGGGCGAAGGCATTGATGCGGCCGCGCGCACCCCCGGTGGCCGCCTCGCCGATGGCGCGATCGAGCGCGTAGGCGAGCAGGCTGCGCGCGCCGGCGATGCGCTCGCTGAAGGCCGCCGCGCCCTCGGCGCGCAGGAACGTGTCGGGATCGTGCCCGGCCGGCAGCAGTGCGACTTTCACTCGCAGCGCCCCGGTGGCGTCGAAGGCGCCCGCGCGGTTCACGCCCCACGTCATGCCGCCGCTCGACGGCTCCAGGAGTTCCTCGGCGCGCTCGGCGGCCTTCTGCCCGGCGGCGTCGGCGTCGAAGAACGTGATGACCTCGTCGCAGTAGCGGCGCAGCACGCCGAGCTGCGCCGCGGTGAAGGCGGTGCCGAGCGCGGCCACCGTCTCGGTGAAGCCGTGCTGGTGGGCCATCAGGCAGTCGACGTAGCCCTCCACGATGAGCGCGCGGTTCTTCTCGCGAATCGTGTCGCGGGCCAGCTCGGCCGAGTAGAGCAGGTTGCCCTTGCTGTAGAGCGGCGTCTCCGGCGAGTTCAGGTACTTCGGCTGCTCGTCGCCGAAGGCGCGACCGCCGAAGGCCACCACGCGGCCCTGCAGGTCGCGGATCGGGAACACCAGCCGCCCGCGGAAGCGATCGTAGGCGCCGGGCTGCCTCTCGCGAGCGACCGCCAGCCCGGCGGCCACCAGCGTCTCCTCGGTGATGCCGGAGGCCTTCAGCGCGCCGAGCAGCGTCTCCCAGCCCTCGGGCGCCCAGCCCAGCCCGAAGCGGTGCGCCACCTCGGCCGCGATGCCGCGCTTGTCCAGATAGTCGCGGGCCCGCTCGCCGCCGTTCGTCCACAGCCGCTCGGTGTAGAACGCCGCCGCCAGCTCCATCGCCCGGAGCAGCTCCTCGCGCCCCGACTCGCCCGGCTGCGGGCCGCGGTCGTCGGGTAACGCGACGGCGGCCTGCTTGGCCAGCGCGCGCACGGCCTCGGGGAAGGACAGCCGGTCCTGGCGCATGAGGAAGCCGAAGACGTCGCCGCCCACGCCGCAGCCGAAGCAGTGGAAGATGCCCTTCTTCGGATTGACCATGAACGAGGGCGTCTTCTCGGCGTGGAACGGACACAGGCCCTTGTAGTTCTGCCCGGCCTTGCGGAGGTTGACGAAGCGGCCGACCAGGTCGACCACGTCCACGCCGGCCCGGATCTCGTCGAGGATGGCCGGCGAGTAGGCTGCCATCAGGACACCTTCAGGGCGGCGACGGTGGCGCCGCTGCCGCCCTCGGCCGGCTCGCCGTCGCGGAACGATTCGACGAGCGGATGATCGGACAGCACGCCGCGCACCGCCTTGCGGAGTGCGCCGGTGCCCTTGCCGTGCACGAGGCGCACGTTGGCCAGGCCCGCCATGAACGCGTCGTCGAGGTACTTCTCGACGAGGTCCTGCACCTCGTCGGTGGTCCGGCCGATCAGCATGAGCTCGGCGGCGACGGCCCGCACCGGGCCGTCGGCATTCGCCGGGCGCCGGCCGCCGGCCGCCGCCCGCGGGGCAACCGCCGCGACGTCGCTCGGGCGCAGCGCCGAGACCGGGACGCGGACGCTGATCGCGCCGCTGCGGACCGTGGCGGAGTCGCCCGAGATGGCGATGAGCTGCCCGCGCAGGCCCAGGTGCTCGGCGGCGACGACCATGCCCGGCTGCAGGGGGGCCTCGGCCGAACGCGGGGCCGGCGCCGGCGCCACCCGCGCGCTCACGTCGCGCAGCCGGCGGCGGCTCTCGTCGAGCGCCGGCCGCGAGCGCTCGGCGCGCTTGAGCCGCTCCCACTCGGCGGCGACGGCGCGGCGGACCTCGGTGAGCAGCGCGGCCGCCTCCGCCTTCGCCCGCTCGACGATCTCGCGCGCGCGGGCGGCGGCGCCGGCCTCGCTCTCGCGGGCGGCCGCCAGGCGGGCGGCGGTCTCGCTCTCGCGCCGCTCCATCGCAATGGTGCGCTCGGCCTCGCACCGGCTCGCCTCGTCGAGCCAGGCGATCAGCTGGCTGACGCGGGCGGCGTCGGTGGAGCGATGACCCTGGGCGCGCTCGATCAGCGCCGGCGGAAGTCCCAGCCGCCCGGCGATGGCCAGCGCGTAACTCTGGCCGGGCACGTCGTAGCGCAGCCGGAACGTCGGCGCCAGCGTTCGGGTGTCGAACTCGACCGAGGCGTTGCGCGCCCGCGGCTCGCTCGACGCGAACGCGCGCAGCGGCTCGAGATGGGTGGTGGCCACGACCAGCGCGCCGCGCTCGGCGAGGGTCTCGAGGATCGCCCGGGCCAGCGCCGCGCCCTCGTCGGGATCGGTCCCGGCGCCGAGCTCGTCGACGAGCACCAGCGAGCGGGCGTCGGCCTCGGCCAGCACCTCGCGGATCTGCTTCACGAACGCCGAGAACGTCGACAGATTCTCGGCGACCGATTGCTCGTCGCCGATGATCGCGTACAGCGCCTCGAACACCGGCAGCCGCGACCCCTCCGCCGCCGGCAGGTGACAGCCGACCTGGGCCATGAGCGCAAAGAGCGCCAGCGTCTTGAGCGCGATCGTCTTGCCGCCGGCGTTGGGGCCGGTGATCAGCAGCAGCGGCCGGTCGGGCGAGAGCTCGAGGTCGACCGGCACCACGGCGCGCTCGGGGTCGCGCCACGCCTGGGCGAGCAGCAACGGATGCCGCGCCTCGCGCAGGGCGACGCGGCCCGCGCGGTCGACGGTGGGCGCCGTGGCGGCCATGCGCTCGGCCGCGTGCGCGCGCGCGAACACCCAGTCGAGCTCGCCAACCGCCGCCACGTAGGCGTCCAGCTCCAGGCGGCGGGCGCGCACGGCGGCCGTCAGCTCGGCCAGGATCCGGGCGGTCTCCTGCTCCTCCTCGCGCTGGGCCTGCACGAGGTCGTTGTTGGCCTCGACGAGGCTCTCCGGCTCCACGAAGATCGTCTGGCCACTCTGCGAGCGATCGTGCACGATGCCGCGCACCCGCTGCCGCGCCTCGGCTCGCACCGGCAGGACGTAGCGGCCGTGGCGGATGGTCACGAAGCGGTCGGCGAAGAGCCGATCGCCCTCCGTCTGGAGCAGGCGCTCGAGCTCGCCGACGATGCGGCGGCGCCGGTCGCGGATCTGCTGGCGGAGCTGGCGAAGGCGCGGGCTGGCCCGGTCGGTGAGCGTGCCGTCGTCCTCGAGCGCGTGGCGGAGCGTGTCGCGGAGCTCGGTGAGTCGCGGGAGCTCGCGGGCGCGCCGGCCGATCTCGCTCGCCACGGCCTCCACCGCGCGGCCCCACGCGGTCAGGCGTGGTGCCGCGTCGAGGGCGGGGATCAGCAGTGCGAGCTCGGCGCCGTCCAGCACGCTGCCGTCGGCTTCGCTGCGCGCGAGCACGGGGCGGATGTCGGGGATGCCGTCGAGCGGCGGCGCGCCCTCGCCGCCGAGCGCCAGGCGCGCCTCAGTGGTGAGCGCGAGTGCGGATTCGACGGCGGCGACGTCGGTGGACGGCGTGGCGCTCAGCGCCCGCTCGCGGCCCATGGGTGTGCAGGCGTCCGTCGCCAGCAGGGATCGAACGGCATCCCATTCGGTGCCGCGATCCCAGATTCGGCCTCCCCCCACCCTTTGCCTCGCCCGCTCCCGCTCCGGGGGAGCGGAAGTGCCGGAGTCAGGAGTGCTGCCGGGCTTAATCGGACGTCCGCTCCCGGCGCTTGGCCTTCTTGCGAGCCGCCAGCGCCTTGCGCTTGCGCCGGACGCTGGGCTTCTCGTAGTGCTGCCGCTTCTTGAACTCGGACAAGAGCCCTGTCTTCTCACACTGCTTCTTGAAGCGCTTCAGTACGCTCTCGAAGGACTCGTCGGGCTCGACGATGACCTTGGTCACGCGCTCTTCCCCTCCGCCCCGACTTCGGATCGGTGGATAAACGTAAACTATATACCATGGGGGCCACCCCCCAGCAATCGAACGCCCATCCGTAGTTGCACGATGGCGCCGACGTGGCCCTCGAGCGCCGGAAGTCCGGCACGCCCCGGCGGAGCCGTGGCGCGCCTCTCTCGCGCCGCGCAGCGTGGTCAGCGAGGCGACGGCGCCTGCACGAGGGCGAGCACGCGCTCGGCCGCCTCGGCCACCGCGCTCTCGACCGCGGGCAGCTCCTCGGCATCGAACACCGTCAGCACGTGGTCCGGCACCTCCGCCTTGTGGTCGGGGCGTCCGATCCCGACCTTGACGCGGCGGATGTCGGAGGTGCCGAGCGTCTCGATCACCGATCGCACGCCGTTGTGGCCCCCGTGGCTGCCCTTCATGCGGATGCGGACGGTGCCGAGCGGCAGGTCGATGTCGTCGTAGACCAGGATGAGGTCGTGAGCCTCGCCGTGATGCCGTCTGAGCGCGCGCAGGACGGCCGGGCCGCTCTCGTTCATGAACGCCCACGGCTTGACCAGGCGCAGCGGCTCGCCGCGCCAGGCGGCCAGGCAGACCACGGTCCGGTCGCGTTCCTCGTCCCAGCGGGTGCGGCCCAGGCGCTCGCGGGCCAGGTGATCCAGCACGCGCTGGCCCACGTTGTGGCGGGTGTCCCGGTACTGCGGGCCGGGGTTGCCGAGCCCCACCACCACGTGGGCCACGCGAACGCGGCTCCGTTACTTTTCCTTCTCGGCTTTCTCGGGCCGCTTCGGCTTCTTGCCGTCCTCGGCCGCCGCCGGCGCCGGCGCTTCCTCGCCTTCCTTCGGCTTGCGCTCCGTGAGGACTTCCGGCTCGGCCGTGACCGCCGCCGTCGCCGCCGGCGCCGCCACTTCCTCGGCCATCGGCGGAGACACGGTGGCGACTGCCTGGCCGGGATCGTTGAGGATCCGCACGCCGGGGGGAGCCGTCAGGTTGGCGATGGTCAGGACATCGCCGATGGCCAGGTTGGAGACGTCCGCGTCGATGCGCTCGGGGATCGCCGTCGGCAGGCAGGAGACCATCAGCTCGTGCAGCACGAGGTTGAGGATGCCCTGCGTGTCGCGGACGCCGACGGCCTCGCCGACGGGATGCACGGCCACGCGGACGGTGATCGGCTTGTCGGCGGAGACTTCCTGCAGGTCGACGTGGAGCAGCCGCTCCGTGACCGGATCGAACTGCATGGCCCGGATGATCGCCATCCGGGTGCCGCCGCCGTCGCCGTCGAACTTGAGCGTGAGGAGCTGGGTCGTGCCCTCGTGGCCCGAGATCATCTTGAGCACGGCCCGCGGGTCCACGGTGACCGGCTCGGTCTTGGCGCCGCCGTAGAGGATGGCCGGCACCGCGCCCTCGCGGCGCAGCCGCTTGGCGAGCTGCTTGCCGGTGCCCTCCCGGCGCTTGATGGTCAACTCCTGCATCTGCATGTCCGAAGCCCCCTTGCTAGACGAACAGGGTCGAGACGGATTCCTCGTCGTGGATCCGCCGGATGGCCTCTCCCAGCAACGGCGCCACCGTGAGGACGGTGATGCGGGCAGCCGCCCGCTTGTCCTGCGCGAGCGGGATCGAGTTCGTGACGACGACCTCCTCGATCACCGACGTCTTGATGCGCTCGATGGCCGGGCCCGACAGCACCGGATGGACGCCGCAGGCGAGGATGCGCCGCGCGCCCTCGCGCTGGATGGCGCCCACGGCCTGCACGAGCGTGCCGGCGGTGTCGATCATGTCGTCGATGACCACGGCGTCGCGGCGGTCCACGTCACCGATCAGGTGCATGGCCACCGCGGAGTTCGGCCCCTCGCGCCGCTTGTCGATGATGGCCAGGCCGGCGCCGAGCCGCTTGGCGATGGCGCGGGCCCGCTCGACGCCGCCGGCGTCGGGCGAGACGACCACCGGATCCTTGAGGTCCTTCTTCTTGAGGTAGTCGATCATCACGACCGGGCCCGCGAAGAGATGGTCCACCGGGATGCTGAAGAAGCCCTGGATCTGTCCGGCGTGCAGGTCGAGCGCGAGCACCCGGTCCACCCCGGCCGCCTCCAGCAGATCGGCGACGAGCTTGGCCGAGATCGGCATCCGCCCCTGGACCTTGCGGTCCTGGCGCGCGTAGCCGTAGTACGGCAGGACCGCGGTGATCCGGTGGGCCGACGCGCGCTTGAACGCGTCGGTCATGATGAGCAGCTCCATGAGCGTGTCGTTCACCGGCGGGCAGGTCGGCTGCACGATGAAGACGTCCGTGCCGCGCACGTTCTCGTTGACCTGCACGAACACCTCGCCGTCGGAGAAGCGCGACACCTCCGCGTCGCCGAGCGGCACGTGGAGGTACTGGGCGATCTCCTCGGCCAGTGGCCGGTTCGCATTCCCGGAGAAGAGCTTCAGCTCGTAGCTCATCGATGCCTCGCTCACGATGTGGTTGGGGCGGGAGGATTCGAACCTCCGAATACGGGATCCAAAGTCCCGCGCCTTGCCACTTGGCCACGCCCCACCGACCCCTGGTCCATCGTCATCCCGCCCCGTTCGTCCGGATCCGGATCGCCGGCCCGCGCAGCGTGCGCACCGCCCAGCATTCCCAGCGGGCCTGGCCGACGCGCCGCTGGATCTGTCGCGCCTGCTCCAGCGACCGCGCGAGCCCGAACACCGTCGGCCCGCTGCCCGACATCGCCGCCCCCAGCGCGCCCGCCGCCATCAGCGCCGCCTGCATCTGGCCGATCTGCGGGTAGGCCGCCCGCGCCACCGCCTCCATGCCATTGTAGAGGCTCGCGGCCAGTCGATTCACTCCTCGCCCGCGCAAGACCCGGGCCACCGCCTTCGCCCGGGCGCCGTCGGAGTACATCGCCGGCGTCAGGCGCCCGTACATCTCGGCGGTGCTCACCGGGAACCTCGGGTTCACCAGCACGAGCGCCAGCACCGCGCCGCCCAGGGCCGCCAGCCGTTCGCCGCGGCCCGTCGCGAGCGCCGCGCCCCCGCGCAGGAAAAAGGGCACGTCCATCCCGAGCTCGACCGCCACTTCGTCGAGCTGGGCCGCCGGCCAGCGAAGTCCCCACAGGCGGTTCAGGCCGACGAGCACGGCGGCTGCGTCCGTGGAGCCACCGCCCAGCCCGGCCGCGACCGGGATGCGCTTGTCGAGCGTGATCCGCACGCCACGGTCGACGCCGGCCGCCTTTCGCAGCACGGCGGCCGCGCGATGCGCGAGGTTCCGCTCGTCCGTCGGAACACCGGGGGCGGTAATGCGGACCTCGAGGCCGTCCGCCTCTTCGAGCACCAGCCGGTCGGAAAGGTCCACGGCGTGCATCACCGTGGCGATCTCGTGATAACCGTCAGGCCGCCGGCTCAGGACCTCCAGGGCGAGGTTGACCTTGGCCGCAGCGCTAACGACGAGCCGACGGGCTTTCCCTGACCCCTTCGACAAGACACGAGAGGCTAGCACGCCGATCCGGCATCGTCAACGGATCGGTTGTGTTTTCGCGTCCTTGGGCAGCGCCAGCGCGAAGAGATCGGGCGTGAGCCCGACCCCGGTGGCGGCGCTGCGGTACTTCACGCTTGCGGTGACGTAGCGGTCCACCGCGCTGACCTCGAAGCCCGTCAGGCGCCCCTCGGCGTCGCGGTCGTAGATCACGGTCGCCGCCGCCCGCCCGCCGATGATCTGCAGCTGGCGGACGACGCCCGTCTGGAAGTCCATCCACACTCGCTTCTCGTTGACGTCGCCGACCATCGAGATGGATGGCCCCAGCGTGTCCGGCGGCAGGATTTCGGCCCGGCGCAGGCCGCGCGGCGGCACGGCGTGGCCGGTGACCACGGCCACGAGATCGTCGGCCTCGAACGGCAGGTTCAGCAGGTGGGCAGTCGTCTCCGCGGTCGCGTCCCCGACGATCGCCTCGCGGGTGACGGCGTTGTAGGCGGTGAGGTGGCCGTCGTGCACGACGGCGAGCAGGAACGGCTGGCCGAAGGGCGACAGCGCCTCGAACCGCACGCTGGCCGGCGCCTTGGCGAGAACAACGCCGCTGAGCTGCTGACGCTGGCCGCCGCGCTCGAGCACGATGTCGGACAGGGCGCGAAAGTCGGTGACGGCGTGCCAGCGCGTGACGAGCAGATCGATGGCGTGCCGCGCGTCCTCGGCAACCGGCTGCCGCGGCGGCGGGACCGCGATGGCGCAACCGGCCGCGAGCGCGAGCGTCAGGAGAACGAGGAGGTTACTGCGAGGCCTTCGAGCGCTCACCCTGGGCCCGCCGCAACCGGGCGCGGACGTCCTCGAGCTTCTGCTTGACGCCGTCGGCGGCGGGATCGAGCTGGAGCGCCTTCTCCCACGCGCTGGCCGCGTCCTCGTCGAAGCCGTTCTTGAGCAACGCGTCGCCCAGGTGTTCGAGGATGACCGGGTCCTCGCGGGCCTTCTCGACCGCGCGCTTCAGCTCGCGGAGCGCGTCGGGATACTTGCCCTGCTGGTAGTAGGCCCAGCCGAGGCTGTCGATGAAGTAGCCGTTCTCGGGCTCGAGCGAGATCGCCTTGGAGATCAGCTGGATCGCCTCGTCGAGGTTCTGCCCGCGCTCGGCGTACATGTAGCCGACGTAGTTGTAGGCCTCCGCGTGCTTGGGATCGAGCGTGATGACCTCGCGGAACTGGCGGACGGCGTCGTCGAACTTCGCCTGCTTCTCGTAGACGACGCCGAGCTGGAAGTGAAGGTCCTTCTGCTTCTCGTCGAGGGTCAGCCCTTCCTGCAGGGTCTGGGCGGCGCGGTCGTACTCCTTGGCACGGAAGTACGCGGTGCCCAGGTAGAGGAACAGGTCGGGCCGCTTGGGGTCCAGGTTGACGGCCTCCCGGAGCAGCGCGATCGCCTCGTCGTAGCGCTTGGCCTTGCCTTGCAGGAAGCCGAGCTGCACCCGGGCATCGATCGAGCGCGGATCGGCGCGCAGGATCTTCTCGAGCTCGACCCGGGCGTCGGCGTCCTTGCCGGCGTCCATGTAGGTGGTGGCCAGGAAGTAGCGGGCGCGCAGGTTCGTCGGCTCCAGGAGCACCACCCGGCGGAAGGCATCGCCGGCCTTGTCCCACTGCTTCTGCTGGTAGAACGCTGCGCCGAGCTTCATCCATACGCGCGGGTCGCGCGGCGCCAGCTCGACCAGCGCCTCCAGCTCGGCCTCGGCCTCCTGGAACCGCTCGAGCCGGATCAGCAGGTCGCCGAGCCGCTCCACGAACGCCGGATTGTCCGGGTTGGCCTTGACGGCCTTGCGATAGGTCTCGATCGCGTCGTCGGTCCGGTGCTGCGACTCGTAGACGTAGCCGAGCGCCGTCCAGGCGCCGTCGTGGTCGGGATCGAGCTCGGTGGCGCGGGTCAGCCGCGAGATTGCCTCGTCCCACTGCTCGGACTCGATCGCGAGCCGCCCCAGCAGGAACTGGGCCTGGACGTTGCGCGGCTGGCGCTCGGCCAGGCGCATCAGCGTGGCGCGGGCGCGGTCCAGCGCCTTCTGCTCGACCTGGTAGCGGGCGAGGGTGAGGTACGCCTCGTCGGAGTTGGGATTGAGCGCGATGGCCCGGTCCAGCTCGGCTTCGGCCTCGGTGTAGTTTTTCTGCGCGCGCAGCTGCTCGGCCAGCGTCAGGTGCGGCTGGGAGTCGTCCGGGGCGAGCTGCACCGCCCGGCGGGCGGCGGTCAGCGCCTCGGCCGGCTGGTCGGCGCGCACGAGCCACTGCGCGAGCTGCGCCCACAGGAAGGCGGAGTTCGGATCGCGCCGGAGCGCTTCCTCCATGGGAGGGATCGCGTCCTTGAAGCGTCCGTTCTGCACGAACATCTGCGCCACCGTGAACTGGTAGTAGGCGTCGGCGGTGGCGTCGGGCTCGTGGGTGATGCGGCGGGGCACTCCGCCGGCGGCGCCCGGCCCGGCCGTCGACGGCGTCGTCGCGCACCCGGCGACGGCGCCGGCCAGGAGCAGCAGGACGCCCGGAACGACGCGGCGAACAGTCATCGGTCCTTCCCTCGTGTCGGCGCCGGCGGCCACGCCCGCGCGAGAAGGCGGCGGGCGCCGGCGGCGAGAGCCGGATCGGAAATCGCAGCGGCGGCGGCGTCGATGGCGCGCGTGTCTTCCGCGGAGAGCCGCTCGCGGCGGGCGGCCGGGCGCCGCTCCGGCGCCGCCTCCTCGGCGGCGGCCGCGCCGAGGCTGAAGCGGAGCGATTGCACCGTGGGGAACTGGGCGTGCAGCCGGGCCGTGAGCTCCGGCGTGCGCAGTGTCAGCTCGTGCAGCCACGGCGAATTGTCGACGACGATTGTCAGGCAGCCCTTCACGAGCGCCTGCGGCTGCGCGCGGCGCGCGAGGTCGTCGCCGACGAGCGCGCCCCAGGCCCGGCGCATGCGCTGCACGAGCAGTCGCTCCTCGAGCTGCGGCAGCGCGCTCACCAGCAGCTCTCCGACGGCGCGCGGAGCCCTGCTCTTCATGAATTGCTATGATACTCCCGCCGCCGGTCGGCTGGCCAGCCTCGGAGTCCTCGTTTATAGTGGCCTGACACCCATGGCGAAGCCGAAACGCGGCGAAACCATTGAGCTCGTCGTCGACGACCTCGCCTTCGGCGGCGAGGGCGTGGGCCGCACGGACGGCTACGTCGTGTTCGTGCGCGGCGGGCTGCCCGGCGATCGCCTCCGGGTGACGCTGACCGAGTCGCGCGGGCGTTACGGGCGGGCGACCATCGACGCCGTCCTCGCGCCCTCGCCCGACCGCGTGGAGGCGCCCTGCCCCTACTTCGGACGATGCGGCGGCTGCCGCCTGCAGCATCTGGCCTATCCCGCCCAGCTCGCGTTCAAGGAGCGGCAGGTGCGCGAGTGCCTGACGCGCCTGGGCGGCCTCGGTCCCTTCGAGCTGCGGCCGATCGTGCCCGCGCCTGAGCCGTACGGCTACCGGAACAAGATGGAGTTCACGGTGGCGGGCCCGGGGCCGGTGATCGGGCTGCACGCGGCCGAGCGGTACGACGTCGTGCTCGACATCGAGCGGTGCCTGCTGCAGTCCGAGCGCATGAACACGCTGCTCGACGAGCTGCGGCGCCAGGTGCGGGAGCGCGCCCTGTCGGTCTGGGATCCGCAGTCCGAGCGCGGCCTCCTGCGCTTCGTGGCGCTGCGCGAGGGACGGCGCACCGACGAGGCGATGGTGAACGTGGTGGCGGCGGCTCCCGACGTCGAGACGCTGGTGCCCATGGCCGAGCGGCTGCGGGCGCGCGTGCCGGCGACGACGAGCGTCGTCCTGAACGTCAACGACAAGAAGGCCAGCGTGGCCGTCGGCAGCGAGGAGCACCTGCTGCTCGGCCGCGACCACATCACGGAGTCGCTCGGCGGCGTCACCTTCCGCGTCTCGGCCGGATCGTTCTTCCAGACCAACACGGTGCAGGCCGAGCGGCTGTTCGCGCTGGTGGCCGCGGCCTGCGACCTCGCCGGCGGCGAGACGGTGATCGATCTCTACTCGGGCACCGGGGCGATCAGCCTCCTGCTGGCCGGCCGCGCCCGGCACGTGTACGGCATCGAGATCTCGGCGGCGGCGGTCGCTGACGCGGGCCGCAACGCCGAGGCCAACGGGATCGCGAACTGCACGTTCCTGGCCGGCGAGGTCCGTCACGTCCTGCCCCGGCTCATGAGCGAGGGCGTGCGCGCGCCGGTCGTGGTGGCCGATCCGCCGCGGGCCGGATTCCATCCCAAGGCGCTGGTCGCGCTGGCGGCGCTGGCGCCGGCCCGCATCGTGTACGTCTCGTGCAACCCGGCGACGCTCGCCCGCGACGTCGGCGACCTCGTCCGCCGGGGCTATCGCCTGGAGTGGGTCCAGCCGGTCGACATGTTTCCCCAGACCCCGCACATCGAGGCCGTAGCGCGCCTGACGCGGGCATGAGGACCTTCCTCACCCGGCGACTGCTGCAGTCGCTGCTGGTGCTGCTGGGCGTGTCCTTCGTCGTCTTCTTCATCCTGCACCTCACCGGAGATCCCGCCCTCGTGCTGCTGTCCCCCGACGCGTCGCCCGAGGACGTGCGGCGCTTCCGCGAGGCGATGGGTTTCAACGATCCCTTCCTCGTGCAGTACTGGCGCTTCCTGAGCGGCGCCGTCCGCGGCGACTTCGGCCAGTCGGTCCGCCACGGCGAGCCGGCGTTCCACCTCGTCGTGGAGCGCATGCCGGCCACGTTCGAGCTGGCCGGAGCCGGGCTGGGGTTGGCGCTCGTGCTGGCCATTCCGGCCGGGATCGTGTCCGCGGTGCGGCGCAACAGCCTCCTCGACTACGCGTCCACGGTGGTCGCGCTCCTCGGGCAGTCGATGCCGACGTTCTGGCTCGGCATCATGCTGATCCTGCTCTTCTCGGTCCAGCTGCAGCTCCTGCCGTCGTCCGGTCGCGGCACGCTGGAGCACCTGATACTGCCGGCGGTGACGCTGGGCCTCTTCACCACCGCCCGCATCACGCGGCTGACGCGCTCGGGCATGCTCGAGGTGCTCAACCAGGACTACATCCGCACCGCGCGCGCCAAGGGCGTGAGCGATCCGCCGGTCGTGTGGAAGCACGCGCTCAAGAACGCGGCGATTCCGATCGTGACCATCGTGGGCATCGAGCTGGGAACGCTGCTGGGCGGCTCGGTCATCACCGAGACGATCTTCGCCTGGCCCGGCGTCGGCCGGCTCAGCGTGCAGGCGATCTACAACCGCGACTACCCGGTCGTGCAGGCCGCGGTGTTCCTGCTGGCGACGACCTTCGTCGTCGTCAATCTGATGGTCGACCTCGTTTACACGTACCTCGATCCCCGCATCCGGCTGTCCCGGTGAGCGTCCGGGCCACCGCCCTCACGATTCCGGGCGAGGCGCGGCCCGGGCGGGCGGAGTGGGTGGTGTTCCTGCACCGGCTCGCGGCCCGACGAACCGCGCTGTTCGGGCTGGCGGTCGTGGCGGTGGTGGTCGTGCTGGCGACGGCGGCGCCGCTGCTCTCACCGTTCGATCCGATCGAGCAGGAACTCGGCGATCTCCGGCTCAAGGCGCCG
>Ga0209474_10001725_pt1 | contig 20906 bp, 18 predicted proteins | sample GraSoiAngelo_145_FD_185902 | JGI IMG/M metagenome (GOLD analysis project Ga0209474, IMG submission 185902) | Grasslands soil microbial communities from the Angelo Coastal Reserve, California, USA - 14_1009_05_20cm (SPAdes) (version 2) | ecosystem: Environmental > Terrestrial > Soil > Grasslands... | reverse complement strand
ACCTAACGAGAATTAGGTGGATAATTGTCGATCTAATCCGGAAAGCTGTGCCGCCTCCTCGCGGGCGCTTGCCAGTCTAATGGGCTGCGAACAACTAGCCCCGGCTTATTCAACACGTGAGTGTAAATCATGATCGTAGAAACATCCTTATGTCCAAGCAGCTCCTGAACGGTACGAATGTCCTGGCCGCTGTCTAATAAGTGGGTCGCGAAACTGTGCCGAAACGTGTGGCAGCTACCTGTCTTGCGGATTCCGGCGCGCTGGATCGCTATCTTGACCGCCTTTTGCAGGTTGTTCTCCGCAACGTGATGGCGACGCAACTCACCCGAACGCGGATCAATCGACAGTTTTGCAGCCGGAAACACATACTGCCAAGCCCATGAACGATTGGCGTTTTGGTACTTGCGCTCCAAGGCAAAGGGCAAATAGACGCGTCCGCGTCCCCTCGCCAGATCTCGCCCGTGGATTTCGTGCACTCGCGCCAGATGCACCTGAAGCGGGCGACGCAAGCGTTCGGGCAAAACAGTGACACGATCTCGCAAGCCTTTACCATCGCGAACGGTAATGTGACCATAGCCAAAATCGACGTCCTTAACGCGCAGCCGAACACATTCCATTAATCGAAGTCCTGCACCGTAGAGCAATTCGGCCATCAACCGGTAATCGCCTCTGAGCTGCGCGATGATTCCGCGCGCTTCGCCAGGCGTGAAGACGATCGGCAGTTTCGCCGGGCGCGTGACCCGCTGGACGTTGTCGATGAAATCCAGTTTTCGCTCGAGCACCTGCTGGTAAAGAAACAGCAGCGCGCTGAAAGCCTGGTTTTGAGTGGATGCAGCGACGCTCTTTTCGACCGCAAGATGAGTGAGAAATTCGGTGATTTCTTTCTCGTTCATTTCGCTTGGGTGGCGTTTGCGATGAAAGAGAATGTAACGGCGAATCCAATCGACGTACGCTTGCTCAGTGCGCATGGAGTAATGTTTGACGCGTAAATGCCAGCGGACCCGATCGAGTAACTTGGGCGAGGATGCCACGGCTCCAGTGGAGGGCGACACGCCGAGGATGGTGTCAAAAGATTTGGGGAATGGCAAGCCGGCCGCTTCGGCAACCCAGGACTCGATCCGCGCAGTAGTGAAAAGGAACGAAAGTTCGTGATCGCGAAGGCGCGATCACCAGCACGCGAGGCGCGCGCGCTCCCCGGAATTACGCCGGGGCGCCGCCGAGCGCGCCGGGGAGCGGCGGGGCGACGTCGGGAGCGATGACTTGCTTGGGCGGTTTTTCTGGCGCTGGTTTCTTACTGGGGGACCCGCCAATACCGGGCGGCGGATTAATCAGCCGTCCGTGCTCGATGATCTCTTTGATCTGGGAGCCGTCCAGGGTCTCGTACTCGAGCAGCGCTTTTGCGATTGTTTCGAGTGTGTCGCGATTGGTAATAAGCGTGTGCTTAGCCAGTTGATAGGAGTCGTCGATGAGCCTGCGCACTTCCTGGTCGATTTGTTCGGCAGTCGCTTCGCTGTAATCGCGCGCACGAGAAATGTCGCGCCCGAGGAAGACGTAATCTTCGTGTTCGCCGTATTCGACCATGCCCATCTTCTCGCTCATGCCCCATTCGCAAACCATGCGACGCGCAATGGCCGTGGCGCCTCTTATATCGCCGCGAGCGCCGTTGGTAATGTCGCCAAAGATAATTTCTTCTGCGACCCGGCCGCCCATGGCGACGGCGAGGCTGGCCAGCAATTCGTTTTTGCGATTGGTGTATTTATCTTCCTCCGGCAACCACATTGTCGAACCAAGCGATGGTCCCCGCGGGATGATCGTGACCTTGTGCAACGGCTCTGTGTGCGGAAGAAGCACGAGCAACAACGCGTGCCCTGCTTCGTGATACGCGGTGTTTTGTTTTTCTTTCTCGCTAAGCGCGAGGCTCCGGCGTTCTTTGCCCCAGCGAACTTTGTCGCGCGCTTCCTCCAGTTCAGCGAGCGTGATTCCTTTTAATCCGCGACGCGCGGCGAGTAATGCCGCTTCGTTGATGACATTGGCCAATTCCGCGCCGGAATAACCGGGTGTGCCGCGTGCGATCACGGCAAGATCGACGCCCTCGGCGAGCTTCACTTTCTTTGCGTGCACGCGCAGGATTTCTTCACGGCCTTTGACGTCTGGCAAATTCACGGTGATCTGGCGATCAAAGCGGCCCGGCCGCAGCAACGCCGGGTCGAGAACGTCCGGCCGGTTGGTTGCGGCGATGATAATCACGCCTTCCTGCGTATCGAAGCCGTCCATCTCCACGAGCAGCGCATTTAACGTTTGCTCGCGCTCGTCATGTCCGCCGCCCACGCCGTGGCCGCGGTGACGGCCTACCGCGTCGATTTCGTCGATGAAAATGATGCACGGCGCGGATTTCTTTCCTTGTTCGAACATGTCACGGACGCGCGAGGCGCCGACGCCGACGAACATCTCAACGAAATCTGAGCCGCTGATGGAGAAGAACGGCACGTCAGCTTCGCCTGCGATGGCGCGTGCTAGCAGCGTCTTGCCAGTGCCGGGCGGGCCGACCATCAACACGCCCTTGGGAATACGGCCACCGAGTTTCTGAAATTTCTTCGGATCACGCAGGAACTCGACCAATTCCTGCACTTCGTCCTTGGCTTCCTCCACGCCCGCGACGTCGCGAAACGTGATTTTGTTTTTGTCACGGGCGAGCATACGCGCCTTGGATTTACCGAAATTGAGTGCGCCTTTGCCGGCCATGCGGATTTGCTGGCGGAACAGGAAATACAAGACCAAAAGGAAAAGCGCGATCGGCAGAAAACCGACCACCGTCTGCGCAAGCATGTTTGATTCTGTTTTGATGGCCGGTTGCATCCCGGCGTCAGCGAGCTTTTTCTGCAGATCATTAGTGAAATTCAAATAGACGGTTGTGCGGAACGGCATCGGTTGTGAGGGGGCTGCGCCTGCGCCCTGCCGGATGTACGCGCCGCGGAGTGTCTGCGTTGGGCGGCCATCCTCGACGACCAACTGGAGTGGATAATTTTTGTCGTTAACGATCTGCTTGTTTTCCAGCAGCTCGAGAAAGCGGTTATAGGGCACGTCCTCGACCGGTTGCATCCCGCCCCGATAAAAGAGCATCGCCATCGCGATCAGACTGAAAGCGATGACGATGAGAACGACGCCGCGCCAATTAAAATTCGGTTCGCTTCCGCGCTGTTTGTTCTCTCTTTGCGAGTTGCGATCAAGTTGAGGCATAAACCAATTTACGTAGGGAAAAAGCTATCATGAACGACTCGCAATGCAAAACGACGGATCAAGCTGACGTACTATGGTTCGTGAATTGCCCGTGGCGCGGTTGGGTCGCATCTGGCGTCCCGAGTGGTGACCGTTTTACTTCACTGCGAGTCATTGCTCATCAGCTCCATCATCTGCCTCGGATCTCATGGGTTTGCGCATCCTGTAAAAGTCGATGTTCGGTTAGTTTCCTTTCCCCTGTCCGGCGTTCAAATGGCTTGGCTCCAAACCAAGATCCGCCGTCTACCACCGTGTTGTCCCCGGCCGTTGCTAGCCTGCGTTTCACCGAAATTGTGGTGAAACAATTCCCAGCTGGCTACGTTAGTTGCCGCAACGTTTTCTCCAGATCCGTCAGCCCGTCGATTTCGGCTACGGTACGCTGCAACGACTGCATCGCGGCAGCGACGTGACTGAGGAAATGTTTGTGACCCTTGACCAAGCCGAGAAATCCGTAAGCACCTAACGCTTGCATAAGGCGTTGGATGGCGCACAGCCGCAACTTGACATCGAAATCGCCGTTGATCGCGATAACGTTCTCGCCCTGACGGTCGCGATAATATGCGGTCAATTCCGCGCGTTCGCTTTCCGGAAGATCGACATAAGGATCATAAAGCAGCGAGGCGAGATCGTATTCGGCAAGGCCGGGTCGCATTCCCTGGAAATCGATCAGGTGCGCTTGACCATTTCGGATGATGATGTTCTGCGATTGAAAATCGCGGTGTACCAAAACTCTCGGGAAGGATGCCAGGCGATCCGCGATTTCCTGTAGCGCAGGCAGAGACTCCAGCTGCGAGAGCTTTGTTTTCTCGATCTTGAATAAGCGGCCGAGGCAATTCTCGAAAAAGTAATTCTGTTCCCACAGGTAAAGCTCAGAATTGAACTCGGCCGGCAAATGCTGCTTCATCTCGATGCAAAACGGTTCTGGCAACGCGTGAAGCGCCGCGATTTGATCAAGGGCCGATTCGTAGAAAGCCCGGCGCACCAGCCAACTTTCGTCGCGATAACTGTAAAGGTCGCGCTCGCCAAGGTCTTCCAGCCAGATCAAACCTTCATCGGCGTCGTGATAGTAAATCTCCGGCACGCGAATTCGGTGCTCGGTAAGAAAGTTCGCGATGGTGGCGTAGTGGCGATTTTCTTCCCGCTCCAGATTGTATTTCACCAAAATGAGCGCCTGCTCTGCCGAGCAACGGATCCGATAGAATTTGCGATCTGACCCACCTTTTTGAATTGGTGCGATTTTTATCTCCGCGACGTCCAAGCGCGGGAAATGCTTCCGCGTTCGTCGAACAAGCAGGTCGGTTCTCATAAATTCAGATGTCGATGTCGCGATGGATGCCAGTGACCTTTTTTCGGGAGCGGACAATACAAGCCTCCAACCGGCTTTGGGAAGCAATTTCTGCATCCGGCCACAAAATTGTGTCTTCCAGAATCGCATCTGCGCCGACGCGGCAGTTTCGTCCCACGACTGTGCAGCCGCGCAACTGCGCGCTCGGATCGACAATCGCGCTATTCGCTATGCGCTCGGGCCATTTGCGCGTTTTGACGAAACCCGGTTTCCAATTTTCTCGCAAAATTGTGCGGTGCACTTCGAGATATTCAGGGCGCGAAGAGATGTTGAACCATTTTCCGTCGTTCATCACCACGCCGCCGATTCTGGCGCCTTGGCCTATCCAATCGCCGATGATTGGAATAAACGAGATCTTTTTGCCCGCCGGAATCCTCTGGAAAATCGGCGAGTTCCAAACGGCGATATTGGCGAAATCAACATTTCCAGCGACGCCGTAGCGATTGCTGATGTCCACGACACGTCGATCGCGCAAAGCCACAGCGGCAGCCAAACCGGTGTGACGCAAAGCGAGCGTCACGTCGTTTCCGCGACGGTAATGTTCGTCGATCAAAGGTTGGAGATTAAGGTCGGTTAAGATATCGCCGCTGTAGGTCAGAAACGGTTTGCTGCCGAGATCACTTTCTGCGTTTTTGATGCCGCCGCCCGTTTCGAGCAGGTCCGGCTCGTGAATGAGCGTGGTGGGAAAGCCAGCATACTCGCGCGCGGCAAAGAAGCTTTGGAACAATTCCGGACGCCGGTGTGTGTTGATCACGAATCTGTTCACTCCCACGCCTATCAAATGATCGAGCGCGAAAGTAACGAGCGGCTTTTGAAAAATCGGGATGAGCGGCTTCGGCAGCTCGTCCGTCAATGGACGCAAGCGCGTGCCAAGACCCGCTGCCAAAACGAATGCCTGAGTGATTTCGTTCACGAGCAGAAATCGAGAGATTCCTCCCGCCTACGCTACAGCTACGGCGCGGCAGGCGACTTTATTCACAAAGAATACAGAGAGGGCGACGTACGCTTCCTATTTCAGATAGAGCGTCCGCGTGCCGAAGTCGATGATGCCGTGGTGCCGTCGCAGCGTTTCTGCACCAAGCAATCCGGCGACCGGCGGAGATCCTTCCAACAATCCATCGTGAATGAGTCCTTCAAGATCTATTACGCCCACGTCCTTGCCCGTGATATTAACCGACCCGACAGTTAGCTTGCGAATGTTCGCCACACGCACGCCGCGCTCTTTCAGATTCACGGCCGAGGAACTGTATGGCGTCTCACGAGTGGCAATTCGCATCCGTCGGACAAACGAGCGGTGCAGTAGCGTGGTGAACGAGCCTGTATCAACCATTAGCTTTGCCGGTTCTCCATTCACCGATCCGGTCACATACAGGTTGTAACTATCGCTGACCTGAATCGGAACAGCGCGTAAGCCACGCCGATTGAAACCGGGGAAGCTCCCGAGGACATTTGGATCGGTCTTCAGAATCAGCAATTGCTTTTCACAGTCCAGAACCGCTTGTGTCGGAAAAAGGATATCTGCTCCAACGATCCCGTCGATCTGCGGTTCGTGCGCCATACGCGCAGCGCGCGCAGAACCGCCGAGATCCACCGTGACCACCGGCTCATCCACGAGAGTGAGTCCGCCGATTCGGAGTTCACGCGCCATGGCCACATTGTTGAATGCACCGTTGATTTGGACGCGTGTGGGCAAACTTGATTCGGCCGTGATCGGTTTAAGCCGAAAATATTCGCGGCGATTCAAGGCAATCGCGCTCACGGGCGCACCGCTATCGACAGTCAACCAGGCGGGTTTGCCATTAATGAAGGCGCGCAGCAACAAATGATTTTGTCGCGAGCGGACGAGCGGCAATGCTTCGAACTGCGGCGCCGTCCGCGCGAAAGTGCCATGCGGCGTGGCAGCTAATTCGATAACCAAAGCCAGAGCAGCGCAGCAAACCCACAGCAACCGTCGTGCACGCTGCAGATGATTTGAGGTCATCGGTGGCGGGGAGACTACACGCTTCCCTTTTTCCCGTAAAATGATTTGAACAGCTTTTTGGCGTTGCGCCAGACACGCGGTTGATGATTAACTCTCCGCCAACCCAAGGGATTCGATATGGCAAGCGCAGTTACTGAAGCACCTGTAGCCGAACAAAAACTCGTTAGGGGACTCGGATTATTGGACTCCACGATGCTTGTGGCCGGCTCGATGATCGGCTCGGGAATTTTCATCGTCTCGTCGATCATTGCCCGCCAGGTCGGGTCGCCGGGGTGGTTACTCGTCGTTTGGATCGTGACGGGATTACTGACACTGACAGCCGCGCTCTCGTACGGCGAACTGGCGGCGATGATGCCGAAAGCCGGCGGCCAATACGTGTATCTTCGCGAAGCATTCTCGCCGCTGTGGGGATTCCTTTACGGCTGGACGCTTTTTCTTGTGATTCAGACCGGCACAATTGCGGCGGTCGCAGTTGGATTTGCACGCTACAGCGGCGTGCTTGTGTCGTGGGTTTCGGAAAGCAATTACATTATCTCGCCCGTCAGGTTTGGCGGATATGCGTTGTCGCTTTCGACGGCACAGCTCGTGGGCCTAGCACTCATTGGATTTCTGACATTCACGAACACGCGCGGATTGGAGATTGGCAAGCTTATTCAAAACGTCTTTACGACTGCAAAGACTGGCGCGCTGCTAGCGCTGATCGTGCTCGGAATCATAATCGGATTGAAATCTGGTGCAGGCGCGGAAAACTTCAGGGACTTCTGGACGGTGCGGGGGGATCTGCAAGACGTCGGCGCGGGTTTAACCGCTGCGGCCGCATTCGGGCTTTTCGTCGGAATTTGCGTCGCCCAGACGAACTCCTTGTTCTCTGCCGACGCATGGAACAACATCACTTTTACCGCGGGAGAGGTAGTCAATCCGCGGCGCAACGTGCCGCTTTCACTCGCATTGGGTACGTTTCTGGTGATCGGCCTTTATTTGCTCGCAAATATCGCTTATCTAGCAACGCTGCCGTTCAGCGCAATCCAGAATGCGCCCAGCGATCGCGTCGCCTCCGAAACGGCGAATGTGATTTTTCCGGGCGCAGGCGCGACAATCATGGCGATCGCGATCATGATCTCGACGTTCGGTTGCAATAACGGACTCATCCTTGCAGGTGCTCGCGCCTACTATGCCATGGCCAAAGACGGTTTGTTCTTTCGACGGGTCGGCGAGTTAAACAAATGCCGCGTCCCAGCGTGGGCGCTAGTTTTCCAAGGCATCTGGGCCGGGGCACTCGTTCTTCCACGCACGGTCAAAACCGATGCAGCCGGCAACGTGACGGGCTACGGCAATCTCTACGGCAACTTGCTTGACTACGTTATTTCAGCCGCGCTGATCTTCTACGTCTTAACAATCATTGGCATCTTTTTACTGCGTCAAAAACAGCCGCATGCGGAACGGCCCTATAAAGCATTCGGCTATCCGGTCGTCCCCGCTCTGTACGTCGTTGGTGCGACCGTCATTCTCGTCGTTCTCTTCGCTTACCAAACTGCGACCACGTGGCCGGGGCTGATCATCGTGTTGACCGGCGTTCCGGTTTACTTCTTCTGGAAATTCTTCGGGAAAAAAATCAACGGCGGCTTGACTTTGCGGGGCCATCCCGATTAGCACAGCGCAAGACCAACTTCGTCCATGAACTTGTTTCGACGAAAAAGCGTCACGCAACTTCAAGCCGAGGCGTTGACAGATCAACGCTTAAAACGCGCTCTCGGAGCGACGAACCTGACAATGCTCGGCATCGGCGCGATCATTGGCACTGGCATTTTCGTGCTGACGGGTACAGTTGCGGCACAGAACGCCGGACCTGCAGTGGTTTTATCCTTCGTGCTGGCGGGAATAGCCTCAATTTTCGCGGCGCTCTGCTATAGCGAGTTCGCGTCACTCGTGCCGATGGCCGGCAGCGCATACACATATGGTTACGCGACGCTCGGCGAACTTTTCGCCTGGATCATAGGCTGGGACTTGATTCTGGAATACGCTTTGGGCGCGGTCACCGTTTCTATCGGTTGGTCGGGCTACGTCGTGTCGTTTCTACGAGACGTTGGCCTTCACATCCCTGGCCAACTGTCCGCCGCGCGCGGGACGCTCGTTACTTTGGGGGATGGAACCCAAGTCACCGCCATCTTCAATCTGCCAGCGGTCATCATCATTGCTATCGTTACGTTGCTGCTCGTGATTGGCATTCGCGAGTCCGCTAACGTCAACAACGTCATTGTATTCGTAAAAGTGGCGGTGGTGCTGCTCTTCATCGTCGGCGCTGCTCACGCCGTGAATCCTGCTAACTGGCATCCGTTCATCCCACCGAGCACTGGTGTGCGCGGGCATTTCGGGTGGAGCGGCGTGATGCAAGGCGCTGGTATTGTGTTTTTCGCCTACATTGGCTTCGACGCTGTCAGCACAGCGGCGCAGGAGGCAAAGAATCCCAAGCGCGACATGCCGATCAGCATCATCGGCTCGCTGTTGATCTGCACAGTTCTCTACATCGCGGTATCGGCAGTGGCGACCGGCATCGTTCCATACCTGCAATTAGACGTGCCAGATCCGATTGCCGTGGCTGCCGATCATGCAGGCGTCGGCTGGATGGCCTCGCTAATCAAATTGGGCGCGATAGCAGGCCTCAGCTCGGTTATTCTCGTGATGCTGTTGGGTCAGTCGCGGATTTTCTGGACCATGGCTGATGACGGTTTGCTACCGAAGTTTGTGAGCAGGGTTCATCCAAAATTCCAGACCCCATGGATCACGACCATAGTGACAGGAGTTGTTGTCGCCTGTTTCGCGGCGATTTTCACCGTGCGGGAGGCGGGTAGCCTCGTTTCCATTGGTACGCTGCTGGCGTTTGTAATAGTCTCGATTGGCGTTCTTGTGCTGCGAATTCGCGAGCCGAACCTGCCTCGCACATTCAAGACGCCGGTCGTGTGGTTCGTCGCCCCCATGGGTGCACTGTCGGCGATTGCTTTGATGATCTCGCTGCCGTGGTTAACCTGGGAGCGGCTGATTTACTGGTTTGCGTTCGGCATCGTCATTTACTTCGGCTACAGCCTTTACAACTCTAAACTCGGTCCGCGGAAAATCGCCGGCGAAACCGGGTGGTCACGTGCGCTGAAAATTGCCGGGGTGATCTGGATCGTATTTGGCTCGCTCGGTTCCATCCTCTGGCTGGCGCGTTATCGCACGGAATATATCCCGGGAGCACTTGGCATTGTCATCGGACTCGCGGGGTTCGTGCTCGCGTGGAGTTTGGGCGCGCTGTTGAACCTGGTCGCGCAAGTTTCCGACCATACGCATGCACGTCATTTGATGATGGAATCACCGGGCGACTTGGAAAAATAAGAAAAGCCGGCGGACGTGCTCACCAGCCGGGGGTTCACTTGGAATCCGCGCGCTGGACTGGTTGCGGCGAGTTGAAGCATTATTCGGGCGCGCCGCGCGAGCTTTTCGGTGTCGATCTTTTTAAAATCGCGCTCTGCGGTTGCTGTTCACGCAGCGAGAGGTTCAGATCGCGGAGAATTTGCATATCGCTCCGTGTTGTTTTGTTAGGCGGGTAAGTGCCTAGTACCCGGTTTTCAAACTCCGAGACTACTTTCGCGACCGGAGTGTCGGTAGCCGCGCCAAGTCTATGGGCAAGCTGTTGGAAACTGAGGTGAAACTATGACGCTATCGCCGCCAATCACTCGAAGGTGGACTTATCCATCCGCGGGCATCGCGGTTTCAAAGACGCATCGCCAATCAATGTTCCAACTGGCGAAGGTCGTGCGTGCATCACGTGCGATGGCGAAGAGAAATGCCATGGGATCCTTGCAGACTTTGAAATCGCGACGGTGCTGCGATCTTCCCGCGTTGCGTTTTGTTTTTCTTCTCGCCATTCTTGGAAACACCCTGCGCAAATCAGTAAAAGGCCAACTGTCATTAATCCACAATCCCAAACTCAGTGAGAAAGAATGAGTCCAAAAATCGTCGAGCTTGAGGAGCTTTCCGATCGCTGCGAAAAGCTGCGATCAGCCGGGAAGAAGATTGTTGCCACGAACGGATGTTTTGATCTGCTGCACGTTGGGCATGTGCGGTATTTGCAGGCGGCGCGAGCGCTCGGCGAGCTTCTGGTTGTCGGGTTAAACGGCGACCGTTCCGTCCACGAATTAAAAGGAGCAGGGCGACCGATCACAATCGAGAGGGATCGCGCGGAGATCCTCGCCGCCTTGCAATGCGTGGATCTGGCCACGATTTTTCCAGAAATTCGGGCTACGAAGTTTCTCGCTGCGGTCCGACCTGCTGTTTACGTCAAAGGTGGTGATTACACCCCGGGAACGCTGGATCAAGAGGAGCGTGCGATTTTGAAGGAAATTGGAAGTGCGATTCGCCTCATCCCATTTGAGATAGGGTATTCAACTTCCGGGTTAATTGAGCAAATTTGCACCAGCAGGAGTGGGCAAACCCAATGACTCAGATGAAACGCCTGTCAATTGGGATTCTCGGGTCGGGGAAAGGAAGCAACTGCCGGGCGATTCTCGAGCGCATCCGGTCAGGCGATCTCGCTGCGGAAGCGCGCTTGGTCGTTTCGGACGTGCTGGATGCACCGATTCTTGATATGGCGCGGGAATTTCGTGTTGCTAACACCTATTTGCCGCCGGGCAGATTTCGCACCCGCTTAGAGCCGGAGATAGAAGAGCAGCTCGTGCAAACGTTGCGCCATGCCGGTGTTGAACTTGTCGTACTCGCGGGGTTCATGCGCGTTTTGCATGAACCCATGTTGAAGGCATTTCCGCGTCGCATCATCAACATTCACCCGTCACTTCTGCCTAAGTTCCCAGGACTTGAAGCGTGGAAACAAGCTCTCGTCGCGGGCGAAACAGTGACGGGCTGCACAGTGCACTACGTCGACGATCGGATTGATCACGGACAAATCCTCGCACAGAAGGAGGTAAAAATTTTGCCTAACGATTCCGCGGAGAGCCTGCATGCTCGGATTCAAGTCCTTGAGCACGAACTATACCCGGCCGTTATCGCCGAATTCTGCAAAAGATATGCTGAAGCAACCCAGCCAGATAAAGGCTGGTCAGATAACTAAATCCCTCCTAAGCTGCGTCGCTACGCCTGTTCAGGCTTCGGCTCGCGCTTCAGCAGTTCTTCCAAGGCGATGGCTGGCTTTTTTTGGTCATGTAAGATCGAGTACACTTGGTCGGTAATCGGCGTGGCAATGTTCAAACGCCGCGCGCATTCCCAAGCGCTTCGCGCAGTCGGAATCCCTTCGGCGACCATTCTCATGGAGGCTGTGATTTCTGGCAACGATTCACCTCTTCCCAGGCGTTTCCCGATGGTGTAGTTGCGGCTCCGCTCGCTGTAGCACGTCAGTATCAGATCACCCGCGCCGCTTAGGCCATAAAAAGCATTCGCCGTCCCACCCATGGCTACTCCGAACCGAACCAGCTCAGCCAATGACCTGGTGACCAGTGCTGCTTTGGCGTTGTCGCCAAGTCCAAGACCGTCACTGATTCCCGCGGCGATGGCGAACACGTTTTTCAACGCACCGCCGAGCTCAACCGAGACCACATCGAGGCTGGTGTAAACGCGAAACCGTGGGCTTCCCAATGCGGACTGTAGACTCGCGGCGCAATCGCCGTCGTCACACGCAATCACAGTCGCGGTCGGAAGATCTCTGACGACTTCGGTCGCGAGATTTGGACCGGACAACACCGCGATTTTATCCTCCGGGAAAGTTTCGCGCAGGATCTCTGTCATCCTCAGCCCGCTGCCCTGTTCAATCCCTTTTGTGCAACTCAGCAATACCGCATGAGTGTGGCCAATGACTTTCGCCAAGTGCACAGCGATGTTGCGCAATGCGGTAGACGGTGTCGCAAGTACGATCAGGTCGACATCAGCGCAATCGCTCAGTTCCGAGGTAATGTGCACTGAATCCGGAAGCTGGATCCCGGGAAGATAATCGCTGTTTTCGCGAGTCTTTTGCATGCGTGCGATTCGATCCGTGTTGTGGCCCCAGAGAACAATTTTTCGACCACGTCTTGCCCACAAACCAGCTAACGCCGTTCCCCAACCACCAGCACCAATGATTGCAGTGTTCACAAGTCTCCTTTCCGAGTAAAGCGCGGTTCGGTGCCGCGGATCAGCCGCGACAGATTTGAACGATGACGCCAAACGACAACTGCCGCGACGCAGATCGAGGAACAAACTAGCGGTTTCCGCTTGTTTTGGTCTGGCGAGCTGACCACGAGAATGACGATCGGCAGGACAACCGCCGCTGTGATGGAAGCCAATGAAACATACCGGGTCAGCCAGAACACGATTATCCAAATGGCAACGCCTATGAGCGTAGAGACCGGCGTCAATGCTAAGAGCGCTCCGGCGGAAGTCGCGACGCCTTTTCCTCCCTTAAACTTCAGCCATGGGGGATACAAGTGCCCGAGAACGCTAGACATCGCCGCGAGGATTCCAAATATCTCGGGCGAATTCCACTCGGGCGGCCGTCCGGTTGCCATTAACATCGAGATTTTTACGGCTGCGAATCCCTTTAAAACGTCTAGCGCGAATACTGGATAACCGTATCTCTTGCCCAAGAGACGGACTACGTTAGTCGCGCCCACGTTACAACTGCCGGCCTGGCGGATATCGATTCCTTGAAGTCGACCAGCCAAATAACCGAAAGGGATCGATCCTAGAAGATAGCTGCCAAGTAAGAACACGGCCGATGTGACCATTGCGGGACAGCTATGTTAGCTCTTCAGCCTTCGCGTGTTCACATGGTAATCCATTTCTGCTAAGCCAGATGTGCAAAATAGAAACGTCGCACGGCGTGATTCCACTGATGCGGGCCGCTTGGCCCAGAGAGGTCGGTCTCACTTTCGATAACTTCTGTCGAGTTTCTGATCTTAGCCCATCGATCTTGTCATAATCGAGACCATCTGGAATCCTCTGATTTCCTTTGCGGTCAAGTCGTTGATTTTCCTCCGACTGGCGTGCTGCATACCCTTGGTATTTGAACTCTGTTTGGAGCAACTCCCACAGTGACAGCGGCACGCACGATACGATGTCGTTAGGCAATGTCCTCACATCAAAGTCGGACTGCTTCAGGAGTCGAGAAACAGGCATTCCGTTTAGCTTCATTCCTGTAGATATGACGCGGGCCTGCTCCAGCAGGTCCATTTTCTGTTTGAAATTGTGAAATCTAGCTTCGTTGACCAGTCCTGTAATAAATGCACGATTCGTCAATCGCTGATCGGCGTTGTCGTGTCGCAAAAACAACCGATCTTCAGCGCGGCTGGTGAACATTCGATATGGTTCTTCTGTGCCCTTGGTGACAAGATCATCAATGAGGACGCCGATATAAGCTTCTCTCCTACTCAAGATTAAAGGCGGGCGGTTTTGGATGTTTAGAGCGGCGTTAGCTCCAGCGATCAATCCTTGCGCTGCTGCCTCTTCATAGCCGGAGGTGCCATTAACTTGCCCGGCAAAGTAGAGTCCGCTGACAATCTTGGTTTCCAGGGTTGGCAGAAGCTGTGTCGGCGGGAAGTAGTCATATTCAACCGCGTAGCCAGGCCTCATGATCTCGGCTTGCTCCAGACCAGGGATCAAATGCACAAATGCGAGCTGAACTTCGTAAGGCAGACTGGTGGAGATTCCATTTACGTAGTACTCGCTCGTGTGCCGTCCTTCGGGTTCGAGGAAGAGCTGATGTGAGGCCTTGTCCGAGAATTTAACTACCTTATCTTCAATGGAGGGACAATAACGCGGACCGATGCCTTGAATTCGGCCGGCGTACAGCGGGGACCTGTGCAAATTGCCTCGGATCATTTCATGCGTTTTTTGGTTGGTGTGTGTGATCCAGCAGGGCAACTGTTCCACGTGGAACGTACCGCCACGAACGCGATTTAACGTGAAGACATCGTCGACGCCAGTGCTAATCTCCTCGGGATTAAAGGCGAATCCCGACGGTGGTTCATCCCCTAGTTGAATCGAGCAACGTGTAAAATCAATTGATCGCGCATTCAGCCGGCAGGGCGTTCCCGTCTTAAATCGCCCCACTTGAAAACCCAGCTCCCGTAGGTTTGCACTCAGGATTGAACTGGAGTCCGCCATCCGGCCGCCGGGCTTACTAGTCTCGCCGATATGCAATAGCCCTCGCAGGAATGTCCCAGAGGTGATCACAACGGTGCGCGATGCGATCGCCACGTTGATATCGGTTTCAACACCGACCACCGCCCCGCCATTCTCAACAATGCGCGACACGGTACCCTGCTTCACGTCTATGTTCTGCACCTGCTCCAAAATGGCTTTCATCCTAAACTGGTACGCCTTTTTGTCGCACTGGACCCGTGGAGCGCGGACCGCCGGACCCTTTTTTTGGTTGAGCATTCGAAATTGGATTCCAGTCGCATCAGCGTTGAGCCCCATTGCTCCGCCCATCGCGTCGATTTCACGAACAATATGCCCTTTGGCTAGTCCGCCGATTGCAGGGTTGCACGACATCTGCCCAATCGTATCGAGATTCTGGGTCAACATCAGTGTGCGGCAACCGATTCGTGCGGCCGCGAGTGCCGCTTCGATCCCAGCATGCCCGCTGCCTATGACTACCACGTCATACTTAGTTGGTAATTTATACATAAATGACTTAGAGTTAGGACTTTAACCGGATAATATCCGGCGTTCCAACCGTTCTTTTGGCGTTCCATCCGACCGCCGGTCCGGTGACGTTTGAATCGCCCGACGCGCGATGCGACCCAATACGACCAACAACAACACCGTTGTGATGAATGCGCCTCCCCAAATCCAATACTCGACTGTCCGCGGGTAACTTTTGCCGCGCATGACGCGCACTGCAAGTTGGCCCAGCGTTCCTATGTACGCGTAAAAGAAAAGCCCAGGCATACGCCCAATCGACGCCCAAAGCATGTAGCTGCCAAAACGAATTCGCGTTAGCCCATAAACGTAATTCAGCAGGCTGGTAGGAAAGAGCGGATGCAATTGGCTCAAGAGAATTATTTTCCAGCTTTCGCGTTCCACGGCAGGACCGAGAGCCCGCAACGTCGGGTTAGCTGAGAGCCTTCGGCGAAACCACCGCTTCGCGACGAAGCGACTCAACGCAAAGGAAATCGCCGTCGAAATGATGTTGCCCGCCAATACGAGCAAAAATCCCCACCATAGGCCGAAGAAGAAACCGCTTCCCACAGCAAGGATGCCTCCCGGCAGCAGAAGGATATTACAAGCTGCAAACAATAATGGATAACAGATCCCGGCCCAACCGCCCCACCTCATCATACGTTCCTGTAAGCCTGCGACAAAAGTAACAACTGGAAAGACGCGCGAAAGCGCTACCACGAGCGCGATTGCACAAACGACGGGTACAGCTTGCCAGAAAATCACGCGGCGGACGTTCAGCACACTGAGAGTGTGCCCATACTACCAGTCTGTGCAAATGTTCGAGTTTTCGTGTAAACAGCTCGGATCATGCACAAAACGCATGCAAGCGTTGGAAGATTCGGCCAAAATGGATTGCTGCAGCTAAACGCTCGAAGCTTGCAGGTTGCGATGGCGGGGAATGTCGAGGCTGTCAAAAATCATCCGGGTAGCGCCCGACTGATTGAGCGTATAGAAATGAATACCGGCAACAGCGTTAGCCAGAAGATCATGGCATTGCTCCAATGCGTATTGAATGCCAACGCGCCTAACCATGTCGGGATCATTTTGGCAAGGCTGTAGAGCACGTAGCAGCTTCGCAGGAAAACGTGCGCCGCCAGCCAGCTCGGCCATGCGTTTCAACCCAGTGATAGAGGTAATCGGCATGATGCCGGCTATGATAGGTATATGAACGCCTGCGAGCACACACCGCTCCCGGAAATCGAAAAAGTCGCGATTATCAAAAAATAGCTGTGTGACGATGTAATCGGCGCCGGCATCCACCTTAGCTTTGAAATGATCCATCTCAACCAACCTATTAGGCGTGGCAGGATGTCCTTCGGGAAAACCAGCAACGCCAATCCCGAAACCACGGCGGTCAGGATGGACGCCGGATTCGTTGAAGAGACGAACGAATTTTACCAGGTCGATTGCGTGTTGGAACGATTCGCGCGATTTATCGTACGCCATTCCAGACGGTCGGTCGCCGCCGAGCGCCAGAATGTTTCCAATGACTGATTTCGCGTATCGGAGAAGAATCGCGTCAATTTCCTCTTCCTTGTGGCAGACACAGGTAAGATGCGGGATGGGGTCCAGCTTTGTTGTGTGTTGAATGCGCTCGACGAGATCGTGGGTCAACTCACGCGTCGAGCCACCTGCGCCATAAGTGACGCTAACGAAATCTGGCATGTATGACTCAAGATCGCGAATCGTCTGATAGAGCGTCTCGGCGGCATGTAGGGTCTTTGGGGGAAAGAATTCGAACGAAAACGTAGGGGAATGTCCCCGCATGATCTCGGTGATATGCATGAGTCAGCGCTTATCTTCGTTCCTGCCGCGACTTTCGGTCAACTCGTCCCGAAATGCGACACGACGCGATAGCCGCTGCAACTGCAAAAGAGAAGTTGAAATCGTGAGAGTTCGTTGTTTGGATAGCGCTATGGATTTACTCTCGAACGCTCATCGGATCCCCGAGCAACAAATCGCTGTGGTCTATGGCGTATTGACTTCAGTTGGGTGACGTTTAGCAGGCCTTCTGCTGAGAAGTCGCGCGCGTTAGCGAAGGAAGAATGGGTCTGGCAGCAGCACGGTGATTGACTTGTTCTACGCCGCAAGCTGCGCCTGCGGGCGGCACCTCAAGAACAATGTGTTTGACCCTTGGAGCCGAAATTATTTCGGCGAACGCACGTTGGCGTGGGTTTTGACTTCGCGTCTTTGCTTTTCCACAACGCGGCGCAGCTCGCGCTCCATGGTTTTAAATGCATCATGGATCACTTTTTTGAGCGGTTCATGGGTGCCATTATCCATCTGCCTTTCATCGGCGACAAGCTCGTGGCGCGGCGCCACGGTCACGTCGATCCGGCACCGGTACGGGTTCCCTTTGTTATGGGTGTGATTTGTCTGCTCAATTGCGACATCGCAGCGGTTAATGTGATCACAAAATCTCTCGAGTCGTGCTGAATACTCCAAAACGAGATTGTCGGTCTGGTCAGATTTTTCCAAACCCCGATACGATATCTTGATGGGCAGTTGCATAATTACTTAGATACTACGGCGCTACTCGCGGTTGAGGGAACAAAAATCTCGGTTCGAGCATTCTGTTTCAAATTTGCCGTAACGACCGGAAATGGCTGATCAGTCTCGCCGCTTCGACGTTCACCAAATCCGATTTCACGTGTTCGACAATTCGTTGTCGTACACCGGCAGGCAACAAATCTACGATCGCTGTGTGAATTTCCGCAGGCGCCGCGAACGACCAGCCCTCCTTTCCATTTTGCGAGACAATTTTCGCGATTTGATCGGCCAACTCTTTTTGAATTCGCCGGTCCATTTCTGTGGCCAGCTGCGTGCGCTCGGCAATTGAGGCCGGCCCGCGGTGCGCGCCTGCGCCTTCGGTTACCGGAAAACGCCCAGCCAAATCGCTCACCTTATCAACGAGTCTTCCATGCGCGTCAGTCATATTAAATGCTTGCACGAGTTGCAGGCTCGGCCCGCGCGTCGGCGTCTCTTGTACTCGATAGGCTTTCAAGCTGCCGCGATCAGTGACGATCACAAGAGAACTCGGTGTCATTGGCAAATCACTGGCGGCGCGCGAACGCGCATCTGTCAGCTATTCCTATAAATAAATCGCTCGCCGTTGCAACATCGCGCTTGCTTGAAACTTATCTGCGCCGCAAATGATGACGACACTAGTTAGCCCCGCGTACCGCGCGTTCTTCCTCGGCGGTGAGTCGGGGGAAGTCGACGCGCCGCTTTTTCCAGGATTCTTCGCGCGCCTGAGCTTGCGTGCCGCCGACCAGTTGCAGCAAACAACAAGCTCGCCCCTCGAGATCGACATCATCGCCGGACGCAAATTTTTTCGGCTCTGCCACAAAACCCGCCACGTCGCTTGTGTTGAGAATCAATTTCCATTCGAGATGTTCCTGGCCAGGCAAGACGAAGGCGATGGGCTCGTAATGCGCGTTGATCAACAGGAGAAAGGTGTCGTCATGTACTGGTTCGCCATCGAACTTGAGCACATCCGTTGCATCGCCACTCAGCAGCATGCCGAGACAGCGCGCGAAGGGCGACGTCCATTCTTCCTCTGTCATCTGGTTGCCGCCGGGATTGAACCACATTACATCCCGAATCTCCGAGCCGGGGACGCGGCGACCTTTTAGGAACTTCGGACGCCGAAAAACCGGATGTTCTTTTCGGAGCTGTATCAATTTTCGCGTGAACTCAAAAAACTGACCCTCTTTTTCGTCACGCTGCCAGTTAAACCAACTGATCTCGTTATCCTGACAATAAGCGTTGTTGTTGCCGTTTTGTGTCCGCCCACACTCATCTCCGCCGCAGAGCATCGGCACGCCTTGAGAAAGAAGAAGTGTGGTGAGAAAATTGCGGCGCTGTCGGTCGCGCAACGCGTTGACCTGCGGGTCATCTGTAGGACCTTCCGCGCCGCCATTCCATGACTGATTATTGTTGTCGCCGTCGCGATTCTCGTCGGCATTCAGCTCGTTATGTTTCTCGTTGTAGCTGACCAAATCGGCCAGTGTGAATCCATCGTGGGCTGTAACGAAGTTGACGCTCGCGTAAGGCCGCCGGCCATGATGTTCGTAGAGGTCGGGGCTGCCGGTGAGTCGATAAGCCATCTCACCAATGCGACCTTCGTCGCCTTTCCAAAAACCCCGGATCGAGTCGCGATATTTGCCATTCCATTCCGACCAGGGCACAGGGAAGTTGCCCACCTGATAGCCGCCTTCTCCGACGTCCCACGGTTCTGCGATCAATTTCACCTGCGAGAGTATCGGGTCCTGCTGAATTACTTGGAAAAATGGATGCAGAGCGTTGAATCCCGAATGATTGCGCGCCAGTTCGGACGCGAGATCGAATCGAAATCCGTCGACGTGCATCTCCTCCACCCAGTACCGCAAACTGTCCGTCACCAATTGTAGCGTCCGTGGATGAAGCAGATTCAAGCTGTTACCCGTCCCGGTGAAATCGAGATAGAACCGGGGATCCTCAGGGTGCAGCCAGTAGTAGGAGAGATTATCTATCCCGCGGAAACAAAGCGTTGGGCCGAGATGATTTCCTTCCGCGGTATGATTGTAAACTACGTCGAGAATCACTTCGATTCCGGCGGCGTGGAGGCTGCGCACCGTCGCTTTGAACTCGGCGACCTGTTGGCCTATCTGTCCGCTGCTGGAATATTCTCCGTGTGGAGCGAAAAAGCCGATCGTGTTGTAGCCCCAGTAGTTCGTTAGGCCATTATCGACTAAAAGTTTTTCGTCGATGTGCGCGTGCACAGGGAGTAGTTCCACCGCGGTCACACCAAGTTTTTTGAAATAATCGATCGCAGCCGGGCTGCCGAGGCCCGCATAGGTGCCGCGCAATTGCTCAGGCAAGTCGCGCCAAAGTCTGCTGAACCCCTTGACGTGCACCTCATAGATCACGGATTCGTGCAGTGGAATCGCCGGCCTCTTGTCATTTTGCCAGTCGAATCCGGAATCGATAACGACTGATTTCGGGACGCCCCATGCATCGTCTCGAAAATCCTGAGTTAAATCTTCCTTCTCACCGCCGATAACATAACCGAACATTTCATCCGCCCAGCTCACCGCTCCGACGATCGCCTTCGCGTATGGATCAATGAGGAGCTTCGAGCTGTTGAAACGCAAACCCCTCTCTGGCTCGTACGGCCCGGATACGCGAAAACCGTACAACTGTCCCGGCTGCGCATCGGGCAAAAACACATGCCACACTTGGTCAGTACGCTCCTTCAGCGGGATTCGAACATCTTCTTTCGCGTCTTCAATGCTGTCGAACAGGCAAAGTTCAACACCAGTGGCATGTTCGGAAAAAATGGCAAAGTTGACGCCGTTACCCATCCAGGTTGCGCCGAGAGGATGTGGGTAACCGAGAAAGGTTTTTACCGGAGTCATAAACGGGCCGCGCATTTATCCGGCATTGAGGCCATGTTAGCAATGAGGAATGGCGGGTCGGATAAATCCTGACGCAGTTGTTTTTGATTGAAACCCGGTCGAAACCTCCTCCTGTGAAACGCACGATAATCTTCGCCGTCTTAGTTCTGATTTGTGCGTTCTCGATTTACCTCTATGCGCATCACAATTGGAATTCGTTGCCAGCCGGGACCACGAT
>Ga0209474_10001724_pt1 | contig 20913 bp, 14 predicted proteins | sample GraSoiAngelo_145_FD_185902 | JGI IMG/M metagenome (GOLD analysis project Ga0209474, IMG submission 185902) | Grasslands soil microbial communities from the Angelo Coastal Reserve, California, USA - 14_1009_05_20cm (SPAdes) (version 2) | ecosystem: Environmental > Terrestrial > Soil > Grasslands... | reverse complement strand
CGGTCAACTTGATCAATGCGATGCCAGCGCGCAGCCGGGTTGCTTGCAGTCCCACTGTGGGCGGACTTGAGAGGCAATGTTCGATCGAGCAGCTTTCGGACGCTTAGCCGGTCGCCATTCAAACAATGCACGGACGGAATCAGCGCCAATGCCGATAAGCCAAACAGGCGCTCCACATCATCAGCGCCTTTCAACGTATCGTCGAGGCGTTCTTGGAGAAAAGCGGTGCTGATGCCAAGTCCAAGGCCGAGCAACGCGGCAACCGCCAGATTCAGCGGGATTCTCGGCTTTGCGGGCTTGGCCGGCGGCTCGGCGGAATCCACTACTCGAATGTTGCTTGCCTTCAAGCTTGCGGATACCCCTGCCTCTTTCAGCCGCTGAAGCAGTCCCTCGTACAATTGCCTGTTCGTTTCCACTTCACGCTTGAGGATGTTGTACTGGACGGCCTTTTCGGCTATCACATTGACTTGTTTTTGTTGGTCGTCCAACGCCTGCTTCACCAATTCCTCGCGGCGAACCGCCGCGGAGTACTCGTTGGTGATTTTGTCGGCAGCACGCTGGCGCTCCTCTCTCAGCGTGGCTTCAATTTCGTCAATCTGGCTCTGAATCTCTTTCACGCGGGGATATTCCGCATTGAACTTCGTGGATAATTGAGCGAGTTCGCGTTTGAGTTCAGCAAGCCGCTCACTTAAGTCCTGAATCAGTTTGTTTTCAACAACGCCCGGCAGAGATCCATAATTGCCGGATTGAACGAGCCGGTATACAGATTCCTTTTGGTAACCGTCCGCCTGTGCTTTGGTCAGCTCTTCCTGCAGCGCTTGCAGGCGTTCATTCGCTACGTTCTGGCTGGCTCCTTTGTCGTTCTCGAGAAAAACCAAACCGTTGTGGCGCGCATAGTCCTGCAACTGTTCTTCTGATTTTTCCAGCTTGGCCTTGACGCCAACCAATTGCTGGGAAAGCCAGTCGGTGGCTTTTTGCGTGGCCAACCACCGCGCTTCCAGGCTTTGGTCGATGTAGTCTTCCGCGAGCGCGTTTGCGATGCGCGCAGAAAGTTGAGCATTGCCTGAATCGAAGCGCACGGTCACGAGACGGCTCCGGCTGACAGGCTCGATGCTTAGCCGGTCTTGAAAGCGTTCGAGAACCCGCTGGTAAACGGCGGAATCGTGAGCGACTGGGGCCGGACCCAGCGCAAAAGCCTGCTTTTGCGGTGCCCTGGCAAACCTTTTTAGAGACCACCATTTCGGAGCGTTGAACTCTGGCAGGGAATCAAGATGAAGCTGGTCAATGACGCGCCGCGCTATGCTGTCACTGGCCAAGATAGTGTACTGCGTTTTCAAATACGAGTCGGAAACCGATTCCAACTCGTAAAGATCCTTGATCGTGGGGATGTCCGCGTTCTCTTTTTGGATTTCCAGCAAGACTTGAGCGCGGTAAACGGGTTTTTCTTTCAGTGTGGCGATAAGGCTCCCAGCAAATACGAGGAAAAAGACGATTGCAACCGTTGCAAAGCGTTTGCGCAGGATGCGCCCGTAAGCGCGGAGGTCGACCGGTTCTTCGGCTTCTATGATTTCATAAGAATCGGAAAGGTCGACGACGCGATTGTCCATAAAGCGCAATCCCCCATGCCCCGATCGTGGACCCTGCGCGAAAGGTTCGAGTTTATTTGGTTCGCTCATGCTGCCGTGCCTGCTACCAGTGAAAGATCAAGAGCCCTGCTAGTGTTTGCGCTGCAACCTCTGCTCCTCTCGAAAACGTGGTCTTTGTGGCGCTGTTGGGCACGAAGACGATATCTTTCGGTTCCAGCATCGGGTCCGGCGCCTTACCCGCCAAGATTTTGCTCAAGTCAATTGGCGTCTGTGCCCGTTCACCGCTTTGCTCATCGGTGCGGATGATCCGTGCTCCTCCTTTCGAAGCTGTGCGAGTCAAACCGCCACTCAAAGCTAAAACTTGCAGTACCGACATCTTTTCATTGGATTTCATCGTAAAGCCGCCGGGCCGCTGGACTTCACCGACGACATAGACAATTCCTGCCCGCAAAACCTTGACGATATCGCCCGGATTGACTATGGGATTCTGATGAACGTCGGAGGAATCGAGAAGATTCTTCAGATTCACCTGAACTGTATTTTCAGCTGGAGAGCCATTCATGTCTTTCGCGGCCACTGTCTCCTCGGCCTGAGAACCAACGGGATTTTGCAGCCCTGCCCCTCGCATGATAATGGCGGTCTCCCCGGCATCGTCCGCCAAACCTTCCGCGAGTGAAAGAATCTCGAGGAGCGTTTTGCTCCCTCGGACCTGGAAAACTCCGGGTCTTCGGACCGCTCCAAGGACCGACACAGGATGACTTTGCATCTCGCGCACAAACACGCTGACGTGCGGGTCCTTCATGTACTTGCGCCGGAGCAGTTCTTGCAGGACAAGTTCCAGTTCGCGGGGAGTTAACCCTGCGGCGTGAACGGAGTCCAACAAAGGCAGCGAAATTTCGCCGGCAGAGGAAACGCGAACCTCGCGGTTCAACTCCTGGGCCTCAAAGACACTGACGTCGAGAACATCATCGAAACCAATTCGATAGTCTTGCGGCCCTGCGGGTAGCACAGCGGAATTCGAATCCAATAATTCTTTAAGCCGGCGGTTCCACTCCTGGCTGGTTTGAAGATTTGGCGAAGACTTCGTTGGATCGTCCGCGGTGTCCTGGCGCGACAATGGTTCTTGGTTCTTCGGCTCTTGGTTTTTCTGTGCGAAACGATTTTCTTGCGTGGCCGCCCGACAGCTTGTGGGACAGAGCAGGCTGCCCCCGATTTGAAATGCCATGCTGGAAAGCAGAAGCAACCGAAAGCGGAACGACGGCCTCAAGCCTAAGGGCATTACCTATTCCTTCTTTCGTGGGCAGTGGACAAAGCATTTGCCTTGGGTCGTTTCAGATTTGTCCGGGACGTACGAACTCGGCCCACTTCTTCCTCCGAGTGCATCGACACCACTTTGGGACGATGACTGGGTGGCTTCAGGCTAGAATCTGGTGGCCGGAGAGTCGATACAGTACAGCCTCCAAACAGAATGCAAGTAAAGACCTGAGCAATTTTGGAGGCATTTTTGCGCGGTCGACCTATTGAAAGCTATGATTTCGGGAAATGCGTCCGGCTGGAGTTCAGTGTCATTCGCGTTTGGCGCGAATTTGTTAATCCCATGCTCGCCAATACGATCCGGGTAACAAACTCCGTACCGTAAATTAGATAACGCCGCCACAAACGACGCGGTTCCTGGAGCAGCCGGAAGAGGCACTCGAGACCATGCTCACGCATCCATCGTGGCGCCTGTCGGCGCCTGCCAGAGATCATGTCAAACGCAGCTCCCACACCCACAACCACGGGAACATTCAGTTTGTTCCTGTGCTCGTGCATCCAGCGCACTTGTCTCAGCTCGCCCAGCCCCACCCAGAGCACGTCGGGCGCAGCGCGAGAGATCAGCGAAACAGCGTCGTCATCGTCGTTTTGCTCGGCGCTCACGCGCTGCGAATAGGTTCCGGCAACAGTCGTTCCCGGAAATCGTTGCTCGATCTTTTTTGCAAGCCCCTTCGCCACATCGGGATCGCGCTCCGCACCGTAGAAGAAATGCCGGTATCCGCGACCAGCGGTTTCTTCGCAGAATGCAAGCAACAGGTCGGGGCCATAGACGCGGCGGGGCAAGTCATGACCATGCCGCCGCCCTAGCCAGACAAGAGGCATACCATCGGGAACAACCAAGTCCGTCGCGTTCAGAATTTTTTGGAACTTGGGATCGTGCTGCGCCTCGACGATGCCGTTCATACCGGTGGCGGCAATGGAATGGCACCCCCTTCTCTTGCGGATCCATTCCTCCATCTGCTCGACTACATCGTCGATTTGAACCGCATCCACGCGGACGCCCAGAACCCGGAAGAAAGGAGACTCCGCAGGCTTTTGCATTTGCAGGGGATGAGGAGGGGCGGCCATTGCGATTGGACCCCGTCCCCCCCATTTTTGCGTAAGTGTTGATTTTAAAGGGGTTAAGTCCGCATAGGGATTGCGGCTTGGGAAGCTACAGCGAGTGGTACGGTTTTTCAAAGTGCGAGTCACAGAGAATCCCCAAATACAAATGAGAGTCGTAGCACGCTAAAAATATATTTAGATGCGAAACGAGCGCCCCTAGTAGGGGAAGGGAACGGAAGATGTTCAGCGAGCCGTGGGGGCTATCAGTGGTTTCCCTGATTGAATCTAGACTGGAATCCCCCAGAATGAACGAGGGTAGATACAAAATCGCTCCTCGAACGATGGAAAAGACGACTATCGCGAAATCCTTTTTCGTCCCTGGGTATATCCCGCAGTTTGATGGCCTGAGGGGAGCGGCAATTCTTTTGGTTCTCATCGGCCACTCTGGCTTTCTGGAAGCCTTGCCGCATCTGGGAGGCCTGCAATATGCGCGATTTGGCGTGGATTTGTTCTTTGTGTTGTCGGGATTCTTGATCACCGGCATTCTGCTGGACTCGAAAGGTACAGAGCATTATTTCCGAAACTTTTACGCGCGCCGGGCGCTTCGCATTTGGCCTTTGTATTATTTCCTTTTGTTTTTAGTGTTTGCGGTGGCACCTCTGTTTCGGCCTTCGATGCGAGCGACGGCCGCCGGCATTTGGCCGGCTTTTGCTTTCTACGTGCAAAACATCGCGCTTGTGCGCCACGAGACTTATCCTTTTGCCTTGGGCGCAACGTGGTCATTGGCGGTGGAGGAACAGTTTTATTTGACCTGGCCGCTCTTGGTTTTTTTGTTAAAAAGAAAGACCCTGGCCATCGTTTCGGTTTCGCTTGTCGGCGTGTCTTTGTCCCTGAGGTTGGCGTTCCATTTTCTGGGAGCCGCGTCCGGCTTCGTTCACTTCTTTACGCTTTCGCGCCTGGATGCGATTGCATTTGGGACACTCGCCGCGCTTTGGCTGCGCTGTCCGAACTGTACGTTGTCCCGATGGCGCGCCGTTGCGTGTCAGTTTTTAGGGCTCGGTTTGGCAGGGATCGTGGCGGCGCGCATGTTGATGCACAGAAACAGCTCAAGCGTGGGCTATACATTTCTGGCGATTGCATTCACGGGCCTGCTGGGGCTGGCTCTGACATCGGACGGGCGAATAGACTTGCTAGGACGAGTGCTTTCGTCCGGCTGGCTGCGCTACATCGGCAAGGTCAGCTATGGGATTTATTTGTTGCACTACCCGATCTTTGTTCTGTGGGCCCGCTTTCTGCGAACTGAAACCTTCTGTCAAACCGACGTGGCACGAAATCTGTTAGCGTTTGCGGGCCAAATGGCTTTGGCCATCGTGGTCGCTGCTATCTCATGGCGTCTGTTTGAACGACCAATCCTGCGTCTCAAGGAGAGGTTTCCGTCGGGATCAAGGATGCATTGGCCGGAGGCAGAGGAATCCAAGAGTTGGAATCGGGCGGTGGTTACTGACTCTCGCGTGTAAGAACTTACGCCCTGATTTCGCGGGATTTGTGCGCTGCAATGATTTTGAAACTTTCCAGGAGGCGCAGGCGCTGATTTAAGGCTCGAGTCAGGTTAGTTCTTCCGGTGGCGAATCTCTGATGCTGCACAACGGAGAAACCATTTTTCTGCAAGATTTGCAGGATTTTCTGATCATCCATACCAGTCCTGGCATGGAATTCAGCCAGGTCGCCAGCGCTCACGATGGCGCGACTAAATTCGGGATCGCTTGGGGAAAAGAGCTTGCGCAAACGGCGACCGATGCCGGGAAGAATGTCGGCAGGGTCATAAAGGACCTTTCCGACGGTTGTGTCGAAGGAATCGAACAGACGAGCGAAAAAGGGACTCTTCGGCACGAGAGGGTCATAATTGGAATAAAAAACTCCTCCGGGACGTAACCGCTTCAAGGAACGCTCGACGACAGAGGCATAGGAATACAGGTGATGGAGAACGGAGCTGAAGGCCACGAGGTCGTAATCCTCATGGGTGGCCTCGAGGAATTGTTCGATGGGGCTGAGAATCAGCGTGGGAGAGTAGCCGCGAGCCTGAGCTTTTTGTCGCAGTAGACCCAGCATTTTTTCGGACACATCCACCACGGTGACAGCCCAACCGCGCTTACACATCTTCAAAGTGATGTTGCCGGTGCCGCCGCCGCACTCGAGGCAGACTGGCGCGCGGCCAAGTAGGGCAAACTGTGAGCCAATCTTGTCGAGGTCGTCTTCGAGACTCTGTTGCAGAGCGGGGTCAAAGAGGTAAGGTTCGTAGGTATCGTACTTTTCCGCCATTTGTAGATAAAAAGCGACATTGGCTTCGATGACTTTCGCTTCTGCGACAGAGCGACGAGGAGCGCTTTCAGACATGGGAGGCCAACTCCGCCGTATCAGCAGAAGAAACACCAGTGCGTTCCGAATTGAGGATGCGGTTGATTTGCTTCCTGGCCGCGTCATGCACCTCATCAACCGAAACCGCGCGCAGACAATACGGTTGGTCAAAAACGCAGGAATCCCAGCACGGGCGGCAGGAGAATTCCGGCCGAATCACGACGCGATCCTGCGGGCCGCGCGGACCGTACCACTCAGGCTTTTGCGGGCCAAAGACGGCTACAACGGGCACGCCCACTAGATTTGCCAGATGCATTGGGCCACTGTCATTGCAAATAAGGAGTCCGCACTGGGAAAGCACGGCCAGAAATTGGTGCAAATCCAAGCTCACCGAGTGAAAGCGACGCAAATGAGGCGCTTGGAGGGAAGCGCCAGGCTCATGGAACCAAAGAATATGCGCGTCGGTTTCGTTCACAAGCCGGCGAGCGACTTCCGCGAAGCGGTCCGCCCCCCACCGGCGAATGGCGATGCGCGCGCCTGGATGAATCCCTACGAGGAGTGCAGAGGCGGGAATACCCAGTTCCGCTAGATATGACTGAGCGAAAGACAGGTCCGAGGCCTGCAGGCGAAAGCGAACCTCAGGGCGGTCTGAGGACACACCCAGGGCTTCGAGTAAATGGAGCCAAAGATCGGTACGATGCGGGCGGGTCAGGTCGGGCGAGACTGAGTCGGTAAGAAAACCGCCGCCCCCGGCGAAACCGTAGCCAATCCGCCGGCGAGCGCCGCTCAGCCAGAGTAAAAAGTTGTCGCGGACATCCACGCGGCCAGCAAAGCCCCAATCGAATTGGCGCTTGCGGAGCGCTAAGATAGTACGCGCGAGCACAATCCAGTCTAAGGAGAAGGGGTTGTACTTCCGCCAGCGGTGGAAATGGCGAGCCCAAGGAGCGCGCGCGGGAATGAATTCATCCACTAATCCTTGTCCATGCAAAAGAGGCTCGAAGGCGGAGTTGAGAAGAAGCGAAATTCTCGCGCTGGGAAAAGCCCTGCGAAGATTGCTCAGAAAAGGCACGAGCATGGCGAGGTCACCCAAATTCCAGAATTCGACCACAAGAATGCGGGCGGGTGATTCGGCGGAGTTTGTCAGAGGCGGTAGAGGTGGAATCAGTGGTTTTACCAGTCTCGCCATGGCTTCGAACATGCGGACTAGATGCCACTTGGTTGCCGTCATTCGAAAAGAGTTTGCGCGGGCGGCAGCTTCCAAAGTGCTCGTGGTTTCATGGCGTTGCGGATGCATCACAGCGCCGCCCCGCGGACTCCCTGAATGAATTTCTTGTTACCGGGAAGAGGATGAAGCAGAATGGGCAATGACCCTTTGCCGTTTAACTTGTGAATCAGACGAAAACCCATACCCATCCCTGTCCAAAAGAGGGAGGCCAAGAAAGGGCTCTCCAGGACGAAATTCGCTTCGCCCCAAATACAGAAAGAGGCTTGGGCCAGAATTACAATTTGCAGAAAATGGACGCCGCTAGTGCCCAAATTGTTTTTCATGGCGCGCAGGGCAAGCCAGAAGAAACAGGCGAGAATGGAAAACAGGGGAAGAAAACCCAGGAGTCCCATCTTGTACAGCACCGTCAGGTAGGTATTGTGAGGGCGGGGATCATTGTCCCAAATTTCAAAGTTAAACAGATTTCCGAATCCTTCGCCGGCCGGAGGGTATTCTTCGAAGCGCCTCCAAGCCTCTTTCCAGGCAGTGAGCCGGAATTGCCAGTTGGGGTCGTCATTGGAGTGAAGAACTCCTCTTGCCAGTTCCTCAGCGACGCGCGTTGAGAGCTCTCGGCCGGCCTGCAAATGGAAGACAAAGAAAGCGAACAAGCAAGCCAGCGCCGCAAAGGCGGGCAGAACTTTCACCAGGCGAGCCGAGAAAATCTCTCCGCGATGGAGTTTGGGAACGAATAACGCCAGCAAAGCCAGGACGCCAAGAGAAACGAAAAGAGTCCGCGTGTTGGCGAGGAGCAGACCAAGAGAAAAGAGCGCTACGAGGATCCAGCCTACGCGTGGCCGGATGAGGCGTTTCGCCATCATCACCACGACGCCAAGGAGCGAAATCAAGACATAGACTCCAGGGGCGATGAGGCGCCTTTGTTCGGGAGCAGCAAGCAGCCAGCCAAATCCATTCAGAACACTCAACGAGGTGCCAAGAAGGAACCAAACTGCCGTCCTCCTTATTGCCAGCCAACTCCCGAGCAGGTGATATCCAACCACCAGGAACAGTGAATAGCCAATGAGGGCAGAATCCCGCAGCACTAAGATGGGTTCACGATGCGCCAGGAAACCGCGGACAGCGGCAAGCGCACCAGCCGCAACAAAAAACGCCAGGGAGATGTCCAAAAGAAGAGGGCGGCGAGAACTGCGAGGGCGCGGAGAAATGTAAATCAAAAAGAGTAGAACGAACAGGATAACATCAGTGACGAAGAGAGGGGCGCCGGGCAAGCGAAGGTATGAAAAATCTTTCATGTAAGCGGTGGTGCAAAATACAAACCAAAGAAACAGCGTTTCAGCCAGGGAGATGCGCGCCTTTTTCGCATAAGCAAACATCAAGGGAAACGCGACGGCGGCCAGCAGAAAGGCCGCTCGGTAAGGCTCATATTCCAAAGGCTGTGGAGGAGCGAGCTCCATCCACGGGTTGGGAGCGCGTGTTAGACCGTCGGCCAAAGTCATTACAGCTCCCAATATCACGGTGAGGATCAGCCATCCATTGATAATCCGCCCTTTGGTCTGCTTTTGGCGAGCGACGAAGACTTGGTTCCGGGGTTGCGCAGAATCAGCGGGCGTGGCGAGAGCCGGATCGCTGTTCTGGGCCGAGTGATTTTGCATTCGACGGAGCAGAAGAATCTTGTGGCGTCGAACTGGAAGAGCAAAATGCAAGAACACACCTCGGACGAACGAACTTACTGTCCTTCTCCCGCCAGCACCGCTGGAATGGTTCGCAGCAAGATCTTGCAATCGAGCAAGAGGCTCCAATTCCGGATGTAGCGGACGTCCAGCAGCATGCAAGTTTCGAACGATGGATTTTCGCGCGCGGTCACCTGCCACAGGCCGGTCATGCCTGGAATTACTTCCAGGCGCTGTTCATGTCCTGAGCTGTACTGCTCTACGTCTTCGAGCGGATGAGGGCGCGGTCCGACCAGGCTCATGTCGCCCTTGAGGACATTCCAAAATTGCGGCAACTCGTCCAGGCTGTATTTGCGAAGAAATCGGCCTAGCGGCGTGACGCGGGGATCATTGGCAATCTTGAAGAAGGGGCCTCGCCGCTGGTTCAGATGATTCAGCTTTCTTCGAAGACGGTTCGCTCCGGGGACCATCGTCCGGAATTTGTAACAAACAAAGGGAACGCCGTTTTTCCCAACGCGAAAGGACGCGTAAATGACCGGGCCGCGCGATTCCAGCTTTACGGCGATAGCAATCAGAAGCATCAGTGGCCAAAGCACCAGCAAAGCCGCGGAGGATATCGCCAAATCCAGAATCCTCTTAGCTAACCTACCCAAGTCTGGAATGCCGTCCTGCCGCAGCGAGCGGTTTCCGATTACATGGGAGCAAAGGCCGAATGATTGGAGCGCAATCTGGGGAAGAAGGGTTTGCTGCCATTCGTTGTCGCACAACCCGAACTCCGAAGCTAAGCCGAATACTCTAGATTTGAAACGTGGCAAGGGAAGAGACAATACCGGCGCCGTTTCCTGGCACGCATTTCGATTTGAGAGGTCAGGAGGTCTTGTTACCATGAAGGAATCGACACCGCGAATCCCCCCACTGCCCCGAACCGTCAGCCCGATCCCTACGGTCCCACGCGTGTTGGGTACCCGCTACCTTTCGATGTTCACGTCCCGAGGTCAGCTTAGGGAAGGAGCGCGATTCCGTCGATAAGGTGCAGTCCGGATTTGAAATGCAGGAAAACACCCTAGAGCTTTTCTCCAGCCGCGTCGGGCAGAATTGGGTATCCGAAGCTTGCGCACTTTCTCGCAAGGAGACAGCAAAGTGTTCGTCTGGCGAGAAATATTCATAAGGCTTTTGAGTTTGAAACTGCGTTCCGTGTGCCTTGCTGCTAGAAGCCAGCGTCAGAAAGCCAATTGTGTTGCAAGGACGATTCTCGCCGTTGTCCTAACCATGGGGTTGCAAGGTTCCTTTTTATCCGCTCCAGCTAGCGGCGCCGCACCCACGCAAGACCAGGCGCAAAATTCAAGGAAGTACCCGCTTGGTTCGCTCAGCGCTACCGGGGAGGTCTATGTAAACGACAAGCCGGTTCCAGTAGAGTCCACGGTTTTCCCAGGCGATACCGTACGAACCGGCGAAAACAGCACGGCCGTGTTCACAATGACTGGCAATGGCACGCTGAAGATTGGGTCCCAGACGCAGGTGTCGCTTGCAGGCGACCCTCAATTCGTGGCCGAACTACAGACGGGCACGGCGGTGATCGATTCCCTCAGCGGTCCGTCTGGTATCAAGGTTCGCGTGGGAGGCGTTGTCGTGGTTCCCGCAGTGCGCTCCAGAGTCACCTCCGCGAAGATTGAGCGCCAAGCCGATGGAACATTCCTTGTCACGTGTCTGGACGGAGACATTAGCACGCTCTCGCTGGAAGGGACCGCTGGCCGGCTCCTGGAGGCTGGCCAAGCCGTGGGCGTTACCCCTAGCGGACAAATGCTGGTTCAAAAGCAATCCGGCGGGAAGTCCCTGGGCTCTGGAGTGCCGGGAACTCTGAAGGGAAAGAAAGGTTGGACTCTCCTCGGTTTGGCCGGTGGAGGCGCAGGGGTGGCGGCGGTGGTCCTGGGGCACGGAGGAAAGGCGCCCGTGAGCCCTTCGGGGCCATAGAACGCTTGATCTAGTTTTTGGTAATGGGATTTGCCAATCGAAATAGAACGGTAACGTCTTCTTCCGTTTCCATCGCTTGCCCACCGAGAACCGTCTGTGAATAGCGCCACTGCCGTACTGCACTCATTACGGCAGTCACGAGCAATGGCGGGCCACTCACAGAAATCACGCTTTGCACTGAGCCGTCACGGTTGAAAATGGCGTGCACTCTCGCAGTTCCTTCGACGCCTTGTTGCTTGGCTTCGTCTGGATAAACAGGGTCAACGCGCATGAGGAGGCGACCCATCTGCAAACTTTTTCCCTGGGGCGATTTCTTCAATTTTTCCGTCTTTGGCATGCGGATCGAAGGGTAAGGATCGAAGCTGATGGTCACGACCGGTGTTCGCGCGAGTATAGGCTCAGGTTGCTTCGGAGAGATAGACGGTTTTTCTTTCTCCATATCGACAGGGGGCGCGGCGGCAGGTTGAGCGGGATTGGAGTTTAGTGCACGCGGCGTCGCGTTGAGGTCTTTGTTTTGCGCGGGGAAGGATGGAGCGGTTTGCACGGGCTTGCTTTCAGCAGGTTTACTCTCCGCCAGCTTGTTTTCTAAAAGTTTGTTCTCCGACGAGTGAGCGGAGGCCGATGCAATGGTTTGGGGTGATTTTGTTTGCTGCTCACGTTGTGAGGGCGCTGGACGTTGCGCTTGATCCAAACTGCGCGGAAGCGAACCTGCAATCGGGACGTGTGCTAAGGCTCTGCCGCTATGAGGTTTTTCTTTCGATGTGCGCTCGGGCCCGGAGTTCGCGCTTCCCGCAGCGGTTTTTGAGGAATCCAGTGTAGAGGTTCCGCTTTCGATTTGCTGGACCGAAGGTTTCGCGATGCCTGTTTGTGTTGCGGCATCCTCGTTTGTGTTCTCCCTGAGTTGAACGGGAGGGTCTGGTGTTGCCTCGGCTGCGCCGCCTTGTGGTTTCGCACCGTCAGGTGTTTGCGTAGGACCGTCAGGTTCTTGTGTAAGTTCGTGTGAAGGCTGAGCACTAGGCACGTTCTGCGCAATAATCCCGCTGGCTTCGTTCAAGGAAGTCCGCTGCAAGAACATCCAGCCGCCCACTGCCAATGCCACACCAGCGGCAATGCTCAAAGCCTTAGAGGCGAAGCGAGTTCGCAACCTCGCTGAGTGGTCGGGGAGCCGAGGCGGTTTGATTTTGGCGACGCGCCTTCTTAGCGAGGCTCTTTCAAAGATTCCTTTAATCCCAGTTTTAAACAATGCGGATGAAGCAGCGGCGGGAGTTCTCGTTCGATCTTCAAAACCGTGTTCTTCAAAGGCCTGATTTTCAAATGGCTGTTCTTCAAAAGACGCGGGGACTTCGAAGGATTCTGTCGAGGACTCCTCCGGTTCCATAAAACCCGGTAATTCCTGCACTCGTATTTGATTTGTTCGACCCTCATCTTCCTTGGTGCCAAGATCCCCAGTCGGCTCTCCCTGCGAAATCCACTCTCTGATTCTGGCGCGCGCATCTTCCGGAAGGTTTAGAAATTCGATCCCCGCCTCTCTACCGGAAACGTTTTTCCAGGTGAGCCGGCCGCTGGTCTCGAACCAATCCGCCGAATCCGGAAACCGCACGCGCATCTTTCCAAAATGATGCTCTCGCAAAGCCGCAGCTGCCGTAAGCGCCAACCCGCCTTCGCCGAGGTTGAAAACAAGGCCGCCATTGTCTTCACCCAGCACCACGTAAGTGAACAACAGGATTTGGCGGCGGGCATGGTGGCGCCGTTCTGGAATGGAGGGAGTGGGTTGCCGCTGGAGATCCTGGCCCGATGTTGCGGGAGCTGTCTGTTCGTTAGCAGGCGAACGAATCTTTCCTGTCCCATTTTCAGCAAAGGCCGGGTTTTCAAAGGCCGACGCGACTGCTTCGGCCCCGTCACGGAAGGTGCCAGTTCCTACTTGCAAAGGAGGAAGCTCACCGGGCTCTCCAGCTATCTCCGGAGAGTCTTCAAGTCCTGTCTCGCTTTCCGCATCGACTCGAGAACTCGCAACGTCTGCGAAAGAAAATCTAGGCCCGTGCGTATTCGCGGGCGGGGAATTCGGCAATCGCATTTTAGGGAGTTTGGGCGGCTCCGGCCTTAGCCCGTTAGTGTAAGCCTGATCGGAAATCCACCTGCGGATTTGGTCCCGCGCCTTCTCCGCGATGGCAACAAAGCGGACGCGCGCTTCTTTTCCTGATGAACCCGTCCAGACAATCTCCCCGCTTGCCTCAAGTGCCTCGGGGGTTCCAGGGAACTGGATTTGCATTCGCAGTGGCCCATCCCCGAACTCGGCGTTCCCCAAGGTGGCGCCCGCCGTTAGAGCCAGCCCATTTTCGCTCAGGGAGGTGACAATCCCTCCGTTCACGCTGCCTATGTCTATGTACATTAACGAGGTAACGCGGAGCCGTGGGCAGCCGCGCCGTTCTGTTACTGCGGGCGTGTTTGCAATGCCTTGGAGTTTGTCCTGCATGCCTCGTCGTTGTTGCAGGAGGGCGGTCGCAACAAAACCTCAACGGATGAATTATGTCCCTGCTTTTCTGTAGCCTTCAATCAGGCAAATACTTGAAGGCATTGGAAATAGCGGCAAAACAAGTAACAGAATGCCGGCGCTTCTTGCGTGAACCCTTGGTTCATTATCAAAACTCCGCTAACTTATGCCTATTCAAGCAGTTACGAGCAGCCCGGACACAAGACTCCTTCCTATTCCTCGGCGTACAGACTTAGTTTGTCGACCCACATGGTCCCACGGATTTTGTTGTCGAACTTTGTGCTTGGCGGTCGCGCGACTCGGACAACTATCAATCGAGTATTCAACGGCGTTCTGAACTCCAGCCGCTGCTCCGTCCATCCTGACGTTCCTATAGCATTCTCTGTCGCCGCGAACATTTTTCCTGAGTCGTAGGCATCAAAAATCTGAAAACGCGGGCCACTATCCGTGGTGATCGCATCGGTTCGAATGTAGCCGGAGAACCGATATCGTGTGTTCGGGCGAACCAGCACGTACTGAAGCAAATGGCCGTAGTCAACGTTTCGCGTGCCATCAAATTCGATGCGTACGGCCTGCGCGCCGTCAACTGCATCTCGCGAATCAATGCTGACGGTCGCTCCCTCTATTGGCACGACACGCCAGTCCAACCCTCCATTCAAAATGTCAGACTCGAAACTTCCGTTTGTCACGAGACTGGGAGTCACACGAAGCGAGCCGACCTTTTGTGGAAATCGATCGGCAAGGGCCGACCACGCCTCGGCCAGTTGCTCCGTCTGCCGCTTTTGGATCAAAGCGTCAAGATAGACAAACGCTTCAGACAACTCGAAGGGTAGCCTCAACGCGAGCAGTTTGCTCCATGCCTGTTCGGCTGCGAGCGCGTCGCCTTTGCCAGCCTGATAGTTCAAGTAAGCGATTAAGGTAGCCGTCTCCTTGGGCACCATTTCTTCAAGAATTGTCTTTCTATCTTCCGTTGCCCTTTCCGCGAGCGCGAAAACATCCTGCTGTGGCACTCCGCCTCCGAGAAGAACCTTGCGCAACGTGCGCAGGCCCTCCAAAGTCTTACCACTGCGAATCTCGAAATTCGCCAGCTTCCAATTCACGTCAGGCGAAGCGGGAAAGAGCCCTTTGGAGCGTTCGAACGCGCGCAGGGCCTCACTGCGGTTTCCTGCCCAGTCGAAAGCAGTGCCGAGGTCTGCCCAATACAAAGCGTTTTGAGGGCTCAGGTTCACGGCCCGCTGGTAAAGCTTTACTTGTTCATCAGGGTTGTCAGTATCCGCGTAGAAGTGCCGCATCGTGGCCAGCGCGTCGTAGTATTGTGCGTTGCGCGGATCCCAGCGGATTGCGGCTTGCAGGGCTTCTGGCGTCTTTTTCTGAAAATGCCAGGCCGCTATCCCTCTTCTTGTCACGGCGTTGAGACACAGAAGCATGCCTGTTGCGAGACTGCAGCGAACGGCAATGCTCTGCCAACGGCGAGTCCTGTCGAATGGCCTTGTCAGTACTCCACCTTAGGGCGCCTACCCCATTCCCTTAAGAGTCAAAAGGAATTCTCGATCGCCATGTACCGATCGTACGCCCCGGCGTCGAAAACGAGGTCGAGAGTAGGCACCAAATGGACCTCTTCTCCGCCGAACTTGGCCTTAAACGCTGAAAAATTTTGCCACGGGTGATCCGGTTGGTTCGGCGGCGCAATCCCCCATAAGTCGTACCGTTCATGGCCCCGCGCCTTTGCCTTTAGCATAATCTCGAAATGCATCAGGTACGGGGCCATCACATGACGATTAAGGGTGCGCGAGCCGCCATAAAAATAGGTCGCGCGCGGCCCGAAGTACAGGACCAGAGCAGTGGCCAGCCGCTCGCCCTGATATTCCGCGAAGAATAAGGACGCATGATTGTCCGGGCAGGCCAAAGCCAGGAGCGTCTCAAAATAGTCCGGCGGCTTTGCTTCCATTCCCTGGCGGGCAGCCGTTTCTTCATAGATAGCCTGAAAATCGGCAAGACCGCGCTCTGAGGTATCTTCCACAATGGAAACGCCGTGCCTCCTCGCCACGCCAATGTTGTAGCGCCCTTTCGGCTTCATCTGCGCCAGGATGGCGCTCTCGCAAGGCCGCAAATCAATGCAGCGTGTGTCTCGCGTTTCTAAATAGTGGTCTGCAAGAGGAGGGACGCTTCGAAATCCGCGCACAAAATCAGGCACGCGCAGCCATCGAGGCTCGATGCGCAAATGGCTGACCACGCAGGGCTCCGTTTTGCGCCTTTCCTCGATGACCTCAAGAACGGCCTCGAAAACAGCTTCGGCGTCGCTTTTATCGGGGGGAAGCACGGGTCCGTCTTGGATGTAATAAAAGCAGCTCTCTTCCGTGTGTTGAAACTTCAAGATTACGGCGCCGCCTGCCAGACCGTTCTCGTCCCTCAGGGTAGCGCCGAAGTGTTCGAACTCGTACGTGCTTCGGAAGTCGATCCACCAGGAGGTTTGCATGAAGCCGGTATCCGGCCGGCGCTCCAAGAATTCGTCCCACTCCTTCCACGCGCTGAGCGCGGGCGTATTAGCATGCTTGGATTCTGGAACCGCTTGCTCGCAAGATTCGGCAGGGGAATGGCCATCTGCCAGAGCTTGATTTGTATTCGGGTCTGAATGGTTCATCTCTCAAACTGCTTTCCCTACGCGGCCGATTTCCCCCGCGATGCTTCTTATACTGTGCTTCCTTACCCCCTCCTGTAGCGCGGGGTAAATACTTCCATCGTAGTCCCGGCAGTTCGGAGGGGAGGGACGCCGGTTCCAGTAATTCACCAGCAGCGTCAAACGCAATTCGTCGGTTTTCTTTGCTTCCGCCGCTTGAGCATTCCCTGGCCGTCCATTGTCCTGCGCGACGACTCCGTGCCGCAGGTCGCCACGAAACACAACATAATGATTCGGGACCGCGCCAAGCGTCTGCCCGCATTCCGCCTTGGGCGGTATCCACGAGTTCCCGTCAGGGCTCAACACTTGTTCGAGAACGATCGTCGGGCTGGAAGGGAAGCGGTTTAAATACAGAATGCTTGACCACAATGGGTGGACAATCTGCCCCGTCTCTTTTCTCAGGCTTCGGTCGCGGTCGGTATGGAAGGGAAGTGATTCGCCGCGCTTGAGCCGTCCCAGCCACCACTCCATCCCGATGCATTCAGGCCCCGGCTGGACCAGCGTGAACAGGAGACTGACGGACTCCTCCACCACGTTCGCAGGCTTCGTGCCCACGGGAAACCAAAACGTGGTGCTGTAGGTTCCCATGTTCTCCATCCGTTCCGTGCCGATGGCGCGCACGGCGCGTCCCAGCCGGCGAAAGAGCGCGGGCGGCAGGGCATCTTCGAATAAATTGATTTTTTCCATGGGCGCCTTCCTCGCAATAGTCCGTGTTTGCTTTTCTTGTTCGCGATGCTCAGAGCGCGGGCAAGAACCCATCATCAATCTCGAATGTCACCGTGACTTGCCGCGTTCGCTTGTGCACCGGAAGAATTTTCCGAAGCCGGGGATCAAAATAATCTTTCAGCATCATCGGACGCGGTTCCTTCAGGAAAAAGTTGGGAGCATCCGTGACGGCGGTGCACGCGAGAACGTTCAACTCCTCGCGGCAAGAAACATGCTGCACGATGCACGGCACACGAGTAATGCCCAATTCGCGCAGGGCGTACGCGCGGTGACTTCCGTTGTTCAGGATCAGCCGTCCTTCCGCGTAGATGGCATTCACAAAGTTGGAGCCGAAACCCACGGCCAGGCCGACAACTCCCACCAAATTGCCCGGATGCGGATAGCCTTGAATGTGCTCTCCTTCCAGCGGCATCACTCCAAGAAAGCGAAGATCGTTGGAAGGAGACACAAACACGTATGTGCCGCTGTGCATGCGAGACCATTTCGCGGGCGGCAGTGCGCGCTCGTTGGGCAAGCAAAAACGGAAAATCTCCTCTTCGGTGAGTGATGGCTTCAGGTTTTGTTCCAGTCGGCGGACGAAGGTCAGGTCAATGTGGTGCTGATAGACCACCAGTTCATTCAGGTTGACGTACGCCACTTCAGTGGGCACGGTGTTGAAGCTGTTTCGCACCAGCGGATTCTTCAGAAACTCCAGGAGCAGTTCGCTATCGGGGCTGACCGGCTCCATCGCGGGGTTATTCGCAATACCGGCTTCCTTTTTTTCCAACCTTCGCATGACGGCGTTGGCGGTTTGCCACTCTTCCGTGAGGTGTCCTGATCCTTCCGGATTCACGGCGCGGTCCTTGACAAAGCGAAGGAACTGCTTAAGGGTTGGCTGGCCGATTAAATAGAGGTATTCATCGGCGCCGGCTTGTGAAACAGCCGCGCCGGTCATCATCTGGGGTTCACTAAAAACCGATTCGCATTCGCTTTCGAGCGGCTTAGCGAGATTGTCATCGCCGTACGCGGATACTTCCTTCTTCATGAGGAATGCCCTCTCCTCTCCATATCACCACCACGACCAGAACTGGACCTTCACTGTGCGGGCCAGCCGGCGGTTTACGAGATCAATCAAGCGGCGCTGCCCACAGAAAATCTTCGCGTGCCCGGTCATGCCGGGTTTCAGCAACATCGACCCGTTATCAATCTCAGTTGTCACCAGGATCGTCTTTGGAGCGGAGTTGCTGCTAGAAGGAGGGGGCGTAGGCAAAAGTGCGGTTTCTCCTGAAGAAGAGGGCGCGAACGCGCTCGTCGCGATCGAAGTCACTGCTCCGTTGAAAGTTTCATTGGGATAAGCGCGCACTTTGAGCACGACTTTTTGTCCCACTTTCACGTCCGGTATTTCGTTTTCCGGAACGGCAATTTCCACGGTAGTCTTTTTAAGTTCAAAGACCTTTGCGATCAAGGCGCCTTTTTGCACGACCTGGCCCACAAGCTCCTTCAATTCCAGCTCTGGCGTGGCCACAATGCCGTCCACGGGGCTGCGCACTTCAGCACGCTTGATCTGCCCCTCCAGGAAATGCTGTTGCGCTTGCAAGCTGGAGATCTGCGCCTTGGTCTGATCAATTTGCTCCGGCCGGGTTCCATTTAACAGCACCTTCAATTTGCCTTCGGCATCTGTCAGATCATCCCTGGAAGTTGCATAGAGGTCCTCTGCTGTGTCGAGTTCCAATCGAGCTACAAGATTGTTTTTGAAGAGCTCCTTGGTGGCGTCCAGCTTGACGCGCGCAAAGTTGAGGCTGTCTCTCGCCTTTACGACGGCGGTCTTTGCCACTGCGATTTCGTCCGCGGTGGGCCCGGCCACTTGCAGGCGAAGTTGCGCTTTCAATTGGTCAATCTGCCCCCCGGCTTGGTCTAGCGCCGCTTTGTTCTCGCGGATGGATAAACGAGCCACCAAATCACCTTTGTGCATGATAGAGCCTTCCGCCACGGCGATCTCATCCACAAGTCCATCAATCTCGGTCCTGACGTCCGCGTTGCGGACCGGCAGAATGTTCAGCGGGCCGGAGGCTTGCGCTTCCCATTGGACATAAAACAGCGCCACGGCTCCCGAAGCCGCCAGAACCAACCAGACAATCCTGCGGACATAGCGGCCGCGCCTGCGGCTTTTCTTCTTTTCGGGCTTGGCGTGCCGCTCTGGCTTGGTCTCTTGTTCGTGCTTGCTCTGTTTGGGCTCGTCCTGAGCGGGTTGAACTGCGGGCAGGGGCTCCTCAAGTGCTGGAAGAGTTGAGTAACCGTTGCCTTCCCTAGTTACCTCGCGAGTGCCGTTTCCAGGCTGATGATCCGAGACTGAAGGCCTGCTCTGCATTGCGCGGATGCGGCGTCCGTACATCGCATCAAGAATAGAATCGATAGCTACATTCGAACGGTCGCTCTCGGAATAGACCTCGCTGTTCGAGTCAAGGCCGTTTGATCCATTCCGGTAATCCTTGTCGTTAGCTATTACAGCCGTGTCCGTTGTTCGCTCGTTTTTCATGGTCACAGGTTGGCGTAGAGGAGCCGTCTCTCCGGCTGCATCGAGATATCTTTCGTTATTTGGCGAATCTGGCGCATCTGCCTCGTCGTCCTCCTCGTGAGTGTCAAAATCCATGTCGTCGAACGAACCCGCCGCGCCATTTGGATTGGCAAACATCCTTCGGAAGCGCCGGCGGAATTTCATAAATAGCAGCATCAGCGTTGCCAGCACGGCCGTTGGCGTGCGGCCCGCCACGAGTGTGCTTCCCGCGCCTGCGATGATGTACCCCAAAATGGAAAAAGAACCGGCCAGCGCAATCGTTCCGTACATCCAGAAAATGCGCCGCTCGCGCTTCGTCAACTTTTCAAAGTCTTTTTCATCGCCGAAACCAAATACGCGCTCGAGAAAGCCTCCAACTTGCCGGAAAGATCTTCTCCGCAAATTGGGCAGCTCCAGGTAATCGCTGAGCAAGTAATAGCCGTCGAGCTTGATGAGGGGATTGAAGTTCAGGAGCGTCTTGGCGCCGGAAGTGGCCATCACACTCAAGGCCACGAAATTAATCCAGGTTTCCGGCTCGGTCACTCGCCACGCAAAAACGGCCAATGACCAGAGAAATAGTTCAAAGTAGGGCCCCGCGAAACCTACCCAAAGGCGCTTGGATCTTTCGGGGAAGAGCCACGCATCGCTCACATTGCAGTAAAAAGCGGGCATCAAAAAGATCATCGCGAATCCCATTTCGTGGACTTCGCCGCCGAAATGCGTGCACGTCACTCCATGGCCAAATTCATGCGCCACAATCACCGCGAAGAGGATGAGCATGATCGCCGGAGCTGCCGAACTGTGGTAAAGCCGCGGCAGATCCTCCCGGAACTCCCTCCAATTCGCCGCCGTAATGGTTATGGCCAGCAGAATGGATATCGCCGACAGCGACACAAAGGAACGCGAAAAAAGGAAATTCGTTCGCCGCGCCAGACTCTTTAGCAACTCGCATGGGTCGCACACCTGAACGCGGCAATACAATACCGTTCCGCGAAATCGTTTTGGCTTGCGCCGTTCGTCTTTCTTTACCGCATCTTCGGTTTCGAGCAAGCCATTCTTTTTGAGCGTTTGAACGAACGCGTGCAAGTCTTCAATAGGAAGCTCCGCGTCCAGCGCCGCTTCCGTTCTCTGGCGAATTGTTTCCAGCGGCGTTCGCCCGTCTAGCTGTTGCGCGATGAAGTACTCCGCGTGTTCCAGCCGGAAAAAACGGCGCGACGCCGGATGCTTGATGATGACGCAAGTCCCCTCGGCCGTATGCTCGTGGCGGTACGTTAGATCTGTCCGCAGTCTGGGAGGACACGAGATCATGACTTCCTTCGCATAA